>Ga0209186_1000078_pt1 | contig 78147 bp, 75 predicted proteins | sample SidtaG_FD_187426 | JGI IMG/M metagenome (GOLD analysis project Ga0209186, IMG submission 187426) | Marine algal microbial communities from Sidmouth, United Kingdom - Sidmouth_Male2 metaG (SPAdes) (version 2) | ecosystem: Host-associated > Algae > Red algae > Unclassified | place: Sidmouth... | reverse complement strand
CTCAAGCGGCGCATAAAAGTCGCCTCACTCTTCCCCAACGAAGCGTCTTTGCTTCGCCTTGTCTCCGCAGTTCTTATGGAGATCTCAGAAGAATGGGAAACCGGCAGATCCTACCTCAAATCATCCCCCTTTAGCCGCCTGCCACTTCAACCAAATCCAAAACGAAACAACACCTCGAATCTAACCAGACTCACTTTTACAGAAGAAAAGTTGCTCTGCCCTAACGACAGCAGGCGATGATCTCCTGGCTCTGCTCATCACGTCTGTAAGTGACCGCATATTCCGCCTCGTTGAAGATCACGCCGCGATGGGGCGATTGTTTAGTCAGCTAGCAAACTTTGACGGAGTTTGAAGTTTCGGCCTTAATCGAAAAATGCTCTAGCGTCTTCCAGACTCCTCTGGAATGCTCCTACCGAGAACATGTCCGAAAAGAAGATCGATCCCTTGAAGCAGGAACGGGCGGAGGCTTGGGTAGGTGATGCTGTGCTCGGCTTGTACGTGCGGGAAATGATTCTGCGTGAGGACGGCGAATTGGCGGGGGAGAAGTTCTCACGCTTCACGTCGAACGACCTTTTGAGTAACATAGGCAATCCGACGTCGGTCGAGGCGGAGATCGGGCGGGTGTATGAGGACAAGGGGTTGCAAGCTGGGTTCAATCATATCGAGGCGAAAATCCTGCCGATCATGCTGAAGCGGGAGAAGTCGTTTCTAAATGCCGAGCGCCAGCGCGGAGCGGCGAAGGCGAAGACGAGTAAGCGGACTCGCTGGACGAGGTAGGGGGGAAGTAGGATGGCGGTAGCTGGAAATTGGAAATTGGAAATTGGGTACTGTGGTCAGGGTGCCGGTTGCCGCCGGGTGCCTAGGTGTGGTTTCCGAGCTGGTAGCTACCAGATGCGCTAGGTAGGTAGGGATGTCTGTCTCAGCGAAGCCGTTGCGCTGCTCGGTCTGTGGCGGAAGGCGGCGAAACTGGGGCCGACAGAGGATCATCCGTCGAGATTATTTCTTCTACGATTGGAGGTAGTGTAAAGGGCGCATGATTGTGGGGAACTTCGGTGGGTTGTGAACTTTGAGGCTTCGCGCAGAGCCGCAGAGAGCGCGGAGATAACTGATCTCAAAAATAGGAGTGGAAAGTGGAATTCCTCGTCGGCGCGGTAAATCCCGGCAATGATGTCTTCGTCGGTAACCTCCATCTTAGCTCACCAGCGTCTAAGTTGCTGGCCGACGTGGTCATCGTTTCGATTTCAGAACCAAGCCGGGCGTTACTGGTTTCGGTTGGATTTGTTGGATTTACATTGCGCCGTCGGAGGTAGTCGTGAGAGAAGTGGTTCGACTACCCCCTAACTCCTAGCGCCTCAAGCACCTGTCCAGGCGTAATGACAGCATCGAGTGTATGCACGGGGCCGGTCGGTGGGATGACGAGGTAGAACGGGATGCTCGGGTGGTCGTAGGCGTGGAGCATTTCCTCGATGATCGGGTTCTCGCGGGTCCAGTCACCGAGCATCGGGACAACGTTGTTGGCCTTGATTGCGTTGACTACGCTGTCGGTTCCTTCGAAGCAAACTGCTTCGTTTGATTTGCACTGCAGTCACCAGTCGGCGGTGAAGTCGAGGAAGACTGTGCGGCCTTTGGCTCGATGTTGGACGATGGCGACGGCGTCGATCGGTTCCCATTCGAGCCCGTATTTGACCTTGGTCTTCTCTGCTGATTTGGAGTTGTTTTTGGCTGTCAGATTTCGTTCCGCCATGGCGGCCGAGTAGCCCTTCCACGTCAGCGCGGCGAACAGCACCATTAGGGCGATGGCGGCGATGCGAGCGAGGTTGCGAATTTTGTTGGTTCGGGAGGGGACGTCGAAGCGACCGTAGACCCAGAGCCCGAGCCCGAAGATGACTAGGCCGTAGAGTAACCAGCGCAAGGCGGTGAAGCCCATGTTCTGTCCGTAGACGAGTGCCAACCAGATGGCCGTGGCGATCATCGGGAAGGCCATGAACTGCTTGAAGGTCTCCATCCACGCGCCCGGGCGGGGGAGCTTCTCGATCAAGGCTGGGAAGAAGCTGAGCATGACGTAAGGCAGGGCCAATCCGACCCCGAGGGCGGTGAACACCAGCAGGCTAGCGAACACTGGTGCTGACAGTGCGTAGGTCAGGGCCGAGGCCATGAATGGGCCGGTGCAAGGCGTGGCGATGGCGACGGCGAGGACTCCGGAAAAGAACGAACCGGCGTAGCCTTCCTTCTGTTGCAGGTCTTGTCCCGCGCCGATCAGCGAGGTGCCGAACTCGAACAGCCCGGCAAGGTTCAAGCCGAAGGCGAGAATGACCACGACCATGATCAGAATGAACAAGGGGTTTTGAAGTTGAAACCCCCAGCCGACGGAATCTCCGCCGAAGCGAATGACGAGGATGACGGCAGCCAGCGCCCAGAGCGAGCAAAGCACGCCGAGGCCGAAGACGAGACCGTGCTTTTTGATCTTCGCCTTGTCCTCACCTGCCTGCTGCACAAACCCCATGATCTTGATTCCAAGGACGGGGAAGACGCAGGGCATAAGGTTGAGGATGATACCCCCGATCAGCGAGCCGAGCAGGATGACGAACAAATTCTTGGCTTCCTTCTCGCCGCCAGAGATTCCCCAGGAGCGGATTTCTGCGATGGCGGCTTTTTGCGCATCGAGGTCGTCGGTGATGGTGGAGGCTGCCGATTTGGAAGTCGCTGGAGTGGCAACCGCTGCAGGAATCGGAGCGATGACTGGGGCGTTAGAAAACTGGACTGCGGTGCCCGACTCGGGGACCACCACAAGGCCGACTTCTTCGGGGACTTCGGAGAAGTATTCATGCTTTGGTAGGGTGATGGTGGTGAGGTCGCCCTGCTTACTGATGACCGGAGCCTTGTCATGGGCGACCAGATCGGACGATTCGACGAAGATTTTCGGAGCGGCTCCCAAGTCCGGTGCGCCGACGATGCTGAAGGTGATTTCCGTCTCGGTGGCCTCGAAGGTGAGGCTGGCGCGGGGAGGCGAGGTGGGGGCAGAGGCTCCTGCGAGAAGCTCGGTATCGGCGGTTGGCTGGATGTCGGAGGCCGCCTTGATCGGGAGAACGAGTTCTAGGCTTGCCTGGCCTGGCATGCAGCGGCTCGGGTCGCAGACCAACCATTTCGCCTGCCCACTCAGGGTGACCTCCGAGCCTATCGAAGCGGAGGCAGGGGCGGTGATCTCGACGAGATGGATGACCTTGCCCTCGTAGCCATAGCCGATCATACCGGCCGTGGTGAAGGTCGAGGGTGCTGGGAATTGGACCGGGCCAGCGGTGAATCCCTCGGGTAGTTCCCACGAGACCGTCGTCGCCTTGCCACTGTCACCAGGATTGATCCAGTAGGTGTGCCAGTGATCGGCGATGTCGAGTTGGATGCCCACCGTCACCGATTCGCCGGGTGCGATGCCGTCGCTGGCCCCGAGCAAGGTGGCCTTGACCTGGTTCGCGCCGGGAATAGCGAGAGCAGTCTGAACAAGACAGAGGGCAAGGGCGACCGAAGCGAGTAAGCGCGGGATCATAGTGATGGGACAATGGAGCGACACGAATGACCATGGCAAGTCGCGTAAACGCCTTTCTCCTTACAAGATTCAGTAGCTTCGTCTCGTCGAATCGCATTCGAGTCTGCCGGTCGACTCAACGCCGGATGACAAGCCTCGGCTTCTCGCCAACAGTTACCTCTCCTTTCGTAGTCACTTATGTTCGCAGCCTTCCTCACGGCCTTTCTGTTCTCTATCTCGGCGGTCTGCGCGAGACGGATCGCCGTGTCGTTGGGGGCACTCCCGGCCAATACCCTTCGTCTTGGCCTGGCCTTCGGTATCCTCGTCATAATCATGCTGGCGGCGGGGACGTGGGACACCGTGCGGCCTGCGATCACATGGCTCGGGATCAGCGGGCTGATCGGATTTGGCGTCGGTGATGTCGCGCTTTACCTGGCCATCGTTCGTATCGGCTCCCGGTTGACCACACTTCTAGTCTTCGCCATCGGGCCGCTGGTCAGTGCGAGCATGGAGTTTCTCTGGCTCGGTGTCGGCATCGGCTGGACCGAAGTGCTCGCCATCGTAGCCATCCTCGCAGGTCTCGTTCTGGTGCTTCGGCCAGGGGAGAGAAAGACCGTTGGCTTCTCAGCTTTCGGAGTCGTCTGTGGTGTCCTCGCCGGTCTGGGGCAAGCCATTGGCGCCGTCTTCAGTCGCAGGGCGAACACCCTTCTCGATGAGGGCTCCGGCGACATCCTCGGTGGGTTGGCTCAGGCCGCTGTCCGGGTCGGTGGCGGACTACCGATCGCTATAATCGCGTTAATCTTCGTCAGCCTGCGCAAGAAAACAGGCGCAACCAATTCAAACGTTCCTGCGCTGATCGCACCCCCGCGGTTCATTCCGCTGTGGATCTTGGTCGCTGCGCTCTGCGGTCCGGTCCTCGGTGTCGGCTGTTTCCAATGGGCCTTGTTCGGGCTTCCCAGTGGCATTGTCCTCGCCGTAGTATCGCTGGTGCCGATCTTTGTCATGCCCTGGTCATACGTTCTCGAAGGCGACCGACCGTCGCGCGTAGCCCTGATTGGAACTGCGGTTGCCGTCGGCGGAGTGGTGATGCTGGCCCTCGCAGAGGTCGAAAGTTAGTGGTGAGGAGGCGCTTCGCTACTTCTATGTGGAAGAGCGAAACATTTTCGCCTTTGCTTGCGTCCCTCCTTGGCTCCATTGTGGGACCGTGAAAATTACCTTCTGCGGAGCCGCCGGCACAACCACTGGATCGCAACATCTCCTAGAGGTGAACGGCCAAAAAATTCTACTCGACTGTGGCCTCTACCAGGGCCGTCGAGCCGACGCCCACGAGCGAAATCAGAACTTCCTGTTTAAGCCGTCCGAAGTCGATGCCGTGGTTCTCTCCCACGCCCATATCGACCACAGCGGTAACCTGCCTAACCTGACCAAGCAGGGGTTCGCTGGGAATATTTACACGACCTTCGCCACCCGCGACCTATGTTCCATCATGCTGGTCGATAGCGCGAAAATTCAAGGCTACGACTGCGAATATCTCAATAAAAAGCGCAAAAAAAAGGGACTTCCAGCAGTCGAGCCACTCTACAGCCAAGAGGATGCCGAGCGGTGCCTGCGCCAGTTCGTCAACCTCGGTTACGGACGGAGCATGCCGATCGCTGACGGGGTCAAGGCCACCTTCATCGATGCCGGGCACATTCTCGGGTCGGCCCAAGTCATCCTCGATATCCGCGATCTTGAAACTGGCAAGGAAAGCCGACTTCTGTTCTCTGGCGACGTCGGCCGCGGCGACAATGTCCTACTTCGCGACCCCGAGGCCTGCGACGACATCGACTACGTCATCATGGAGAGCACCTACGGCGGTCGCGAGCACGAGCAAGACGCCAGTGCTGACGACCAGATGGGTGTGATCCTCCAAGAGGCACTGCGGAAAAAGGGCAAAGTCATCATCCCGTCGTTCGCCGTCGAGCGCACCCAGCAACTCCTCTATGTCCTCCATGAACTCCGTCAGGCAGGCAAGATCAAGCACGTGCCGATCTACGTCGATAGCCCGCTGGCAGTGAACGCCACCGAGATCTTCCGTCTACACCCAGAGTGCTTTAACCAAGAAGTCTACGACGTGCTGTTCGAGCGCCAAAACCCATTCGGCTTCGAAGGTCTCACGCTCATTCGCAATGTCAGTAAGTCGAAGGCTCTGAACGACGATGACGACCCTTGCATCATCATTTCCGCTTCGGGAATGTGCGAGGCTGGCAGAATTCTCCACCACCTGAAGAACAACATCGAGGACCCGAAGAATACCATCTTGTTCGTCGGCTACTGCGCCGAGCAGACTCTCGGATGGAAGATCCGTGAAGGTTGGGAAGACGTGAAAATCTTCGGCAAGGAACACAAGGTCCGCGCCGATGTCGAAATCATGGACTCCTTCTCCGGTCACGCCGACCACAGCGAATTGCTCGACTACTTCGGTCGGATCGGCGGCAAGAAAGAGAAAGTCTTCCTCGTCCACGGCGAGACATCGAGGACGGAGAAGCTGAAAATTTCGCTTGATGAAAAGTTCAGCGAGAGCGAATTCCACGCCCCCGGAATTGGGGATTCGGTCGTCATATAGCGTCTTTACGCGCATTTTACATCAACTCATGGAGTATCCCGTTTCTCAAGACCTCCCCGAGCACGGCCAGCCTCTAACCGTCGTCGGTAGCGAGGAGTGGTGTTCGTTGCCTGATCTCGGGCTCCCAGCACTCCGCGCTCGCGTCGATTCCGGTGCCAAGACGAGCGCCTTGTACGCCTTTAACATCAAGAAGGTGAAGCGTCAGGGAGAGCCTTGGGTCACCTTCGATGTACACCCGCTTCAGGGCGACCTGAAAACGGTGGTCTCCTGTTCGGCCAAGGTGAAGGGGCGTCGTTCGGTCAAGAGCACCAATGGCTCAGCTGAGCGTCGTTACGTCATCGAGACTCGTTTTGTCCTAGGCGAAATGGCCTGGGGCATCGAGGTCACCCTTGCCAACCGCGATTCCATGGGCTTCCGCATGCTCCTTGGCCGCGAGGCGATGGAGGGACGACTTCTGATCAATCCCGCTCAGTCGTTAGCTCTTGGTGCGGAGGGGTTCGTTAACCCACTCTCGCTTTACAAGGTCGACCGTCCCGAACGGACCGGATTGCGGATTGGTGTGCTGGCGTCCAACCCCGCGCTCTACTCCAATCGTCGGATCATGGAGGCGGGCCGGGAGGCCGGGCACGACATGGTCTTTCTCAATGTCCAACAGTGCTACATGGTCATCGACAAGGATGGCTCTCAGGTCTTCTACCGCGACGGCGGGAGTCTCGAAGACATCGACGCCGTCATCCCCCGGATTCGCCCAAGTCTGACCTTCTACGGCTGTTCCGTCGCTCGGCAATTCAGTGCTCTCGGAGTGCCTGTGCAGAACACGGGTGAGGCCATCGCCAGCGCTAGAGATAAACTTCACTCGCTCCAGATCCTCATCTCCAAGAAGCTTCCCATTCCGCTGACTACGTTTGCCAACTCTCCCCTCGATACCGAAGAACTGATCGAAGGTGTCGGTGGCGCGCCAGTCATCGTGAAGCTGCTCGAGGGAACTCAGGGAAAAGGTGTTGTCTTGGCCGAAACCACCAAGGCGGCAGAATCCGTCATCAACGCCTTCAAGAGCCTCAACGCCAACATCCTCGTTCAAGAGTTCATTAAGGATGCCAATGGAACTGACCTGCGCCTCTTTGTTATTGGAGGTAAGGTGATTGCCTCAATGCGAAGAACTGCACCTCCAGGAGAGTTCCGCGCCAATGTGCACCTAGGGGCAAGTGTCGACAGCGTCAAGATCACTCCCGAAGAGCGCAAGATCGCGGTGAAGGCCTCCAAGGAGCTTGGACTCGATGTCGCCGGCGTCGACATCATTCGCTCTGGTAGCGGTCCACGAATTCTCGAGGTCAATTCCTCCCCCGGTCTCGAAGGCATCGAAACCGCCACCGGTGTTGATGTGGCAGCGGCCATGATCGCCAACGTTGAAGTCTTGATCGCGAAGAAGAGAAGGGGAGGTGCGAAGAAGGCGTAGTTGTGAGTATCGCCGTCTGGAGCTCCGCGCCAAATTCAAGCACGCCGCTGCCCACCGGATGAGAAAGGTTCTACCTGCAATTCTCTTCTGTATATTCTTGGCTTATTGCGGAGAACAGAGGCCGTCGTTCAACGAGCCTAGTGATTCCAACGGAGCGAATCGAATTTCCTTCGCTGAGCATTGAAACTGCGGTGACCTTCTTGTCGAATGAGAGCTTGTTCGCCATGGGTTTAACTTGCGTTGAAACTTATTGTATGACATTTTATATACATGGCAACTAAAAGTACGACAAAAAGTGTGATGGGGCGCCCCAAGAAGAAAGCCGCCAACCGTCGGAGCGTGATTGTTCAGTTCCGATGCACGGCGGAAGAGAAGATCGACCTTGAGAAGGCCGCCAGAAAAGAGGGGCAGAAGCTTAGCGACTACCTAAGACAGAGAGCGCTCCAGGCATGAGGAGTTTCGATGATCTCGGCATCCCCCTAGACATTAGAGGACACTATCTTGAATCGGAACTGATCGCTCTTTGTGAACATATTGCAGCGGCGCTAGAGAAGACTGGCGAAGTAGCGCACGCGAGAGAAATTCAGATTCAAATCGCTGCGTCTCATCAGCACCGCGCACTAGCGGTTGGATGTTATCGCGATCTGCTGGGAGAGCCTTATTGCCAGGCTATGATGTGGACCTTCATTACAGCATCACTGTCAGCGATTGATAGCGTTGTTGCGGCAACATGCTTCTGTTTTGATGGGCCTCCGGAGAAAGAGACTGACATTCCCGGCATGGGCCGAAAGAAGGATTGGGAAAACAAAGTGTTTAAGCACATCTACGGCGAGGAGTGGTACTCGGAATTGGATGATGCACGGCATCGAATTATTCATAGGGGATGCGTAATAGAGCGCTTGCCAAATCGCCAATTCCAATTGCGCTCGGAGGCGAGGTCATGGAGTGCGATGTTTTCGGCAGGAATGATAAAGTTTTTCCCGCTCGACGTTGAAGGAATCATGACGAGCATCGCTACCTTGCTTCCAATTGCCGAGTCCCTTGTTGCAATGGATTTGAGCGAAAAAGCATCGGTGATTGCGCCTCTCTACGTTCATGGATGCGAGCCAGCAACAGTGTATTGGGAGGCAGATTTAGAGAAAGCCCATAGGTCGGTCTATAGACCCCCCTCAATTCCTCTAAATCAATAAAGCTCTGCCTTCCTCGAAGGTGATGACGTTTGATTTTCCGACCTGTACCGCTCCGGAATCAGTAAATATTTAAAGCCCATCCAATGATCTTCCCGTGACTTACACAAGGGTTTTTCGTATCTTTTTGACCTGGTTCAGACCGAACGAAGTTGTTTCGGGGTATAGAGTCGAATTGAGGGACTGGTCCACGATCACGGTCGATGAAATCTCGGGTATTGTGTTCTAAGTTTTAATGGAGGCCCGACTAAAACCGGGCTCGGTAATCCAGTGGAGGAAATCACTCCCAAGAAATTACCTGCAATAGATTGCTGTAGTCGTCGGTCTAGCGGATGGGCAAAGGCTGGCAGGGGCTCGTCTAGCCACTACTCGGAGGCGAAGCCGTAGGCGTCGAGGGTGCTTCAATCCTAGCTGGCAGATCATACGAGTTCCCGTTTCTGCGCAATCCAAAGCTCCGACGGGTCGGAAGCACTCCATAGCCGCTCTGCCACTCACAGGACTCACCGAACTATCCGCCACTTTAGGCTTGGTGAGCTATTAGGAGGCGGAAGGCGGTAGCTAGCGTCGCGGAGAATGTGGCCGACGGTGCGACAGCCGGACTCGATGACCGGGTGCGGTAGCCGTTGATACCCCGCTTTTCAGTGCGCTCCGCCAGCAGTAGCAGTAGCGCCCGGTCGGCGTGGTGTAGTGGGTCGGAGGTGCAGACTGCGCTCGGTGAGTGGGCGTCGGTGAACGTCATCCCCCCGGCTGCCAGCCGATCCATCGCTGGGGTGGCGAGTTTGGATTCGGGATTGAGCGCTCTGACATCGCCCTAGCCGAAGTCGTCGGCTAGGATGTTGACGATGTTTGGTTGGGTGGACTGACCTGCCGCCGGGCCGAGGAGTGGGGCGAGGAGGCCAAGGGTGGTTGGCAGAGTTTGATTAGGCACGCTCTTGGTTACTGAATTCGCAGTTCGAATCTGTCTCCCTATTTTACCCCAGACCGTCGCCTTGCCGGGCCGGTGGGAATGAGCCATTGTTGGTTATGCGTCGATGGTCCTTGGTTTCTGCCCTTGTTCTGTTGTCGGCTGCACTCCCGGCTCCTGCTGCCCTGGCTTTGGATTACGAGTCGGTCGTTGGGATTCTCGAAGAGAAGTGCTTCAAGTGCCACAGCGAGCGTGCAAAGGTGAAGGGCAATCTGGCTCTCGATATCGAGGAGGTTTCGAACTACATCGGCGAGAACCACCCGATCAAGCCAGGGCGGGGTGGCGAGAGCGATCTCTACCTGATGGCCGCTCATGCGGATACGCACGATCCGATGCCGCCGAATGGAAAGGGCGAAGCGCTCAGCGGTTCGGAGCTACGGAAGTTGAAGGAATGGATCGACGGTGGCGCCCTGCTGCCGGGCGAAAAGGCGAAAATTGAGGAGAATCTCAAAGAATCGAGTCTTCCCACCGAGATTTTGGCTTGGAAAAATTCGGCGGGGCAGGAGATGAAGGCGTCTCTGGTGTCGGTTCGCGGCGAGGAGGCGGTGTTTCGACTCGCTGATGGTCGAACCACGAATTACCCGCTCTCCAAGCTATCGCCGGAGAGCCGGGCCGAAGCTCTGAAGCTGGCCGGTGAGGAAGAATAAAAGAAAATTTCTCAATTAGCAAAAGTCTGAGGGGCTTTCAGTCTATGGAAGGGAGATGCGCCTTTCCCAGAATTTCTTCCGTCCTTTCCCTGTTCCGAAGGGCCCACTAGGATGTCGTTGTTCGACTCGGATTCTTTCTCTTGACCAAGGTGGCTTGAAGCCTAGCTTGAGCGCACTTTTCTACGCTTGAGATTCACCCCTTGAACGTTGGGTAGTCAGTTGATTCCTAGGAGTTTACTGGCTTCAGGCGGAGCAGGCGACGAACCTGCTACGAAGAGTCGATTTCTCTTTTTAATTTTTCATGACTTTCAAAACGAATGTTTGGCAAGGTTTTCGGTCTACTTTCGAATGACATCGGTATCGACCTAGGTACTGCTAATACGCTGGTTAACGTCCGCGATCACGGCATTGTGCTCAGAGAACCGTCGGTTGTGGCGGTTCGTGCGGGTACGAATGAAGTGCTCGCTGTCGGTGACGATGCGAAACGGATGCTTGGGCGGACCCCGGGTAATATCGTGGCTATCAGACCTTTGAAGGACGGCGTCATTGCCGACTTCGAAGTCACTGAGGCGATGCTCCGGCATTTCATCAAAAAGGTTCACAATCGCCGCACGATGGCTCGCCCTCGGGTGGTTATCGCAGTCCCCTCGGGTATTACCGAGGTGGAAAAGCGAGCGGTGCGTGAATCAGCCCAACAGGCAGGTGCCCGAGAGGTCTACTTAATAGAGGAGCCCATGGCCGCCGCTATTGGAGTCGGACTGCCGGTTCAAGATGCCTCCGGTAACATGATCATCGACATCGGCGGTGGCACGACGGAGGTCGCATTGATCTCGCTGTCGGGAATCGTTTACAGCCGTAGCGTTCGCGTTGCCGGCGATGAGTTGGACGAAGCGATCGTCCAATACATGAAGCGAGCCTACAACCTCATGATCGGTGAGCGCACCGCTGAGGAGATCAAGATTCGTCTCGGTTCTGCCTACCCGCTTGGAAAGGAATCCAGCATGGATGTAAAGGGCCGCGACCTAGTCGCTGGACTTCCCAAGACCATCCCCGTCACCAGCCAAGAGATTCGCGAGGCGATGATGGAGCCGCTGAACACGATTATCGATGCCGTGCGAGTTACCCTTGAGCGATGCCCGCCCGAACTGTCCGCAGATCTCGTTGATCGCGGTTTGGTTCTTGCAGGTGGTGGAGCACTTCTTCGCGGTTTGGACAAGCTTATCTCCGAGGAGACTGGGCTTCCCGTCCACGTCGCCGAGGATCCACTCAGCGCTGTCGCCGAAGGAGCCGGAAAAGTTCTCAGCGAGCTTTCCTTCCTCCGTCGGGTCGCCAGCAACGAAGGATAGGTAAAGCCGGGATCGACCCCGCGCGCGGCCCTTCTCCTTCCCGAGACCGGCGCTGCTCCATTGGGTCGCGACCTGCTGATCCCGTCCTGAACCGTCTTCCCAACTGGTTCGGCCATGAGAAAAATTAATCTTTTAGCCCTTGTCGCTTTCATTGCGAGTTTGGCATGGGTCTTCACTCTCGACCGCGAGTCGAGAGGGCAGATTCAGTCGCGTGTGTTGGAATGGTTCACTCCCATCTTCAAGACACAGACTGCCTTGGAGGGGAACCCTGAGATCGAGGCTGACCGCCAACGCGAGGCCGGCGTATTAGCGGCTGAGAATGCCGAGCTACGACGAGAGCTGGCTGAGGCTCGCGTTTACCGTGAGCGTTCCGATCAACTTCAGGTGGAGGTGAATAAGTTGAACGCCATGCTTGGCTTTGTGAAGCAGTCGCGTGAGCACCTGATTCCAGCTCGGGTGATCAACCGCACTGCCTCGAACTGGTGGAGTAGCGTCGTGATCGACAAGGGGGGTGAAGACGGAGTCGGAACCGATCTTCCGGTTCGCAACGAAATTGGTATTATCGGAAAGACCGCCCAAGTCTCGCCGAATTCGGCCAAGGTCATTCTTCTCACCGATGAGCAATGCCGGGTCGCGGCCCAAATCGAGGGTACCTTGGAGCAAGGCATCGTCATGGGAACCCGCGGCGAGGGCGATGGAAAAGGCGAACTCCGGATGCGTTTCCTGAGCAAGGACGCGACCATTCCTCCGGGCCTGAAGGTTATCAGCTCTGGTGCGGGTGGTCTGTTTCCTGCGGGGGTTTTCCTCGGCACCGTACAAGAATTCATCGAGGGTGATGTCTATGGCGAGGCCGTCGTCGAACCCGCCGTCGACCTATCCGTCGTTCGCGATCTCTTCGTCATCGTTCAAGATTTCCCCAGCGACGACGTCCCCGCTCCCGAGGACGTCGCCCCGAGTTCGGGTGATGCCGAGCCTGAAGACCAAAGCGTTCTTCGCGCTGAACCCTACATTCCCCCATCCACCGCAGATGGATCCCTAGTTCAAGATGTCCAGGCCGCCTTGCCCGGGGCGGAAGGGGGGATCAGTGAGTAGCGTCTTGTTCTTTCTGTCAGCCGCATTCCTGACGTTGATTTCGTTCGGAGTACAAGAGTTTCTCCCTGAGATCACCTGGGCCTACGGCGCCAAGTTCATCCTGCCGACGACGATTTTTCTGGCGGCAGCTGTGACGGTTTCCTACCCGTTTATGCTCATGCTGGCCTTCTTGGTAGGCTTTGTCTGGGATGCCCGGCATCTATCGTTCACTAGTGGCATCGCTGAAACTTCCGGCATGGTTATGGGTACTGGCGAACTAGCTTTCGGTTATTCTATCCTTTTGTTTGGCTTTGCTGGCTCGATCATGCAAGGCATCCGCCCACTCTTCGGTCGTGGCCGCTTTGAGCTTCCGGTGCTCATGATTGGCATCGTCACTGGGCTCTGGCTCCTACTCGAATACCTTCTTCTCGTCTTCCGTAGGGGGAACCCTGTGTTTCCTGAATCCCTATGGATGAAGATCGGCTCCACATCACTTCTAGCCGTTCTGATCTCGCCGATTATTCTCTTCATTCTCCACAAACTCGCCCAAGTTACGCATTACGAGATCCGTTACGAGGGCTTATCCCGCCGAGGTTATGGTCGTTAGTTACCGTTTTAGACTCTATCTTTTCGCTCTGCTGATGATCGGCGGATTCTCCCTTCTTCTCATGCGCCTCTGGAGCATGCAGATCGACGAGTATGAGGAGTACAAACGTAAGCTTCCCGGCACCCGGGAGGAAAAGATACGTGTGCCAGGTGTCCGTGGAGAGATTCGCGACCGCAACGGCATTACTTTGGTAACGAACAAGCCGAGCTACGAGGTCACCTTCGACCTACAAGCGATCGAGAAGCAGTATCGGGAAACTCACGACGAAATCCCAGTCCACACCTACGAGATCACCCACCGGGGCTTCAAGAGCGAGCGGAAGGAGCTGGATATCGTTGCAGTAGTGCAGGAGTCCGTGGTCGATAGTCTCGAGAAAATGGGCCTCGCCGTGCCCTACAATTCCAAGTCACTACGGGTCCACTTTCGGAGTAACAAGGTCATTCCCTGGAGTTATCGGAGGAATCTGACATTCGAAGAGTTCGCTACCTTCGCCGAGCACAACCTCGGCCTTCCTGGTGTGCGCGTCGCCGTGCGTCCGGTGCGCGAGTACCCGTATGACTCCTTAGCCAGCCACATTCTTGGTTACGTCAAACTCCCGGATGCGTCGGCTGGAACCACTGAGGAGCGAGAAAAATGGGACTTCTTCATTGGAGACGATCTTGGCATCGCCGGCATCGAGCAGACGATGGACACCGATCTTCGAGGTAGGCCAGGAACCCGAACACTTCTTCGGGACGAGAAGGGTAAGTATGTCGGTCAGATCGCTTATGAACCACCCAGTCCGGGTGCCGATGTCTTCCTGACTCTCGACGCGCGCATCCAGTTCATCGTCGAGCAAGCCCTTCGCGACGCTGGAGTCGGTCGGGGCGCGGCTGTTGTGGTGGATCCGAAGAACGGCGACATCTTGGCTCTGGCCTCGATCCCTTCGTTCAACCCGAACAAATTCATCCCGCAGATCTCGAAAGAGGACTACAAGGATTATAATACGAACCCCGCCAGCCCGCTGATTAACCGTGCGCTCTTAGGCTACGCTCCCGGTTCGACCTACAAGGTGCCGGTCAGTCTAGGTGGCTGTATCGCCGGAATTCAGCACACCTACCTAAATTGCCCAGGTCGGGTGCAGTATCGCAATATCTACATGCGTTGCTGGGCCTACGATAAGGGCTTCAACCACGGATCGCTCCAGCTTAGTGACGCGCTCAAGGTGTCCTGTAACTGCTACTACTACCAATACGGAAACCGGGCGGGGATCAACAACATCGTCGAGGTAGGCAAGATGCTGGGACTTGGTTCTCCGACCGGCATTGCCATTCCTAACGAGAGTGGTGGGATTCTCCCTAGTCCCCGTTGGATGAAACTCAATCGGCCCGGCGAAGTCTGGGGTGACGCCACTACGGCAAACGTCTCGATCGGCCAAGGCTACGTCCTGGCAACCCCGTTGCAGATGGCCATGGTCACTGCGACCGTCGCGAACGGAGGCAAGAGTTTCAAACCACGGTTGGTAGATCGCGTCATCGAAGGTGATGGCAAGGCTGCTACCAGTGTCGTCAAGGCGGTCAAACTACGTGCCGATCTTTCCGAATCCGGGATCACCCCAAAACAGATCGAAATGGTCCGGCGGGGCATGTGGAAGGTGGTCAATGAAGAGCGTACTAAAGTCGGTTCCGCCACCGGAACCCGAGCCAGAATTGAAGGCATTGAGGTAGCAGGTAAGACCGGCACCGCTCAGTTCTGGGGCCGTGACCAAGAAACCGGAGCCAAGATCAAAGACAACCACACTTGGTTCATTAGCTTCGCTCCCTACAAGAACCCTGAACTCAGTGTTTGCGTTCTGGTTCGCGGTGGCAAGGGCGGCGGAAGTTGCGCCGCACCCATTGCTCGTCGCGTCATCGAGCAGACGCTCCATATGCGCCGATCCGACGTCGAGCCGCAACTCGTCGCGGTCGTCGAAGACCGAGGACATTTCAAAGCCATCGAAAAAGTAGTCTACGATGGTGAGGGCCCACGCTTCACTTCCTATGAGGAAGAGGAGGAGGGCGACACCGGAGCCGTTGTTGAGGTGCGCGAATCGGTCGCCCCTCGTCCTGCGGCACCAGCGATCAAACCTTCCATTCAAGAGGACGCAGATATCGTTCCAGCAAAGCCAATTAAGAAGCGCAGAGGCTTCTTGGACCTCTTTCGGAGTCAGCGCGGACAGTAGCAGAACATGCAGCCACCGAGCCGATCCACAAACACCTTAGCCACCACGCTAACCCATGTTAAAAACAATCCGCAGGGCCTTGGGCCCAAAAAAAGGAGTCCTCTCGGAGGGGACCAACATCGTTATCAACTGCGAGAAGCTAGAACGCCGCGTCGCCCTTGTTGAAAACGGATCGCTCGAGGAATACAACATCGAGCGAACAGAAGACGACAACATCGTCGGCTCGATCTTCAAAGGTAGGGTGAAAAATATCGAGCAGGGCCTCAAGGCTATGTTCGTCGATATCGGAATGGAGAAGAACGCCTTCCTCCACTTCTGGGACGCCATCCCAGCAGCCCTCGATGGCGGGCTTGAGGAGATCAAGCGCGCTGATAAGAAGAAGAAAAAGATCACCTCGGGAGACATTCCGAGCATCTACCCGGTAGGCTCCGAGGTCATGATCCAGGTCACCAAAGGACCGATCTCGACCAAGGGCCCTCGCGTGACCACCAACGTCTCGCTTCCCGGTCGCTACCTCGTGCTGATGCCACTGAACGAACAGTTCGGCATCTCGCGCAAGGTCGATGACCCGAAGGAGCGTAAGCGCCTGCGCAAGATCCTCGAGAAGCTCAGCGTCCCCGAGGGAATGGGAGTCATCATGAGGACTGTGGCCGCAGGCAAGAGAGTCCGTCACTTCGTCCGTGACCTCAGCATTCTGCTCGACCAGTGGGGAGCTATCTGTGACTCACGCGACTCCGGTCGTGCTCCGATCCGTTGCTTCGATGAGCCCGATCTCGTCGAACGCACCGTCCGTGATTTCCTCACTGAGGAAGTTGGCGAGGTCATCTGCGACGACCAGGAAACGGTCGAACGTATGCGTAAGCTCGTCGGCCCGATTTCCCTACGCGCGAAGCGTCGAGTCAAACTCTGGGAGGACCGGCAGCCATTGTTCGAGAAGCTCGGTATTCAGAAGCAGATTGAGGAAGCCATGTTCCGCGAGGTCAGGCTACCGTGCGGCGGCTACATCGTCATCGACGAGACCGAGGCCCTCATCTCTATCGACGTCAACACTGGCCGAAATAAGGGAGGCAAGAACGTCGACAAGACGATCCTGCAGACCAACCTCGAGTCCGCTGAGGAAGTCGCTCGCCAGCTTCGTCTTCGCAATATGGGCGGCCTTGTCGTGGTCGATTTCATCGACATGCGCAACCGCAAGGATCAGCAAGCGGTCTACCGTCTGATGAAGGATCGCATGGCACGTGACCGAGCCAAGACCCAGATTCTCCCCATCTCCGCACTCGGCTTGATGGAGATGACCCGCCAGCGCCTCAATGAGAGTCTCAGCCTATCGACCCAGGACCTGTGCGAGCACTGCCAGGGCCGTGGTCGGATCAAGTCGTTGACCACGATGAGCGTCGAGCTCCAGCGTTCAATCGGAACGATCCTCTTGCGTCACGACACCAAGAACCACGACCTTGCCATCTCAGTCAGCCCCGAGCTGATGGAGCGTCTACGGACTCTGGACGAAGAGCTTCTCGCCGATATGCAGCGCAAGCATCACGGCAAGCTGACGTTTCGAGTCGATCCCACCTATTACCGGGAAAAATTCGTCATCACCAACGCCAAGACTGGCGACGAAGTGGCGACCAGCCTCTAGTCCAACTCGATGTCAATCTCTTCGCCCTCGTCCTCGGTCTGCGCTCTCCGGAGCGAGTCTGGGGCGGAGCGCGAGGCGGTGGGCCATGCTGCCGGAGTGTTACCGCTCGTCCCTGGCCATTGTGGCGCTCTGAATAGAGGCCATGGTAAACGATGGCGGATAGGGAACAGGGCAAGGTAGAGACCAAGCCGAAAAGACGGCGCACGTTGCTCGGTTTTGTCTGTCGGGTATTTCTCGGTCTGCTCGTCGCCGTTTTCCTTTTATGGCTGGGGGCGAAATTCTATCTTGGTCAGCCACGGCTGGGGCCGTTCCGATCAGTGGCGTCTCTGATTGAGGCCGACTCAACTCGCCTTGAGCGGGATGTACGGATGCTGTCTGAGCAGTTCGCTCCCAGAAATTTCGGGCATCTGGGGAATACCAAGCGAACCGCAGATTACATTCGGATCTCGCTCGATAAGGCGGTGGGAGCAGATTGTAGGGCAAAAGATCTCTGGTTCGACTTGTCTGGCGATCGCTACAGGAACGTCTCGCTCCTTCTTGGTCCGAACAATGGCGAGCCGCGAATCGTTGTCGGCGCGCACTACGACTCCTGGTACATTTATCCCGGTGCCGACGACAACGCCAGTGGAGTGGCCGGAGTCCTCGAACTGGCGCGACTTCTCGCGCCGTATGAGGACAAGTTGACGCAACCAGTCGAGCTCGTCTGCTTCCCTTTGGAGGAACCTCCGTTTTACGGAACTGACGAGATGGGAAGCTGGTTCCACGCGGATGGACTGAAACAAGAAGGAGTACGTTTAGAGCTAATGATTTGTCTCGAGATGATCGGCTACTTTTCCGATGATCCGGGTAGCCAGACGTTTCCTGTACCCGGCATGGAACTCTTTTACCCGAGAGTGGGGAACTTCATCACGGTTGTTGGAAATACCCAGAATCGGTCGGCAGTGGTTCAGGTGAAGCAGTCGATGAAAGCGGTTTCGGCGCTGCCCGTTTATTCCATTTGTGCCCATGAGCAACTCCCTGGAATCGACTTCTCCGACCACCGAAACTATTGGGAGGCCGGCTACCCCGCAGTGATGGTCACGGATACAGCGTTCTATCGGAACAAGGCCTACCACACGGAGAATGATACGGCTGATCGGCTCGACTTTCATCGGATGGCGATGGTAGTGGACGGAGTGGCAAAGGCGATCTTGGACTTGGCTACGGACGAGTGACTTCCTCGACACCGGGTGGGAAGGTTCAGTGCTACGTTGGATTACGCATGCCCGAGAGCACGTTCTTCTGGAACGCTCCTAATTGATTGACTAAAAGTTCACTGTAGGAGTCCAAACCCCGTCTGGGAGACCGTGCGCACCGGCCCGCAAGCGTCCCCTCGCGGTGCAGGGGCAGCGCTTCTACAATATACAATATGAACACCCTGGATTGCGACGGAGCGCCAGGTCTTTACCGCGTTTGCTAAATAAGTTGCGTGGGCAGGGATGGTCGCTCCGCGCTGTCCGGGACGAACTCAACGGGGCATCGGCGCGCGCCAGCTACTACGACTGGATGATAGAAAGGCACTGGCCAACCGACACAACCCGCCGAACTCACAAGCCTTCCCAAAGGGACACAACTGGATGTCCGTATAGGCGACGACAACTCCGCCACGAACCCTATCTACCTGAATCAGTCGCCTCTCGATGTTGCTTGGGGGGCCGTCCGCGCAGGGATAAAAGACAACACGCTTCGTGAAGCGAATTTCCTACGAAGGCTTGCCCTGAGGCTGGTGGGACAGGCTAAACCTCAACGGCATCGCTCGGAGCTTCAATCCAGCGGTCGTGTTCCTTGATCAGATCGATGAGGCGGTCGACGGCTTGGTCTTCGGGAATGTTGAACTGTACTGCCTCCTTGCCGACGTAGAGATTGATCTTGTTCGGTGCGCCGCCGACGTAGCCGAAGTCGGCGTCGGCCATTTCGCCGGGGCCGTTGACGATGCAGCCCATGACGGCGATGCGCACGCCCTTGAGATGGCCGGTGGCAGAACGGATCTTCTGGGTCGTGGTCTGCAAGTTGAACAGGGTACGGCCGCAACTTGGACAGGCAACGTAGTCGGTCTTGAAGATGCGAGTGCCGGCGGCTTGAAGGATGTTGTAGGCGAGCCGGAGCGATTGGCCGGGGGCTTCTTCACCCTGGACGATGATGGCGTCGCCGATGCCGTCGCAGAGCAGGGAGCCGATGTGGCTGGCTCCCGTGAGCAAAGTACTGACGAAGTCAGTGCTGGAGTCGTCCGATGGGTGGAGCGTGTCCTTGAGAATGATTGGGTGGCGCGTGTCGAGCCGAGCAGCGAGAAGCCGGTAGGCGGGAATGAGGGCAAGATCGATGCCGTCGGCGACTGCCACGGGGACAGGAGAGTCGAGATCGTTCAGTGCGTCGATCACGAGGTCTTCGCGCGGGTCGATGGCGTGGACTCCGGTGGAGTCGATGGTGGCTTCGGGTTTGAAGTCGCCCATCTGGTCGATTTTGTGCGCGACGGCATCCCACTTCTTTTGCGAGGTCAGGACGCGAACGGTCTGGTCGGCGCCCATGGTGAGGCCGTCGGCGACAGTGATCTTCTCGGAGGCGCGGCGGACGTAGTCGAACGGATCGTAGCTGAGGGCTTCGGAGCGGGTAGCGGGCAGCTCGGTCTTGGTGTCGGCGGCGAAGGAGTTGAATGGTGCGACGAGAGCCTGCGCGACGGGGATCTCGTAGACGGCGTCTTCGGTCAGGGAAACTCGGACGGTGTCGCCGATTCCATCGTGGAGGAGAGATCCGATACCGATGGCCGACTTGATCCGACCGTCTTCGCCATCGCCGGCTTCGGTGACGCCGAGGTGGAGCGGGTAGTTCCAACCCTCGCCGGGCTGGGTGTCGAGGTGGGCGACCAGTAGGCGGTAGGCCTCGATCATGACCTTGGGGTTGGATGCCTTCATCGAGAAGACAAACTCGTGGTAGCCGCAGTCGCGGGCGATGCGAGCGAACTCGAGGGCGCTCTCGACCATGCCGAGCGGGGTGTCGCCGTAGCGGTTCATGATCCGGTCGCTTAGGGACCCGTGATTGGTACCGATGCGCATGGCGACGCCGTTCTTCTGGCACAACTCGACGAGTGGCACGAAGGCTTCGCGCATGTAGTCGACTTCCTCGGCGTATTCGGAGTCGGTGTACTCGCGAACGGCGAACTTCTTCTTATCGGCGTAGTTGCCCGGGTTGACCCGGACCTTATCGACCCACTTGGCGGCCTCGAGGGCGGCGTCGGGCTTGAAGTGGATATCGGCGACTAGCGGCACGTCGCAACCGGCGGCGCGAATGCCATCGCGGATGTGCTCAAGATTGGCTGCGTACTTGCGGGTCTGTGCGGTGATTCGGACGATTTCGCATCCAGCATTGGCCAGGCCGAGGGCTTCCTGCACGCAAGCGTCGGTGTCGCGAGTGTCCGAGGTTAGCATCGACTGAACTCGAATCGGGTTGTCTGCGCCGACGCCGACGTGGGCGATCTTGACCTCGCGGGTGGCGCGGCGGGCGTAACGGTAGGGATCGGGGCAGTAGGAAAGTTCGGGCATCGTCTTCGCTTTGGGCTGCTGGCTGATAGGACGCTAGGCTAGTTCGAGGATCCGGGTGGGGCGAACTTCACTGGAACGGGTTCCTTCTTAGCATCGACTGCGTCGCCGACGTCGCGGACGGTATCGGCACTGTCGAACCAGGTGACGAAGATCATGAATGAGATCAAGGCGAGGGCGCAGGCAGTCTGGATGATTTCTAGGAAGCGTGTGTTGATCGGCTTGCGGCGGATCATCTCGACCAAGGCGATGGTGATGTGACCACCGTCGAGGACTGGGAGCGGGAGCATGTTGAGAATGGCTAGGTTGACGTTGAGGACAACGCTGAACCAGAACACTAGCCGCCAGCCGTCGGGCTCACTGAGTAGGTTGAAGTAGAGATTGGAGATACCGACCGGGCCGCTGAGGTGGCTGACCGAGACATCACTTTTGGGCGAGACGAGAGCGGTGAGGGTGCGCCAAATGAGCTTACCTCCTTTGGTGACTTGGTCGAGTGGCGTCGGGTGGTCGAGCGTCTCCGACATGAACTGGGTGTCCCATTGGATTCCAAGCATCGGCTCGGAGTCTTCGGGCTGGAACGGCACGGCCGGGGTGATGGTGATCGGTAGGACTTGTCCGCCGCGATCGACTTCGAGTTCGATCGGTTGGCCGAGTTTGGTTAGTTCCGAGATCGGGTAGTCGCTGTAGAGCTTTTCGCCGTTGGCGCTGAGTAGCAGGTCGCCGGGTTGGAGTCCTGCGACGACCGCTGGACTGTTCGGGAGCATGAGTTTGACCTGCGGCGGGGTGTGTGGACCAACACCGATTTTGCGCAGTCCGGGACGTGTGGTCAGACTGCCGTCCTCGCGCATGAACTTGGTCTCGATCAGCATCTCGCCGCCGTCGATGCCGGGACGGTTAATACCTACGGTGATGGTGTCGCCGCGAGACATACTGACGCGTTCGATGACGCTGTCGAGCATGCCGAAGAACTGGACGATCTCATGGCCGTTGATGGTCTGGATGTCATCTCCCGGAAGAAGGCCTGCGGCTTCGGCGGGGGAGTCGGGTACGACGTATCCGACGACGGTGCTTTCGATAACACGCTTCGGATAGCCGACCATCCAGACGATGGTGGCAAAGGCGAATGCTAGGAGGATCGAGAACAGCGGACCGGCGATGGCGACGATGATCTTGTCCAAGGGGGAGATCGGAGGCAGGACCTCAGCGGTGAGTTCGTTGTCGGAGCCTTCGATGGTTCCCATGGGGGCCATCTGCGGGAGGGCAACGAAGCCACCAGCGGGGATGGAGCCAAGGCCATACTGGACGCCGTTGATACGTTTTTTCCATAGTGGCTTACCGAACCAGATTTGGAATTTTTCGATCTTGAGTCCTCTCCAACGGGCAGCGAGAAAGTGGCCCCATTCGTGTACGACGATGAGGAGGTTGAAGACCATGATGACCTGAAAGAGAACCAGGGCACCTTTGAGAAATATCCAGACGGTATCCATTGATGGAAGAAATTTGCCCGGCACCTGAAATGGGTGCCGACGGGGCACAATAGGGGTCTTTTTCCGTCTGGCAACGTCAGGCTGGTGAGCCCGGAACGATTGGCCAACTCGCCTGAGTAGGCTGCTTCGTGCGGACTAGCCCGAAGCAGTGACACGTAAGCTGGTATCTCCCAACACCAATTGTAGAAACCAACTCGTCACTGCCCCGGGCTTCTGCCTCGCCATGTCGTTTCCGACAGATCCAGTTTACCTCAAGATGGAAAAAGAATCAATTACTCAATATGGATTTTATGGTCAATTTGAAATTAGCCACCGTGATCTTGTCGGCTAGTAAGGGAGTTTACCGGTTTGTTACGTCATTAGAAACCGGCTGGCATGAGTAGGCTTGAGGAGTATCTTTATCCTATGGAACAGGAGCGAAGTTTTTTCTCCCTGCGGTGGTCATTGGCTGCAGGACTTCTTGTTGCTGGGCTTGGGGCGATCCGTGCGGCACAGAGTGCCGAGTATGACGTAATTTACTACGCGTTGACCATTCCGCTCGCCGTGTTGATGATCTTGCTGACGCTACCGGAGACGCTTCGGTTTGCGGCAACGCCTGTGTTGGTGGCGATTGATTCTATCGTGTTCCCGGCGGTAAAGGCGGGGCGACCGCCTCTCGATCTAAGGCTTGGGGAGTTCTACGGGCGGAAGAAGCGCTACGCGGAGGCGGCGGTGGAATACGAGCGGGTGCGTGGTTATTACCCACGGAATCGCGTTCTCTACCAGCGTCTCGTCGATCTCTACGAAGGGCCGCTTCATCAGCCGGAAAAATCCCGTAGGGTTCGGCTTCGGGCACGGCTCTGGTTGCGGAGTCGGGAGTATGAAAATCTATCGACTGTGCAAGCGCGGGCTTGGTGGGAAGAGTAGGGGGAGCCGCTTTGCGCTGGGACGGGGGTAGACTTCATCTGTCTCTGTAACCGACGTTGGTTGGCGCGGGGAGCGATGGCGTTGAATGTTAGGGCGTTGGGACAAGACGATGCAGGAGAGGCTTCAGCTCGGGTTGAGGCTGCCGAATAAGAGATTGGTGGACGGGCATTGACAGAAGAGGGAGGTGAGCGACAGGGAGTGTGAAAGAATGGGGGAGGTGAAGATTGGCCAGCAGTTGCGTCGGGTTCCGGCGCCGTGCATTTGGATCGGCGGCTACCTAGTGGTGTCGGCGTGGTTCCTTGTGAGCTTCTTCCTAGACGCGAAGCGACCGTCCGAGACAAATTGGGATGCGCGAGTGCTGGCGGGAAAGCCGCCTGGATTTAACGACTTTGTTGATACCGGACTTTGGTATGGTGGAATCGGCCACGCGGCGGTGGTCGGGTTGCTGATTCTCTCCGCCCCGCTGTGGATGCGGTGGGGGAGCAAGGACCCGGCACGAGTCCAGATCGGCAGGCGGGAAGGTTCGGGGGTGCAGATTGAGACGAGGACGTTCTGGATCTGGCTGCTGGCGTTATTGGTGTTGGCGGCGCCGCTGAGAATGGTGCGGATGGGGGACTCGCTCTGGGGCGATGAGGCGTGGGCAGTGGAGCGTTTTGGACAGGGCTACTTCGTCGAAGGGGAGGATGGCCCCCAGGGGGAGTTGGAATATAAGCCGTCGAGGTGGGCGCAGGCGTTTTTTGATGATCGGGGAGGTGGCAGCAATCACCAGTTGCAGACTTTGACTGGCCGACTGCTCGACGAAGGATGGAAAAAGCTGAACGGGTTGCCGCCCTATGAAGTTATCGGTTGGACGTACCGGGTGCTTCCGCTCCTGACCGGGCTGGGATCGGTGTTGATGGTCGGCTTGCTGCTCAGGCGACTCGGCTTTCCGGTAGCGGGGCTGGTGGCGGCGGCAGTGTTGATGGCGCATCCTTGGCATGTGAGGTACAGCGCGGAGGCGCGTGGCTATGGACCGATGTTGTTTTTTCTGTTCGCGGCCATGTGGGCTCTGGTCGGGGCCCTGAGACACGGGCGATGGCGCGACTGGTTGCTGTTTGTTGTCTTCGAACTGCTGGCGGCCTACTCGTGGAAGGGGGCGCCGTTTCCGCTTCTCGGGATCAATGTCGTTGCTCTTTGTGGTATCGTCGGGAGCGCTTGGAAGGGGGGGCGCGACCTGTCTGGGGGACTGTCTGCGTTGACACGAATGGTGGTCTTGAACCTGATTATAGCTGGGGTCTTCATCCATCTCTATGGTCCGAGCCATCTGATGATTTCGGACTATTGGGAGAGGTCGACGTTTCTTAAAGGAGCTTCGATGGATATGATATGGACGAAGGAGTTCCTGAACCATCTGGCGGTCGGGGCGGAACTCTGGGACCAGTTCCCACTGATGCCGTCGAACTTCTCGCTGGAGTCGGTATGGGGTGGGGCCGCGTGGCTGGCATCGGCGACTGCCGTCGGGCTTGTCGTGGTGCTGCTGAGTGGGGTTGTCTACGGCTGGCGGACCTCGCGGTTGGCGATGTTTCTGTTTGCCGCCCCGGTCTTGGCAGTGTTCGTCGGCGTGTGCTATTTCTGGTTCATCCGGGACGCTGGATTGTTGCCCTACTACACCTACTACGCCACGGCTGGTGTCGTGCTTTTGGCGGGGCTTGGGGCGGAGGGGATCGGCGATTGGTTCAGTCGTGGGAGAACCGGGGACGGGAAAGTAAGAAGCCTTGCGATGGTCTCCGGGGCACTGGCTGCTAGCTACGGAGTTTTGGTCACACCGCTGAGCTTGGACATGGTCGAGCGGACGGTGGAGCCACTGAGGGAGGCTTGGGCCGTCACGCGAGGCAAGCATGAGCCGATGAATTACGCCGGGGAGTCCAAGGTGCGGACGATCTATCAGTGGCGCCACGCGAAACTTTACGACCCGAGGGCGAACATCCATGCTCGCGACGCCGAGTCGATCATGGCGATCGCCGAGGAGGCGCGCAAAGCGGGGGACGAACTCTACGTAGTGGTAGGGAACGTGAAGTTCGTGAATACTCAGCAGAGTGACGTTCTCGAATTGATGCGGAATACTAGCCAGTTCGAACTGGTAGAGGAGTTCTGGACGCTCAAGCCGACGTGTTCGTTGCTGGCGTTCCGGATGCTCACGGTGCCAATACCTGAGGCGCCGCCAAGCTAGGAAATGTTCGTTTCGCCTCGCGGGACGAATAGATATGAGATTTCGGAGGCGTTTGGCGTCGTGTCCGACGAAGTGGCCGACGAGTGGGACAACCCAGGCACCAAAGATTGCGGCGACGGTTCCGGGTTGGTCGATGGCGACGGCCTTGGCAATTGGTAGCGTCCGGTCCGTGGAAGTAGTTGGCCAAGACGGGGGTGAGGATGTCCTGGAAGAGAAACGAGACGATGAAGAGCGACCAGCCGACAAGCGCCGTCAGTATCGTAGGTAAACAACCGGCCCCGAACCATTCACTAGAAAAGCCCGTCTGACGTAACGCTTTCGAGTTCGGAGGGCTATAGAAGGGACGGACTATCGTAGCCATCGCCCCGGGCACAGTGCTCGAACAAGTGGCGACGGACATCTTGGGCATTGACCTCTCGGCCTCGAGGGAGGTGCGGAAGATCTCCGATGAGAACAGGCCAGTCCGCCTTGTCCTCTGCTTGCGCACCATGGGAGCCCTTGACCAAGGAGGCATCGAGCGGGATGATGTCGAACAGTCCGCGAATCCCGAGCTTCGATCGCAGAAGCCGAGCACCAATGGCAAGTTTCGGGTTCTTGATCTTTGGGTCGAGGAATAGTTCGACCGGATCGTAGCCACACTTCCGGTGAATATCGACGCAGCGGGCAAAATCCGGTGCGACGTCGTCTTCCATCCAGAAGTAGTAGGTGAACCAAAATTTCGGTTCGGCGACAACGACCAGATCTCCCGAGCGAGGATGGTCGAGGCCGGCGTAGTTCTTCTCGACGTGTCCGAGGACGTAGGCGACACCGGGGGTCGATTCGAGGACCTTCCGAACTTCGCTCAAGATCGACGGGTCGTTGACGTAGATATGCGCGATTTGGTGGTCGGCAACGGCAAACGCCCGGGATCCACCTTCATCGAGGGTTTCAAGACCGAGCTCATCCTTGATCTCTAGCCAACCATTCTGGCGCAGAACGCGGTTGAGGTGAATCGGCTCATCGACGTTGGTGATGCCGTATTCAGAGAGCAGGATCGGCTTGATCGAGCGCTTCTCGTAAAATTCTATTAGGTCGCCGACGACGGCATCGATGTCCCGGAGGTTTTGTTCCATGTGGTCTCCATCGATGCCGAACCGCTGCAGATCGTAGTCGAGGTGGGGGAGGTAGACGAGGGAGAGGCTGGGCCAGTGTTTGTCCTCGATCCATTTCGCGGACTCGGCGATCCACTGGGAGGAAAGGATGCTCGAAGCGGGGCCCCAGAAGTGTGGAAACGGGAACGGGCCGAGGTCCCGTTTAATCTGCTCGCGCATGCTCATCGGCGAGGTGTGAACGTCGAACACCTTACTGCCGTCGGCGGGATAGAGGGGGCGAGGCGTTATAGTAATATCGGCCGACGAGTACATGTTAAACCACCAGAAGACCTTTGCGCAGGTGAAGCCATCGTCGAGCTGCTTGAGCTCATCCCAGAGTAGATTGCCGCCTTGGATCAAGTTCTCCGGTTGTTTCCAAAAGCGGTGTTCGCAGTAGTCCCGATCATACCAGCCGTTGGCCACGATACCGTGTTGGTCGGGGAGCTTTCCTGTGACATAAGTAGCTTGTGCTGAGCACGTAACAGCTGGCAATACTGGCCCGATGCGGGCTAGTTCACTGCGCTCGAGGAATTCGCGGATCGCCGGGGTATGGGCGCCGATGAGTCGGGTGGTGAGGCCGACGACGTTGATGACTGCGGTTCTTTGCAAAGAGAGGGAGGGTTGGTCGACGCGATGTCTGTTCTCGGGATCTGACTTTCTAATAATTATTAATTTTCCGCATTACTGCGACAGAATTTCGATAATAATTGAAAATACCTATTGCGGGAAATGTTGCGCTCCGCTATGTTTAGTGACGCTTGCTTAGTCTGTTATTATCTATCACCAGACTAGGAAGATATTTTCTTTATACCCTAACCTTACACACACACCTTATGCTTACCAATAGGATAGCTGGAATCTACCGCTTACACCTTTTACTCCAAGGTCTCGGAGTTACTGCAGTTTTTGGATGTATTTACCTAGTGCTGGTCTTTTTCTCTTATCAGAGCCAAGAGGCCCCTTATCTCCAGTACTGGGTTGTTTCGATCATTTCGTTGATCATCGAAGGCACCGTTCGTAATCGGGAAGCCCACGGGCAACTGGTCCCCAGTCCAAAAACTACGAGGAAATCAACGATCCGCCAAGTCGCGGCGATGGCTTTCGGAATGTCCCTCTTTCTCACGGTGACCAAAGACGCCAACGTCTCTCGCATATTCGTACTCTCCTTCCTCGGATTCAGCTTCCTTTTCCTCTCTGCTAGCAACCAGCAGATTCTTCATCTGATTTCGAAGTTGGCCTTTCGCAACCGGAGAAATGATCGCACCGTATTAATCGGTTCTGCGGAAAAACTGGTAGCTCACGCAAAAGAGATTGCCGACTTGGAGCGATACGGGATCGAAATCGTAGCTATTCTTAGCCCCGATAACCCCGAGCAACTCGATGAGCGTTCTCGCGAACTTTATCGGGGTGGTCTCGAGGAATTCCACTCTGTGGTGGACCGCCAGTCCACAGAGCAGGTCATTCTACTCGAACTCTTCGATGATATTCAGACCGTGCGTGAGTTCGTTCGACTTTGTGAGAGCCGGAGCGTTCGATTCCTCCTACTGAACAATGTCTTCGAGCGGATGGGCACCAGAGCTGCTCGCCGGACTACTAGTGGTTTCGACGTCATGTTTCTTCACGACGAGCCTCTGGAAGATCCATTGAACCGTTTCCTCAAGCGTGCCGCCGATATCGTTATTTCAGGTATGGTCATGCTCACCGTCTTTCCCGTCTGTTGCGTGGTGGTTAAGTTGATCCACTTGTTTCAGAGCCGCGGTCCGTTGTTTTTTGTCCAGCGCCGCATGGGTATGGAAGGTGAGCCCTTCAACATCATCAAGTTCCGCTCTCTCCATCACAATGTGGAACACGACGAGGCGACTCAGGTCAGCGAAGTCGATCCCCGTGTTTTCTCGGGTGGCCGGTTTATTCGCAAGTCGAGCATCGATGAGATCCCGCAGTTCTTGAATGTCTTCCTCGGCGAAATGAGTAGCATCGGGCCTCGTCCTCACCTTGTGGAGCACGATGAGATCTTCTCCGGTTTCATGGAGAACTACCACACTCGTGCTCGGGTTAAGCCCGGCATCACTGGGCTCGCTCAGGTTCGGGGCCATCGTGGCCAGACAGATGGCAATCCAGACAAGATTCGTCTTCGCGTTCTGTCTGATATCGCCTACCTTGAAAGCTGGAGCCTAGAACTTGACGCAAGTATTCTCCTCAAGACGATGATTCAAGTGGTTCGGCCACCAAAATCCGCCTACTAAACAATTTTTCATGAAGGGAGGGGAGTACCTCTTCCAGGACGCCCGGTGAGAGCCGGGCGTTTTTGTGTCTTGGCAGCCGATTCAGGGTTGCCCCGCGACCTAATCTCAAGGCATACTTCCGCTTTCATTCACCGACTCAGAACTCAAGACCACCTATTACCATGGCTAGACCAGTAACTCTTTTCACCGGCCAGTGGGCTGATCTCCCACAGGACACCATCATCGACAAGGCGAAGTCATTCGGCTATGACGGCGTCGAACTCGCCTGTTGGGGCGACCACTTCGAAGTAGGTAAGGCTGATGCCGCCTATTGCTCCGCTCTACGCGAGAAGCTCGATGCCAAGGGCATGCAGTGCCACGCCATCTCCACCCACCTCGTTGGTCAGGCGGTTTCCGACAACATCGATGCCCGTCACGGCCAGATCCTCTCCCCCGAAATTTATGGCGACGGCAACCCCGAGGATGTAAACAAGCGCGCTGCCGAAGAACTGATGCGGACCGCTCACGCGGCTAAAGAATTAGGGATCAAGGTCGTCAATGGCTTCACCGGTAGCCCGATTTGGCACCTCCTCTATTCCTTCCCGCCGGTTCTTCCAGGCCAGATCGACGAAGGTTATGCCCAGTTCGCCGCGCAGTGGAAGCCAATCCTCGACGAGTTCAAGAGCTGCGGAGTCAAGTATGCACTTGAGGTCCACCCGACCGAGATCGCCTTCGATATCGCTTCCGCCGCCCGCACTCTCGAGGAACTCGACAATCACGAATCGTTCGGCTTCAACTACGACCCCAGCCACTTCGGTTACCAGGGTGTCGATTACGTCGCTTTCATCCGCAAGTTTGCTGACCGGATTTTCCACGTTCACATGAAGGACGTCTGGTGGTCAGACAAGCCGATGGAAGCTGGTGTTTTTGGAGGTCACGTCGATTTCCATCAGTCGAATCGCTTCTGGGACTTCAAGTCCGTCGGACGTGGTTCGATCAATTTCGAGCAGATCATCCGCGCCTTAAACGACATCCAGTACGCCGGCCCGCTTTCTATCGAATGGGAAGACGGTGGTATGGACCGCGAGTTCGGAGCTACCGAGTCGTGCGCCTTCACTAAGAAACTAGACTTCCCGACATCGGACATCGTCTTCGACGAGCAGTTCGACACGGACAAGCAGTCGTAGATTTTTTCTACCGGGTGCGGCCCTAGTCGCCCCACCTTGGACAAGGCGCAGGGACCATTGCGGTTCGTGCGCCTTTTCCGTGTCCGTCAGCCAAATCTGCCGTTCGCCTGCTCTAGCCATGAGCAATCTACTGCGGACGTGCAGGCCGCGCAGCTAATGCGTTGCAGGTCGATTTTGCTCATCGAGGTATGCCTATACGCCTTCAGAAAAAAATGTGTCCGCGCCTTGTCCCAACACGGCTTACGCGCCCTCGCTACGATCATCACGAATAGAACAGGCTAGGAATCCGGTCAGATCTGCGCTATGTCCTAGCAGATCCAGCAATCACCTATCTAGATGATGAAGACGACTATTCCGACAATCCTTGCTTTGGTCCTCGGCTCCGCAACTGCCGCCTTCGGCGAGATGCGGACTTGGACCAGTGCCAGTGACGCTAGCAAGCAGTTCCAAGCTGAGCTTGTCGCCGCAGACGCCAACCAAATCACCGTCGTCCGTGAGGACGGCCAAGAGATGACCTTCCCGCTTACCGTCATCTCTCCTGCCGACCAGAAATTCGTCGCCGAGAACAGCGCCGACTTGAAGCCCCCAGCTGGAAACAAGGTACACCAAGAGTTGTCCTCCGCCCTAGGCAAAGGCTCGGTCTCGGCCAGCGCGCAATATTACATCCTCTACACCGCCGCCAGTTTCTGACGCGAGTGCGTCGAACATGCTCCACAGGTTGTGGAGTTCTACAACGAGTACGTCGCCCGCAACCCGAAAATCGACATGATCCTGTTCAGTCAGGATCGCAAGCCCGATGGCTACAACGCGCTCCTCTCTAAAGGCCGCTATCCGTTCGCCGCTGCCGGTCTCGAAGCTGGAAAGAGTCGCGCACGGATACCTACCGTCTTCAAGCACGTCGATCGCCGGATGAGCTGGTTCGTTGCCGTCGATCGACAGGGCAACGTCGTCGTCGAAGGCGACTCCGACGAGAAAGACATTCAGGCCTTCATCGAGAATGGCTGCAAGCCCGTCGAAGGCTAATTTTTCCCCCTAGAATTCCGCCTTTTTACCCGCATGTTCACTCCGAAATACATCAAGAACGCCAAGCTCCTGCACAAGGGGGTGGTCAAGTTCCAGCACTACAAGGCGGATATTCTCAGCCAGGATCAGCTCGACACGATCTCGACTGCGAATGCCGGGCTCATGGCCGCCATTAAGGGCCGGGACAAAGAGGCATGTGAGAAGGCGGCCACCGAGGTCACCGATGTCTGTGAGTCGGCTCACCCGTCGCCGGGCAATCCTGCACTTCGGGAGAACGTCGAAGTCCTGTTCGTCGCCATCACCATCGCCCTTGGTATCCGCACATATTTTCTCCAGCCGTTCAGTATTCCGACCGGTTCCATGCAGCCGACTCTGAATGGCATCGTCGCCACCGGAGTAGACGAGTGGGGCGGGGTCAAGGAAGGCGATGCTGGTGTCAGTGACGGTGTCATCGAACCCGAATACCACCCAGGGAAGCCGAACATTCTCAGCCGAGCCTTCGGCATCGTCTTCGCCGGTCGCCACTTCGTCAATGCTGTGGCCCCCCGTGACGGAGTTCTGCGCGCAAAAGACCCGATCACCGAATCGAAAGTCCTCAAGTTCATCAGTGTCACTAACCTCCATATGGAAGATGGCAGTAAGATGAAGATCTACGCGTCCAAGATGGCCGCATTGCAGGACCTCGGCCTCGGCGAAAGCCTCGGTTTTCACGTCCGTCAAAACGGCGGCAACATCTCGCTAAGCAGTCCCAACCGGCAGATTAAGGAAGGCCAAGTGCTCGCACGCGGCTACGTTACCACGGGAGACAAGGTACTCGTCGATAAGATGTCCTACCACTTCCGTAGTCCGAAGCGGGACGAGGTCTTCGTTTTCACCACAAACAACATTGCCGGCATCGAAGGACGCCCAGATTTCGACGGACGGTTCGGCTCGCAGCACTACATTAAGCGCCTCGTCGCTCTGCCCGGAGACCACATCCGCATCGATCCACCGCATCTTTACGTGAACGGCTCCATCGCCGAGGGAGAAGGCTCCGGAAGGGTCATGTCCTTGGAGAACGGCCATCGCGGTTACGGCATGTCCTTGGAACCTAGCTCGCTGAAGCGCAACGACTACACGCTCAAGGCCGACGAATACTGGGCCATGGGAGATAATAGCTACAACAGTTACGACAGTCGGGGTTGGGGCGGAGTTCCGGAACCAAACCTAGTCGGGCCAGCCTTCGCCGTTTACTGGCCCTTCGCACATCACTTCGGGCGGATTCGCTAAGCGAAACTTCCTCCACGACATCACCCCATGACCCTGCCTCCCTGGCAGCCTCCTGAATCGATTTCGCCCCTCGGGTGGTATGCGATATGGGGTATTCTGGCCTTGGTCGGGCTGGCTCTGTTCTACTACCTTCATCCGCTTCGCCAGTCGATTCGGATGGCGGCGGGCTTCATGCGCGATCACCCGCGCCCGTGGCTGATTCTCTCTGCGGTCGGGGTCGCTGCGGCATTGCTCGAACTCGCCCCGCTTCGTGGTGCCGGAACTGGCGGAGCCAACCAGCAGCCCGAAGGCGCCTCGGTGCCCAGCGCCCTGACCGAAGGCTTCTCGACTTCGGCCCAGTTGTTCTACTACCCGATCAACTCTTGGCCCCTCAGCCTTGTCCTTGCCGGAGCCATCCTCTGTGGCTGGCGGCGGGCGCCACGTCGGCTCTGGGACAGCCGCAGAGAAGCCGGGCCGGTCTGGGGATCGGTGGCGCTGGTTGCGGTCGCGGTCTGCGCCGTCGCCCACCTGCTCTACCGGCTCGATCCGCTCCTCGGTTGGTTGCCGGAGGAAGGCTCGATTCACAACCTGTCCCGACCAGGAAGCAGACTGTTTGAAATTCTCATCGCGCTGTGCCTTCAAGCCTACCTGTTCCTTGCCGTCGCTCAGCGTTTGGACGCCAACCCGAAAGCGCTACTCGCCGACCGCTGGGACCTTGTCCTATCCCGCGTGCTCCGGTTGTTTCCGCTCGCTCTGGTTTTTCTGTTGGCCGAAACTTGGCTCGATCGACTCGAGGAATTTCGCCCGGCCACTGCCACGATCCTCAACCGCTGGGTGTGGCCGGAGATTCTGTTCATTCTCTGCCCCTTGCCCTACATCTTGGTCTTCTCCCGCGAGCACCCACGCTTCCTAGCCGCCTGTTCGGCCGCACTCGATCTGCTCTTACAGATCCGTTTTCGGGTGCTTTGGTTTCTGCTCTTTAGCCTGACGCTGACGACCTTGCTTCACTATATCGCAGCCAATGCCGAGGTCGCCGCTGAGGGTGTCTGGTCCTATGCTTGGCGTTGCCTCGAACCTCTCCTCCGGGTCTGCATTGGAGTCTGGCTCCTTGCAACCTGGTTCATTGTGCTCCAATTAGGAGTCCTCCCAGTTCTCGCTGGTCGGGAGGACACCCCGGCCGGGAATGAAGGAACTCGACGCAAAGGAAATCGCTAGGCAAAGCAGGTCAAATTTGACCATCGCTTTGGCCGCTCTTCCTCCCGATCGGAGGGACGACATGATCACATTCTACGCCTTCTGCCGCGTGGTCGATGACATCGCCGATGAGCCCGGTAGGCCCGCAGCCGAAAAGCTCGCAGGGCTCGAAATCTGGCGCAAGTCGGCCTCCAGGAATTTCTCCGAAGGTGGCTGGCTCCACGCCGATCTGGCCAGAATCGTCGAGCGCTATTCGATTCCGAGCGACCTGTTTCTCGAGATCATCGACGGTGTCTCCATGGACATCGATCCACAGCCGTTCCACACCTACGACGATCTGCTCAGCTATTGCTACAAGGTCGCCTCGGCAGTCGGCCTGGTCAGTGTGCGGATCTTCGGCTGCAAGTCGGAGGGGTCGGTCGATTACGCCATCAATCTCGGCTACGCCTTACAGATTACCAACATTATGCGTGATGTACGGGAGGACTTGGAAAATGACGGCCGAATTTACCTGCCGACCGAGGTCATGGACCGGTTCCGCTATGACGAGAAAGAGTTGCGAAATCTGCATCACGGCCCGGCCTTCACCAACATGATGAACTTCCATTACAGGCAGGCGACCAGTTACTTTGAAAAGGCGGCCAGCTTCATCGATCCGGCCGAGCGGTCTCGCTTGGTCGCCTCCGAGATGATGGGACAAGTCTACCGGGAACTATTGGAGAAGATGCACCGTGACAATTTCCGCGTCTTTGAGCGCCGTTACCGGATATCGAAGGCACGCAAGGCCACGATCCTGGCGCGGAGCTGGTTTTCATCCCGATTTCTTCGTCCGTTTCCAGCGGACGATGACGACGCTCACTCCTCCAGTTGACGGGTCGCCATCTGCGCGGTATTCACCAGTATGGTTGCTGATCCACAGGAAGCACTGCGTCGTCTTAAGGAAGGGAATCTGCGTTATACCGAGGGCAGAGGAAACGACTTCTCTGACCATCGTGCCTCCCGCGAAGCCGCCGCTAGTGGGCAACACCCGTTCGCCATCGTCCTTGGGTGCGCCGACTCCCGGGTTCCGCCAGAATTCGTTTTCGACCATGGTCTCGGCGAGCTGTTTGTCGTCCGCGTCGCAGGCAATATCGCAGCGCCATCGCAGCTAGGCAGCATCGAGTATGCCGTCGAGCACTTTGGGGCGTCCCTTATCGTCGTCCTTGGCCACTCTGGCTGTGGTGCGGTCACTGCGGCCCTCGGCCAAGTCGATAGCGGAGCCGTAGGTGAGCAGTATCCTGGTGAACTTGGATCGATCGTCGACCGGATCACCCCCGCGCTCGCAGGCCTTCCCGAAGGCTCGGCAGAAGAGCGAATGAACGCCGCTGTTACCGCCAATGTCCAATCATCCGTGGCTACTCTCGGCAAGGATCCTGAACTCGCCAGCTTCGTCAGTTCTGGTGACCTACAAATCATCGGCGCCGAGTATTCTCTCGCCACCGGACAAGTCAGTTTCCACGAGGCAAGCTAGACCTGACAGATATTCTAAACCTATTTCATGCCACTCCCCGCAGCTCTCATCTTCGACTTCGACGGCCTCATCGCCGATACCGAAAGTCCCGTCTTCGAATCCTGGAGTGCACTCTATTCTTCGGTAGGCTTCGATTTGGCCAAGGCGGACTGGGTCGGTTGCGTCGGTAGTGATTGGAGTAGCTTTGACCCGATCGGCAATCTCGAAACTCTCGCAGGCAAGACCTTGCCGTGGAAAGAACTGGAGGCCGCCCGTCTGAAGCACGAGGAATCCCATCTCGAATCCCTCGCACCGCTCCACGGTATCCTGGATCTGCTCGCTGAAGCGAACTCTGCCGGAGTTCCCTGCGCCATCGCCTCCAGTTCGCCGCTCGTCTGGGTCAGTCGCTGGGTCACCGAGTTCGGCATTGCTGACCGCTTCGAGCTCATCCGCACCAAGAACGATGTCGAGTCAGTCAAGCCCGCCCCCGACCTGTTCCTTCAAGCCGCCTCCGGACTGGGTATCGAGCCGTCGAATTGCCTAGTCCTCGAGGATTCCCTCAACGGCCTCCGCGCAGCTCAAGCTGCCAACGCCCGCTGCGCCATCATCCCGAACCCGGTGACCAGGATCCTCGAGTTCCCAGGAGCGGATTTACGGTTTGATACGTTGGCAGGCGTGGGGCTGAAGGAGTTGGGTGGGGCGTTCGAATAGGCTAGTCGAATAGGCGCTTGTTTGTTGAGCTAGCGATAGCCTGCGCAGTAAAATTTCGGGGTTACGACATGATTCACTAGACTCCTGCCAGCAGGCGTGCTTGTTCGCGTCGCTACCGCTTCCTCAACAATTGGAATGTGAAGTCCGGCACGATGCCGCGGAATGTTTCGATCAGTTCGAATTGTTCTGGGTCGTCGAGTAGGGGGAAGGCCTCGGGAACAACGGTGCGGTTGAAGCTCGGGTAGCCGTAAAAGATGTAGAGCGGCTTTCCGGATTGCTTGGCTTCTTGGCTTAGTTGGGTGAGTGCGGTGGCGGAGTTCTCAACAAACCGAAGGTGCGGGTTGTAGACGGCGGTGATCCGACCGCCGAGCCCATATCCAGCCGCGATGATCGACTCCGGATCGTCTCCGGCCAGCGAGGCAAGGCGTTCGGCCACATCTCGATGCGGGGCATAGGGATAGGTCCGCAGAACCTTGAGCTGCGGGAGACAGATTAGCGCGAACAAGAGCAGGCAGACACCGAAGCTAATGGTCCGACATCGATCGGAACAACGCGCGCACAGGCTTGCTCCGAAGACCGAGGCCCAGAGTAGGACGGCTGGAAGCAGGTGGATTAGGTAGCGATGGTAGAAGTGGTGTTCGAGCACCGAAGTGGCGATGAGATACGGTGGGAGTGCTGCTAAGGTCGCGAGTGGAATCCAGCCGCCAGTGCCTATGCGCCGCGCTAGGATGACAGCTCCTGCGAGAGCCGCGATCACGGGCAGAGCTAAGGCTAGGGCCGCGAGGGTCATGCTGCCCCAGAGCGTGTCGACTAGCCCACAGAGATGCTCTCCACCGACTACGGTGTCCTTGGTCCAAGGCATACCGTAGGCGTGCTGAGCTAAGGCTTCGAACAGCCGAGGCCCAGTGACCCAATGGGGATCGTCGATGACTTCGAGCCACCGCTTGGCCTGCAGTAAATTCGGCATCCAGGCATGGAGAAAGCAGATGGCAGCGAGGCACTGGGCGACCACGACTCTTCCGATACTGAGGAGGCGTTGCTCAGGAGAACGTTTGGTGACAAGCAGGCAGGCACAGAGCCCATAAGCAGCCACATACCAGACCCCCGATGGGAAACTCCACATGAGTAGAAATTGGCAGAGACCATGGAGCAGAAGCCAACTCCAGCGTGAGGCTCCGTGACGCCACAGCCCAAGCAAGGCGTAGTAGCTGATCAGAGTGACAAGAACGACAAAACTGAACCCGCGGGCATCGATGCCATAGCGGACATGGTATGGATGTAGCGCCAGTGCTAGCGCCGCCGCCAGCCCAGCGTGGGGCCCTCCGAATCGTAGCGCCAGAAATCCGAGCAGTACCACCGATGCCAGAGACGACAGAAACTGCGGCATGCGGACAGCCCGATCGGAGAATGCCCCCTCAGGAGCATCTGAAAACTTGTGCCAAACACCAAGGCTAGCCTTGGATGCCAAGGCCACAGGCGCGTGATTGGTCGGTTTCTGGTAGTACCATGCCGCTCGCGCCCAACTAGTCGGATAGAAGCGGATCTCGTCGGGGTGTTTCGAGCTGGTCCGCTCGACCCCGTGGGTGGCCTGCTTGACGTTCCATAGCTCGTCCCACCACAGGCTCTTGCCAGACAGCTCCCAACGGAGCCCACCGGCAATCCCCACCGCGCACAGTAAGCCGATCAGGAACCAGCGAGGAGCGTTCGGGTAAGACTCAGCGGACGGAGCCTTCACCACCGCCAATTTCCTACTCCACCACGTCCAAGTTCCCAGTAAGGCAATCCCGATGCCTAGGCAAATCGCGGCCGCATACCAGATTCCGACCGCAGTGTCGTCTTTCCAGTCGGGCCGGTCTCCGGCGGACAGCGATTCTTGGATTCGCGAAGCGACCTCACTTGGACGCTCGCAGAGACAGATGAGGAGAATTTCGAAGACCAGAAGGGCCAGCACCAAACCGGCGCTACACCACCGTCCCTTGTCCTTAGGTCTCCCCAACACGCCCCATTGTGGCGAGACGGACCCAGCTTTGCAAAGGAAAGGCAGAGCTTTTCTGCCGATCTTTGCCGTGGGGTGCCATAAAATGTTAGGGGGCGGGGAAAAAAATATCAGGATATCTGAGATTTTCGTCTTGCCAGAAGGCTACAATAGAGGATAGCCCTTACCTACTATGATGAAACTTGCACTTGCCTCATTTGTCGGTGTTGCTGCCTTGATGGTCTGCGGATCCGCCTCGGCACAGCTAAAATACAACTACGCCGAGGTCGGCTATCAGTTCACTGATATCGATTCAGTCGGAGACGGAAACGGCATCACTGCTGGACTTTCGTTCTCTCCAATTCAAAACGTTTTCCTATACGCCAATGGCGCATGGTCGAGCGTCGATTTCAGTGAAATTCAGGACGATTTCGACGAGGAGGGAGATCTCTTCAGCGGTGAGCTCGGAGTCGGTGTCTACCTTCCACTCTCAAACAATCTTGACATCGTCGGACGCGCAGGTTGGGCATTCGACTCCTACGACTTTGGTGACATCAGGGACGACATCGACAGCAACAGCGTTGAGTTCGAACTCGGGCTCCGCACTCTCGTTGGCCAGCAGATTGAGCTCGGTGCCTTCGTTGGTTACAGCGACCTTGAGAGCATCGGTGATGATGACGACGACGATGATGATGACAACAGCGGTGTCGCAGTCGATATCTACGGCATCTACCACCTCAGCCACGCTGTGGGCATTGGTGTCTCCACGACGCTTCAGGATAGCGCGACTGGCTTCACTGCCTTCCTTCGCTACCACTTCTAAGTCGGCTTCGCTGAACTAGATAATTTTGAACCCCTGCAGTCTTTGGCTGCAGGGGTTCTTTCGTCCTATGGACAAGGCCCGAGTTCTTGCTGATCTCGACGCACATTCCTTTTCCGCTCCCTTGTGGGCGAGATCGGCTCATGTGCAGACCGTCTGGGCTACCGTCTTCCCCCAGCCATATCGGGTCCCGGATCGGGAAGAACTCCTCGCCACGCCGGACGGGGATGCCTTGCACCTGCACCACTACGACGGGGAGATCGGGCGACCCACTGCACTGCTTCTCCACGGGCTTGAGGGTTCGCATCGGGCTTCTTACATTCAGGGGACCGTTGCCCAGTTACTGGCCATCGGTTGGTCTGTGGTAGCCATGGAGTTCCGGAGCTGTTCGGGGCAGATGAACTCCCGACTGCAGCTCTACCATTCTGGCGAGACCGGCGATATCGATCACGTCGCACGGACACTTCTCGCTCGTGGCTCGGTGAACTCGCTGGCAGTGGTCGGCTTCTCGCTCGGTGGCAATGTCGTCGCCAAATGGCTGGGGGAGCACGGCGAGGATGTGCCCGAGGGGCTCGTCGCCGGCGTGTCCGTCTGCCCACCATTCGACCTCACGGCGTCGGCACCGTGTATCGACGAGGTCGCCGGAGGCTTCTACATCCGACGCTTCCTGCGCACCTTGGTTCCGAAGGCGGAGGAGAAGGCCCGCCAGTTTCCTGGAGTCATGGATATGGACAAGGTGCGGGCCTGTTCGTCGTTCCAGGACTTCGATACCTGGGCCACGGCACCGGTTCACGGGTTTCGCGATGCCGAAGACTACTGGGCTCGTTCCGGATGCGGCCAATTTCTGGACCAAGTTCGTCGACCGCACCTGCTCATCGCAGCCGCCGATGATCCATTCAATCCCGGCTCCACCTTGCCCCGGAAGTTGGCGGCAGATTCGGACTTTCTCATCGCCCAGTTCCCCGATCATGGCGGGCACATCGGATTCGTTTACGGGCCTCCCTGGGCACCGTGCCACTGGGCTGAGGAGCAAATCGCCCGCTTTTTGGCCCATTTCGCGGATTGATTGAAATACCTTCGGCTCCTACAACGTCCGAAACTAACGATGCGGACCTTCCGCACCAAGACTCTCCTTCTTGCCCTTCTGTCCTTGGCTTTCGCCAGCTCGGCAACGCTATCAGCCAAGCAGCCGAATATCCTGTTTATCTTCTCCGAGGACAACGCCCCATTCTTTGGTAGGGCAGAATATCCCTAGCGACCGCTCCCGCGTATCCAAACCGGAGAACGTCACACCTAAAATTGCGCTGCTAAGACTGGTCGCACTCCTAAGACGAACGTTCACCCCAATTCGCCATTCTGAACTCTTTCGACCAAGGCCTCGCAACCCCGTTCCAGCAGGTCGAGCACCAGTTCGAATCCCGCAGCGCCGCCGTAGTAGGGATCTGGCACAGACGTGCGATCTCCAATGCCGGCGAATTCGCAGAACAACCGAACCTTGTCCGCATGCGCGTCAGCTCCCGGGAGGGCCATCAACTCGGCAAGATTTTCGGTATCGGCGGCGAGCACAAGATCGAAGTCTTCCAGATCCTGAGCCTTCACCTGACGCGCCGCACCATCAATCTTGATCCCCCGATCAGCCGCCGCTTCCCGCATCCGATGGTCCGGCTTGTGGCCGCTATGCATGCCGATGGTTCCCGCAGAATCGATATCGAGCTGCTCATCGACACCGGCTTGTTCAGCGAGATGGCGGAGCACGCACTCCCCGGCTGGCGAACGGCAGATATTGCCCATGCAGACGAACAAGATTCGGAACGGTTTGGATGAGTCGGGCATAGCGTTGCGCTGAGAAAGAACCATCAATCAGCCCCCCTGACAAGCTAGCCAGTCCGTGCTGAACTCTACGGTGATGCACCTGCCACACCTCTTACTCCTTCCCGCACTGCTTCTGGCCCTCGTCGGCCAGGCAATCGCGGCTCCCGACTTCAAGCTCTCCGAATTGAAGATGGGCAAGATCGTCGCCGGTGATGAAATAGACCTAGATGCACTCGATGGACGGGTTGTCGCCATCGAGTATTGGGGACCAAGGTGACCGCCTTGTGTCGCTGGAATGCCCCATCTCGTGAAGATGGATAAGAAGTATCGTAAGAAAGGACTCACCCTCATCGGATGCGAGCGCCAGGGCACGTCCGTGGAAAAGGTTCAGGCGTTTGCGGAGAAGCACGACATAGAGTTCCCACTCACCCAAGGCACCACCCGGCCCGACGGCGGCGGCGGCCTTCCTCACATGGTCGTCTTCGATGTCGAGGGCAACTGCGTCTTCTCAGGCCACCCCGCCAGCGATGAGTGTGAGGGTGCGATCAAGGACGCCCTCAAGGCTGCCAAAGGTGATGAGGACAGCGGTAGCTCCTCTGGTTTGGCGACCCGTAGCGACCTTGTTCCCGAGCGGTCGTGGACCAACACCGACGGAAACAAGCTGGTCGCTAGTCTGGTCTCCGTGGATGGGGACTCCGGCACGTTCCGGAAGAGCAACGGACAGACGTTCCCCTACGCCATCAGTAAACTCTCCGACGCGGATCAGAAGATCATCCAAGAGGCAACTGCTGCTGTGGCCAAGTAGAGCACAAAGTTCTCTTCCTGTTCACTAGTGAGTTTACTAGGAATATCTCGCCCGATCTTTGGAAGACCTACTATCGCGTCTCGTGGCTCTTTCCAGAGAGGGAAGGGGAGGACCAAGTCCTGCCACTTCGGGTTGATTGGGCGGATACAGAAAAGCCAGCCCCCACGAACGGAGGGCTGGCCGAGATAAATGCATTCGCCTTGACTAGCTTCTACGTCTCCGGAGCGCCAGCACAGAGACTCCGAGAAGTCCGAGGATGCTAGAGCTCGGTTCGGGGACCACGCATACATGAGCATCGTCGACTACCCACTCCAGATCCGGACCGTAGATGACAGAGGAATGGACTTGGGTCCAATCGACGTTGACGTTCGAAGGAACTTCCGCCTCAAAGAAGGTGAGGTTATTCTCGGGGTCGATTACCGGACCTGTTCCGTTTGGCGAGCCACCGAACGAATATTGCCCGAGTCCTGTTCCTGATGTATAAGCGAGAAGCCAGCTTGGTTCCGACTCGAAGCAGTCGGGATCATGCGCGGTTGGGAGGCCCTGGGTCACTGACATCGGCGTTGAGTAGGTGTAGCCGGGATTGTCTGTGGGCAGGAATCCATTCTGAAAATCGTAGTCCCAGCTGATGCTGCCTGCCCCGGTGAACGCGTTCTGGTTCACGGTGATATCCCAAAGCCAGTTGGCGGAATCTGCGGCTCCCAACGAAAGCACGATGTCAAAGGTCGATGGCAATCCCACAGACCCATTATTTCCCGAGACAAGGGAATACGTGGTTGTGATATTGCCGCCGAGAATAGGATCAAAGCCAGTGGCGTCGATGGCCGTCGTGGTGTAATTAATTGTCGATTGTGCAACCGAAGCCTGCACGGCTAGAGCAATTGCTCCAATTGTATATATTGCTTTATTCATAATGATTCCCATTTTACCTTTATTCTTTGTGAAATCAATAATAATTGTAATAAATATCAATATCGACTCTAGGGCTAACTAAAACGAATCCGAAAAGGTGTTTTGCAAAATACCATGAACTGTCGATTTAGAGTTCGCGAGGATGAGTGAAGCAGAATTGAGACTTGGAGGAGGCCGCTTGGGGTTATAGTGAAAGGTTAAAAGAGCGGCCGCCCGTCGGATGTATAATTCTTGAAAAAACTCTCCCACTGGCAAGCACGTCCTTGTCGCCAGCTAGGCGGACCAGAAACTTGGTATCTACCGGATCGATCCAGAGACCGGTGCGCTCCCTACGTTGGGTCAGTGCCTCTGATCGACGAAATCCAAGGGTTGACCCTCGCACCCCTCCGCGCCATCGTTGCGCCCTTTCAAATCCGGGCAACTCCGGAAAAACACACGCTAAAATTCTCCAGCACGCACCAGTCATGGCCGCAAAAGTCTACACGGAAAAAGACGCCGACATCTCTGTCCTCAAAGGAAAGACCCTTGCCGTTATCGGCTTCGGTTCTCAGGGACACGCTCACGCACTCAACCTTAAAGAGAGCGGGCAGAACGTCATCATCGGCCTCTACGCCAAGTCCAAGTCACGCGCCGTCGCTGAGAAGCTCGGCTTCAAGGTCATGGACACTGCAGACGCAGTGAAGGCCGCCGACGTTATCTTCCTCGCAGTTCCCGATACTTCGGCAGGCAAGGTCTACGAGGAAGACGTGAAGGACAACCTCTGCAAGGGCAAGACTCTCCTGTTCTCGCATGGTTTCGCCATCCACTTCAAAACAATCGTCCCACCCGACGACGTCAACATCATCATGTGCGCTCCTAAGGGGCCTGGCCACATCGTCCGTCGCCAGTTCACCGAAGGCAAAGGAGTTCCGGCTCTCATCGCCGTCCACCAGGACGCCGATCGTAATGCCAAGAAAATCGCTCTCGCATGGGCACACGGAGTCGGCGGCACTCGCGCCGGCGTCTTCCAGACCACCTTTGAAGAAGAGACCGAGACCGACCTCTTCGGTGAGCAGACCGTTCTTTGCGGTGGTATCACTGCCCTCATCAAGGCTGGCTACGAAGTCCTTGTCGAAGCTGGTTACCAGCCCGAGATGGCTTACTTCGAGTGTCTCCACGAGACCAAGCTCATTGTTGACCTGATCAACGAAGCCGGCATCGCCGGAATGCGTTTCTCGATCTCCGAGACCGCTGAGTGGGGCGACGTCACCGTCGGACCGAAGATCATCGACGCCGGCGTCAAGAAGCGCATGAAGGAAGCTCTCAAGGACATCCAGTCTGGCAAGTTCGCCAAGGAGTGGATCAAAGAGAACGAGACCGGCCAGAAGAAGTTCAACCAGATCCGCAAGGACGACGCTCAGCACGACATCGAGAAAGTCGGCAAGCGTCTCCGCTCGCGCATGACATGGCTCAAGGGCCGCGACATCAAGGGTGCCCAGGCATCCTACGAGTAGGTCGTCCAGAGGACAATTTGAAGAGCGTCCGGTGGAGTTTCCGCCGGGCGCTTTTTTTGTTTTGGACTCCTGTGTGGATGCTCGATTTCAGGGAATCTAAAGCAGAACTGTTTGCCAATTCTTTAGTTCTATTAGTATGACAACCAAGCTGGTCGACCTGCTCCCTCCCCAAGATATTGAGTTCGGAGAAGCCTGATTCACAGGTTGTTCAGAAGGCCATTGAGCACCGCACCGCCCACGGACGGCCTCCGACGTATCTATTTCTTGGCAAGGCTGAGGTGGAGCTCTACCGCAAGTTCCTCACTGAGAGCTGGGGAGAGGAGCCAACCGATTCGAAGCTAGGTCAGTACTACCTCGGCCTTGAACTCGTCAGTGTCGACAAGCCCAGCATGGCTCGGATCGGCGGACGCCAGACCTTCAAGCGCGTCACCAAGTCGAAGACGTCCGAGAAGGTCTCAAGCCATTGGCGCCTGGGAATCGAGTAGGCGATACTTCTCCCACCCTCTGCATCGTGTAATTTCTGACCCCGGAAGACGCGGAAAGACGCGGAACAGAAGTGGGACCACGGAAGGCCCGAGAAATCAGGTTCCGAATTATCGATAGGTAGGAGCTTAGCTTGTTGGCGATCGGGGGCCTACTAGCACAGGTCAGGAACGCAAAGACACGAAATTACCAAGTTTTCCGACCTCCGACTTCCGACTACGTCTCGCGCTCCTTGAGGAACTCCTCTCCCGCCTCTACCCGAACCGAGAATTTCCACCGCGACTTCAAAGAACTGTTGAGTTTGTTCCTCGCGCACGAAGTTGAGTTTCTTCGCGGTGGTGGTTACGCCGTATCCGTTCACGGCTACAGGCGGTCCCCCTGGACCCAAGGAATTGTCCATCGGTTGGAGACGGGTGATAGAATAGAAGGTTGTTGTGAAGTGCATCAGATATGTCATCATATGATGATGAGAACGACGATCAATATTGATGACGCGCTTCTCGCTGAGGCTTCCGAGCTTCTCGGGGAGAAGAGCGTGTCCGCTGTCGTACGGAAGGCACTGGAAGGAGTGATTGCCGGGAAGGCGAGGGAACGTCTGGCCAGATTGGGCGGTTCGGTGCCGGATCTGTACATCGCTCCGCGCTCTGATCGGGTACGTGAGGATACGCCCTAGCCTACTCTATTCATGAAGATCGTAGCGAGGGCGCACAGGCCGTGTTGGGACAAGGCGCTGGACGATTTTTCGCTAAAGGCGTATAGGCATACGTCGATGGGCAAAATCGACCAGCAACGCAGTAGCGGCGTGGCCTGTGCGTCCGCAGTAGATTGCTCATGAATAGAGTAGGCTAGCTCAGTTTGCCGGATTTTTATCCATGGTTATCCTCGCAGATACAAACATTTGGATCGGGCATTTCCGCTACGGTGACGAGCGGCTCGTAGGGTTGTTGACCCACAACTTGCTAGCGTGCCACCCGATCATCATCGGCGAACTGGTGACTGGCAATCTCAAGGCCCCACGTGCTCAGACGATAGAGGATTTTGGCCTTCTCCCGGTGGTCCGGCCAGCTTCGTTCGACGAGACTTTGCATCTGCTCGAAGAGCGGACACTTTACGGTAAGGGCTTGCAGTGGAACGACATTTCCATCCTCGCCGCTGTCGTCGCGGCGGGCGACACCTTGCTCTGGACGAATGACCGCAGGCTGGACGAAGCGGCTACGGAGTGCGGCGTGGCGTATTGCGGTGAGTGAGAAGTCTACGGAGCAATCAATTCCACTTCCGGAAAATAGGTCCGGTATCTGGCCACATCCCGAGTCAGGATCGGGATTCCCAGTGCGGCAGCGTGAGCACCGATGAAGAAGTCGGGTAGGGTAGAGGTCTTGGTGCCGCCGCGTTGGCGGTAAAGCAGGAACGCTTGGGCCGCGAGGAACAGGGCATCCTTCGGAAGTTCCCAGTAGTCCAGATCGAATGGCTCGAGGGTTTGCTCGAGTTCTTCCTTACTGGACGCGCGGCAACAGAGTTCAGTGAAGATGATCGAGTTGATTGCGATCTCACCGCGGTGTGTTGAAAGCTGATCCAGCGCCCATGGTTCCCACTTGGGATCTCCATGAATGACATCGGACAGCACGTTCGTATCTACGAGCAGCGCCATCGCTAGTCCTCACCGCGAGTGAGTTTCATAAGGTCATCCGTCGTGCCTCGGTCCTTCCAAATTCCCCGCACCGCCTTCAGCCGTTCCTTGAGTTCCTCTGTAGTTTGAGGCGGTTCTAACGTCTCCTGTTCGTTGACCGCCCGGCTCAGAATCGCTCGCGCTTCCGCCTCCATCGATGTCTGGTTCTTGGCCGCCCGCATGCGTAACTTTTGCTTCACCTCGGCGTCCAAGTTGCGAATGGTCAGTGTCGTGCTCATGCTAGCAATGTAAGCAATGCTAGCATTGCTGTCAAAATTCTTCTTCAGCGCTCGGGGGCCGCAGGGGCAGGGGCGCAACTACGAGAACCCCCGCCGTCCGGGGCGCTGACCCCGCCGCAAGCGTCCCCGGATCCCTGAGGCAGCCGTCCGGACAGCCATTCTTACCTGAGGCGCAAGGGCTCTGAACCGAACTACAGCTGGCTCTCGGCCTGTTCGACCAGCGCTTGGATCTGCGGGTTCGGTTGTAGAGCGAGGAGGCGGCGACCGTAGGTGGCGACAAGGTTCCAGCGGGCGTGGTCGCGGGCGACGGTGATGATTCCCATCAGGTATTTGGGGTTCTGCGGGGCGAGATCGTGGGCCTTGATCAAGACGGGGAAGGCCTCGTCGGCTCGGCCTTGGGAGTTGAGGGCGACGCCGTAGAAGTATTGCATACGCTGGTCGGTGGGGGCGAGCTGGGCGGCCTTGCCCAGGTGGACCATGGCCTTGTCGTAGTTCTTCTGACGGACGTAGAAGCGGCCGACGGTCTCTTGGACAATGGCGTTGTTCGGCTCGAGCACGAGGGCTTCTTCGAGTAGGACCTGGGCGTCGCCGGCGCGGCCGGTCTGTTGGTAGAGCTCGGACAGGTTGATGCGTGAGGGAAGCTGCAGGGGCTCGGTCTTGATGGCGAGCTTGTAGGCGGCCTCGGCTCCGGCGGTGTCGCCGAGGTTAGAGAGGAAGATGGCCTTGCCCATAGGACCGCCTGCGCGATCGCTGACGGCGTCGAGGGATTCGAACAGCTCGGTCTTGGCACGATCGAACTGATCGACCGAGTCACCGATGAGGCGGCCGCGGACAGGAGCGAGAAGGCGGGCGGCTTCGACACGGACGGCGCGGACTGGGTCCTTGAGAATGGGGACGAGTAAGGGAATCCGTTCCTGCGGCGGGATGGCAGACAGGGTCTCGACGGCGGCTCTGCGGACGATGGGATCGGGATCGGTCAGGGACTTGCGGATGGCTGGTAGGTGCGAGGGAGCGAGCCGGTTGCCGAGGTCGCCGATGGCGGTGGCGCGGATGATGCCGGGGACGTTGGTCTGGTCGGCGGCGAGCTTGGCGAGCAGGGCATCGGAGGTGGGGGTGCCCGGAGCGGAGCGGGCCTTGGCGAGCTCGAGCCCGGGGTGGACGGAGATGTCGTCGATGCGGTCGCCATACCATTCGCGGAAGGCGTCGGCGGCCCAGGAGACGTCCTTGTCGGTGTGGCAACCGGTGCAGGAGTCGGGGGTGCCGAGGGTCTGAGCTAAGTCGGGTCTTGGCACGCGGAAGCTGTGGTCGCGCCGCCAATCGACGCCCATGTAGTATTTGCCGGGCATGTGGCAATCGACGCAGCTGGTGCCGGTCGAGCCCTCGGGGTGGAAGTGGTGGGCGGGGCTGTCGTAGGCCTTGCCGGAGTGGCACTGGATACAGAGCTGGTTGCCGGGGGCCTTGATCTTCAAGGTGTGTGGGTCATGGCAGTCCGAGCACCGGACACCGTGATGGAACATTTTGCTCTGCACGAACGAGCCGTAGACGTAGACCTCTTCTTTGATCTGGCCGTCGTCGTGGTAGAGCGCCTGCTCGAGAATGGTCGGCGCGTGGGTCTGGTGGAGTTCGCCGCTGTCGTGCTTCCACGGGTGGGCGATGAGGCGGCGGTGCGAGTGGCAGGGCGCGCAGGATTCGGCTTGGATGTTCGATTCGAGCGCTGGGGTCCGCTTTGGCTGAAGGGTTTCGGGGTCGAGCCCCCAGCTGCCGTCGGTCGGTTCCTTGAGGTGCTTGGTTAGGCCGATGCTGCCGCGGGCGTATCCGCCTTCGGGTGTGGCTTGGCCTTCGACTTCCTTCGCCCAAGTGACGTGGTCTTCTCCCGGTCCATGGCAGGCTTCGCAGCTGACATTGAGCTCGCCCCAAGTGGTGTTGTAGGCGCCGAGCTCGGCATCGAAGTTCTTGGCCAGATTGGTCGAGTGGCAATCGGCGCACATGTAGTTCCAATTGAAGTGTTCCTTGGTCCAGTGGAGCACGTCGGTGTGCGGGATCGGTTCATCGGCATAGAGGTGATACCACTTCTGCCCACCTTCGTCGGTGGGGCGGCTGTCCCAGCAGACTTGCAGCGCTTGGAGGCGGCCGCCGGGGAATGCAATCAGGTATTGCTGGAGCGGATAGACGCCGAAGACGTAGGCGACTTCGTAGGTCTCGATCGCGCCGCCGGGGCCGTCGGTGGTGACAAGGTAGCGGTCGCCGTCGCGGCTGAACTTGGTCTCCTGTCCGAAGTGGGTGAACGAGGCGTTGTCGAAGTCACCGAGCACCGACTCCGCGCTGACCTCCTGCATGGCGAGGTCGTGGTGCGAGCCGGTCCAGTCGGCGTGCTCGTCCTGGTGGCACTCTTGGCAAGAGGCTGCTCCGACGAAGCCCGGGACGTCGGCGTGGGCGTGTGGTGCCGGATCGTCGGACGAGTTGGCCTTGTCCATCGAGGCCGTTGCGTCGCTCTTCTCGCCCTCGCCGCAGGAGGCGAGGAGGAAGATGATAAGAGCGAGGGCGGCGAGGCCGGATCGGGACAACATGGTCGGATGTAGTTTCGACTGGTAGTCGAAAAGGCTGAGCGGTAGGGTTTTTTACGTTCCTACTTGGCCTCGGCTTTCTTCGCCGCGTCGCGGGCCTTTTTCTCGGCTTCGCGCTCCTTCAAGTCCTCCATGCTGACCCATTTGGCAGGTGGCATGGCTTCGAGTTCGCCGGGTTGGATGAGCTTGATACGCGGATTCTCTTTGTCTTCGTAGACGTCGAGGTTCTCGTTGATCTGATCTTCGCTGACTGCGAGCGACTTGACCCCGCCCTCGGGGACGTCCATTCCGGCGACCCAGACGATGGCGTTCAAGGCGAGGGTGCGGAAGCCATCGACGGCCCAGTTGCGGTGGTAGTGACCGCCGGTGAAGCCGACTCCGCGGCCGCCGTCTTCACGCTCGACGCCCCACATGATGGTCTGAGGCTTGCCGACGCCGTTGATGCCGTTCTCGTTCCAGAGGTTGATGATGCGCTTGATATTTTGCTTGGTCGGGACGGCGGTGACGAGGTTCTTGACCTGCTCGCGTTGCTTGCGGAAGCGGATGCTGTAGTAGAATTCGTCGTAGGCCTGGAAGGGCTTTTCGACGCCGTTGGCGATTGGGTGGTTCGGCAAGGCGGTTAGGTCGGCGACCCAGTGTGGGTTGACCGAGAAGCCGGTTTCGAAGGCACCCCCCATCCACGGGCGGAAGTAATTCTCGCCTTCTTCAGCGGACGGATGGACGGCGTAGTGCATGAACATTAGGCCGACTCCCGCCTTGGCGAGTTGGTCGGTCTTTTCCCAACCCTTGCTGACGACCTCGGTCGAGTCCGAGTAGAAGATGACCGCATCGGCTTCGTCAAAGACCGACTCGTCAGCGGGCCAGCCGTCGATGGCGTGGGCTTCGATATCGAGACCGCTCTGTTCGTTCAGGGCCTTGGCGAGCAGGATGGTGCCGGCACGGAACTCGTGGTCACCGGACGCGTGAGAGCGAGGACCGGCGAGGAGCAGGATCTTGGTCGGCTCGGCAATGGCGGAGCCAGCGAGAGCAAGGGCGGCGAGAGCGAGAAGGGCTACCTTGGACTTCATCAGTGGAGGCTAGCATCGGTCTCTGTAGGTTGTCACCTCCACAATGGGCAGCTAGGGTGGTATCGTGTTCCGCATTTTCCCTGTCATTTTGGCTCTATTTGTTCTCGGTGAGGCTCCATCGATGGGTACTCCGGTGGCTTGCGGTATCGATGTCCTACGCGCAGACAGCTTTGCCTTGCTAAAGGCTAAGCGGGTCGGGCTGATCACGAACCATACCGGTGTCGCGGCGGATGGAGTCGCGACGATCGATCTGCTCCACCAGTCCGAGGGCGTCGAATTGGTGCGGCTGTTTTGTCCTGAGCACGGTCTGCGGGGAACCGCCGAAAATGGGATCAAGGTCGAGGACGGCAAGGATCCGAAGACCGGGTTGCGGGTGGTCAGTCTCTACGGCGAGAGCCGCAAACCCACCGCCGAGCACCTCGACGGGCTCGACGTAATGGTGTTCGATATCCAGGACATCGGAGCGCGCTTTTACACCTATATCGCGACGATGGGGCTGGCGATGGAGGCTGCCGCTGAGGCGGGGATCGGCTTCGTGGTTCTCGATCGGCCGAACCCGATCGGTGGTCATCGGGTCGAGGGACCACTTCCGGGCGGAGAACTCAGTTTTGTCTGTCCGCATGACCTTCCTATCCGCCACGGCATGACGGTCGGGGAGCTGGCGCAGATGTTCCGTGCCGAGCGGGGATTGGATCAGCTCGACCTGAAGGTGGTCAAGATGGACGGCTACCGGCGCGAGATGTGGTTCGATGACACCGGAGTTCCCTGGCATGCTCCATCGCCGAATATCCCCGATCTTGATTCCGCCATCGTCTATCCGGGGATCGGTATGCTGGAGTTCCTAAATGTGTCGGTCGGGCGGGGGACGAAGGCTCCGTTTCGGATTATGGGTGCGCCGTTTATTGATGGGGCGGCCTTGGCCGCAGAGCTAATGGCTGCGGAGCTGAAGGGCATTGAGTTCTTGGCCATCGACTTCGTGCCGAGCAAGAGCAAGTTCGTTGGCGAGCAATGCTCTGGCGTGCGAATCCGGGTGACGAATCGGGATCGGTGCCAGCCCCTAGAAATCGCGTCGGCGATCGCTGGCCATCTCGCGAGGGAGCATCGGGAGGCTGTGCTGTTCGACGAGAAGATCGGTGTTCTGCTTAATCATCCGAAGACGGCGGAGCGGCTTCAGGATCGGACCGTAGCTCTAAACGATCTCTGGGAGGCAGACGAGGAGTCCTTCCTTCGCAGGCGGAAGGCGTTCTTGTTCTACCGCTGAATAAAGACAAAGGGTCTGCCTAAAGGGAGAAGATCCCGATAATACTGCTGGTCGATGGTGGGGCTCAAGCGAGCGCCACGCTCACTCCCTTGAATTGCGAACTCCTGACTCAGCGAACTCAAAAGCGGCTTTCCTCTTCCCCTCATGGCTCGCCTGTCCTAGCTTTCGCTCCCATGTCCGGTTCTCCCTCTCCTCAGCGACCACTACTCACTGGCCTGCTCATCGTGGCTCTCGGCGTTTTGCTCTTGGAGGTGCTTCTGCAAGTCCTTGCCTTTGGAGTCGCGCTGACAACCAGGAATTCCTCGGTGGCCGGTAAATCGGATGCCGAGCAGACGATCCTTTGCATCGGTGACTCATACACCTTCGGAGTCGGAGCCACCGGACCTCATGACTCGTATCCGGGGCATCTTGAGCGGCTACTCAATGAGCGGGATGGCGCTGGCAAGTGGCAGGTGCACAATACCGGGTTTCCAGGCAAGCACTCTGCTTCGATGCTCCGCGAACTATCCCAACAACTCGGATCCATTCAGCCGGACTATGTCGTCGTTATCGCTGGGGCCAATGACACTTGGGCACAGCCTGACAAGGTCACGCCGGAGATCCTCGCGGAGGTAGCCGGCGACTCCCGCACGAGTAAATTTCGCTGGGAGTTTCGGTTAGGGAAACTGATTAAAACCCTGAGGCGACCGGATGCCTTTCGTAAGGATAGCGCCGAGCAACTGGTCGATTTGGAGGAGATCGAAGCTGACCCCGAGGAGATGCTGGTGTTATCGCGAATCCGTGATGACGAGGAAGCCCTTCGGATCGAGGTCTCTGCCATCCGGGCCCGCAAGCAAGGTGACCTTGCTCGAGCCAAAGAACTCTACCGGTCTCTGCCATCGACTCGAAAAGCCAACACCATGGCCGGGCTGATCTGGATCTATAGTTCTCAGGGGCGTCGCGAAGAGGCTCAGCAGACGCTAGCTGAGCTGCGCCAAATGGCCGACGCCCCAGACCTTCAAGTGCATCAGGCAGAAGTCATCGCCGAGGGGCTGGTCCGTGCCGCCTTTTACCAAGAGGGCATCGAGACGGTGGCGAAACTGTCGGGGAGATTCCCGGAGAGTTTCGCCCTCGCCTACAACCAGACAATCACGTTGCAGAACCTCGGCCGGACCGACGAGGCTATGACCAAGAGCGACGATGCCAGACGGCTCGGGCTTCTCGAGGTGAACGCTGAGAATCCGTGGCGACCATGGTTTTTCCGCGTCCGGGCAGGCATTTTCAAGGAGTCCGATCCAGCAGTCACCGCCGAAGCCGTCGCAGTTGCCTTCGAATCCGATAACGACGTGCTCCTTGCTCAGCAGACACTGCGTTTTCAGGGCTTCAACGTCACCGAGGAGCAGTGGCAAGAGGCGGTCGAGTCGAACCCGAGGTTAGACGAAGCACAGAAGAAGGTTCTCGCGCCCGCGCTCGCACTGGCGAATGAAGGTTCCGAAGTCGGTGACAATAAGGGCTATGTCGAGTCGCCCTTCCTCGATGTCCTTCAGTATCACCTGACGACTCTCGCCTCACTCGGTGCGGAGTCCGGCGCGCGTGTCGTCTTCGCCAGTTATCCGTTCGGTGACGAGCAGTTGGCGAAGATCCAAAGCAAAGCCGCAGCCGGCACGGATATGCCGTACATCCGGTGCGACAAGGCTATGGACAAAGCCTTGAAGACCCGTGAGTGGGACGACCTGTTCATTCGCGATGGCCACTGCAACGGAGCCGGTTACGAGGTCATGGCCAAGGCCGTGCTCGAGGGTATCCCGCCGGCAGAATAAGGGATCTCGGAACACATTTTTGGAAGTCCGCTTGCGGACGATAAGGGGGCGAACCGTGTGTTACGGAATCGACTCACAACGCAAATTGCGGTGTCTGGGGGGGAGGTGCGATAGGAAGGCTCACCAAACAACCGATGAAAACTACCATCACCATCACCGCCCTTGTCGCAGGCCTTGCCTCGGCAGTCATCGCCCAGGACCAGATCAGCATCGTTGGATCGTCCACCGTCTATCCCTTCTCCAGCTATGTGGCTGAGGAGTTCGGTGCCGTCACTGACTTCAAAGCACCCAAGGTCGAGTCCACCGGCTCGGGCGGAGGGCACAAGCTGTTCTACGCCGGGCCTGGTCTAGATACTCCATCGATCACCAACTCCTCGCGCCGGATGAAGGCCAGCGAATTGGCGACCAACATCACTAACGGCAATCCCGATGTCGCCGAGATCAAAATCGGTTTCGACGGCATCGCAATCGCCCAGAACAAAGCGAATGCCCCGGTCAATGTCACCATCGAGCAGCTGACTCTCGCAGTCTCGCAAATGGTTCCGGGCAAGGACGGAGCTCTCATTGAGAACCCCTACAAGGCCTGGAGCGACATCGATGCTGCGCTTCCCAACCGCGCAATCAAGGTGCTCGGACCGCCGACTTCTTCTGGAACCCGCGACGCCTTCCACGAGCTGGTCCTCCACGTTGGCGCCAAGTCGCTTGGATATCCCGACAATGCAGATGGCAAAGAGGACGGCAAGGTCAAGTATCAGGCTGTCCGCCAAGACGGTGCTTGGGTCGATAGCGGGGAGAACGACAACCTCATTGTCCAGAACCTCGGCAACGACAAGAACGCCTTCGGAATTTTGGGCTACGGCTTCCTTGCTGAGAACGTCGATGACATCGCTGCCGCAACCATCAACGGCGTCGCTCCGACTCCGGTTTCGATTTCAGATGGCAGCTACCCGGTTTCTCGCTCGCTGTTCTTCTACGTCAAAATGGCCCACATCGGCAAAATCGCCGGTCTCGAAGACTTCGTCAGCATGTTCATCGACGAAGAGCTGATCGGCCCTGGCGGCATCCTCTCCGAGCGTGGCTTGATCCCGCTTCCCGAGGCTGACCGTGAGGCCCTTCGCGCCGATTGGGAAGCAGGCAAGACTCTGACCGCAGACGATCTGCACTAGTCCAACTCTCATTGTGCATGTTGTGCGGGCGACCTCCGAAAGGGGGCCGCCCTTTTTTGTCATGACAAGGAGCGCCCTTTTGCCATCCAGAACCGAGCCCTAGCGCAGGTGACGGATCTCACGCACAAGAAACAGCTCTCGCTCTAGCCAAAAACCCCTTCGACAACCAATCTCCCTCAACTCGTCACCCCCATCTCTGCCCAGAGAAACCTTCTGATGTGACGATTTCGTGACGTTGGACAATTCGCGTTTTTTCGATCTTCCGCCATCATCCGACAAACTCACATTCATTGCCTGTGACTCTTACCTTCACCATTGCCATCGTGCTTGTCGGATCAGCCCTGCTGGGGTTGATCGGCTATTTACTCGGCTTTCGACGGGCGAAGGCGGCTGGAGCCAAGGGACGACTCCATTCCCAACCTCCGCAACACGGCGGTTACGTGGCAAGTCTCGCAGCTGGGGTGCCATTACTGGTTGGTAGTATTTTCGGAGTCATTCTGCTTTTCCGACCAAAGAGCGAATTCAGCGCTGGCGCTGATGACGTAGTCGAGGCCAGCTCGGCCTTCCCCATGGTTTCCACCATTGTGCTGTTGGTTCTCGGTGTGATTGCCATGATCTGGGGGCTGCGCAGGATCACCTCCGACTTCCGCGCTCGAACGGCGGGGGAGAAGATCATTCGCGGAACTCTGGTAGGTTCCGCCTTTCTCTCCATCGCGACCACCGTCGGAATCGTCGCTTCTATCCTGTTTCAGGCGATCAGCTTCTTCCGCGGTGACGAAGCCGCCGGTCGTCCAGGAGTGGGAGTTTGGGATTTCCTGAGCGGGACGATTTGGTCGCCCGAGGCAGCCTTCCTTCAGTCGCAGGGATCGGCTAGGGCAGGGGAGTCGTTCGCTGAGCCCCTGTTCGGTGCGGTGCCGATTTTCGCGGGCACCTTCATGATTACGACAATCGCCTTGCTGCTGGCAGTGCCGATCGGAATCTTCGCTGCCATCTACTTGTCCGAATACGCCTCCGACCGAGTTCGCAAGACGCTCAAACCGTTGCTGGAGCTCCTCGCTGGTATCCCGACGGTGGTCTACGGCTTCTTTGCAGTGGTCACGGTAGCGCCGCTGGTGGTGGCGTTCTTCGAGACCTTGGGCTTCGAAGCAGTATCCTACCAGAACGCCCTGACCTGCGGCTTGGTCATGGGGATCATGATCATCCCGTTGGTGTCTTCCTTGTCCGACGATGTCATTCGGGCAGTGCCCAATGCCTTGCGCGAGGGATCCCTAGCGCTCGGAACCACCCGCGCGGAGACAGTCTCCCGAGTCATCCTGCCCGCCGCTCTTCCCGGCATCGTCTCAGCGGTGTTGCTAGCCATCTCCCGGGCCATCGGCGAAACCATGATCGTGGTCATGGCGGCAAGTCTTCGGGCCAATCTGACGGCCAACCCGCTTGAGGACATGACGACGGTGACCGTGCGAATCGTCAGCGCCCTCGTCGGCGACAAGTCGTTCGATAGTGCCGAGACCCTTTCTGCCTTCGCTCTCGGCCTCGTCCTATTCCTTCTCACCCTCATTCTCAACGTCGCCGCCACCATGATCATTCGGAACTTCCGGCGGAAATACGCTCTCTAAGACATGGCCCAGACACAAGAGCAATACCGGGCGCGTCTCGGTCGAAGAAAGATCCAGGAGAAGCTGTTCCGCGCCTGTGGAATCGGTGCCCTCGCGCTGGCGAGCATGTTCCTGATCTACTTCTTCGTCACCATCATTCAGCGTGGCTACCCGGCCTTCACCCAGGCCTACGTGCAGGCCGAACTGACTTACAACAAGAAGAGCTCCAGCAAGTTCGGCTATCGCAATGCGGTCGATAAGGAGCTTCAAAAGATCGTCAGTCGAGGAGTCCTGCGCACCATCCCGCTTCAGATGAAGCACAATCCGGAGATGATGGACACGTCCGAGACCAAGTGGGTTCTCGCCACCGCCGATGTCGATCAGTACCTGAAGGGCAAGCACGACCAGCTCACCGATGCCGAAAAATCCACCGTCGATCGATTGGTCGAAGAAGGCCTGATCGAACGAAAGTTCAACGTCCCATTCTTCACCAACGCCGATTCCAAGCTCCCCGAGATGGCCGGCATCCGCGTGGCCATCACCGGAACCGTCATGGTCCTGCTGATCACCATGGCCGTCGCCCTTCCCATCGGCATCATGACCTCGATCTATCTAGAGGAGTTCGCGCCAGACAACAAACTGACCCAGGTGATCGAGGTCAATATCAACAACCTCGCCGCCATCCCGTCGATCATCTTCGGACTGCTCGGGCTTTCCATCGTCATCAACTTCCTCGGTGTGCCGCGATCCTCGGCTCTCGCTGCAGGTCTGACCCTCGGACTGATGATGCTCCCAGTCATCATCATCGCGACCCGAGCAGCACTTCGTTCGGTGCCGGATTCGATTCGTGAGGCCGCTTATGGAGTAGGTGCCTCGCCTTGGCAAGTCGTCGCACACCATGTGTTACCGCTGTCGCTCCCCGGTATCATGACCGGCACGATCATCTCCATGGCCCGCGCCATGGGCGAGACTGCACCGCTGCTAATCGTCGGTCTGATGGCCTACGTGTCGCAACCTCCAGGATCGATTCTCGAAGGCACCACAGTGCTTCCCGCACAGATCTACATGTGGACGACCGATTCCGAGCGGGCTTACATCGAACGGACCGCCGCCGCTATCCTCATCCTTCTCGTAATTCTCCTCATCCTCAACGCAGGCGCCATTTGGCTCCGCAACCGCACCGAGAGACAATGGTAACTACCTCGACCGATCCCAAGCCGGACGCAAAGTCCGAAGCCGAAGCATCCGAACAGGCTCCTCCCAAGATTCATATCGGGGATGTGGACTTCTACTACGGAGACTTTCATGCCTTGAAGGGGATGAACCTCGACGTGCCCGCGCGCGAGGTGACCGCCTTCATCGGCCCGTCCGGTTGCGGCAAGTCGACGTTGCTTCGCTGCATCAACCGCATGAACGATCTGGTTCCGGGAATCAGGCTTGAGGGACGTGTCCACCTCGATGGCGAGGATCTCTACGACCCGAAAATCGACGTCGTTGAGGTGCGCAGAAAGATCGGTATGGTGTTCCAAAAGCCAAATCCGTTTCCGAAAAGCATCTACGACAACATCCTCTACGCCCCTCGGATTCACGGCATGGTCTCCGGCAAGTCCGAGTCCGACGACCTTGTCGAAGAGTGTCTGACCAAGGCGGGACTGTGGGGCGAAGTGAAGGATCGTCTGCAACTCCCCGGCACCGCTCTTTCCGGCGGTCAGCAGCAACGCCTGTGCATCGCCAGGACCATCGCAGTGAAGCCCGAAGTCCTCCTCATGGACGAGCCCTGCTCCGCTCTCGACCCGATCGCGACCGCGAAGATCGAAGACCTGATCAGCGAACTAAAGCAAGAGTTCACTGTCGTCATCGTTACTCACAACATGCAACAAGCGACCCGAGTGTCCGACCACACTGCCTTCTTCTACCTTGGTGAGCTGGTCGAATTCAACGAGACCGCTTACCTTTTCACCAAGCCAGACAACAAGCAGACGGAAGACTACATCAGCGGTAGATTTGGTTAGGCCGAGCTCCGAATTTTTCCAACCGACTCCATCCTTACGACAATGAGTGAACCTACCCTAGGACCATTTTCCGATGCCCTTCAAGAGCTTCGACAAAATACCCTGACCATGGCGAGTGCCGCCAGCCAGAACCTTTCCCAAGCGATTCATGGAGTGCTCGAGCGGGACGAAGCCGCCTGCAATGACGCCATTGCCGAGGACGAGGAAGTAAACCAGTTGGAGATGGCGATCGACGCCGCCGGTATGGAGATCATGATGCGCTACCAACCTGTCGCCCAAGATCTGCGTCAGGTGTTGGCATCCATGAAAGTGGCGAACAACCTTGAACGTGTTTCTGACGAAGCCAAGGCCATTGCCGCGCGCGGTAGAAAGCTCCTCAAGTTCCAGGAAATCGAGACGGTTCGCTACATCGAGCCGCTCTACCATGAGGCCGCCGAAATGCTTCAAGACTCTATAAAGGCGTTCTCCGAAAGCAACGAAGAGCTCGCCCTCGACATCGGAGCGCGGGACAAAAGTCTCGACAAGGGCCACCGAAAGTTAATCAAGCGACTGACCAAAGGCATGGAGGCCAACCCCGAAATCCTCAAGCCAAGTCTGCACATGATCTTCATCGTCCGTTCCCTCGAGCGCTGCGGCGACCACGCCGTCAACATGGCCGAAGACGCCTTCTTCGTCGAAAGCGCCCGCGACATCCGCCACGGCGGCTGGCGCGATGAGATTGACGACGATCTGGGTGACCTCGGAGACGACGAGGATTAGAGCCCACCGGAGAAGAGATCGGACCACGAAAGACGCGAAAAGAGCGAAACGGAAAGGCAGAGAAGAAGGAGATCGGACCACGGAAAGCGCGGAATTCCACGGAAGTGGAGAGGTAGAGTAGTAGTATCATTTCCGTTTCTCCGTCCCCGTTGCCTCCCAGCATTTTTCGCGTCCTTTCGCGTATTCCGTGGTCAAAAATCATTCGTTCCATTCGCGTGGTTCGTGGTTCCCCTCCTTCGCACCCGAATCCTAAACTTGGTCCGAGTCCCTGTAGCACTGTCAGCGCGGATCGTTCCTCCGTGCGCGGTGACGGCGCGATAGTACTTGGCCGGTGCTTTGATGCCGCTCTGGCTATGGTGCTTTGAAAATGGCCTGACGAATAGCTCAGAGAAGGTATAGTGGGACTGTGAACATCGATGAGATCGCTCCCAAAGCGCTAAAATTGCCTCTAGAGCAGCGGGTTCTGCTTGCGGCTACCCTCTGGGACAGCATCGAGGATCCCTATAGCCTATCTGCAGATAGGAGCGATCAAGAGGCCATTGCCCTGGCTATCCAGCGTGATGAAGAGATCGAATCGGGGACGGTTTCAGCCCTTGATCACGAATCACTGATGACTCGACTTCGCGCGAAGTGACCATCGAGCACCACCCTGCTATCGCGGAGGAGCTTGAGGAAATCCGGGACTGCTACGAGTCGAAATCCGCTGGTCTTGAAATGCGATTCGTAGATGAGTTTGAAAGACTCGTCCTCGGGGTAGCTTCTATGCCGACCCGCTGGATGATCGTCGAGGCGGATATACGAAGGGCTCTGATGAAGCGCTTCCCCTACGTCATTCTATTTCGAGTTATAGCGGACGACTGCGTTAGGATCACCGTCGTAAAGCATGAGAAGAGGCATCCAGTGTTTGGCATCGCGAGACGCTAGCTGGGCGACTTGGAGCACTCCGGTCCCAATCGAAAGCATCTCTCTGGAAGCTACACGAAGGCCAATGGGATCGTAGTGGAGGTCGATGCAACTCCTGACCCAGGCGTCATCAGCGTGCAGGTGCCTGATTCGCTCGGTTCAGGAGACGGACTCTTTTTCCTTTTTCCGCGTGACTGCCACCGAGTAGATTTCGTTGAACCATCTCGAACTAGTTTCCCCGCCGGAACCTCCTCCTAGAAACCGTGAAGTGACACTTTACGGTTTCTAAGGCAGGGATGGGTTCTCCGCTTAAGATTGGGCAGCTGGCCAAGCTTACAGGAGAGAGCAATGCAACCGTGCGATTCTGGACAAAGGAAGGTCTTCTTTTCCATTCCTCCAGTCCCGTTGCCTCTCCGAAATTTTCGCGTTATTTCGCGTATTTCGTGGTCAAAAATCATTCGTTCCATTCGCGTGATTCGCGACTCCCCTCCTTCGCCCCCGAATCGTAAACAGGTCCGACTCCCTGTAGCACTGTCAGCGCGGATCGTTCCTCCGTGCGCGTGACGCGCGATAGTCCTAGGCCAGTGCGACTTGTTTATAGTCCTACTGTTAGCTCAAAAATCGGGCTCTTGCCTCGTCGTATGAACGGCGGTATGTTCTAACATGATCGCTGAGCGATTCCCAGAACTAGCAAAGCTCTCCGAGGAAGACAAGCGACTCCTCGTTAGCGAGTTGTGTGAGGATCTCACCGAGCAGAATGGCAAGCCCGATCCTCGAATAGTGGAGGAATTGGAGTCTCGCTGGAAGCGGTTCGAGTCTGATCCGAGCGGCTCAGTTACGTTGGAGGAGTTCAGACGCAGAATCGGCAAGTAGTGTCTGAGATCGTACTCCTTCAGCAGGCCCAGAGCGACCTCCTAGAGATCTACGCTAGGTTCGGAGACAGCTCCTACCATGCAATAGATCGAGCGCTAGAGCGCCTGAGAGAGAACCCTAAGCTGGGTACTGCTTATCACGGAACCTTTCGACGCAAGCTGGTACTGAAGACTCCATTTGGGATCTTCTACTCAATTGTCGGTGACCGATTAATGATTACAGCCGTGCTCGACCTTCGGCAGAATCTCGACATTCTTCATCGACAGCTTGGGATCCAAGAGAGCTAACTCGATTCATTTTCCCCGCCTGAACCTCCTTCTAGAATGCAATCCTGCTATTCTAGAAAAAGGAAGGTCTTCTTTCCATTCCCCCAGTCCTTGCCTCTCCGAAATTTTCGCGTCCTTTCGCGTATTTCGTGGTCAAAAATCATTCGTTCTATTCGCGTGATTCGCGGTTTTCACTCTTCGGCACCCCAATCGTAACTCCCATTTTTTGGTGCCTTTTAGGCACCAAAAACAATTGAAGAGGGTTCGGTTCCATGTCAGGTTTAAGCATGGCAACTAAGACCGAGAAGGAGGTGACGAAGAAGGTCGGCAGGCCGAGGGCTACCGTGGAAACTGTGAGAGTCAGTCCCCGTTTGCCTGCTGCCGTGGTGGAGCGAATGCAACTGGCAGCGGAACTTCGGGGGGTAAACTCTAGCGCCTTCATGCTCGAAGCGATTGAGACTCTCTCTAAGAAAGTGATCGAAGAGGAGAAGGTCTGGAAACTTCGCGAGACTCAAGCGAAGGAGATGACCAGCTTGCTGGCCAAGCCTCCAAAGCCGACAAAATTTGCCGAAGAAGCCGCTAAACTCGCCGCTGAGCATGTCGAGATACGTTCTTGAGAAGCTCAGCAAAGAGCACGATCGCAAGAGCTTCGTCAGCGGTCTCGAATCGGTTGATCGATACCTTAAGGAAACGGCGCGGGGACACACGGAAAAGGGCGTCAGCATTACGCGAGTTTTGACTCCGTTAGAAGCCTCGCCACCGAAGTCTATCCTTGGCTTTGTTACGCTCTCTCAGATCTCAGTTGAGGCACGGGCCTGGGATGGGACAAACGGCCTACCGAATTCCCCGGTGCCCGCTGTATTGCTCGGGCGAATGGGAGTCGCAGAATCGGAGCAAGGCAAGGGACTCAGCCGGATGCTCGTCGCCAGCGCCTGCCAATTGGCGTTCGATGCCATTAACGCCTGCGGAGGCATCGGAATGGTGGTCGACGCAGCCAATGAAGACCTCATTGGGTTCTACGAAAAATTTGGGTTCGTCCAAGTCGAAGGATTGAGGCTCTTTCTCCCTGCCGAGAGTTTGAAAGTGAAGACGCGAATTGAGTGAAGCTTCTGGCATTAGGATCGTGACCGCTGAGTAACGGGACGCGACACCGGCAGAAGGGATTGACCACGAAAGCCACGAAAAGAGCGAAACGGAGAGGCAGAGAAGAAGGAGATCTGACCACGGAAAGAGCGGAATTACACGGAAGCGGAGAGGTAGAGTAGTAGAATTTTTTCAGTTCCTCCGTCCCCGTTGCCTCACGGTAATTTTCGCGTCATTTCGCATATTTCGTGGTCAAAAATTCATCGTTCCATTCGCGTGATTCGCGGTTACCCTCCTTCACCCCCGAATCGTAAACCGGTCCGCCTCCCTGTAGTACTGTCAGCGCGGATCGTTCCTCCGTGCGCGGTGACGCGCGATAGTTCTAGGCCGGTAAAAATTGTTCAAAACCCTGTTGTTATCTTGAAGTCGGGCTCTTGCCTCGCCATGCGAACGGCGGTAGGTCACCAAACCTGCGATTTAGATTGAAATGCCCTCCCCCGGAGCTCCTGACCCGTCTGATCTCCCAGCCTACCACGCTTACATTCAGGAGTATGGTGCAACAGCTTACAAGGAGGCGATTGAGAGGATAGAAGCTCTGGCCGCGGAAATGGATGCTGAGGTCGGGTTCCTAAACCTGCTAGTGATGAGTGCTGTGCTGGTAAACTCTGAAGGCTATTCGGAAGCGGAACATGGAAGCCTTCCGGCATTGATTGAGGTCGCAGCCTTCTTCCTCTATCCCCATTTTGATGAGGAAGGGGGTGATGGGCGCAAGGTAGAAGAACTTTTTGAAGAACTTAAAAAATTCGCAATGGCGCGTGTACTCGGATCCATGGCCGATCTCGATCTCTCTGATATGGACTTGTCCAGGATTCAAATGCGTTCCCTCATCTGGTCTGACGGAGTAAGGTGTTCTGCCTATCCTAAAGAACTGGAGAAGAGGATATTTGAGGTGCAAGCCCCTCATAATGAGTGGTTTGAATCCGAGCTTGGAATCTCACCAGCACGATTTCTTGAGCTGCTCCGGGCAATTGGTGAGACGCTTAGCCAGAATTATCAGAAAGGTAGGGAATTGATTGTGTCTACCCTAGAAGGGATCGGTCAGCGGATGGCTTCGGGAGGTGAATCGGGAACTACGGTGGAAGCAGAAGAGTTAGTAAACGCTCCAGCTAGAGCGTTCCCTGCATCGATTGACGAGGTACGTGAACAGATACCCGACTTAACGGATAGCGAGTGGTTAGGAGCTATTCGTCTGATCGGCTTAACTCAGGATTCCCGTGCAGAAATGCACGAGTTGTGGCAAGCTCAGCACCGCCCACTGTATGTCGTCGGCGACCGGGTTGCCTTCCATGATCTAGGATCATGCCTAGAGGCAGCATACGAGGCATTCGACCAACACACGCGTACCAATCAATCGTTTAGGGACAGGAACTACATGCCAGGCTTGGCGCAATGGCTAGAAACTCGCGTCGGGGATTCCCTGCGAGAAGTGTTTGGTGCAGATGCGGTCCACGATAGTCTGAGGTATGCTGATCCTAGCCGGCCAAACCACGAAGCAGAAATCGACCACGTTGTAGTCTATCAGCCCTTTATATTCTTGGTAGAAGACAAGGCCAAGCAGTTTAGACCCAAGGCGCGTAGAGGTGATCCTTGCCACCTATCTACTGACTTGAGAAGAAGTATTGGCGAGGCGTTCGACCAATCCTCTCGTGCCCGCATACATCTTGAAAGTGCGGACTCGGTGGAGTTTAAGAGGCAAGACGATACCAAGATTGGGCTCAGAAAGGAAGACTTCCCTTATGTGTTCCAAGTGTCAGTTTGTCTTTACGACTACAATTCTCTTACAACCCAGCCTGCTGCTCTTCGTCGTCTGAATCTATTCAGCGAAGGTATTTACCCGTGGGTGGTAACAGCAGAGGATATTGCTCTTATTTCTCGATTCGTGGGGACTGGTGAGGCTTTCGTGCACTACGTTTCGCGCAGGTTGGAGTGGCAAAATTCAGGGATCGAACTGGAAGCAACCGAGATGGATTTGTTCTGCGCCTATCTCCAGACTCGACTTCACCCACAATCTTTCTACGAGAACCCGGCCCATGAAGGCGGTAGGCCAACAAATGTGGCCTTCATGGGATACACCAAAGACCTCGACGCATGGCACCAGGCCGAGGAGGGCGTGGACGTAGAGCGTCCCGAGATTCGATTGGAACTTCCTCCCCGGGTTGAAAGGATCTTTGAGAAAATCCGGGATGGAGGTGACGAGGCGGGTCGCGCAGTGGGGGTGGGGCTTCTCGATTTGTCAGAGGATGGGCTAGCTCGCTTGGACAAAGTCTTGCAAGCGCTGGAGGAAGGGCGGGATTTCACGATGCCTGCACCGATGATGCAATGCGTCCCTTTTGTGGACTCTGAGATGGTGGTTTGCATCTCAGTCTGCGACGGCTACGAACTCGAGACAGTGATAGCGAGAGCGCAGGAGAGATTGGAAACAGAGCTATACAGGCAGGGAAAAGACAAAGGGCTTGCTCTTGTCTTCCCGCGTCACCTAAGAGGCCGAGATTTCTGCTACACGTGTTGGGGTGGATCAACTTGGGAGCCAAACGTCGACCTGGATTTGGTTCTTGCCGCCGAGCCTCCATTGCCTTCGCTACCCAAGAGAAATCGACCTGGCCGGAACGATCCGTGCATTTGTGGGAGCGGAAAGAAATTCAAAAAATGCTGTCTTCGGCGAATGCACGGGAGATAGGGTTATTAGTTTGAGCTTTTTGCGGTAACCCTTACTGTTCTTCTGAAACATGTTCCCTCCAGAGTTCCGATTCTTCAGGCCCGTTACTTGGATTAACCAATTCGAGGGTGAGGAGTACTACCAGGTAGGCGGAACAGCCACAGTCGTTCTATTGTGTGGTAAGTTATTTTTGTACTCCGCGCGGCACGTTCTCCAGAAGCATCCTGGTCGCGTCCTCAATGATGCGTTTATTCCATGTAGGCTGAACAGTCGCTACAGGCTTCATCTCGGGGATGGTGTCGATTTCTCCTGCGCCGATCCAGAAGAAGATGACACTGCACTCACCGATGTACAGATTCACCCTGTGGAGAGTTGGCCAGAAGAGGAGCCCCCTCTTGAACCGGGAGAGTACATCGACATAACCAGCTACAGCGAGGGATTGGCCTCACCGCATCTCTTCCTTGCGGGATTCCCGAAACAACTCAACCGGATTGCCTACGAAGGGGACGCACAAATTGCCGAAGGGGACGGACTGGTAATTGATGGACTCTTCGCTGGGGAAGACGAGACGAATGCGGGATTGGCCATCTTTAGATCCGAGGGTCTCGTAGGCTTGGATGCCAATGGCATGAGCGGAGGAGCGGTAGTCAACAACATTCTAGGAAACGTTAGCCTCCAGGGAGTTGCGCTTCTTGGAGGAGGGGCTCCCGAAAATGATTTCATCCGATTTGTGACAGCAGATGTCCTAAGAGCTATGATGACTAAGGCGTCTCCAAAGTTCTTCCCCGCGAAAGACGAACAAGCGGGGCTTTAGAAAATCCATAATAAACACAACTCTTCTGTATCCAACGGAATATAACTTATTCTCCCGGAGTTCTGGTAGGTTGCATAGAGTCTGGAAGTGGCTTGCTTCCGATCCGGTTTGGACGGGTGGTTGTGCGGTCTCGGTCCTCAGATTTGGTAGGGTCGAATCACGAGCTTTTTGGGCCTGCTCATCGCAAATAGGTATGTCAGTGGTCAATACCAGTTTCTACTTGCGAATCTCCACCGCAATTGGCCTTCAGCTTTCGTGAGCTATGTTTCCGGAGCCGCTCCGATACTGAAATATGTTGCGCCATTTTACTTGGTGCGCCTATAAGGGGATTTGTTTAACCTTGTGCCCTAACCCTACTGTTCTACCAAGATGTCCCCCAACGAAGAGTCAGACGAGAACCCTCTTGCACCAGCCAGCAATACCCGCGCGTGGATAACCGGATCGATAGGGACGTTGTCTAACATTGATCCTACGGGCATATCGGGCGCCATCGTTCAGGCGTGGACTGAGTTCGATGAGCACAAACAAGCTCAGCGCGTCAGTGAGTTTTTCGAAGCACTCAAACTTAAACTTGAGGCGGTCGAAGGGCTTTCGCGCCTCAACGCACAGCGTATCTCATCAATGCCCGATGCAGCAGAACTAATGGAGCAGTGCGTTGAGGCATCCATAAAAGAGGTTAACGACGACAAGCGGCGAATATATTCGGATCTTTACTACAACTTTCTGGCCTCCCCCGATGCAACCAGCCCTGAAGAGCGCTTCGACATTGTCCAGCAGTTAGAGCAACTAACCGAGAATGATCTGACTCTCCTGAGACAAATTGCCAGGCGCGCAGGGATATCGGGCGCTGAGTTAACAAACGGCAGGCAGCCTGGAGGCTATGGAATCGCCGACCCTGTTCTTCGACAGCGATTCTCTACCATGAGTCAGGATGAGCAGTTTCAGTACTTCTACCACGAGAAGATGCACTCTACTCATAAGCTAGAGGCGCGAGGATTGATCGTAGGAACGGCCCCGAGAAACCCTGCAAGCATGGTTACAGAGTCCACGATCTCAGCATCCGAGCGATACCGTAGGAATGCATGGAAAGTAACGGTGATAGGCGAACGGTTCTCACGGATGATCACAGGGGAGGCATCTAGATCTTAAACTCTCCGCTGGAACTACCTTCTTGAAACCGTGAAGTGACACTTTATGGTTTCTGGTGGACTGGGATGAGTTAACCGACCTGAAAACGCGTTTGGATGCGTTTAGGCCCCTGCCTCCTGCCATGGTGGAGAACTTGGAGCGGTGGTTTCTCGTCGAGCTCACCTACACGAGTAATGCGATCGAGGGGAATACGCTGACTAGGCAGGAGACTGCTGTCGTGGTGGAAAAGGGGCTGACGGTTTCTGGGAAATCGCTGGTCGAGCATCTGGAGGCGACCAACCATGCGAAGGCATTGGGGAGAGTTGTCGAGCTTGCTCGATCTGAGAAGGAGAGCCTATCGGAGAGGACGATCATGGAACTCCATGAAACCATTCTCCGAGGTATCGATGACGAAAATGCTGGATGCTATCGCACCATACCCGTGAGGATTTCCGGTTCTTCTGTGGTTCTACCAAACCCAATCAAGGTTCCCCAGAAGATGACGGAATTTGTGGCAGGACTCACGGATTCTGGAGCGCTGCACCCGGTAGAACTGGCGGCGCTGGCGCATTACGAACTCGTGACCATTCACCCGTTTACGGATGGCAATGGGCGGACTGCCCGGCTGCTGATGAACCTACTTCTCCTGCAACAGGGCTATCCCCCGGCGCTCATCAGGAAGCGCGATCGTCTCAAGTATCTGAAGGCGCTTGAGCAGGCTCAGCTTGGAGGGAGCAAGGACGACTACCTTCGGTTGATTCATGGCTCCGTTCGTCGCTCCTTCGACATCTATCTCAAGGCCCTCTCTAATGAAGAAGAGTCGCCGCCATTGAAGGGTTCTCTGCTCAAGATTGGGCAACTGGCCAAGCTTACGGGAGAAAGCAATGCAACCCTGAGATTCTGGACCAAGGAAGGTCTTCTAAGCGTCGCCGATACTACCGAGTCAGGCTACCAGCTCTACGACAAATCGATGATCGTGAGAGTTGAGCAAATTCGCTCTCTCCAAGCCGAACGCTACACCTTGAAGGAAATATTGGGGAAGTTGGATTGAGAATTGCTTTTCCGTTTCTCCGGCCCCATTGCCTCTCCGAAATTTTCGCGTCCTTTCACGGATGCCGTATTCCGTGGTTAAAAATCATTCGTTCCATTCGCGTGATTCGCGGTTCCCCTCCTTCGGCGTCCGAGTCGTAAACTCCGTCCGTTTGGGACAAAAGGCCTGCCGAATTCCCCGGTGCCCGCTGTACTGCTGGGGCGAATGGGAGTCGCAGAATCGGAGCAAGGTAGGGGACTTAGTCGGATGCTCGTCGCCAGCGCCTGTCAGTTGGCTGTCGATGCCATCAACGCCTGCGGAGGCATCGGAATGGTGGTCGACGCAGCCAATGAAGACCTCATCGGATTCTACGAAACATTTGGGTTCGTTCAGGTGGAAGAATTGAGGCTCTTTCTCCCTGCCAAGAGTTTGAAGGTGAAGACGCGAATCGAGTGAAGTTTCTGGCAGGTCAGCCTTCACTTCGAGTGGTACACGGATCTGGCGACTTGAAGCACTCCGGTCCCAATCGATCACTTGGCTTGAAGGATGTCGTGCTGGGTGTGGTGGCGAGTGAGGTGGTTGGGAGCAAGTGGACGGGTGGTGGCTAGGGGTGCCTGGGGGGCTAGTTTAGGGAATTGTAGTGGCGGGCCTCCGCATCCGGCAACGAGCAGGCTCGGGTAGCGTAGCGGGTGCGGAGATTCCTTTTCTACAACCGAGCCGAGCCTCGGCTGGCAAAGACACTGATTGATTTTTCGACGGCAAGCCCCGCGAACCGAGGCTAGCGACGATTGCTCTCGACCGTTGGCACGGAAGTTGCTATACAATGTTGTGCCATCACTTTTCAGCGCATACGAAACTGCGCAATTCTTCGACGAGGCAGTCGACGGGACTGGTAAGCTTCCTCGTCCAGAATATGCGGGCACAGCCGAGTTTTTTGCCGATCTGAGCAAGCACCAGATGGAGGTCAGCCTTCGTTCTCTGGAGCGAAACTTTATTAAGCAAGGCGTCACCTTTACGGTTTATTCGGATGGGGCTGGGACTGAGAAGATTTTTCCGTTCGACCCGTTCCCACGCATTGTCGCGGCACAGGAGTGGGCGCACATTGACCGTGGTCTGCGCCAGCGGATCACGGCGCTCAATTACTTCCTCAAGGACATCTATTCTGACCGGAAGATCCTTAAGGAGGGCATTGTCCCGGAGGAATTGGTTCGCTCGTCGAAGCATTACCGGCCCGAATTTTCGGGTACTAAACTTCCTCATGATGTCTACGTCCACATCTGTGGGTCCGACTTGATCCGCGACGAGAACGGTGTGTTTACCGTGCTTGAGGACAATGGCCGCTGCCCGTCTGGAGTTTCGTATATGCTAGAGAACCGCGTCGCCATGCAACGCACTTTCCCCGATCTCTACCGTCAGCTCGGGGTCGAGCCTGTGAGCCACTACCCACAGGCCTTGTTGCGCACGCTCCAGTCCGTCACTCCGCGCCAGCATGTCGATCCGGTCTGTGTCTTGCTCACACCCGGTTATCAGAACAGCGCTTATTACGAGCACAGCTTCCTCGCCCAGCAGATGGGGATCGAGCTGGTCGAAGGTCGTGATCTTTTGGTTAAGGACGACCGAGTGTATATGCACACGACTCGTGGGCTGACCCAGGTAGACGTCATTTACCGTCGGATCGACGACGACTTCCTCGACCCGCGGTTCTTCCGTCGCGACTCGATGCTCGGAGTCCCCGATCTCATGCGTGCCTACCGCGCGGGAAACGTTACCTTAGTCAATGCTGTCGGCACCGGTGTCGCCGATGACAAGGCGACCTACGCCTACGTTCCCGACATGATTCGGTTCTATCTGAGTGAAGAACCGATTCTGCCTAACGTCCGCACCTTCCTTGGGTCTCGCGACGACGAACTGACTTACATCTTGGAGAACATCCCCGACTTGGTGATTAAGGCGGTCGATGAAGCTGGTGGCTACGGCATGCTCATCGGTCCGGAATCGACCAAGGCTGAGCAGGAGGAGTTTCGGGTCAAGGTCGCGGCGAATCCGCGCGGCTACATCGGTCAGCCAGTGATCTCACTGTCCCGCCATCCAACGTTCTGCGACGGCAAGCTAGAAGGACGTCACATCGATCTCCGACCCTATGTTCTCCAAGGCAAGGAGACGATTGTCGTTCCCGGTGGCCTGACCCGAGTCGCGCTACGCAAAGGGTCTCTAGTCGTCAATTCCTCCCAAGGAGGCGGAAGTAAAGATACGTGGGTCTTGCGCGATGAAAGCGACACCGCTACCGAGGCAGTAGCCGGACCAGAAACCGATTCCGCTCCCACCACCGAACCCGGCCTTCAATCCTGATGCTCTCTCGCGTTGCTGAAAATCTCTACTGGATGAGCCGCTACATCGAGCGGGCGGACAATATTGCTCGGCTGGTTCGCGCCCACCAGACCGAGCTTCTCGACATGACCTCGACCCACCGGGGTGAGCACGAATGGCACCCGCTCCTCGAGGTCACCTCGATGGGCGATGCTGAGTCTGACGAGGACGTCGTCACCTACTTGGTTTCGTCCAAGGATAACCTCGATAGCATCCGTAACTGTATCTACTTCGCCCGTGAGAATGCCCGCTCGGCTCGGGATCAGGTCTCCTCGGAGATGTGGCAGGAACTCAACTCCCTGTGGCTCGACTTGGATGCCATCAAGGCTGGAACTCCCGACGGTCACCAGCAGATCTGCGACGCCGTCATGCGCTCGGCCTACCAGTTCACCGGCATCGCCACCTCCACCATTCCGCGGAGCGACGCTTGGGCCTTCATCCAGCTAGGCCTGGCATTGGAGCGGGCGGAAAAGACCAGCCGGATGGTCGATCTACCCCACTTTCTTCCCTCGGGAATGGCCGCCTCATCTTGGAACACCATGCTCCGTGCTTGCAGTGCCCTCGACCTGCACCGGTCGCGCTACGGAGTCGGAATCGCCGTCGATAGCGCTACTTCGATCCTGCTCTTTTCCAACACCTTCCCGCGCTCGGTCCGCTACTGCGTACGCATGGCCAACGAGCGCCTGCGCCAACTCTCCGGTGCCGGAGCTAGCGATTACGTCAACTCGGCCGAACGCGATGGCGGCGCCCTGCTCGCCCGGCTCAGCTTTCGCGGAGTCGAGGAAATCACCTCCCTCGGGTTGCACGAGTATATCGACAGCCTACAGGTCGATCTCAATACGCTCGGCAATGAAGTCGCCGAGAGCTTCTTTCAGCTTCGCACCGATACCCCGTCGTTCAACGCCGAGGAATACCTGCGCAGCCAGCTTCAGTCCCAGCAGCAACAACAATAGCAATCAATTATTCGGGGCCGCCGTGGCTCCAACCTGACCATGGCCATCCACGCCGCGATCTGTCATCGCACCACTTACACCTACGACCGGGCGACGACGATCCATCCCCAGATCGTCCGTCTCCGTCCAGCGCCGCACTCGCGCACCCCGATCATCTCCTACAGCCTGACAGTCAAGCCGGAGGGCCACTTCCTAAATTGGCAACAGGACCCGTTCGGAAACTATATGGCGCGTCTGGTTTTCCCCGAGAAGTCCGACATCCTCGAAGTCATCGTCGATCTGGTCGCCGACATGACCAGCATCAATCCCTTCGATTTCTTCCTCGAGAAGGAAGTCGAGACCTTTCCGTTCGCCTATTCGGACGAAGTGGCAGCCGAGCTTGCTCCCTATCTAGTCCCCACCGACTTGCCCCCCGCTCTCGAGACCCTCGCTGTCGATCTTCCGCCAGTCGGCGAGCCGAGGACGATCGACTACCTCGCTGATATCAACCGCCGATTGGAGTCGATGGTCGCCTATGAGGTGCGTCTCGAACCCGGTGTGCAGAGCTGCGCCCAGACCTTGGAGAAGCGCTCTGGCTCGTGTCGCGATTCAGCCTTTCTGCTCGTCCAGTTGCTCCGGCGGCTCGGTTTCGCAGCGCGCTTCGTCTCGGGATACCTGATCCAACTCACCGCCGACGAAAAGCCGATCGAAGGTGCCTCCGGACCGACCGAGGACTTTACCGACTTGCACGCTTGGACCGAGGTCTTCCTCCCCGGAGCCGGCTGGGTCGGGCTTGATCCCACCTCTGGATTGTTCGCCGGGGAAGGCCATATCCCGCTGGCTTGCACGCCCGAGCCGTCTTCTGCAGCGCCGATCAGCGGCGCCATCGACCCGTGCGAGGTCAGCTTCGATTTCTCTAACCAAGTCACTCGCCTCCACGAGGATCCGCGTGTCACCAAGCCGTATTCGGACGCTGTCTGGGCAGACATCGATGCCCTCGGCAGCGCTGTCGATCGCCGTCTGCAGTCCGGCGACGTTCGCCTTACCATGGGCGGCGAGCCGACGTTCGTCTCGATCGACGATATGGACGGCGAGGAATGGAACACCGCCGCCGACGGCACCGCCAAGCGTAGGCTGGCCGCCGACCTGGCGCGTCGCCTACTACCCGCCTTCGCTCCCGGCGGGCTACTCTGGTGCGGTGAAGGCAAATGGTATCCGGGCGAACCAGTTCCTCGCTGGGCCTACGGCGTTCTTTGGCGGAAAGATGGCTACCCAATCTGGCGCGATCCCGGCCTTCTTGCCGATCCCAGCTCTCCCGGTACGGCGGGAGACGACTCCGCCGCCAGTCTCGTTTCCGCCATCGCCAAGGCCCTCGGACTTGACCCGTCGAATGCCCTGCCTGCCCTCGAGGACGTCGATTATTACCGCTGGAAAATCAGCACACTTCCCAAAGACGAGGACGTCACCGTCGCAGCCGAAGACGACTCGTTGGAACGCCGCACCCTCGCCCAGCTCGAAGCCCGCGGGCTCAATGTTCCTACTGGACATGTCTTCCCGGTTTGCTATCGCGACGGGCGCTGGATCTCGGCTGCTTGGGAACTCCGCCGGCCCTCCCTCTACCTGATCCCCGGAGCCTCGGCTATGGGTTTTCGCCTGCCGCTCGATTCGGTTCGCAAGGCTACCGAGCTCGACTCGATCGAGCCGCCCTCGCCGATGGAAGCGGACTTCCCGCCGCTTGATCCGGATCCCCTCGGTAATACTTCTCCGGCGTCCCGTTCGGACGAGGACGATGGCTGGATTCCTCGCACCGCCCTAACGGTCGAGAATCGTGACGGCCGGCTCCACGTCTTCCTTCCGCCAACGGCTTCGCTCCAGGCTTACCTACAGCTGATAGCCGCTGTCGAGACCGCAGCTTCGGCGACTGGGTTCAAGGTCATCATCGAGGGCTATGAAGCTCCTCACGATCCCCGCATCGAACGCCTTGGCGTCACTCCGGACCCTGGAGTCATCGAGATCAATATCCACCCGTCTCGCGACTGGCAGGAGCTACGCGACCGCACCACTCGGCTCTACGAGGAAGCCCGACTCTCCCGGCTCGGTGCGGAAAAATTCATGCTCGACGGACGTCACACCGGCACCGGCGGCGGCAATCACGTCGTCATCGGCGGTGCCACTCCGGCCGACAGCCCGTTTCTGCGCCGACCGGATCTTCTCGCCAGTGTCGTCGCCTTCTGGCAGAACCATCCCGGCTTGTCCTACCTTTTCTCCGGTCTGTTCATCGGCCCGACTAGCCAAGCCCCGAGGATCGACGAGTCCCGTGACGATCGGTTGTTCGAAGTCGACATCGCCCTCGCCTCGCTACGCAAAGGAGTAGACGAGCCCGGGCTGATCGACCGCACCATGCGGCATCTGCTGACTGATCTCACCGGCAACACTCACCGATCCGAGCTCTGCATCGACAAGCTCTACTCTCCTGATTCTCCCACCGGTCAACTCGGGCTCCTCGAGTTGCGGGCCTTCGAAATGCCACCTCACATGCGGATGGCCTTAGTGCAGAGTCTGCTCGTTCGCTCGCTCATTGTCCGCTTCTGGGAACGCCCCTACGAGCGACCTCTGGTCCGCTGGGGCACCGCGCTCCACGATAGGTTCATGCTCCCGCACTTCGTCTGGGAAGACATGATCGACGTCTGTTCCGATCTTCAAGAGGCTGGCATCGACTTCGATTGCGAGTGGCTCCGGCCCTTCCTCGAGTTTCGCTTTCCCCGTGTGGGCACCGTTCGCTACGGCTCGATGGAAATCGAACTACGCACTGCTCTCGAACCGTGGCACGTCCTCGGTGAGGAGTCCTCCGCCCAGGGCACCGCCCGCTACGTCGATTCCTCGCTCGAACGCCTCCAAGTTCGGGTCCAGGGGCTCGTCGAGGGGCGCCACATCCTCACCTGTAATGGCCATAAGGTATCCCTCACACCGACTGGAACGAACGGCGAACAGGTCGGCGCCGTTCGCTTCAAAGCCTGGGATCCGCCCTCGGCCCTGCACCCGTCGATCACCGCCCAAGGACCGCTGGTCTTCGACATCGTAGATCTTGCCAATACTCGTTCGCTCGGTGGCTGCGTCTATCACGTCAGCCATCCCGGCGGGCTCAGCTACGAGTCCTTACCGGTCAATGCCCTCGAGGCCGAAGCTCGCCGCAGTGCCCGGTTCTGGCAGGAAGGCCATACCCCCGGAGTCATCGAGCCGCTGACTCCCACGACCGTTCGCGAGGCCACGTTCGAGCCGAAACCCGCTGGCAATGGCCCGGTCTCTATCGCCCGGACCGCTCCGCCGCATCCTGAATTTCCGCATACGCTCGACCTCCGCTCGTCTTCCTAACGAAAGCCACGGGACAGACTCCCAATTCCGGCTACCTTCATCCGCACATGGACGGAGCCCAACATCCTGCGGTCGATACCACCAACCGACCGCCCCTTTCTTACACCATATCGCGAGGTCTCCGCGATGAGGCGCTGGCCGTCGGCGGTAGTGTCCGTCCTGCTTGGGCAGACATCATGGAAAGCTACCAGCGCCACGGCCCCGAAGGCCTCCGTAGCTGGTTGGCCGAGGCTACCCGTCTGTCGCGCGAACGAGGTTTCGCCTACCGTCCCGACGGCTCGGCCGTAACCGACTGGAAGCTCGACCCCATCCCCTGGATCGTGGGAGAAGACGAGTGGCAGAGAATTTCCGCCGGAGTGGCTCAAAGGGTGCGGCTCTACCAGGCCATTCTTAGTGACCTCTACGGCTCCCAGCGCTTGCTCAAAAGCGGCATCGTTCCTGCGCCGATCTTACTCGGCCAGCCTCGCTACCTGCGCGCCTGCCACGACATTCACCCTGAGGGCGGCACTCCAGGAATCGGCATGGTCTCGGTCGATCTGGCCAAGGATCGCGGTGGCAACCATTTCGCAGTCGATGGGCATTTCGATGTTCCCTTTGGGGTCGGACTCGCACTCGAGAGCCGGACCGTCGTCAACCAAGTCTTGCCCAACCTGTTCCGCAGGTGCCGCACCGCCCGACTTGCACCGTTCTTCAAACTCTGGTTCAAACACCTGCTCAAGCTCGCTCCTGACGGCGTCGAAGATCCGCGCGTCGTCATCCTCGACCGCGAGCACACCGGAGTCGATTCGGAGAAGAGCTTCCTCGCCAACTACTGCGGCATTGTTCGGGTCATTCCTTCGGACCTCACCGTGCGCGGTGGCAAGGTCTGGATGAAGACCTTGCATGGCCTTGAGCCGGTGCACGTCATCTGGCGCGCCCAAGAAGGCATCAATCTCGACCCGATTGAAGTCCCCGGCTGGACCACCTTCGGTGTCAGTGGCCTGCTTTCCGCCATCCGTGCTGGCGACGTCGCCGTCGTCGGCCACCCCGGAGGCGGCGCGCTCCGCACCGCTGGACTCTATCCCTTCCTCCCCGCCATCTGTCGCGAGCTTCTCGATGAAGATCTACTCTTGCCACCCGTGGCTACTTGGTGGTGTGGTGAAACGAAAGGCCTTCGCTACGTCCTCGACCACCTGACGACCATGGTGATCAAGGACGTCGCGCCTAACGGCACCGCCGTAACCACCTACGGCCAACGCCTTAGCACGGAGGCCCTCGCCGAGCTCCGCGCACGGATTTCGGCGGAGCCCGGCCGTTACGTCGGCCAAGAAGAGATCGCCATCTCCACGATCCCGTCATCGACCGCCGCAGGGCTCGTTCCCCGTGGCGCGGTCATGCGCTGCTTCGCCTTTGCCAATCTCCAAGGCGATGCCGAGGTCATGCCCGGCGGCCTCGGCCGGGGTAGCGCCGAAAGCGGTATCATCGTCTCGACCCGCCACGCGGGAATTTGCAGGGACATCTGGGTTCAGACGTCTGCTCCCGATACCTTCGACAGCCTGGCCGACCTCGCCACTTCCGCAGGGCTGCGACGCTCGCAGGTCGTGCCAAGCCGCACTGCAGAGAATCTGTTTTGGGCAGGACGAAATTCTGAGCGGGTCGAAGCCCTAGCCCGCTTCGCCGACCGAATCATTCAGGGTAGGGAAGAGGGGTTCTCCTACGGCGACGACATCGAACAACGACACGAGGCAGTTCTTGTCCAGTCGCTTTGCCGGACCTTTCGCGTGAATGCCAAGGCAGCCGCTACGGATGCCGATCCGCAGGGGACGTTCCTCGGCCAATTTGTCGGCAAGACCAAGTCGGCTATCAACCTCGGGGCGAACCTTCAGTTTCTTCGGGGTAACTGCCTTGCCACCCGCGAGCTCTGGTCGCCTTCCAGCCTGCTCGCCATCGACGCCGCCACTGGCGCTTGGCCAAAAGGTGGCGCCGACGTCTTTCCGCTCTTCAAGCATCGCGGCGCCCTGCAGAACCTGCAGATCGGTCTGTCCGCTTTCCTTGGCCGCAACCTCGACTCCATGACCCGTGACGAAGGCTGGGTTCTACTCGATGCCGGACGTAGCGTCGAGCGGATCTTCTTCCTCGTAGAGATCCTACGGCACACCGTCGCGGTGTACACCTCCAGTCACCTCAAGACCTTGCTCAACGAGTCACTTCTGTTCGTCTCCGACAGCCACCGCACCTACCAGCACAAGTTCCACTCCATCGCCAACACCAGACAGACTCTGCAGTTACTTCTCGGCGAGGAAAACTACCCGCGCTCGCTTTGTTACCAACTCAACCGGCTCGACCGGCACCTGAGTACGTTACCGGAACCCGCCCAGGGAGGCCATCCGCACGAACTCGTCGCCCCGCTCCAAGAGGCACTCATTTCCTTCCTTAACGTCCTCGACTTTCTGCCCGAGGATGCAGAGGTCGATTGCGTCGATGCCACATCGCGACTCGACAACTGGGCCACCCAGATCGCCGACCTCAATACTCGGCTCACCACTGCCTACTTCAGCCACACACCCGAACCAATTCAGTGAGCCCGCCACCTGTCTACCACGTACGTCATCGGACGACCTACCGCTACTCCGGACGGATCGACCTGTGCCACAGCTTGGCTCATCTTCAGCCTCGCGAGCAAGCCGACCAGGAAATCCTCGCCCATCATATCGAGATCGAGCCCGCCCCTGACTTCCGTGCCGAACGCCTCGATTTCCACGGCAACCCGGTCACCCAATTTTCAATCGAGACCTCCCACGGTAGCCTTGACGTCACTTCCACCCTAACTGTCCGTCGCTCCGCCGGGGCCCCTGTGCCCCCGGTCGCCGGTCAGTTTTGGGATGGCCCAGCTTACGCTCATGCCGAGGTCGATGGCGATGGCTGCCTGCTCGCCAACTTTTTACTGCCCACCCACGCCTGTCCCCAACTCTTCGAGGTTGATGCCTTCCTGCGCGAGGATCTGCCGCCGGGCGCTGATCGGATGCAAGTCGTGACTCGTCTCATGGAACGCGTCTATGACGAATTCGCCTATGACCCGGGAGCCACCGACACCAGCACCCCGCTAGCCGACGTCATGGCAAAACGCAAGGGCGTCTGCCAAGACTTCGCCCACGTCATGATCTCCGCCCTACGCGGCATCGGAATCCCCACCCGCTACGTCAGCGGCTACCTCGAGACTCTACCGCCTCCCGGAAAGGAAAAGCTCCAAGGCGCCGACGCCAGTCACGCCTGGATCGAGTCCTATTCACCCGCCACCGGCTGGGTCGGATTCGACCCGACCAACAACTGCCTCCCCGGCCAACAACACCTCAAACTCTGCCACGGCCGCGACTACTTCGACGTCCAACCTCTGAAAGGAATCTTCCTCGGTAGCGGGAATCAGAAGCTGTCTGTGGAAGTGGATGTGAGGAGGTCGTGAGAATTTGGGATGCGGGATGATGACTGATGACGGATACGAGATCGTGCGGTGACTTCCAAGTCGCCGCCACCGCCACCGCCAGACCCGCTACCCGCTACCCGCTACCCGAATCCTGAATCCTGAATCCTGAATCCTGAATCCAAAATTTTTCCCAACCCATGTGGCTCCAAGCAACGTCCCTCCTCGAGTTCAACCTTCCGGTCGATACTCCCTTTCTGTTCATGCTCCGGCCGCGGAGCTCGGAGCGGCAGTGGGTGGCGCGGGAGGAATTTCTTCTATCGTCCGGGGCGGCGGCTGAGGAGTTTACCGATCTGTTCGGCAACCTCTGTCAGCGGATGAACGCTCCTGCTGGGGCGTTCTCGATTCGGACTCTGGTTCAGGTAGAAACTGCGGACCGGGCCGACGTCGCGCCCGGGGCTCCCTTCGTCGAGGTGGCGCAGTTGCCGACCGAGGTCCTGCCCTTCGTTCTGCCCAGTCGCTATTGCGAGGCCGACCGCTTCTCGACTCTCGCCTCCCAGATCGTTGGTTCCCTTACTCCCGGCTACGATCAATGCGCTGCCATTGTTGACTATGTCCGCCAGACCACTCGCTACGCCCCTGGCGAGCCTGGAAGCATTGTCAGCGCCTGCGAGGTGAACGAAAGTCCCAGCGGAGTTTGCCGCGATCTCGCCCACCTTGGCATCGCCTTGTGCCGAGCCTTGTCGATTCCCTCGCGAATGGTTGTCGGCTATCTCCAAGGGCTCGATCCCATGGATCAGCACGCCTGGTTCGAGTGCTATGTCGGAGATCGTTGGTATACGTTCGACCCGACTCAGCCACATCTCAATGGCGGTCGCATCGCCATCGCCTGTGGTCGGGACGCCGCCGATGTCGCCCTCTACACGCAATTCGGTAGTTTTGTCGATCTCCTGACTTTGGATGTCACCGTCTCTGCCATCTCCCGCCCGGGCTAGCCGAGCTAGAGGAGGTCGCTCCTTTCGGGCTTGTTCCTAATTCTACTTAGTTAGATTTTTCAAATTATTTGCTGCTCGGAGGTCAGAGGTATGTTAGCTTTGGGTAACAGCTTGGAGTGGTAGGCCGCTTCCCGAAGTCGGGATTCGAGTCTCCGCTCAAATAAAAAATGACACCAGCGCCCTTTGCGGAGTGGCGCGACACTTCATGGACTTCTGTCTGCGTTTT
>Ga0209186_1000073_pt1 | contig 79482 bp, 59 predicted proteins | sample SidtaG_FD_187426 | JGI IMG/M metagenome (GOLD analysis project Ga0209186, IMG submission 187426) | Marine algal microbial communities from Sidmouth, United Kingdom - Sidmouth_Male2 metaG (SPAdes) (version 2) | ecosystem: Host-associated > Algae > Red algae > Unclassified | place: Sidmouth... | reverse complement strand
GAAATTCTATTGGAATAAATGGGAACGGTAACATCTCGCATGCCGTTGCGTTCTGTAAAGGTTATCATTAGTTTGCCTTTGGCATCGAGCGCAAAAAGTGGTACGGCTATATAATACCATTCTATGCTGTTGGCAGCTACGCTCTTTATATCGCTGCTCAATACCGTTGGTTTTACTTCTACTTTATATACGGCATCTTGTTTGAATAAATTGTTTTTTTGGCGACTGGTAAAACTTAATCTTATTGGGTTTAAATCATAAATTATACTTTGTTTATTTTGTAATTTAAACTTGAAGTAAAAATGATCTTGATCTACAAAAGCAACTACTAATGCTGCTAAGAAACCATCATTAACAGCTTTACTATTGATTAGTTTTGTTCCTTTTATTTGATGCTTTCTAAAAGCATCTAATTTTTGTGATACCCTTTGCAAGATTTCTTTGGTAACTAAAAATTTATTCCCTTCGACATATCTTTTATCTGCTGTATCTTCTGGCGCAATACAATCATTTATGGTATTTTCTCTAAAATCTTGAAAATAACTAATCTTTGTTTTCTCTTCCGTCCAGTCTAGTTTGATTTGATAAAAACGGCTTTCTACTTCTGCTACTAAAGTGGCTTTTGTAAAGCTACCTTGCGGTAATAGCATCACTTTGTTACCTTCTTTTTGTAGCATTATTTCGGCCGTGCTTACATTGATAAAGGATGGTTCTGCTTCAAACGCAAAAACGCTTACTTCGCCTGTTGTTAAAAAATAGGTGTTTGCTGGGTTGGTTTGGGCGATAAGGAAAAAAGAATTTAGTAGGGCTGCTATTATTATTATTTGTTTCATATTGTTTTTATTATAATTTTATTTTGAATTATTGTTGTGTTTCTATTTTTCTGTATTCGGTATCGGTTAGTATCATAGCGTAAGGGTGTTTACTGGTGCGCCTTACTGATTTTATACCTGTAATTAATTTATAATTGCTTGCTGAATTTAAATCTCCAGCTATATATGTTTTCCAAGCAAAAAAGGCGGTTGCTTTTGCGCCCTCGCTTGTTCTATCAATGCTGATACTATCAATACTTACTGCGGTATTTGCATTGTAATTGTTTAAGCGGTTTAAGGTGTTGCTTTTTTGTGTACCTCTATAAAAGGCATCCGCTCCCTCTTGATCCATCCATTCCAAGGCCATGTTTATTCTATCTTCATAGGAATTTTTATCGTAGCTAAAAGCATTGCTTAGCCAAGTGTTTACAAACATGTCTATTTCAATATCGGAACGGCTAAAGCTTTCATCTTTTTGCGCTTCGTAAACCTTTCCATCTTTTACGACAAACATTTGGCTTTCTTTGGCGGCTAATGCCGAATTAAAACCACTAAACAGGTAAACAATTACTGCTGATAAAAAGAAAGTCGTTACCAGCCATCCAAACATTAAGAGCTTATGTAGGTCTCTCTTATGGGTTAAGATTTGAAACTTTTGTACTGGTGCGCTTGATGTTGGTTTTTGTTGTTGGTTAACATTTTCTATTGTCGTACCGTTTATTTTTTTTGCATTTCCATTTTTTGAAAATGGGTTTATTTTATCTTTAAATATGTTTATCATATTGTAAATTTTTTAATATTACTTTTAATATTATTGTTATTGCTAAATTCCTTCGGGTAAGCTTCTTTGTGGCTGGTTGTTGTTGCCATTTCTACCATAACTATTAGGATGATGGCTTTGGCTTAAATCTGGCCTACTGCCCATACTGGCACTATGGCTTAGCGCAGCGGCTGATTTTTGCGCTATTGCAGCTGGTGCGGTAGCCATAGCACCAGCCCCCATTGTCGCCCCTTTTATTGCTATTGCAGCACCCAGCGCACCTATACTAAACATCTTACCGCCTAAGCTGGCGGCATCTGAACGGCCTATCCATAGCGTAGTAATAAATGGTACTAAAAAATAAAGAAGCATAAAAACACATGATATAAGCGTATGAAAAATCATACCGCTATCTACAAAAGGACCACCAACATTAAATAAATAAAAATGTGGCCTTTCTTGTGCGTATAAATTTAAATAGCCATAAAAAAACTGATCTAAGATACCAAAGGTAACCGACCACATTCCTACGGAAATTAAGCCTAAAAACCATTTGATGGCCGTACCCTTGAAAAGGGGTATCAAATCCATTAAAAGGGCTAAAGGCCCTACTACTACTAAAATAGAAATCGTTAATAATTGTAGATATTCAATTATTTTTCTAATTAAATAAGTACCATTACCAGCAACTATTTTTTGAAGTATATTAAAGTTTTCCCCCTTCATAAATGACCAACCTGCAGCCATCCAATCACTCCAACTATTAGACCATAATACGCCAATGTCGGGTGATGGGAATAAGTCGGCCATTCCTTGGGTAAACAGCATAGCCATATTGACAATAGGAATGTAAAGCACTAATAAAATAGCACTTACAAAAAGGCCGAAAATAGTACCTAAAGAGGTTAAACGGCCTGTTTTCATCATACTATTAAAAACATTCCACACTAAAGCAATTGCAAAAAATGCCGCTAATAGCGTCAAACAAACATCAACTGTTTGCTTTGTTAATGTTAGCATCGTCCAGCGTAATGCAAACTCATTCATAGTAATGTCCCCTCTTTTATTTTGTTGGCAAAATCAAGTTGCGCTTTTCGAGTATCACCATTATTTGCTTTTAATAAGTCTTGAAATAATTTTCTTTCTGCTGGTTTAGTCGTGTACAAGCCCACTAAATTTAGAGGCACTTCAACACCAAGTACAAGCGCTTGATCTTTTTGCTTTACAAAAATTTCTCTAAACGTTGGTTTTTTGCCTGTCGTCAAACTATCAAATAATGTTTTATGGTGTGGCGAAAATGAAAAAGCCTTGCTGATCTTATCTATTTGATCGGCTTTACCATTGTGGTTTAATAAAATTTTCGTGTCGGTATTGGTAATAATTGTTTGACCAATTGAAGTATTTAAAATTTCGTCAATGCCTTGTGTTATGATGTGGAGCGCAACATTTAGCGACCGCCCTACCCTTATATAATATTCTATAAATGCAGGGTTTTTGTCTAACTGTGACCAACATTCATCCATGTAAATTGCCTTATTATCCGTTGGGTATTTTTCTACGATTTGGCGGCATATTTCGGTTACCATCAAAAATACCTGCTTGTAATATCTGGCATCTTTGATGCTGGTAAAATCAATCGATAATAATTTAATTTCGCTAAAATCTTCAATTTCTGTATGATTAAATAAATTGGAATAAACACCAGTAGCATATAATTCTAAGGCTACTTTAAAATCGTTTTCAGAAAAATTTTCTGCTTCAAAAGTTTGTAAATTATTCCATTCGTAAAATCTTTTTAATGTCGCTGTGCCTTTTTCGCTTTCTAAATATTGTTTTATACGGCTCAAAATAGTAGCATATTCTACTGTATTTTTTCCATCCGATCCGATCATACTTAAGATGAAATTTGTTAGAAATTCCAAGCGATCATTTGTAATGGCGGAACCAATTAAAAAAGGATTTAAACGGATTGGATTTTCTGCGGTATAGTCTATATGCTTACCGCCTAAGCTTTCTACAAAAGGTTTATAATCGCCTTTTTGATCGGTTATTATTTGTCTAAAGCCTTGTTCAAATCTTGTATTGATGATGTGCAACATATTAAAGGTTTTACCGGTTCCCGATGGGCCGATAACCAACGCATGCGGATTGTCTGTTTTATCAGAAATCAATTTAAAATTGATAGGGAATAACTTTCGATCAATAAAGCTTATACCCTCTTTATGATATTTCTTTTGTGTATCGGTATTAAAATAAACCGCTGCACAATTTGAAGTAGTGCAAAATGTTCTGTAAAAATTAGCCGCATTGCCCGGAGCCAATGCAGCATGTATGTTTACATTATCAAAACTTTCTCTTAGCGGTTCAATTCCTAAATAATGAAAAGCGTTTATACATTCATTGATACGCTTGTTTAATATTTCTTCATTTGTAGCGAAAACGGCAACGGCAATACCAACATTATACAAGTCTAAATTTTCTTCACGGATTTTTACCGTTGCTTTTCTTATTTGATGAAATCGGATTTGACTGCCCTCTGTCCGTAAATCATTTTCATTATCTGAAAAGGCGGACATTTGAAAAAATTTCTCTGTGTCAATTTCGGCTAGTTTTTCGTCACGGTCTAAACGCTGTATAGTGGTATGTATAATGTATGGAAAATTTAGATTGTATAAGGCTGCTGTATAACTGACCGATACTCCATTTTCATTTGGAGTAACAGGATAAAGCTTTTCGGGTTGTGACATCATAGTAACATAGCTGCATAACTTATTACCGATTTCTATGTAGTCTTTATTTTTAACGATATCACCCTCTATAAAAAAATTATCTCTTTGCTTTGCTTCAAATTTTAAGTTTAAGCAGTTCTGTAAAACAGTATATAAATTTCCAATTTTATCTACTGGCTGTAATTTTAAGCCTGTAGCATCTATGGCAGATCTGAAACCGTTACAGCTATTTTCAATATCTGAAAGCGCTACTTTATTTATTTTTTTAGCTCCGTTAATATTTAAGTTTAAACGGCTTAATTTGGTTAATAAAGGGTTATCATTGATAGTGCCGCCAAAAATTAAAAAGATATAGCATTTATGGGCTAATCCTTTTCGACCTGCAAAATGCTCTGATATATCTTTATGTAATGTATTTGAGTTTTCATTTACATTTTGGTAAACTTTTGATGCTTTTAAATCGCATTTGTGGATTGTTGTATTAACTGGCAGCAATGAAAATGCGTTTTGCAATTGCTGGTTGAGCGCCATATAATAGTTTTCATTATTTTGCTCTGTTATGCTGCCCTCAAACTCATAAGCTTTTACTATTGTACCATCGTTTAGAAATAGTAAGCCATTTTCAAAATGGCTATATATTAGTATATTATTTATGTCTTGTCTTGAATTATTGCCTAAAAACAGATTTTTAAATGTGCTTATCATTGACTTTAATTTTAATTTGTTTTGTTTTGAAAATTGATGGTGTCAATCTGTAAGCAATCCAACTTTCTAATTGCATGCGGCGGTTGCTATGCTTCGTTTTCATTTTAAAAAAAAAGTAAAGCACTAAAGGAATTAGAAATACAAATACAATAGAAAAGCCACCTACCAAACCTAAGTTGCTAAGGATAATAAATACCATTAAGCAAGCCATACAGATATACACCACATAGAAAGCGTAAGAAAGCGGAAGTCCGAACATACGGCCCTCCCCTTCTATTGATTTTAGAACTTCGATCATACTACTGTATTTCGTAAGTTCCGTCAAATCCTTCTCTTATCTCATTAAGAATAGCAGGACCAGCATACCATAAAATAGAAACCAATATTGTTGTGGCTAATGCCCATTTCCATTTGGGGTCTCTAATACCAGCGAGTATTACCGTAGCAACAAATGATAATACTATTACCGTATTGGCTAAAATTCGTGCGGCAGGTATTACCTGGTTATTAATGAAGTTTTTAAACTTGGTAAACATTTCACCTTCACCGTCAATAGCTTCTTGTGCATATAGCTCTGATGGTATCAGCATAATTGCCAATGCGAAAAAGAACAGATAAAGAAATTTTGATTGTGGTAAGGCCATACTTACCGTGTTTGGAGTAAAGCTATTGGTTGGCTTTTTTAAGCTTGCTGTAAGGGTAGCTGCCCTACTAATAAAACTAAACATAATGTTTAAATTTTTGGTTAAAAAATGATTTAAAAAATATTTTTAAAAACCACCGGACTAACCACAAAATCTAAGCTTTCAAATTCTGTAAAGTTTTACTATCTTTGTTTTCTTAACTCATTCTTAATGAGTTATACAAAAGTATAGTAAAGCAATTCACCAACGATAAATGTTCTACCCTCCAAAAGTTGATCATTTTTACCGCTTGCGGTTATGTCCGGGGTTTTGTTTTACTTTTTTTTATGTTATTTATTAAATAATATAATCTTACATATACCTACAATAACCATTTTTCCAATAGCCATTATAAGCGTATAAGGAAGCAATTAAGCTGCCTTAAAATTTGTTCTCCTTTCTGTTGACTTATTAATACTGTTAAAATGTTTTTCCCCACAGTTCGGCAACAAGAAAAATTAAACTTCTTAAATCATTTATAAAAATTGCTTTTCATCTATTAAGAATTTCTAAATTAATTTTTACTATGCTCAACAAATTTAGCATAAAATAAATATGAAATTTACCATTTCACATATTTTAACAATTTTAAAAAATATTGATAAATTAATAGTTTGACTATTATATATAAGTTAATTTTTTGTTAGCTTGTTGCCGTAATTCTATATTCATAGAATATATCTATATTCTCGAATTAGTTTTACTATGCAGGCCCGGGCTTGCTTGCAGGTTCGGGTCATTTTTCAACCTACTCCAGCACCAATTACAGTCGAAAAAAAATTTAAAGCCAGTCAATGTTGACTGGCTTTTTTTATAAGAATACTCAATGCAACCGCTTCAAACCAAAGTGCAACGGTTTCAAAAAAGCGGAAGCCGTTGCCAAAAAAGCGGAAACCGTTTCCGCTTCACTCACAGTTCAAAAAGTTACTATTCTATGATATACATATCTAATCACGTCTTTATCAATGAATTACATTGTATAATTGCTTTAATACAACTTGATGCGGATTTTACTCACAGTTAGAGGGTTAAACTATTGATTATCAGCTTATTATGATGTTTACTACAAATTGATGCGGATTTTACTCACAGTTACGGATTTTACTCACAGTTAGAGGGTTAAACTATTGATTATCAATTTTTTATGATGTTTTTGCAAATTAATGCGGATTTTACTCACAGTTAGGCGGATTTTACTCACAGTTAGACGGATTTTACTCACAGTTAGACGGATTTTACTCACAGTTAGGCGGATTTTACTCACAGTTAGGTAGTCTAAACAATTGAATATAAGCAATTTATGAAAACCTCAAACAATTAAACATGTATTAAACAATATTAAACATTTTAAACAAAATATACAGTTCCTGTTTTTTTGAAAATTTATTTTTTTGTTTTTTCTCTTTAGATAGGTAAAAAGCAATAAGGAAAAGAAAATAGATATTGTGATAAGTAATATAAATTTTAATATCTAAAACATAAAAGAATTTTTTGCGCTTGTATTACTTTTTTCAATTGCGATATTGTTCAAAATGGTTTCAAATTTATTTGTCAAAGTTGGTAGTGATAAATGATTTATAACCCAAAAATTACCAGTATCTGAAAATATTGCTGCTAATTTTGGTTGAATAAAAGACTTGATTAATCTTTCGTCATTCTCTTTAGCATAAGTTTTTAATTTTTCATAAAATGCCGTTAGACCTTTAGTTAGATCAATCTCTTTACCACCCTCTTTTTTTAGTTCCTTTAGCAAGTGTTTTAAATCCACTTGTGTTAATAATGGTTCGTTCTTTTTTCGCTCTGCTTCCGCTTTCTGTTCTATTGCTGCTTTTTCTTCCTCTGATAATATATTTTCAACATTATATTCCTTTAAATAATATCTATAAATAAATATAAGAGCGTGTAAATATGTTCCAAATTCTTTATTTTCTTTAGATGGAATTGTATGTTTTTGAACCCAATTATTTATAATTGCAAACGCTGGTTTATTTTTCCATTTATAAAAATCGTTATTTAAAAAATCTGATAACAGTTGTAATTTTTCATCTTTATTTTTGTCTATATTTTTATAATATATTAGGATTTCATTTGTTTTATATTTTAAATCATTTAGAACATCGGACCATAAATAATTGAAAATATGATCGTCTGTAATTTCATAATCTATTGATGCTGTAGCTTTTGGTGTTGTAGCATCTGTTGTTACTGCTTCTTTGGTTTCGTCATTTTCTTCTAAATTTAACTGCTGTTGATTATCCGTTTTAGCTTCTTTATTTTTGGTGTAAGTCTGTTTTTTAACCTGTTTAATTATCCATCCAATAACACTTGCTTTACTTTTACTCAAATCAACTGTTCCATTTGTAATTTTTCTTATCGCTTCTTTAATTTCACTTTGCACTACTGGTAAAGTAAAATTTCTAACCAGTTCTACAATTGATAATTTATTCAATGTCTCATTTTTATCTTTTACGATCGCTAATTGTTCAATTTGATTGCAAATATTTGCAACCTCAACATTATATATATTGCTATTTGGTATATTTAGATTTGGCAAATTAGGTGCAGCAGACGATTTATATTGAACCGTAAATTTTACCTTAGTATAAGATCGTCCTACTTTGACTGGACGGCATACAACGGTTAATCCTGTCTTTTCATTGATTAAATATAGCGCTGGTGTAATTATTTCACGATTTAAATATGCCCATCTATATTTTACATTAAACTGTTCGTTTAACTCCTTAAGGGTCATCAGCACATCAACTTTTTTTCTTCTACCTTTTATCTTATCAATTGCTAATTTTAATCGCATAAAGAGCCATAAATTTCTGCTACTTTTTAAGCCTTTTGCTACTTGAAAAACGGTTTTAACATAATCAGAATTAAGTCCTAATAAATATTTGGCTAATTCAGGATGAATTTTATAAGTTATTTCGGTATCAAAGTTTAAATTTTCTTCATTATCGTAATCAATGCTATAAAACCATGGTACACTTCTATAGTTTCCATCAGGCTTTTGTATGTGAAAATTTATGCTTTGTATTTCGTCTATATTTTTTTTAAAATCAGAAAACTTTGGTACTATGTCGGATGTTCTGTTTATAAATGCCCTTAATGTAAACTTACAGTCATTAAATTCTTTTTGATTTTCGGCTATAGTACCTAAAGAATGAATGAATAAGCCATATTGATTTTTTTTCATTAAATCCCACTTGGATTTTTCTATAAATTTATTGCTAAAAATAATGGGCCTTGTGTCCTTTGGCTCTGTATTAGGCACTTCGTAAATTGATAACTCTGTATCATTTTCAATATCTAAACTGTAACCTTCTCTAACTTTATAGTCCATCATTTCAAGTTCGGGTTTAATTTGTTTATAGGCTTCAATATTATATAAATAATCATCTTTTTCAACCACATATTTTTTTAATTCACTTCTTTTATTTTTGTGAATTCTATTAAAATAATTAACTAAATGTTTTATTTTTATATATTCAAAATTGTAGAAATATACGCCCGATACCTGGCATAAAGTTGGCAATGAAATTTCTAAATTCTCTCTTATTTTTTCCTGCACCTCTTTTGGTAACGCCTGCAGCCGTTTTACATAATCCTTAACATTAATACATTCTTTTTCCTTTGCATTACCATTTTCATTATCACGAAATATGCTTTTTATTTGGAATACGTCTAAATTAACAATAACGAATTCACTATGTTCTAATTTAGTAAGTTTCGTAGAAGGTTTTACTTTTTCCTTAATTAACATTTCTACTGCTGTACAACGTTCTACACGATCAAGGTCCGGGTAAGGGCTTAACACATACTTTCTGTATTTATCGTAGTCGTATATTACTTTAGTTCGCTCTTTAAGTTGCTCTAAAGTTTGCTTTTTTGCTTGCAATGAAGAACTAAGTGTATTTTTTAAATACAAATAATAATATCGGGTAAGCAATTCTTGTTTTGCTTTTCCATCCAATTTTTTTTCCTTATTGCTTATCGTCATTTTCAAAAAGTTGGCCACCATCTTCTAAAAATTTCTCGTAAAGGCTTTTTTTAGTTTTTGTTTGTGGGTTAGATTTTGGTTGTGGGTTAACGATTTCTATGTTATCCATTGGGTCCGCATCCTGTGCTGTTTTAAGCTTTTTAAGTGCATCTTCGAGCTCTGGTATATTCTTATCTTTTGGTATGCTAATTCCTTTTAAAAGCAAAAACTTTGCAATGTTATCTATTCTTTCTTTGCTAAATTCCATTATTATCCGTTATTTATTTTAGAAGATACATAAGCTTTTAATTCAGTATTATCACCAAAGTCAAAGTTATTTATAAGGTGTTTTAATAATTCATCAAAATTTTTAAAATTTAAATCTCTTTTTAGAATACCTAAAACATTGGCACTTAATTTTGATACTTGTATCTGTGTTTTTTTTGAACTAACATCTTTACTATCATTAGCAGAACTCTTCTTAATGATTTTAGGTTTAGGATTATTATTTTTAGCTTCAATTTTAGTGTTCTTTGTTTTTTTATTTTCAGATACTTCAGCTACTTCTTTGGTTTTTTCACTTTGGTATATTTCATCTAATATATTATTTTTACTCATTATTGTATATTTTTATGCGTTAATTAAATCTAAAACTGAGGGTAATTCTGCTACTTTAGTTAAAAATTCTTCAATCTCTTTTGTAAACTTTTTAATCTCCAAACTTTGGGCAACATTTTTATCATTTTCACAATCTTTAATAGCCTTAGATAAAAATGATTCCATCATAGTAGTAATTCGCAGATAAATATTTCTACGACGAAGGTGTACATTTGAAAAAGTTATTTCTTTTTCAATTAACAGATCATTAAATTTTTTGGCAATTTTAAAATCTGTAGTATTGATGTGTTCGTTTAGGTATGAAAAAATAGGAAATTCTAAATCGTATTTTTTACGGTGCGCTCTAATCTTTAACATCACTTCAATAAAATCCAGCGTACTTTCAATGTCCTTATCAGAAGGTTTAAAAGGCATTAAAATAGCATCACTAACCATTAGTATAGGCTTTAAACTTTCCTCACTAGCTAAAGTACCTGGCATATCCATAAAGATAAAATCATAATTATCAATAATGCTTTTGTTTGGGTCATAATTGTATAGTGCTTGATTTGTGTTATTTATTCGTTTTTCTTCAAGTAAATTAACCGAACGGCTAAATTCTGTTTTAAAATAAGCTCTGTCCTTTTCGTCTTTATTTACAGTACCAGATATAACTTCCAAAACTGTTTGTTTAACAAAAGTAGTTGTATCATCAAGATTTAATGTGATGACATCATATGTAGGAATTTCTTCATACAGTTTTAAATCTCTTTGCCTCCTTTTATAAGTAGACATTTGACTATCCTGGTCAATTATCAAAATGGAATAGTTATAAGGTTGTTGACTAAATATATTTGCCAATAAAGTTAGTAGCGTAGTTTTACCTACTCCACCTTTTTGATTTGATGCAGTTATAATTTTCATAAATGTTATATTTTATAGATTTATTAAATAAATTAAAATTATTAAAGATGTAAAAATATTGTTTAATTATTAATAGTTAATGTACTTAACAAAATTTATTATTTATATAATCATTACATTTTATAGATAAATGTAAAAATAAAAGATTATTATTTATTTTAATTTTTTAACAAATATTATAATTAACTAAAATTGTAGTGTTATTATAAAATATAAATGTGTCTAATTTTTATAAAATATTATAAATCTATAATTTTATATTTTAATAATCTTTTTAAAAGAAAGTAATTTTACATAATATTGTATAATTATTGTAATAGTTATTAATATAATATATTGTATTATTGAAAATAACCTAATCAATTATAAAATCAATGAAAACATCAAAAATAAGCTCAATACATTAACGATCTAATACCTAACTTGTAAATATACGCAAAAGGCAAAAAAATAGCTTAAAATCCAAATAAACACCCAAAAAGGGTAAATCTATAAGGTGGTAACAAAACCGCTACGTCATCATTAAATTTTATTTAGATAGACTAAAACTAAGTTATACATTTGAAAATGTATCATCAGATGGTATAGAAAGTATAATAAGAGGAGACAAAAATTCTTTTGTCTTTTGTGGTATCTGTAATATGTACCATATTGCTTTACAGATATATAAGCGATAAAATCGCTTATTGATATATATAAATATACATTAAATAGTATAAAAAATAGTAACATAATTTTGTAATTCATTGAAAAACAATACTTTTACTGGTAATTATGACAGAAACTTATAAAAAAATAAATATACGTAGTGCATACCATCATAAATTTGCGGAATTTTGTAGAAACCAAGGCATATCTCTGAAAGAAGCCACAGAAAATTTAATCTTACACGCTTTTAAGCATCAAATTGATTTGAAGCAGATAAACGAAAATAGTACAAGTTCTGCAAAAGATTTAATCAATAGGGTAGGGGATAAAGTGCAAAATCTTCAAAATACATACGTTTCTTTTCAAAGAACTTATGAAGGACTAACGAATTATTTGCTAAACATTAATCTAGTAATGAGCTACCAAATGAAAGAATTTGAAAATAAAAAAGAAGCGGAAACGTTTAAAAAAATCTTTTTTGAACAAGCAATAATGATTAGAATTAATACCCATCCACAACAAAAAGTAATTGAAAAATTTGGTGGTGCTTTGGCATTTTACCAAAGTATGGTAATAGAAAGCTATCAAAAAGAAAGCGAAAGTACTTCCCAAATGGCTATATTCGAAATCATTGATAGGGCAGATAAGTTAGTAAATAGTATTATAGAAATAGCCTTGAAAAGCAAAACAAATAAATAATTATAAAAATATAATAATGCTCAAATTGTATTTAAAATATACCTTCAAAACATTGCTTATTTTAGAGAGATCTATTGACCATAAATTATTGTGTTGTCTAATACAATGCAATAGGCAATGTGTTCTATTTCTTAAAAATTCTAAACCAAACTAATGTACGTCAAGCTTCTTAATCCAGAAAAAGCAGGTTTTAAAGCCTACAATAATACAGGTTCGGTTAGTCAAGTATCTAATTACTTAGATAAGGAGGAACGGCAGTATTTAAAGGCAGCAGAAAAGGGTAGGGTAGACAATATTGAAATTGATAGTGCTTACGATAATAGTAAGCGTACGGCTAATTATTTAGATGCTAATGATAAGGTTTTAAAAGCCGATTATCGGGGCTTTTTTTCAGATCAGCAAAACCAACTCACAAAAAGAGATGCAATACACTATTTGGATAGTGCTAATGCCCAGGCACCAGCAGGAAAGCAACGCTTTTTTTCCTATGCGCTTAACTTTTCAGAAGCTGAAAGCAATTATATAGAAAAACAACCTAACAGAAGGGAACTTATAAAAGACTTAACCGATAAATATATGGCGGCCTATGCACGTAATTTCAACTATAAAGGCAAAGAATTTGATCTGAAAGACATTTCTTATATCGCCAAAATTCACGACTACCGTAAAAATGCTGACGGTACTTTTAATAATAAAGGCCAGCTGCATATACACGTAGAAGTTAGCCGCATGGCTAAAGACGGTAAAGATGAGCTAAACCCCGAAACTCGGTATAAAGACAAATTCAATAAGAATATTTTTGCCGAAACAGTACAAAAAATTACTACTGAATTTACAGGCATTGAACCGATGCACCAGGTCCAAAAATATCATTTCGCAAAAGTGGACTACGGCTCTGCCGTAGATCATAGCAGCACACTTTTTCACTCGCAAGGTTTTACCGTTGCGACAGAAAAAGTTCAAAAAGCTTTTGATAATAATAGAAAAGGACTTAAAAAAAATGATGCTTCCTTTTCTAAAATAGAAATGACTTTTCAGAATAGATTTAAATATCTCTTAAATGATGTTTCTGAAAGAAAAAAAATAATGGACGGCTTTGCCGATAACTTAGCTGCTTACTACAAAACAGCTAAAATAAAATCAAAAAATGATGTTTTGTACTTTTATAGCTATGATAATCAAAAGAAACCTACCCTTAATATCTACGTCGCTAATCGCTCCGTAGATATGCTTTCTTCTGCCGCTATAAATCCTAAAAATTTTGACCTTAAAAAATTTAATGAGCAGAATAATATGATGTTAGATAAGATCATAAAAAATAAAGAACATACTTCGCCAGTTTATGGCCAGTTGTTTAGATTGAAGAAAAATACAGGAGTCCATATAAAATATGAAGATTATGCAGGGGATGAGTTTTTGAAAAAAGATAGTTCGCAGTATAAGCACCTTAAAAACGTTAACGATTATTTGCAGTATAAAAAAGAACAGTTTTCAGAAAAAGAGATTAAAGATTTTGTCTACGATAAGAAAGAATTGCCAGTTAAGAAATTAGAAGATGTGAAGTATTATAAAGTAAAGAAAGGATTGCAAGCACAAAGGGTAGGGTATAAGGTCTCAGGAGTTTTAGTACAAATGGCAGGCTTAGCAAAATCACAAAACTATATGTTAGAAGATAAGTACAAAAAGAAAGATAAGGATAAAAAAAAAGAACAGCAAAAAGATTACCAACAAGGCTATAATTATTAGGGCGTTACCCTTCGGGGCAGGCTTTTTGCTCAAATACTTCCGTTACTCTACAGTATAACCGCTACAATCCTTAACGCAGAAGCAGCTTTTTAATGATTAAATACTTTAATAGGGTAGGGGATTTTTTTTGTTTTAACAACTATATTTTTCATAAGTTTTAGTGCGATAAGGAGACAGGAAAATGGAGAGATAATAGTTAAGATAACCAAACAATAACAAAAGAAAAGATAGTAAATAAATATTTTATTAGATTTACTTATCATTTTAGAAAATTAAGCTTAAACATAAAAACAACAACCATGAAAACAAGAACTTTAACCAACTTTTTCATTTCTTTATTGTTTAGTTTTTTCGCTTGCGATTACGATATAATACCCGATGAAACCGGAGGGCCGGGAATTTCCAATAAACCAATCGCTTGCATCAATGCGCCTTCCCAAGAGGTGGAATGTATAATAAACGATTGTACTATACAATTTGAAGCACTTTGTTCTTCTACCGATGCAACTGAGTTTTACTGGTACGTAAGTGGTAACGAAGCTTTCGACAGCGATAAAAGAACCTATACGCATACTTACACAAAAGCAGACGATTACTTGGTTGAATTAATTGTGTTTAATACACAAGGTCAATCAGATACGGCAACGCTAAACGTTACAGTACGAAAACCCTTACAAGCTTGTTTTATGCTAACACCAAATGCTTGCTATGTAGATAGCTGCCATATTGCCTTTGATGCAACCTGTTCAGAACCACAAAATGACATTATTGAATACGAATGGCACTTTGGAAATGGCAATTCAGTTAAAGGAGCGGATAAAGAAGAAGTAAAACATGAGTATAACAAGGTAGGAACTTATACTGCTAAATTAATTGTCACCAACTCAAAGCAAGTTAAAGACTCTGTAACTAAGGAAATACAGGTATTAGAAACCGGAGATTTGATGGCAAATTTTATAAGCGATAACGATTCCGTTTGTTACGATAATACTTGTATGGTAATGTTTGATGCCTCCGGTACTTTGCCCGATGTAACTGAAATTACCAACTTTGAATGGATTTTTGGAGATGGTAACAGGCAAGAAGGAGCCGCCAAAATACAAGTTGCTCACCAATATAGCAATGCCGATACTTATACAGCCACTTTAAAAGTAACCAATGGCAATGGCGAAACAGCATCTGCAAACAAGTCAATTGAAATAAGAGAAAAACTAACAGCTGATTTTAACATAACTGGCGGATGCAATGCGACCAATTGTGGCGTTTCATTTATTTCTAATGCCAACCCTGCTGCAACTATTGTTTCTTACTTATGGAATTTTGGGGATGGCAATACTTCAACACAAACAAATCCTACGCATACTTATCTAAATGCTGGCAATTATCAAGTTACCTTAACAGTTACTGATGACAAGGGAAAGACTTCAATTAAAATTTCGGAAGTAATTCAAATTTTTGGAGCACCAACAGCCACCTTTTCTGCTAAATGTGAATGTAACCTAAGTACCGACGGCGATTGTAACATAGCTTTTGATGCCGGTGATTCTAATAGCCCGGGTTCTCCAATTGTAAGTTATAAATGGGATTTTGATGGAGATGGGCGTTTCGATGTATCTAAAGATAATGACTTTACAAACTACGTTTTTGAAACGGAAGGTAGTCAAAATGTTACTTTAAAAATTGAAAATGAGGCTGGCTTAAGCCACGAAACCAGCAAAACTATTAATGTGTATAATGTAAATGTTGATTTTACTTTCCCAAACCAAACCTATTATGAAAACTGTACACCCGTACAGTTTATAAATAATTCTACAGGAGCGACTTCTTTCCTTTGGGATTTTGGTGATGGGAATACTTCTATTGAAGAAAACCCGGTTCATACTTATATAAACCCGACCTCTTTTACGGTTACCCTAACTGCTATCAATGGACCATCATTACAACGTGAAACTAAACAAACCATTAACATTGTTACACCAAGCATAATGTTTGAGAAAACTTTTGCTAGTGGTAATGGTTGTAGAGATGTTCTAATTACAGCGGATAAAGGTTATTTGCTTGCCGGCTATACAAATAGTAAAGGTGCAGGCAATTTTGATGCTTATTTAATAAAAACAGATGTCAACGGTAATTTACAATGGGAGAAAACCTATGGTGGAAGTTCGGATGATTTTGGGAATGCAATTTCAATTACAGCAGACGGAGGTTATTTGCTTGCTGGTTCGACAAGGAGTAAAGGTGCAGGTCTTGCTGATGCATATCTTATAAAAACAGATGCCAACGGTAATTTACAATGGGAGAAAACCTATGGTGGAAGTTCGGATGATTTTGGGAATGCAATTTCAATTACAGCAGACGGAGGTTATTTGCTTGCTGGTTCGACAAGCAGTAAAGGTGCAGGTCGTGCTGATGCATATCTTATAAAAACAGATGTCAACGGTAATTTACAATGGGATAAAACCTATGGGGGTAGTCTGTATGACGCGGCGTCTGGACTAACAATTGCGCCAGATGGTGGTTATTTGCTTGCTGGTGAGACAACAACTAGTATTGACGATTACATTTTTGATGCTTATTTGAAAAAAACGGATTCCAATGGCGACTTACAATGGGATAAAACTTTTGGTGGCAGCGGTGATGAAGAAGTGCTTGCAATTTCAATTGCATCAGACGGAGGTTATTTACTTGCCGGATCTACAAGAAGTAAAGGTGCAGGCAATTTTGATGCTTATTTAATAAAAACAGATGTCAACGGTAATTTACAATGGGATAAAACCTATGGGGGTAGTGAGTATGATCGAGCTTTTACACTAACAATTGCGCCAGATGGTGGTTATTTGCTTGCTGGTGAGACAACTAGTAAAGGTGCTGGAGGTTCTGACGTATACCTGATAAAAACAGATACAAATGGTAATTTGCAATGGGAAAAAACCTATGGGAGTACTGGGAATGAAATTGCCCTTTCAATTGCAACAACTGATGATTGTGGCTACGTCATTGCTGGTGCTTCAAATGGCCAATTTTATCTAATTAAAACAGATAGTGAAGGCAACATCAACTAAAACCAATATATCATGAACAAACAACTAACTTTATACACAATACTAATAATCCTTTGTTTGGCAATCGCTTGCGACTACGAACTTGTACCCGATGAAACAGCCAAAGCCTGTTTTAGTACCAATATTTATAAATGCAATAATGGCAATTGTACTAATTATTGTTATGTAGATGATTGCGAAGTTATTTTTGATGCCACATGTTCTGAACCAATAGGAGATATTGTATCCTTTCGTTGGGATTTTGATGGAGATAACATATTTTCTCCTAATGGTGTGGATATAGTTACACATACTTACGAAGCAGCAGGCACTTACCAAGTGAAACTGCAAATTCGATTGAGTAATGGTTCAACCTTCGACACCATACAAAATGTTATAGTAAATGGCAGTACTATTTATTTCGAAAATGAAACACCAGAAGTGAGTTTTAAAACAGATGGAAGTTTATTAATAGGCTCTGACGTATTTGTTATGACAAATAAAAACGAAGAAACAATATCAGTTAATTGGTCCATTATTAAAAATTTCCCTCAAGTAGAGTATCCTGCTAATTCGGGAATATTTATAGACGCTTGGGATATTGGAGTTTGCGATGAAACCGAATGTTATATTGGCGAGAATAGTACAAGTGTAGTGCCTTCAAAAACTACTTATAATTGGACATTTGTTCCTATTAATCAAGATGAATTTAGTGGTCTCGCATTAATGCCCGGAACAGGAACAGTTGTATTTGAAGCAGTTGATGTTAACAATTCAGACAATATTGCAAATTTTACTGTAACTATAAAAGTTGGAGAATAATAGTTGAATATGGACATGTTTTTCTATGCTTAAAAAGCAGAAAAACAATTACTGAAAAGATAGAGTAAAGTTGTGTCACTCAATCAAACTTTCAAACTCACTTGCCAATTTTTCTTCAATTTTAGGTTTTAAATTAGTTAAGGCTTGTTTTATTAATTCTGATTTTGAAGGAAATTCTTTTTTCTTAACATTCTTTGCATTGCGGTAGGTAGTATTACCTTCAAGTGCTTTTTCGTTACCATCAAGTTCATAATAATTATGCTCAAAAGTGTGATATGCTTTTACAGCATAACTATCCATAATAATTTTGTTGCTTTTATAATCAGAAATACCAATTACAGCAACAACTTCTGCACCTTTGCTTTGGGTATATTCTGTAACATCACATTTTATCTTTTCAAATACTTTGGTTGTTACATCATTACCTAAACTGTCTTTTACCACATTGCCGTTCTTATCTTTTAAATACTGCTCAGTTACTAATGTGTCAATTACAGTTGTAGTATTTATTTTTTTTATTGATTCATCAGATATGCTTGCCTCCTGGAAAATAATATTGATGTTAAAATTCTCTTCTTCTTTTTTTATGGCAACTTTCGAAAGTTCCAACCAATTGCTATTACTAAAGTTAAGCTTCATTTTATTTAACTTTTGCGTTTGCGAATTATTTAGTGTCCAATCTGATGCATTTTTAAAATTAATTTTTGCTTGGTGTTTTCCTTCTGTATTTGCTTTGCTAAGTAAAGAATTCACATCTTTATAGTATTTGTCCATTGTTTCTACTTTCTTTAACTCAGCAGCAGCTTTTCTAAAACTACGCTTTGTACCCTGCTTCATTAAAGATAGTGCTAAGTCGTACCATTTATCTTTTGCATCTTCTGAAAGCTTTGCAATTCTGCTTTTGTAATCCACAACGGGGAAATTAATAGTTCTACCTTCGGCATATAATGGCAGTAAAGCTTGTATTTTACTTTGTTGTAAATCCATCTTTTTGAGCTTGTCAATTACTTCTTTTACGGCATCCGGCGATCTGTCGTTCGATAAATTATCTATTTCGTTATTACCACTATTTGTAAATAATGGATAAGCTTTTTCTAAAGTTAGTATGTGTTTTTCTTTTTGCCTTTTCTTTAAAAGTTTTTTGTGGCATTCTTTCACACTTGCTTGGTATTTGCCATTTTTAAGTAAATTTTGCGGGGTTTGGCAGCCTGATAACACAATTAATGCGGAGCTAATTGTAATTGAAAAGATTAAAACATTGTGTATGGTATTCATTTTGCTAATGATTTTGTTTAACCCAAATATACGGCAGGTTAATTTAAAATTAATTAAATTGCATAATAAAAGTTAATTTTTATTGATAAATATAGTATTATTCAATTGAGCTAATAATATCTATTCCTTTCAATAACATAACAAACGCAATATTTATAAAAAACAAAACAACATCAATCATGAATAAACTAACTATTTTAACGCTAATTATTTCTCTACTATTTTTCACAAATTGCAGAAAACCAGAAAACATTAAAGCAAAATTTACGGTACCTGATATTACGTATGTTGAGAACTGCAACCCGGTAATTTTTGACAACAGAAGTAAAGCCGCTAACACTTACCTTTGGGATTTTGGGGATGGCACAACCTCTATAGAAAAAAATCCGAGTCACCTATATGAAAAGGCTGGTATTTATACCGTCTCTTTAATTGCCATGAACGATGATTTTGAAAATGAAACTACTGCTGATGTAACTATTTCAAAACCAATAACTTTTGAAAAAATAAGCGGTGAATTTATAGCTAGCTTACAAGAATACAATGATATTGTAGTTGAACCAGATGGTAGTATTATTTTGGTTGGTACTGGATCTGAGCCAAATTTAAGAAGGTTTGATGCTCGTGGGAATTTATTATGGGAAAAGACTTATGATAATCAAAATTCAAGTTATTTTCGATCCATCATAAAAACTGATGACAATGGGTATATGTTATCAGGTTTAGCGTTCGTTTCTGGATCAAAAGGAATGGAAAAGTACTTTGTAAAAACAGATGTTAATGGTAACATACTTTGGGAAAGTACTTTAGGAGGTTCGGATAACGATTCAGCAAATGGGGTAGCAAAAGCAGACGATGGTGGTTATGTAGCCGTAGGTACTACTTTTGGAGAAGACATTCAAGATATTTATATTTCAAAAATTGACTCAAACGGGGTAGTAGTTTGGGAAAGAATAATCGACTTATTTCAAAATGATAAGGCTTACGCTATCTCTAAAACTTCAAATAATACATACATCATTTCAGGGACCTCTTTGGGAAATCAAGACCTTGATTCAGGTATTTTTATTTTAGAAATGGATGATAACGGCAATTTACTTTGGCAACGTATTTATAAAAATGTAAGTGAATGTTACAAAATTTTAAAAGATGACGACGATAACTATATAATAGCAGGCCACAGTAATTCCTCAACTAATACAGATAAAGATGTTTATCTTTTTAAAATAAACAGTACTGGTGATGTAATTTGGGAAAAAAATTATCTTAAAAGTGGTGATGATGTAGCCAACTCAATGGATAAATCATTAGATGGTGGATATCTTGTTTCAGGATTCACGACGAATACTCAACAAGGCGACCGAGATGCATTTTTACTAAAAGTAGATTACAACGGAAATATAATATTCCATAAAACCTATGGGCGCAATAAAAATGATGTTGGTAATTCCATTAAGGCAACAGAAGATTGCGGGATCGTAATTGCGGGATACTCATTTAATAATAATTCAAATTATTACTTTCTCAAAACCGATAGAAACGGAAACCTGTAAAAAAACCGAATAATAATATTTGCCAAGTATTTATGAATTATAATATATATTTGAATAACACAGGTTAAAACCAATTTAAAATAATGACCAATCAAACTATTGTTTCAAAGCTAACGAACTATATGCTAATTGCAATACTTACCGTGTTTATTGCCTGCGATTACGAAGTAATTCCAGATGAAACTTCACTACCAGTACAGAATGAAGGACCAACGGCTTGTTTTAAGGCAAGTACTACACAATGCAATGAAACACCTTGTTTGGTAACATTCGAAACAGATTGCTTTAACTCAAGTGGAGCACAACATTTTTGGTATTTAAATAATAACAACATATCTGAGAACGAAGATTTAAACCAGCGAAAAATTACTTACACCTATACCGAACCAGGTGAATACAACGCAACATTAATTGTATTTGATGCACAAGGAGGATCAGATACTGCAACAATTAGCATAAATGTATTAAAACCGCTAAAGGCTTGTTTTACCGCAAATGCAGAAGTCTGTATTGTGGATAATTGCAATGTTATTTTTAATGCTGAATGTGCAGAACCTCATATTGATATAATAAATTACGAATGGGATTTTGATGCAAATGGAACTATAGATGAAACTGGGCCCGATAAAAAGGAAGCACCATATCAATATACAAAAGTAGGAGCGTATAGTGTAAAGCTAATAATTACCAATTCCATAAAAAAAAAGGATAGTATAATACTAAACAATTATATACAAGTAAACGAAACCGGATCTTTAGTTGCAAATTTCAATACTAATAATACAAAAGCTAAAGATGATGGTAAAAACTGTAACGAGGTATGTTATGATAATACTTGTGCCGTAAAATTTGATGCTTCTAATTCCCTGTCTTCCGATGCTAATGACATATTTTATGCCTGGGATTTTAATGGCTCAGGTACAATTGTATCTGGAAGTGAAAATTCAAAAATAGTAGAATTTGAATATACCTCACCTGGAATATATATGGCTAAACTTACGCTTAGTAATTCAAAAGGGGAGATAGACGAAAAAACTACAACAATTAAAATAAGAGAAAAACGCTCTTCAAATTTTACTCAATCTAATATAGATTGTACTTTACCTAATTGTACTATTTCTTTTATAGCTAATGAAAATAATAATAGCTATGCCTATAATTGGGACTTTGGTGATGGAAATACTTTATTAGGTTCAAGCCCAAATGAAAACCATGCCTACCAAAACGCAGGAGCATACAATGCAAGCTTAATCGTAACCGATGAAAAGGGCTGTGCTGCAGAAAAATACACGCACCCAAATAAAATTGTAATTCAAGAAAGAATACTACTGACCGCTGATTTTACAACAAATAATGAAAAGAATGTAAATGATGGTAAAAACTGTAGTGATGTTTGCTATGACAATACCTGCGATGTTAAATTTAACGCATCAAACAATCCAAGTAACCCTGCTACGGCTGTTTATGATTGGTATAGTGGAAATACTAAACTTGGTACTGGTAAAACTTTAGATTATCGCTTTGAAAATACAGGAACGTATAATGTTACATTAAGAGTTAGTGATGCTAACAGTAGTGAACCCATAACATCGCCAAGTCAAACTATTGAAATAAGGGAGAAACTGACTGCTGATTTCGAAGAAATTACAATAGGTATAGGTGATCGACTTTGTGATATTGAAATTTGTAGAGTTAATTTTCGAAATAACTCCACTCCATTAGAAAACATTGAAACATATACTTGGGATTTTGGAGATGGTCCAACAGAGGTTTTTCAAAGAAGCGAACTTGAAAACGAAAACATCTTTTATAACAACTATGAGTTAGAAGGAGATTTTAATGTAATGCTTACTGTTAAAGATGATAAAGGATGTTCCAGCGAATCTTTAGTTATGAAAGTAGAAGATATATCGCTTGATAATAACAATGTTTGTGGTGAATTATTTGCAGCTTTTGAACATGATGAACTATGTGCTTTTACACAGTTAAATTGTATAGTATTTTTTGATGCATCTCTTTCATCACCTCAAAACGAAATTACAAGTTATGAATGGACAATTCAATCCGATGTTCCTCTAACTCAAATTGAAAGAGGAAGCGGTAGATTATTTGAAATTAATTTAGATATAGGTGTTTACCGTGTAAGGCTCACAGTAAAAAATGAATGTGGTGATGTATTGGTTTATGAGGATCCAATTTTTAAAGTTGGACTCTAGGCGTAATAGAATAAAACACACTATATATTAAATAATAAATCAAAAACGATAAACAAATAATATGTCAAAAATATACAACTACTTCTTAGTTTTGCTAATTAGTACATTGGTAGCCTGCGATTACGAAGTAAGCGACATAAAAAAATATTAAAAAAATAACTATGAACAAGATATGCTTTAAAATATTGTTACTACTAATTTTTTTTCAAACAAGCTGCGATTATGAAATTGTACCAGACTTAACTGCACCAGATAGCACATCAAACGGTTTTAGCATTTCAGAAGGGCCGTATTACGAAAACTGCACGGCTATAGAATTTACCAACACCATAAATGATGCCACTTCTTTTGAATGGGATTTTGGAGATGGTTTTACTTCTACTGTTGAAAACCCAGCACACACTTTTAATGATGCTGGTACTTATACTGTAAAACTAAAAGTAAGGGCAGATGGCCAGCAGTTTGAACAAAGCCTGGAAATAGTTGTTAGTGCTCCAATTACATTTGCAAAAACAGATTATCAAGACAGGTATTATAGGGATATTGCCGTTACAAATGATGGGGACTATATTGCTGTTGGTGTTATAAAAGCTTTTAGTGAAAAAAATGCAGGTGCTTTTTTACAAAAATTTACTAATAATGGTGAATTAGTATGGGATAGAACTATAAACCAAAATGGACTTTCTGAGAAAACAATATCTATGGCTTTAACCTCAGATTGGGTTTATGTAGTAGGAGGAACAGGAAGTAGAATTTCTGTTGTTAAAACAGACTTGGCTGGTAACATAAAATGGAGAGAATACTTACCGTTTGTTGATCATAACCCAGGCCCAATTGGTCCAATTGACACGCTAAATGATAATAGTTTATATACTGCAAATGATGTCACTGTTACAGTTGATAAAGGGATTGTTATAGCTGGAACAAGAACAAATGTAGATTCTCCGCCTGATATATATATAGTTAAATTGGATAAGAATGGACGTCAAAGTTGGGATCAAACTATTGAAAAAAGCGATTTTGAGGTGGCTTATTCAATTATACAAATTGAAGATGGTAGTTTTGTTATTGCAGGTGAAAAAATAAGAGATATCCAAGGACCCCTAGGAGCGCAAGGAACAGGAAGATATGTGTTAAATTTAGATTCTTTGGGAACTACAATTTGGGAGCATTATGAAGAATTCCAAGGTCAAGATAAAGTATTTTCTTTTTCCATAATAGCAGATATAAATCAAGACTATATTATTGTTGGAGAAAGCGATGGTATTGGTAATGGTGCAAGTCAAAGAGAGTTTCGTTCTTTAGTAACTAAATTAAATATCAATGGTGATTATGTATGGTCCCGAAACTTGGGAACAGAATATCAATTGACTTCAGATGTTGTGTTTAATACAACAAATGCAATAGTTGAAATACCTAGTGAAGGATTTGTTGCTATTGGTACTAGAGATGGTATGTCAATTAATAAACTTAACTATAATGGCGATCTAATTTGGAAGGAGCCCTTTTCTGATGTTAATGGATATTCAATAGCCCTTACACCAGATTGTGGGCTTGTAGTTGTTGGTAAAGCATCAGTTAGCGGAGAAACCAGCACCTATTTTTTAAAAACTGATAGAGGAGGTAAAGTTAACTGAACACGTATGAAAATCAATAAAAAAACGCTTTGGTCAACCGTAAATAAAGCAATTATGAAAAAGTTAATTAATTCAACTCTAATTATAATTTGTAGTCTATTAGCAGCCTGCGATTACGAAGTAATACCAAATGAAACAAGCGAACCAATCGCATGTATAGGCAACCTTCCTGCACAATGCACCGCTCCTTGCATTATCAATTTTGATGCTGCTTGTAGCGAAAATGCAAGCTCCTATAACTGGGATTTTGGAGATGGTAATACTTCTACTTTACAAAAGGGTGCTTATACTTTTCAAGCCGAAGGTACTTATACAATAAGTCTCGAAGTTTCAAATAATGCAGGCGATTCAAATACCGAAACAGTTAGCATTGAAGTTCAGAAAGAAGAAGAAGGCGGGGTAAAAGCCTGTTTTGCAAATATTCCTTCAGAATGTACTACTCCTTGTACTATAAACTACAATGCAACTTGTAGCGAAAATGCAAGCTCCTATAATTGGGATTTTGGGGATGGTAACACTTCTGATTTACAACAAGGCTCGCATACGTATCAAGTGCCAGGGGCTTATACAATTATGCTCGAAGTTTCAAATGATGCTGTCACTACAAGTACAAATGCAATAAGCATACAAGTTAATGAAAACAGTAATACACTTATTGCTGACTTTAGCTTTGATAAAAGTATAACTTATTATGAAAACTGTACCGAAGTACAATTTATAAATAACTCCCAAAATGCAAATTTTTATTTTTGGGATTTTGGTGATGGAAATACTTCAACAGAAGAAAACCCAATTCATAAATATATTAACCCGGCATCTTTTAATATTACCCTAACTGCAACTAATGCATCATCAATAACAGATGAAACAAAACAAACCATTAGCATTACACCAAGCATAAAGTTTGAGAAAACTTTCGCTACTGGCAATAGTTGTAGTGATGTTATAATTGCAGCAGATGGGGGTTATTTGCTTGCCGGCAATACAGATAGTAAAGGTGCTGGGGGTCTAGATGCTTATCTTATAAAAACAGATGCTAATGGTAATTTACAATGGGATAAAACCTTTGGGGGTAGTGCGAATGATAATGCCTCTGCACTAACTATTGCTCCAGATGGAGGTTATTTGCTTGCTGGATCTACAACCAGTAAAGGTGCTGGAGAAAGAGATGCTTATCTAATAAAAACAGATGCCAATGGTAATTTGCAATGGGATAAAACCTATGGTGGTAGTGGGAGTGATTTTGCTTTTGCAATTGAAATTGCGCCAGATGGAGGTTATTTGCTTGCTGGAGAAACAAGAAGTAAAGGTGCTGGAAGTGCTGATGCTTATTTAATAAAAACAGATGCTAATGGTAATTTACAATGGGATAAAACCTTTGGTGATAGTGAGTTTGATAGTGTAGTGGATATTGCAACTAGAGCAGATGGAGGCTATGTGCTTGCTGGTAGAACAAGTATTAAAGGTGCTGAAAATTCTGATGCTTACCTGATAAAAACAGATGGCAATGGCAATTTACAATGGGAAAAAACCTATGGTGGTGCTTCTTTTGATTTAGCCTATGCACTAACTATTGCGCCAGATGGAGGTTATTTGCTTGCTGGCTCTACAATTAGTAAAGGTGCTGGAAACTTTGATGCTTATCTTATAAAAACAGATGCCAATGGTAATTTACAATGGGATAAAACCTATGGGGGTAGTGAAGATGATATAGCCCATGCACTAACTATTGCGCCAGATGGAGGTTATTTGCTTACTGGTTCTACAAGAAGTAAAGGCGCTGGATTTGATGATGCTTGGTTAATTAAAACAGATGCCAATGGTAACTTACAATGGGAAAAAACCTATGGTGGTAGTGAAAATGATCAAGCCATAGCAATTGCACCAACCAAAGGTTGTGGTTACATTATTGCTGGAAGTTCAAATTCTGAGTTTTATCTAATTAAAACCGATAGCGAAGGCAACATTAACTAACCTAAAATTTAATTTTCTAATAACACATTGCATTATTATTTAATAAAACTAAAACATAAAAATATGAAAACCAAACTTAATTTCTTTATTATAATACTAACACTTTGCGTATGCTTTGGCTGCAAAAAAGATAAAGGCGTTGCTTGTTTTAATACAGGTAAAACAACTTGCAATTTTAATGACTGTGAAATTGAATTTGATGCAACATGTTCTACACCAAATTCAGATATTGTAAGTTACAAATGGGACTTTGATGGAGATGGTATATTTTCTCCCAACGGAGAAGAGATTGTTACCCACACTTACCAAACTGCCGGTACTTATCAAGTAAAGCTACAAATTCAGTTGGCTAACGGCACAATTGCCGAAACTATGCAAACTATACAGGTTAATAGTATAATCTCAAACTTTGAAGTACCAGAGGGTATTATTTACCAAGGTTGTGAAATCACATTTAATAATTCTTCGCAAGGAGCCTCAAGTTATTTGTGGAATTTTGGAGATGGTGTTACTTTAAATGAAGAAAACCCTGTACATAAATACACCAAATCAGGTACATATACTGTTAGCCTAACTTCAACATTAGAAACCGAAACACAAAAAACCACACAAACCATTAACATTACACCAAGCATAAAGTTTGAGAAAACTTTTGCTAGTGGTTATGATTATAGTGATGTTATAATTGCAGCAGATGGGGGTTATTTGCTTGCTGGATATACAATAAGTAAAGGCGCTGGAGGTTTTGATGCTTATTTAATAAAAACAGATGCCAATGGTAATTTACAATGGGATAAAACCTTTGGTGGTAGTGAGAATGATTATGCTTTTGCAATTGAAATTGCAGCAGATGGAGGTTATTTGCTTGCTGGATCTACAAGCAGTAAAGGTGCTGGAGGAAGAGATGCTTATCTAATAAAAACAGATGCCAATGGTAACTTTCAATGGGATAAAACCTTCGGCGGTAGTGATTGGGATTATGTGAGTGTAATTGAAATTGCATCAGATGGAGGTTATTTGCTTGCTGGAGAAACAAGAAGTAAAGGCGCTGGAGGTTTAGATGCTTATTTAATAAAAACAGATGCCAATGGTAACTTGCAATGGGATAAAACCTTTGGGGGTGCTCAAGGGGAAAATGCTTACGCATTAACAATTGCACCAGATGGGGGCTATGTGCTTGCTGGATATACAACTAGTAAAGGTGCTGGAATTTCTGATGCCTATTTAATAAAAACAGATGCCAATGGTAACTTGCAATGGGATAAAACCTTTGGGGGTGCTCAAGGGGAAAATGCTTACGCATTAACAATTGCACCAGATGGGGGCTATGTGCTTGCTGGATATACAACTAGTAAAGGTGCCGGAACTTATGATGCTTATTTAATAAAAACAGATTCCAACGGTAATTTGCAATGGGATAAAACCTTTGGGGGTGCTCAAGGGGAAAATGCTTACGCATTAACAATTGCACCAGATGAGGGCTATGTGCTTGCTGGATATACAACTAGTAAAGGTGCTGGAGGAGCAGATGCTTATTTAATAAAAACAGATTCCAACGGTAGTTTACAATGGGAACAAACCTTTGGTGCTAATGAATTTGATGAAGCCAAAGCAATTGCACCAACTAATGATTGTGGCTACATTATAGCTGGAAGATCAAATTCTGAGTTTTATCTACTTAAAACCGATAGCGAAGGCAACATTAACTAGTTTAACAATATTTTGTATATTTATGTAAGAAATTTTAACCAATTAAAGAAAAAAACATAGTGACTAAATTAATAAACCACATCATAATTTCATTTCTCTTTTTAGCTGTTGCCTGCGATTACGAAGTAGTTCCTGATGAAACAGGAACTACAAATAGTGGAACAATTACGTTTAATATTTCACCTGGGCCCTATTATGAAAATTGTACAACTATACAATTTTCAAATATAGTTGATGATGTAGTTTCTCTTACATGGGATTTTGGCGATAATAATATATCTACTGAACAAAATGCTTCTCACATTTATGAAAAGGCAGGTACTTATACAGTCAAGTTAACTGTAAATACAGGTGAATTTGAATTTTTTGGATCAAAAAATATAACCATAGACCCTACTAATACATTTGATGAACTTTCCACTCCAGAAGTTGAATACTACAAAGACCTAATAGTTGAAGCAGACGGTAGTTATGTATTAGCAGGTATGCTCAAATCTGATATAAGAGAAGACTTATACTTTGAAAAAAGAGATAAAAATGGTTCTATTAATTTGTCGAGACCTTATGAAACACCCGATTATCATGAGTCTGCAATAGCTCTTTTTCCAAGTAATGATGGTGGATATATTATAATTAGCAGGGCTGTGGAACTCGCCCGTCACCCAGTTTGGGTTGTACAGGTAACAAAAACTTTTGCAGATGGCGAAATAGATAGATCTTTCCTTATGGAAGAGTTTTCTGATTATTATGCAACTGCCGCAACTAAAACATCAGATGGTGGATTAGCAATTGCAGGAAAAAAACCGAATAAAACAACTCAATATGACGAAATATTTTGCATCAAACTAAACAAAGACTTAGGGTTTGAATGGAGGAATTCTTATGAAGACGAAAATGTAAGATTTGCACTGGCTAATTCTATAATTCAAACTAAGGAAGGTGATCTTTTAATTGCAGGTTTTTATGATGGTCTTTACGATCCAACATATCCACACCATTACAATTGCGCTTTAAAAGTTAATGGAGCAAATGGTGATTTATTATGGAAATACGGCGAACCTTCTTATAGGGAGTCAAGTTCCGCTTTTTCATCAATAATTGACCAAAATGGGAACTATATAATAATTGGATATTCGCAGCAATTTGAGAGAGAAAAAGAAACACCAAATGCTATTTTAACTAAGCTTAGAGGTTCAGATGGGTTTAAGTTAGATAGTAAAACCATTAGAAATAACGGTTATATCAACTCAATAGTTGAAGTACCTGGCAATGGATTTGCAGTTTTAGGTGGCATAGTTGAAGTGGATCAGACTTTCGCAAGGGATTATCTACTGGTTAATAATAATAGTGGCTTATTTATAACTATGCTTGATTACAATTTAAACCAAACAGGTAACAATCCCTTAAATGCGACATATACAAATACAATTAAAACAACCGATAATTGTGGTTTTGTTATTGTTGGAGCAAAACAGAACGGAAATGCGACAAATGGATGTGTTATCAAAACCGACGCTCAAGGCAACATTAACTAAAACAAAAAAAATGAAATCAACTATACCTTACATACTACTGTTTAGCTTAATTGCTTCAAGCGTATTTGCCCAACAGCAACAACCAGTCACCTTTAGTTTTAATAGAAAAGATAAACCTGTAAAAGTGGTAGATTGGATGTACCCCTTAACCAAAACCGATTTACCCAATAGCGGCAATACTTTAGATTTATCTTTCCGTATTGTTTACCCGGGCAGGGATTTTGAAAATTCGGACTTTAAACTATACATCAACAACGAGCAGGTGACCACCGCCAAAGCTGGTGAAGTAAAACTCTCCAAAATTAAGCGCACCTTCGAGTTTACCATCAGCACCAAACTGGAGTTACAGCCTGGCGAAAATTTGGTAAAAGCAAGGTACATACCACCCAATAGCCTCGATACACTTTGGTCGCCCATAAAAACTTTAGTTTACAAAAATGGCAGTATAGATTTTGATAACCATCCCCAAGAAGTACCACGACCTACCAATTACATCTATTGGTTAGATCCCGATATTACTACTTTAAACAACAATGCTGTTGTACAAATGCAAAGAGAGTTAGTGGTTAAGGTGAAAATTATCACTAACCAGTTACCTTTAACTAAAGATAGAATTGTGGTGTACCACAACAACAATATTTTAAAAACATCTTCTAAATCGTTGTTAAAAAAATTGGGTAATGATGAATATGTGTTTACCGAATATTTCCAATTAACAGAAAAGCCCAACCCAAATTTTGTATATATTGATTTTAAAACAAACCAGAGAACTTACAGAACAAAAGCCACTCTAAAAGCCCAGTTTTCTGATAAAAAGCCTAACCTACATGTATTGGCTATTGGCACCGATACCAATTTAGAATTTACTGAAGATGATGCCTTTGATTTTGCAGATTTGTTTGATGATCAAAAAGGAGATGGTAAACTTTTTAACGAAGTTAACACCAATATTTTAGTAAAAAATGGGGCAGCGGCAACCAATATTAAAATAACAATAGAAAAGTTTAGAGCCAAATATTTAAATAGTGTAATCAAAAAAAATGATTTATTAATTGTTTTTCTTTCTTCACATGGTTTTGTGCATAATAATGACCTTCGTTTACAGGGAAGTGATTACCAGCCTTCTGCACGCGAAAGCACTTCGGTATCTTACCGAAACGACATTTTAGCTAAACTAAATGCCATACCGTGCAAAAAACTAATATTTATTGATGCCTGCCATAGTGGCACAGCAGGGGCAAAAGCAAGTGCCGATGATGTAAATCATCAATTACAGGTGCTAAATAATGTAAAAGAAGGCACCACCATTATTTCTTCTAGCCAAGAGGATCAATTGTCTTACGAAGATGAAGTTTGGCAAAATGGCGCCTTTACTGAAATTATTGTAAAAGGTTTGCAAGATGGAGAAGCAGATATTTTAGAAAGGGGAAATAAAGATGGTATAGTAACTATAGAAGAATTATACGAGTATTTAATTAAAAGAGTACCTGCTATTGTTTTTGATATAAAACAACAAGTACAACGCCCTAAAATGACAGATAACGGTTTAAAAAACGTAGCCATATATATATATAATTAAAATAAACAAAAGAATATGAAAATCAAAATTACACTATTGTTGCTGGCATTTATTTGTTCCAATGCCTATGCCCAAAAAAACTATGCTACCAATGTAGAATTTAAACAACGTACAATGGATGGTGAGCCAACATTGGAAATTACTTATGATATTACTAAGGCCAAAGATGCAAATATCTTTGAAGTTAAAATTGAAGAAGCAGTTGTTAATGGTCAAAAAGTAAAAATAACCAATATTGAAGGAGATGAAGGGGATTACATCAAAAGAGGCACTAATAAAAAAGTCTACTGGAAAATTCTTTACGATATTCCTTATGATGAATTTACGGTAGATGAAGTAATTGTATTGGCTTATCCTGTTGTTGTTGGTCCTGGACCTCCTGATTGTCCTTGCAACCAACTGCCTATAGGTGCAGGTGTGTTAAGTATAGCTGGTTCTGGCTTAGGTATAGTTGTTTGGGGCCTAACTCAAGAAAGTCAGGCTTCTGCTGATTATGATGATTACGTGAACGACAGGGATCCTAACAGTAGTTTCTACAGAGAAAATGGTATTACACGAGATGAACTGTATGACCAGGCCAATAAAAAACATAAAACCGCCCAGGCAATTATGTCTGTTGGGGGGGCAGTCATCTTAGCTTCAGGTGGTATGTTAGCTAAAAGGTTTATTGATAAAGCAAGATGTAAGCGCGAAAACAATTGCGCAAGCAATTTTGAACTTTCTCCTTATGTAGTGATGAACAACAATTACCAAAATGGCTTTACTAACAACAGTTTTGGCCTCACTATAAAACGTAAATTTTAAATAAAATTAAATATGAAATTATACTTTTCCATATTTGGGCTAATACTACTCTTAACCGCCCAAATACAGGCTCAATCCACCTATCAAGGTTTAAACAAACTATTAAACATGGAGTTCTTTGATGAATATGACAGCCTAAAAATGAGTATTGAAGATAAAGTACTCCAGGTGAAATTGGAAGAATACAAATATCATCAGGAAGACATTGAAAAGCTAATGGATAGCTACAATGCAGCCGCTGAATATTTTAACAGAACCATGTTTGAAAAAATGAAAAATGATTTATTGAAGAGACGCGAAAGAAGAAAAATGATCTCTTTTCCTGATGTGTATGCACAAGATATGGGTGTTAGATTAAAAAAAGCAATGGAGTTTTACGAAAGAACTTTTGGTAAAGAATATTATGATATTACCAAAAATACAGCGGCAATACCAATGACATTAATTTACGATATTATAAAATATTCTCAAGTTGCAATAGAATTAATAAAGGCTATTAAAAAAGAAGTAAAAAAATACAACGACAAGTTGTTAAACGACTATTTAATTGAGCCACATAAATTTAAAGCCTGGGATGAGATAAACTAATTGTATAAAACAATTTAAAATCTGGTTATGACATTACGCACCAAATTATATTATTACATTATAATTTTAATGCTCATTTGTATTTTACCCTTTATGTCCTTTGGGCAGGGTGCTATATTAGATGCAGCATTTTACGATGATTTGCCCAGCCAATCAACTTATGGTGATGGGGCAAAATCTGAAGCAGAAGCTTTAGAAAAAATTTTTAACGTAAATCTAAAACCTTATTGCCCTACTATTGGTTATCAAGGCAGTTATGAAACCTGTACCGGTTGGTCTGTAGGTTATGCTGCCCAAACTATTCAATATGCCTTAATGAAAAATTGGGAAGGGGAGATAAAAAAAATAACCAGTCACGCCTTTTCTATACACTTTTTATACAACCAATTAAAAGATAAAAAGATTGAAAGATGTACTATTGGAACACATATTGGCAAAGCTTTAGAAATTTTAAAAACAAAAGGCAATGTATTATTTAGATACTTTGATCACAATAACGATTGTGCAAAATATCCAAATGAAAAAGATTTAGACTTTGCTAAAAATTATAGAATTAAAAATTACACCACCCTGTTTGGAAGTGGTGCCAAACCTAAATTAATAAAACACAAAATAAAGCTGAGTTTAGCACAAAAAAAACCAGTGATCATAGGAATGCCTATTACCAAAAAATTTACTGAACTACGCGCTTCCATCTGGCAACCTCAAGCGGGTGATTCACCAGTTGGTGGTCATGCTATGGTAATTATTGGTTTTGATGACAGTTTAGAAGCTTTTGAATTAATGAACAGTTGGGGGAAAAATTGGGGAGATGGTGGCTTCTGCTGGATAAAATATGATGACTTAATAAACACACAAGATATTGAAGGTTACCAAATGGAATTGTATAGTAGCAGTACAGAAATACCAGAAGATAACGCTATTGATGCCTTACCAGCTATAAAAACCGTACAACTAACTGCTAACTTTAGTTTCAATACCCCGGTTGAATATGCGGACTATATTATGTTTGAAAATATTCCACTATTGTATAAAGAAGAAACAGGCATTTATGATATTCAACAAACTTTAAAGTTGGGTGATATTGCACAGTTTAATCTTTCAGGTGTTTCTGAAAGAACTTATGTATATATGTTTAGCTATAATAACAACGATGTAAATGTACATTGGCCAAGAGATGAAGAACTGGACAGTAAATTCGATGGCCTACACGAAAGTGCCTTAATAACTGTACCAGAAGTAAAATTAGTATTACCAACGCCTAATACTGCTTTACAATTCAATATGCCTGGTGAAGAGTATTTATGTTTCCTATTTTCAAAGTCGCCAATTAATGACTTTAACGAAAAAATAAGTTTACTGGCTATTGAAAACGACTTGAGCTTTAAAGAAAATATCAACGAAATATTTACAAAAAAAGATAGGGATAAAGGCAACATCATTTATCGCTCAGGTAAAGTAGCAGAATTATCTGCCTCAGTTAATGACGAACAAGTAGTGCCAGTTATCTATAAATTACAAGTTGAAGAATAAATTTTAATTTTTGAATTTTATGAAAAACAAATTATACATATTCTCATTATCTATACTTTGCGTATTGCAATTTAATTGCGATTATGATGTAGTACCAGATTTAGTAGCTAACCCTTGTAACCAAGTCCTCTGCCTCAACGGGGGAACATGTATTGATGGTGTTTGTGACTGCAAAGATGGCTTTGGTGGAAATAATTGCGAAACAATAGTTGTTGATCCTTGCGACACGCCTATAAATGGTTGTACAGATGCTACCGCTTGTAATTATAATGAAAATGCTAATTGTGATGATGGTAGTTGCAATTTTGGCAATTCGTCTTGCCCTGATCCTTGTAATCAGCCAAATCCTGATGATGGATGTGATATTACAGCTGATAGTTATAACGAAGTTACTTGCTCTGTAATCAATCAACCAAACTGCCCTAATGGCACTACTTTCAATGTTAATACTTGTAATTGTGATGACGTAGTTATTGAAGGTTGTACTGATAAGTGTGCGCCAAACTTTAACCCAATGGCCAACACTAATGACGGCAGTTGCCAATCTTACTCGACTACTTGTAATACAGATTGTTCTTTGGGCGATATAGAAGTTTGGGATTCGGCAACTTGTAATTGTATTATAAGTATAGTAAGAGTATTAGGTTGCACAACTCCTGCAGCATGCAACTATGATGCAAGTGCTAATTGCGACGATAGAAGTTGCAATTATGGTAATACAGCTTGCCCCGATGCTTGTAACGAACCAAACCCTAATGATGGTTGCGATATTACAACTGATAGCTTTGATACTTCAAATTGTGAAGTTATAAATACACCCAACTGTCCTGCAAATACAACTTTTAATGCCAATACATGTAGTTGCGATATAAATATTATTATGGGTTGTACCGACCCTTGTGCGCCAAACTACAATGTTGATGCAGAGGAAGATGATGCTTCTTGCCAACAATACAATAAAACTTGTAATCAAGATTGTACTGTCGGACCTTTTGGTGGTTCTTGGGATGCAGCAAGTTGTGCTTGTATAAATGAAACTACGCCAAATATGGGTTGTACAGCTCGAAGTGCGGACAATTACAATCCGACTGCCAACTGCGATGATGGTAGTTGCTCTTTTATATGTAGTGAAATAGTTTGCGATAATGGAGGAACTTGTATTAATGGTGAATGTTATTGCCTAGATGGATTTACTGGTGATAGATGTGAGTTGGAAGAAAACTCTTGTGAACCTTTACCTTTAACTCCAGACTTCTTTGGCAATTGGAAAGGTCAGTACGATTGTGCTAATTATTTAGACTCGGATTTTTATTCTGCGACAATTAATCCACTTATTGAGGGCATCGAAGTATATAATTTTTTTGGAAGGGGTGCAACATATAATGCAAGCTTAACTTGTGAAGATGATGTTCAAAAACTGATAATTCCTTTAACAGCAACTTCACCAAATTACTCTTTTAAGGCAACCGGTTCTATTTCCTCTAATTTAACAACCATCCTGTGGTCAACAACAGAAGCGGTTATAGAAAATGGTAATATTACTACAACACAATGTTCGCATACTTGGACAAAACGATAATTTTATGAAAAATAAACAATACATATACACACTTTCTATACTTTGCTTATTACAATTAAATTGTAATTATGAAAGAATAGACGATTTAACTGCAAGTACTGATTGTGCTGAAACTGGCACACCAAAAGCAGCTTTCATTTTCAATAACGACAATTGTTCTTACCCTTGTGTAATACAATTTACAAACCTGTCAAACAATGCCTGCTTTTATACTTGGAATTTTGGAGATGGTACAGTTGGTTCTGTAAAAGAAGATGCCGAACATGGTTACGTAAATAGTGGCAGTTTTGAGGTAAAGCTAATTGCTTCAAACGGTATTAAAAGCCAGAATGATACCACAACACTTACTGTTCAAATCAACGGCACTTCAAGTCAGTTAGAAGATAATGATTTGCAGTTGGTTTGGGTGGAAGGTGGCGAATTTGAAATGGGTTGCAACGAAAGTGCATGCAATACTGAAAATTCAGATTGTGCGGCGAGTGGAACTGATTGCCAATGTTTAGATTCAGAATGCCCTAAACATTTGGTAAGAATTGATGGCTTTTTTATAGGTAAATTTGAAATTACTAACGACCAATTTTACAAATTCCTCAATAGCCTATCTCCTTGGAATCCAAGACTCTATATTTCGCAAGATGAAACTTGCCTAAGAACCAGCCCTTTTAAAATTGATGCTGTCTCCGAATACAACTCATTAGAACCAGTAATATGCTTAACGTATGAAGGTGCCAAATCATACAGCAATTGGTTAACCCAAAATGTCAGCTTAAATGGGGCATTGCCTACTGAAGCTCAGTGGGAATTTGCAGCCCGTGGTGGAAATGAAAGAAAAGGTTATTTGTATGCCGGAAGCGACAATATTGATTTAGTTGCAAATTACAATGTTGATGAGAATACAGAGTTGTCAAATGTTGGTTTAAGAGGAGCAAACGAATTAGGAATCCGCGATATGACAGGTAATGTTTGGGAGTTGTGCGAGGATTATTATGATAGGAACTATTATAATTTTGGTGAAGCTAATAATCCTGTTAATTCAACTGCAAATAGCAATGGCAGGGTAATCAGAGGCGGTTCAATTGACAGTCCACCAAAGTTTTGCAGGGTTTCAAACCGGTTTTGGGATGAACCAACCGTAACTAATCAAAATTTTGGTTTTAGGGTTGTTTTAAATCCTAGATAACTAAACCATAAAATCGAATGAGCAAAATGAATCAATTTATCAATAAACACATCATTATATTTTTTCTTGTCTCTGGATACATAATTTGCTTTAGTAATTCCTATGCCCTTGTCAATTTCGAAAAGGGCCGCATAGAAATTAATGGCATTCAACTATTGCAAGACAGTGAAGACGAAAACAAATACTACTACCTGCCCCAATATCCAAAAATAGCCACTACTGAAACTGGAGATTTAGAATTTATGTTTATGAAATACATAGGTGGAGAAAAAGAAGATAATGGTGGGCTATTTCATACCTTAATTCAATTTGATTTACCGCAGGAATTGATTGCAGCAATAGAAGAAGAATTAAAATCTAAAAATTCAAGAGCCACCATTGCTGGTACAGTTCCAATGTTCCAAACTGCTGACAAAGATGGTGAAAGTGCATTGGCTAAGTTTAAAGTGGTTTCATCCATTTTGGAAGATAAAAATGGAGAGAAAGCTTTTACCAAAACATACGAAACTTCTGGTCACGCTCCGCTTTTAAAAGGTTCTAAAGCTGCCATTGCAGCCAAGTTAAACCAACATGGCGCAACCTTATTATGGGAATCAATGAGAGGAGCAGCCTCCGATGTTTCCGTTATGGTATCTGGTTATTATGAAGCCAAAGTACAGGCTTATGGTGCTATAATTTCGGCCGAGGTAAATACAGTTTACGAACATTTTAGCAAGTTGAAAAATGAGCAGCAAAACTTTACCCGCGATCAGGTTAGAAAGGTTACAGATGAACTTATTCAAAATCAAACTTTTACTGTTGATGTTTTTGACAGGTCAGAATCCCTTGGTGTAGATAGTAAGAAAATGGACGACCTTGTTGATATAATAACCACCCAATTAACCAACTTAATGTTTGATGCAGAAACCGGTTGGGCTCAAGTACCGGAAACTGAAGAATTTGTCGAAGAAGGGCAAATACAAGGTCGTCAAAAAAAGAGTTGGTTAAGCAGGGCATTTGGCAAAACGAAAGATGTAAAATATATAAGCGACAATCAATTTGTGCTCAAAGACCGTAGCGATATTAAATCATTCAAATTCTATTTGAACTTGAATAAGTCAACCGTAATTAAAGTTCCTTTTTTTAGCACGGGTAATATTGGTGGTGAATTTTTTACTGACAACCAAACACCAGACAGTAAATATTATAGGATAGTCAATTTAGATGACCCCGACTTTCAGCAGCGGGAAATCAATTTTATACTCGATGCTAATTACGTAGGAGCCTACAATAAGGTGCTAAATTTTATTTCAGTTTCTTTTTTAAAGGAATATGACAATGGGCAGTACGATGTGATGACAGACATCAAGTTTGATAGAACTCGATTAGAAAGCAAAGGGGTAATTCCTGAAGTAGTGAAATATCCCAGACTGGGTTTAAGTGATGAACAGTTTAATCAATACAAATACAAAGTAAAATATTCTCTGGCAGGAGGCAGGGGAGAAATTACTATACCTGATACCTTGGAATGGATATCTGATAATGATGCAGACATAAGTTTAACGCCTCCTTATCTAAAAACGGATTTAATCATTGACTTAGACCGGCAGCAAATTGAAAGACCAGTTTCCATACAAATAAAAGCTACCATAAATGGGAAAGAAGAAAAACAAGAATCTATCGTTTTGCGCCCTTCTGATGAAATCAACACCAACACCATTTCTGTCTTTCACGATAAGGCTACCAAAATAGTTTGTATGGTAGATTGGCATATCGAAAATACACCAATTGAAGAACGCATTATTGATAATACCTATTTGTATTTAATTCCACCAAAAAACAAATAACACAATGAAGAATATAACTACCATAGTAATGGCCGTTTTAATGCTATCATTTTTGCAGCAATCAAACGCTCAAGGCTTGTTAATTGATGAAGGCATTCAATTAGCAGATTTGCAAATTTTTCCGGTGTATGGAGACACCATATCCTATTATTATTTACCATCAATTGGAACATTAGGCTCAAACGAAAATGGATTACCCGAATTTTCATATTTAAGATATGTAACTACTAAAGAAAGCGCACCTTCTGATAAAGGCATTACTGAAGCTGACGGAGGTGCCATTTTACATTTTTTGGCTACTTACACCACACCTGAAGACCAAATAAAAAAAGCTGAAAACGAATTAAAACAAAAGATAAGTGAACATGCCATATTAAAAGGTCCCGTTATTTTTAAAGATGCCAAATATACCATCATATCATCCATTCTAATGAAAGAGGGTGAAAGTAAAAAGCAGGTAATTACAAGCGGGGAAGCCCCAATCTTTCAAAATAGCAAATTGGCTTTTTCATTTGAATTAACTCCTAAAGATTCCAAGCTATTATTAGAAAGTTTTAAAATGTCAACACCAGATATCTCTATTGTATTTGAGTTTACATTTGAAGGTCTAAGCCAGGACTTTTATGGTGAGGTAAAAGTTAATTGGGATGAGTTTGCTATGAGCAATCATTTTGATGTTGGTGGAGCATTTAAAGCAATTGGTGCTGATATTTCTTTGGGCTTCGATGAGTTACGTAAGAACAACCACATTGAAGTGGTTACCATAGGCAACAACGATCATTTGGAAAGTCTTATGAATACTGCTTATGAAAAGTTGCTAAAACTGGTTTTTGAACCGGTAAAAATTAGCAACCAGGAACAGGTACAAAATACAAATATCAACTTACTTGGAGAAAAAGGAGTTGAATCTATATTTGGTTTTAACGCCTCTTATAAAATGAAGCGATTTAATTTTAAAGGAACTTCAAATCTTAAATTTAAAGGAAGGGAAAATATTGAAAGAAAACATTTCATCACATTTAATATAGGCGATCTGTATTCTAAATATGGGAAGAATGACAAAATTTTTAAAGAGGTTTCATTATATGATCTTACCTTTTTACAAAGAGATGTATATGTAGGGGTTGATGGCAGTTTACAAAATGAATTTAATCGCTTGGTAAACAATGTAACCGTAACGCTAAAAAAAGAACATAATGATGGTAGTGAAACTTTAGAAGAATTAAGTGTAAATAAAAGAACCTTAGCTGCAGATTCACGCTTTATATTAAGTTATTTAAACAATAAAGATACGGACTTAGACAAGTGGAGAAAGTACAAATATCAAACGTACTGGCAATTTGTAGGAGGAGCAGAATTTAAATCAGATTGGATAGAATCGGGTGCCGGGATGATCAATTTATTTGTACCTTATAAACGTAAGAAGATTGATTTATTTGGTAGCCTGGAGAATTCCGATTGTAAAGATGTAAGAGCCGTTTCGGTGCAAGTAGAGTACCCATTTTTTAATGAAACCAAAAGTGAAATGCTCAATATATTATCTCAAGATAATAACCCTTCATTTGAAATTACATTACCTCAAAACATAGTAGATATTAATTATACAATTACCGCTTATAAAAATAATGGACAGACTAAAGAAGCATCCAATAAGGCAGAAACCAGCGTTATTTTTATTGATGATGTATGCAGGTAAAATACTATTTAAACAAGTAAAAAGTAATTCTAAATTATGACATTAAAAGGTATTACAATAATATTAATAGCCAGTACAACTATAGTTTTATGCTATGGTCAAAAGGCATTGAATTTTGAGTTGCCAGATGGTAATAATGTGATGTTAGTGGAGGGCAAAAACTATGGTAAAAAAGACTTGTTCTATTACTTACCAACCAACTTCAGAATTAGCAAAAATGAAAAAGGCTTACCTGAATTTTCATTAATGTACTATACAGAAGAAAAGGTAGAAGAAGCCATTTTACATTTCATAATTAAGTGGGGTTTAACTGAAGAGCAGCAACTGCTTACAGAAAATATGCTAAACGAAATTCAAGATAAACCGGCTTTAATTATGGGAGCAATTAGTCTGAATAATAGTGAAGAATTTACCATAAGCCAAAACACTCAATTAGGTAAAATATTAAAACGTTCATTAAGCTCCTCAAGCAAGCCACCATTAATGTCAGGGGCTAAAATGGCATTATCATTCAAAATAAATGCTGAAGATACCAAGCTATTGATATCTTTACTTGAAAATAAAAATGAGTTGCAGCAGACTTATTTTAGTTTCTATTATGAAGATACCACTAATATAACTACGCATAAAACACTCCTATTCAATATACCATTTATAAAATTTTTTAATTCTAAATTATAAAAAATGACTATTTTTAAACGAAATCTTTTATGCACTTTTGCATTAGTCGCTGTTCTATTTTTTACGGCAACACTAAAATCGGAAGGGCAAGTTATCCTTGACTCTCAAAACAAAGTTACCATATCACTAAGATCTGGTGATATTATTACCTTGTATGGTAGAGCAAAAACCAGGGATCAGTCTTTTTCCAGTGAATATTATTATTTGCCAGCAAATTTAGGTTTAACAAAAAAACCTGATGGAGTACCCGAATTTTTATTTGCCAAATATACTACTGAAGAAAGAGCAGATAATGGTGGTGTACAGGGAGCAATACTTCATGCTTTATTTCAATGGGGGCTAACACCAGAAATGGAAAGAGAAGCAGAACAAAGCTTAAGACAGGAACTTACTAAACTTAAAGAATCTGGGAATCCTCTTTACAACAGAGTTAGCCCAGAGAATGCAACCATAAATGGAGCAGTTTCCCTCAAAACTGGTGAAAGTAACTTCCAGATTATTTCAGCAACTTTACAAGGTGAAAATCGAATTGTATCTTCCTCTGCACCTGTCTTACCAGGTTCTAAAGTAGCTATAGCTGCAAAAATGGATAAAAATGAGGCGCAATTATTAGCTTCCACTTTTGAAAAAGGGCGTTCAATAACTGATCTTTCAGTTTCTATAGCTTTCAAATACGATGTACTATTTCCTGCTGTAGATGGTGAAATTGTTTTTGATTGGGAAAGATTGGACTCATTATCTCAAACAGATTCAATTAAAAATGAAGTTAAAACAAGGCGTAAAAAAGAATTTAGTGCAAGAGGGTTTTTGTGGTTTGCTGGTTGGAAATACTCTAATAAAGAAGTTATAGATAGAATAGATCGGTCAGAGGCTTCTACATTTTATAGAGAAATGATTGAAAATAAAGTGGTGAGTATTGATATTGATAAAAATGTTGATGACGAAATTGCCAATGAAATTACTAATCAATTTATGACACTATTTATGCAATCCCTTGCAGATGCAAGTCCTAAACCTCCTGAAAGAGGTGAGGAAGAAGACCCTATTGATACATCGGCCCAAGATCAATATGACCAAGGAATAAGTTGGACTTTAAATACAAATAAAATACGTCAAACAATTGAAAAGAGATTTGAAAGATATAATCTAAGACTAAGAGTGCCAATTACAATGGAAGGTAGCATTACAGAGAATCTTGCAACGTTTTACGACCAAGTTAGAGATAACAGTAACTGTGTTTATTCAGTCAACTTAAACGATCCTTTTTTCCAGCATAGAGATATTCAAATGATAGTTGATTTGGATGCAGCAGATGTTTTTAATGACGAAATTAACTATGTAACTGTTGATGTGCGAAAAAGACGTAGTTCAGGCAATGATTTTCAAGATCAGGTAACCATTGATAAAAAATATATAGATGAGAATGGATTAAGGGCTGCATTAACCTATGCTCGGGGTGAAGATCGAAATCCAGATTTATATGAATATAAAACCCAATGGAGTATAAGAGGTGGAAATGTTTATCCTGAAAACCCAACCTGGCAAAGAGGTGAATGGGAAGGCATTACTTTAGCAGTTCCTCTTGTTGCGCGTACAATAGATTTTGAAGGAGATTTGGAAGAATTAGATTCATTAGATGTTGCCAGGGCTACCTTACAATTGCGCTATGTAAAGTTCGGTAAAGAGTTTGAGAAAAATTTACATATTTCTAAAGCTAAAGGAGAAGCATTGGTTAGTGGCAGAATTTTTACCGATAGTGATACACCTGGTTATATGTACCGCTTAATATTGAACCACAAAGAAAAGGGTAAAATGGCTTTAGCCTGGCAAGCCAAAACAGTAAATGACAATTATGTTTATGCCAACATACCCAATGAATTAAAAAATGAACAAAAAGAATTTTTAAAGCGAGTATTAGATGCAGCAAAAGATATGAATGCAGAAACCAATAGTGACGGTTCTGTAAAGAAAGGAAAAGGAGTGATGGGTAAAATAGCTGACTTTCTTGGTAAACTAATAAAATAGCATTTTTAATGAATTAATGATGGCCTGGTCGTTATTAAAATGTAACGGCCAGGTATATTTTCAAAATTAAACTAATGTAATGAAACATATACTTTTAACTATAGTGCTTTTAAGTGCCTTATGGGTTTCTACAAAGGCACAGCAACAAATATTATTAGACGAACCGATAAGGGCTGGGGAGTTGACCTTGTTCAAATCGCTATCAAACCCAAGTGAGTATTACTATTTACCGGATAAACCTCGTTTAGCAAAACATTCTAATGGTAACCCACAATTTTCATTTGTTCGTTATGTAAAAAATGAAGAATCTGATGGTAGCAGTGATGAAGGAATTATTGATAGTGAACAAGGTGGTGGTATTCTACATGCCTTAGTAGAATTGTCTGTTTCGGATGAGCAGTTACGCCGAGCAGAAACTTCTTTGCAACGTTTAAATGGTAATGCCAAAATAGTTGGACCTGTAGCCTACAAATCGGGTGCAATTGGATTGGTGACAACAGTTGCAAACGCAGATGGCGGAATGGCAAAAAAAGTGGTAGGATTGGGAAGTGCACCTGTACTTGAAAACCAAAGAAGTGCGGTATCAGTTCAATTGAATAAGACTGGTGCAAAACTTTTATGGGAAATGTTTACACAAAGTACCACACCTGATCTTTCATTTTCATTCGAAATGACTGCTGATGGATATTTATCTCCAAAAAATGTACAAATAGAAGCGGATTTTGAACGTATATATTCACATAAGTCACTTGAAGCTGCTGCTGTAACTCCAGTACTTGCTGCAGAAATTAAGACTGCATTTGATGAATTGTATGATGAAGGGGCAATTAAAGTAACACAGGTTGGCAGCGATGAAGATTTAAATAAAATGAGAGAAACGGCTTACAACCAATTGACCAATGTAATGTTTGATAAAATTGCGGGCAATGGCGTTCCACAGTTAAGCGAATTGCTACCTAAAAGTGGAAAAAGCATGTTAGACAGGGCAACGGAAATGTTAAGTAAAGCCAGGGAAGAAACAAGAAAAGAAAACCAACGAATAGAAGATCTTGAGTTTAAACAACAAAAAAGATTGATTAAGGCAAGAAATAGAGCCAGGGAAAGAGCTAATGCGTATAGAAAAATTAATGATTTAGATACTATAGACTTTAAGAAAAATGAAGAAACCGCGAAAGCAGAAGAGGATATTCCTAAAGTTGATCTTCCTAAAAAACAAAGCCTTCCCGGACTGGCTATTGGTGTTTCTTATGTTATGAAAAAAGTGAAACGAACAGGTAAATATAGAATTGACTTAAATAAGTATACCGAAACTACCCGCTCTTTTCCATTTGATTATAACCCGGGAAATGTTAGAAGTATTTGCGAAGATTGCTTTTTAGAAGTGAATTTAGATGACCCATTAATGAAGCAACGAGAAATATTGGTTACGCTTGGATTGGAAAATAGTGATGATTTTAAACACGTTAATTTTGTAAATGTAGTGATGAAAAAGCAGCACCAAAATGGAGAAACTACCTTAGATGAAATTAGGATTGATCGTAAAAAGTTTTCTCAATCTGCAAATCTTTCAAGGTTAATTTATGGTTGGAAGGGTGATGAAAACAGACCTCTATGGTTAAATTACCAATATAAAGTAACCTGGAGTTTTTCTGGGGATCATCAGGTAGTAACCGATTGGATAACTACGGATGTTGGAGCCATATCATTAGAACCTCCGGTTGTAAAACGGCGGATAGATATAGAATTAGATCGCGATTTTATAGAAGACGAAAGTATTAGGGGAGTGGAGATAAGGCTGCATTCAAAGCTGGGGGATAATATTGATACCGAAAATGTAAGTTTTAGATCTTCAAAAAATGAATTATCTAAATCGGTAGAAATATTGTTGCCAAGCGAGATTTATGATTATGAATATGAAGTCATCTATTCTATAAAAGGGCAAGGAACTAAAAAATCAGCAAAAATGCCTTCCGAAATGGAAACTATTGATATTGATAATTTTAATGAGTTGTAGTATGACAAATTATAAATTTATTAGCAACCTTCCTTTCCTATTTTGTTTTACGATAATGATTTTCTGTTCTTTTGAATGTGATTCTTTAAAGAAAAGCCAAAAAAATAGCGTGGAAATGGACAATTTTTCTTCAACTAAATTATGGACAAATTATATGATAAATTTCCCAAGTAGCTACAAGGTGGAAGAAGGAAAGGGTGATGACTCTGTTTATTTCAAATTCGTAAAAGACGATGATTCTATTATTATTGGATACGAATCTAGATCTCATAGTCTTGATAGGTCAAATATTAAAAACTTGTCCGAGATTAAGACGGAGTTCATAAACATAGAAAATATTAATAATCCTAATAGCCTAAAATTTCTTTTAGTATATAATTTAGATCCAAATGCAAGCTTTAGAAATTTATTTGGCAAAATTTATCTATTTGATAACCGTGAGTATATCCAGTTTTTGAGCTTTGATTCAAGCGACAAGTGGTTGGACGAAATAAAATTAATGGTTTCAAGTATTAAAAAAATAACTATTAAAAATTAATCTTTTGAAAAATGACTGTATTAAAGAAAATATTAATTATTGTCCTATGGTTCTGTTACCTATCGGTCAGCGGACAAAGCGTTGAATGTGGATTTACACCTACAAAAGAATACTTAGAAAAATGGGATGATCCGAATTCAATGCAGAACAAATCTTTGGAATTCATTATGAGTAAACCTCTTTCAGAGGTTTACGAATGGACAAAATTGGATTATACTAATGAGGTTTTTTCAACGCCACCTATACGGCAAACAGACAGTAAGAGTAGCAAGGAGAAAATAATTCCAATTGTAGCTCATATTATAAGAAAATCAGATAGGAGTGGAGGTTTAAATTTAGATTCACTTAAATCTGCCATTGATGTTTTAAATAATGCTTATTTACCACATAGAATGAAATTTATTTTATGTGATACCAATTACATAGATTCTGATACAATTTTTTCTAGATATTTCGATGAAGATTTTGAAGATATAACATATTTAGAGCCGCAAAAAAGAAATAAAGCAAGAAAATTAAATATCTATTTTGTACCCTCAGCTGAAACCTCCTGGGCATATTCTCCACACACTAATAAAAGGATTCAACATATACTCATTCTGAATGAACACGTTACTAATAAGTCAACCTTAATTCACGAAATAGGGCACTGGTTTGATTTGATTCATACCCATGGACCTATAAACGATGTTAGAACAAGAGAATTAGCTAAAAGAATAAAAACCAATTGTGAGTCTGAAGGTGATGAATTATGTGATACAGCGGCAGACCCACAATTGAATGGAAAGGTAGATGAAAGTTTTTGTAAATATAATAAGTCTGAAAAAGATAAAGATGGCATTATATTTAAACCAGATGCAACAAATTTTATGAGTTATGCACCCTACAGTTGTAGAAAAAGATTTTCTAAGGGTCAAATAAGTAGAATTCTTAGCGCATATTTAAATATGAAAAGTTGGCGTGGTTATACTTTTGATCCTTGTTCAAAACCTATTGAGACAAAACCATCGAAACCTGTCAGTTTAAATTGGGGAGATAAATTAGAGTTGCCCAAAAATATATCAAGTGATACCCCAGATTGGGCAATTTGTCTTTGGATTTTAATGGAATGGCGTGATAACTCTAATTATAAACTAGAAGACATTTACAATGTGACTGGTTATATAGGTAATTATTTTGACGGCCTACCACCAAATATTGATAAAATTATGGCAACAAGCCTTTTTACAGAATTACCTACTGCTTTTACTCCTCAAAGTCTTGAAACTATGTTGCAATATGGTCCACTTTGGATAGCCTCCTCAATGCCATCTTGGGGTCCCTTTACTACTAAAGATAAAACGATTGTTATTGTAGGTATAGATGGAGATGGAACACCAGGAGGAACACAAATATTCTATTTTGATCCGTCTAACAAAAGTACTCCTGGAATTGTGTCGATACCTTTTAATGAATTTATTACTGAAATCGAAGCCGAATGGGCCATGGAAATTCCAGGCGCATTTTATATGGTACATCCATAAGCAACTAAATCCAATTGACATGAAAAAAATAATAATTTTAACATTCAGCGTTTTTATAATGCTTGCTGCAGTTGCCCAAGAAAAAAAATTAAACTGTGATTCATCTTTGCCGTTCGGCGATAGAATTGAAGGTGCCACCATTTTAGCACAAAATGAAAAGTCGATCACCTTTGAGGTAAAGCTGCTTGGCTTTGAGGAAGAGGAATATTTTTTAATCGGTATTATTCAAAGAGGCAAATCAGAATCATCTAAAGTTAAAGGCATAACTACAGAAAAAGTTAAAGTGCCAAAAGGTGGTGGAACGGTAGAAATCACATTCAATTTAAATGAAAATGAGGCAAACTTTAAAGGCTATACTTTACAAACAAAGTATGTAAAATTTGTAGCCTCAAAATCATCCTCCGACGGATTTTTATCTGATATTGACTTACCAGGTATGGAAAGCGGGGGTGGTTTCAGTTTGTTTAGTAAAAGTTTGCTTTGCAATTGTGTGCATACCTGGGAGTCAGATAATATTGATGTTAATTCTCAAAGTGGTCCTATTATAATTAACCTTGTGCCTTACGGTGATGCTAAATACATAAAATAAAAAATAAGAGATATGCTAAAACAATTAACTATTTTATTCTTGCTGGCCATTACTTTTAATGTTTTTGCGCAAGACAATGATGAGGATGATTTTGACATAAACGAATATTTAGAAAAACTTGAATTAGGCGGTCCGGGTAAAGAAGAACCACTAATCAGTTACATTGAAGATGACTATGATGGGCTTAAACAACAAGCAATTTTTAACGCAAGTGTTCGGGAGGATGAGAATCATTATGTCAATAAAAATGGCTTTTACTATTATATTCCAAATGGATATTATTCAGAATATGATGACAAAACTGGTAAATATGATATAGAGGTAAGATATAATCCAACAAGTGCAGATAACCTTAAAAGAGCAACTTTTTCCGCTGCGCTTTCTCCTCCAGACATTAATTTTCGTGAGAAAGAATTAATAAAATCAATTCTGAAAAAAGAAGGTCTTAAAAAGCTATATCCTATTACAATGTCAAGAAAATTGGATGTTGAATTTTCTGATTTAGCACAACATGGAGTAGAAGCTTCAGATATCTCTATAAATGCACCCGACAAACTTGATTCTGAAATTACGCTCTCTTTTTCAACAGATAATGTAAACGAGCTTTTAACATTGCTATTTGGAGGAAATGGTTTAAATGGTTCTGTAATTTTGTATCCTAACATTAAGGCAGGTGAATCAAGTATTAGAATACCCTTCAAATTTAAAATTAAAGACATAAATACCTATGGTAAGTTTGAGTTGAAGCAAAGTGATTGGAGAAATGATGGTTGGGACAACAAGACTGATTATCCGATAATTTTGGAGACCTTTCACGTGCTAAGAGAAGACTCTCCCAATACTTACAAAGTTTACACCTGGAAAATGGGTCGAAAAAAAATTCCTCCTAAAGGGAGTGTCGTATTTAATAATGTACCAAATTCAATAGATAATGATAATAAAGTGAAGAAAGTTTGGATGGAGTATTCCGTTAGTAATTGCAGTAGCTGCGATGAGGTAGTAAAGAAAAAAATAATAGTAGGTAATTCATTACCAGAAGTGAAAATTGAATATGATATTTTGACTCCATTGAGTTTTACTGGTGCTGAATACATAAAAATAAAGGCAAGATCATTTCAAGCAGATCCGAGCGGAGGTAATAGAGCCTATTTGCCTTCCATTAGAATAGAAAGCGATAGCGAAACTATTGAAGGCGGTACGCTGTATGTTCCAGAGGGTAAATCTCCTAATTTTGAATATGAAATACAGGTAATTATGGAAGATGGTACACGCTATAAATCGGACTGGATAAAAAGCGATGAAGCCGATGTGATAATCGGTAAAAAACAAATTGAAACCTATATTTCAGAATTTAGATAAAACCGGTTTGCCAAATTGAATACTTTACATTTATACAGGCTTTTAATTATATTGGGCATATCGTTTGTATGTCAATATAGCTTTACCCAACCGCTTGCTTTCCAAAAAAAGACCATTGAAGGGGTAGATGTTTACACGGACTTAACAGTAAGCAATCAATACTACTATGCACCAGGCAGCTTAACACTTAAAAAAAATGCTACAGGCAGACCGGAATTTCAGTTATTGCAAATGCGCTATACTGGCACCAAGTTAGAAAATACAGTTGGTGAAAAACGCTTTACCAATATTGTGCAGTTTGGTGTGGAGATGGAAAAAGTAAAATCTTCAACATTAAAGGAAGTAAAAAAACAGCTGGGCAAAGGGGTTAAACTATATCCCTTACCTATTAAAAATGTAGCAGCTAATGTAGTAGTACCAGCAGCCCAAATAGATGGCAGCGATAATGATAGAATACTTAATTCGGGAAGTAGTTCTCAAGCATACAGTAATAGTGGTATTAATAGCAAAACTACATATTGGTCGGAACGTACCTTTACTTTAAAGTTAGACAATGCCGGTTCACAATTATTATGGTCGTTGTTAGAAGAAAAGAAAATGGCGATAAGTGTCGGCTATGCTTTTTCCGCAGATATGTTGAATACTTATAAAGGAGATCTTGTTGCAGAAGGAGATTCTACTTTTATAGAACAAACAGAATATATAGCCGAAGATTTGGGAATAGATTCTTTAGCTACCAGCTTGGTTGTTGTAAAATCGGGTTCATTTGCAATAGAGTTAGATGTAGCACAACACCCAGATTTACTCAAAAAAACAGATATTAACGACCAATTATCTTTGGTCTATCCTTCTATTGAGGTAAGGTGCTATGATTTTCTGGAAAATCTACGTCCCGACTTGGCAATGAAAAAAGTTAAGTTAAAAGCCTTTGGAATCAACAATAGAGAAGTGGAATTGCCAACTGTTAAAATTTTAAGCAGCCAACCCGATTTACATACTTTTAATGTTAGTTCTGATTATGTGGTTTCTTTGGAAAGGCCGCTTTCTTACCAAATTATTGAAATTACCGAAGATGGAGAAAAGAAAGAATTGGAATGGCAACAATTAGATGCTTGGGGAGCTTTAATAAATGCCACTACTCCAAACGAGCAACTTCAACTAAAAGAACAAAAAATCACCTTTGAATATGGCTTGGACGCTATTGATAGTTTAAACATTACCAAAGCAGAACTTTACCTAGACTATTGGCAATATGGAAATAAAAAAGCGATTACTCATACACTTTACCCTAATAATGAACAATTTTATGAAACCGATATTTACCAAGATAAAGGCACGGACATCCGTTACCAATTAATCTGGTGGGATAAGGATAGCATTAAGCATGTTAGCAGGAAAAAGCGGGTTTGGTATGAATATTATTATTTGAGTTTTGAATGATTTAAAAACGATGATAGGTATTGATTCCTAAATTGAAATAGTAATTTAATATTTAAATTATTTACAATGCATAAATTGCCATTAAAATAAAAGTATTATGAAAAATTTGATCTCTTGGGTAGCATTGATTGTTACCACTACTTTACTGATTAACCAAACGGTAATTGCACAATGTCATATTGATGATTGGACTGCCTTAAAAGCTCTTTATGAGAGTACTGATGGGGATAATTGGAAAAACCGCACAGGTTGGGATACCCAAATAGCGAACCAAACAAGCTCACCAGCTAATTGTGATTTGAGTGTATTGTTTGGGGTACTCTATGGCTATGGTAATTTTGATAGGATAAGCGAAATAAACTTAGGCAACAACAATCTTGATGGCACTATCCCAACTCAAATTGGCAATTTGACCAATTTGAAAATTTTGCGCTTATATAGTAATGAATTAACAGGTTCCATCCCATCTGAACTGGCTATGCTTAGCAATTTAGAGTTCATGATTTTAGATAATAATGAATTAGAGGGCATTATTCCATTAGAATTAGGAAATCTATATAATTTAAAAGAACTAATTTTATCATCTAATGAATTGAGTGGTGCTATTCCTAAAGAATTAGGAAATCTAATTAAATTAGAATATCTAAGTATAACAAATAATGAATTAACAGGTTTAATACCACCGGAAATGGGAGGCCTTAGCAATCTAGAAGTTTTGCGTTTCCGAAGCAATGAATTAGAAGGTGAAATACCTTCAGAATTAGGAAGTCTTACTAAACTAAAAACTTTATCTTTAGAAGATAATAACCTACAAGGATCTATTCCAAATGCTATTGGAAATTTACCAAACCTCGCTGATCTATATTTACATTTTAATCAATTGAGTGGGTCTATTCCTTCAGGTTTTGGCGATCTAGAAAATCTTAAATTTTTGTCGTTACATAATAACCAGCTGAGCGGATCAATTCCAACGGAATTAGGTAAACTATTTAATTTGCAAGATTTGATGGTATCTAGCAACTAATTGACAGGTACAATACCACCAGAATTAGGTAATTTAACAAATTTAGAAGAAATGCCTTTAAGTAATAATAATTTCGAAGGGTCTATTCCAGCCAGTTTTGGAAACTTAACCAAAATACGTGAGTTGTGGCTTGGTTATAATAACCTGAACGGCTCAATTCCTTTAGAATTGAGCAATTTAGTTGATATAGAAACTCTTTCGCTAAGTAATAACAATTTAAGTGGTCCAATCCCTACTTGGTTAGGCAATTTGGTTAAATTACAATTTATTTTTCTCTCAGATAATATGTTAACTGGTGCTATTCCAGCCGAATTTGTAAATCTTAATAATCCATTAATTTTAGAATTAAATAATAACGACTTAAGTGGTTGTTACCCCGATACGCTTCAGGTACTTTGTAAAAAATCTTTTTCTAATAATGAAATTAGTGATGGTAATAATTTTGATGCGTACTAGGAAGACTTTTGTAGTAGTGAGACAGGTATTTGTATTGTATCTGTAAACGATAACTTTCTTAACAATAAAGTTCAGTTCATTTATAACCCAATCAATAAAAGTTTAAGTCTCTATTCAGAAAGTTATCCAATTGAGTGGGTCAATTTATACCATACTAATGGTCAACTGATTAATACTTACAATATCAGCAAAACCAAAGAAATCCAGTTTAGTTTATCTGGCTTGTCAATGGGAGTGTATATTGCTCTTGCATCTATTAATTCAGAATTAATAAAACATAAAGTTTTGGTTTTAGACTAAGCAACTATAGTTATAGCCTGTTAACGAAAGTATAAATATTAAAAAGAAGAAATTATGAAATAGACATTAAAGCCATTAATCAAGCCACCAGCCAAACCAAAGGTTGAAGTTAGGCCAGTTACACTTGAATGTGATAAAATTATAGATTATGTCAATTTCATTAAATTTGATATTAACCGTGTACAATAAAAAATTGACACATAGCAAGTATATCAAAAGAAAAAGGGAAATGTGTTTACTAAAATCAACAAGTTAAAAGAGGAGTATTATAGCGAAAATGAATCATTATGTGCTACTATATTGCAAATGAAGCTGTTGCTGAGTTGGTTAGTGGTGGTTATAATTGTGAGTAAATAAAGGTACTTTTTTTAAACTTAAAAAACCAACTGTTTTGCAGGTGGTAATGTTCTGCTGGCTTTGCCTATCTTTGTTTTTAAGTAAGTATAAAAACTAACGCAATAGGGTAGGGGCTTTTTTTGTTATAACAACCATCTTATTCATAAGGTTTATTGCGATAAGGAGACAGAAAAATAATTGCTATAATAGCTATGTTTAAAGAAAATATGCTTGTATCAAAAAAATCAATTTAAATAAACATAATTATCTTTGAATCTGAGACTTAGCAAAACAAGCTTTGTCATTTTTTGAAAAAATATTTATATCGTACGATATAAATTTGTATTTTTAAAGAAAACGAAAATTTTACAACATGAAGCAAATAAAACCAACTAAAGAATTTTATGCGCTCTTTGATTTTATGCACGAATATTTTAATCGTGAACTTTTTGGCAATGCGCTAAAATCTGTTATGATTACCGTAACACGTAAAAATTCAATGGGCTATTATTCGCCCGAAAGATGGATAAAAGAAACTAAAATTTCATCTGACGAAATCGCTATTAATCCAACTTATTTTAATCAATTTCCGCTTATTGAAATTTTACAAACGATGGTACATGAAATGTGCCACCAATGGCAGCACCACCACGGTAAACCGTCCGTAAATTATCATAATAAAGAGTTTGCAAATAAAATGACCTCTATCGGTTTGATGCCATCCGATACTGGCAAAGAGGGCGGAGCAAAAACAGGCCCGACAATGGCCGACTATCCAATTGAAAGCGGTTTGTTTGTCAAAGCGGCCAATAAATTCACAAAAGAAGATAAATTTAAATTGCTTTGGTTTGATCGGATTAGTAGTATTACTAATAATACTGAACGCAATGACTTATATAATGATTTGAATTTAGCACCCGAATTACTGCAGATTTCCAACAATAGTACAACTGTAGCCGTTCCATCGAAACCGAAACCTAGCAAATCCAAAGAAAAATATACGTGTCCAGCTTGTAATATTAATATTTGGGGCAAAGAAGATTTAAATATTATTTGTGGTGATTGTGGTAATAATTTTGAAATGATAATTAAGTAAGTTGCCTACCTCAGCACAAGTGTTTGATTTGCGAATAAAGCCGCTTACTTAACATAAAATTAATTATTGGCATTTTAATATTTACCTCAATACCTTATATTTTCACCCTTATTGCTTAATAATTTTTCTGTGAGTTAGATGTTCATCTTTTGAGGATTTTGCCTTGCATCGAATATATCAGTAATTAAAATTCCCTCTTTTACAGGCTTGTAGATAATCTTGTAATTTCCACTTATTAAATATCGATGCCCTTCATTAAAATGTTCTAAATGATGTTCAAGTTGACCTGATAATGGGTGAGCTTCAAGTTGACGAGTTGCTTCGAATATCTTATTTTTAATTTTATTGGCAATCTTATAACCTGCGACAGTTTTATAATATTGATGAATATTTTGAACTTGTAATGAAGCAAATTCTGACCAAAATACATTCATTTAATCACCAATTTTGAGCATCTAATTCTAATTGTTCTTGTGAAATATAGTTGCCTTCTTCATAATCTTTATTAGCTTGTAATGCCCTATTTACCAAATCTTCTTCGGACAAAATACTACCAGTAGTGTTTGGGTTTTTATGCTTAAACATAATGCTGTTTAATTCATTTAAAATTGCTTCATCGTTTAGCTTTACCAGATAGGCAATTAAATTTAATTTGGTAGCGCTTATATCTTCCATCAAATGATCATTTTTTTCAAAAATACAACTAATTGGCCAATACTGGTAATAATTAATATTCTGAATCTATTGTAGTCCTATTTCGTTTGGACTAGCTCTCTTACTATATTATTTAGACAGAGTAGCACCTCAATAACTATTTTAAAACTATATGGGGTAGAAGCGTATGGAGAGCGAACCCATTGGGCTTAGTTGGTAGGTGTAAATAAATAGTGGCATAATTCAACAGGACAAGGATTTTTTTTACTTTACATTCCAAAATGGCAAAAGTAGATATAAATGAGTTTACACTTAAAAAACATTTACAAACGATAAGACCAACAGATCCCCAAATTCTTAATCAACTTGATTTTGGTTATACTTATGATGGCAAAGTAATTTTACTATTTGAAATCCGGCCAGTTTGGAACAAGATTAATGAAAAGCAAAATATCCCTTATGCTAAAATAAAGTACTATAAAACAAAAAAGGAATGGAAGCTTTACTGGATGCGTGCCAATGGAAATTGGGAACTTTACCAGCCATTTCCACAATCGTCTAATTTGCAGCAAATACTTGAGGTAATAAAAGAGGATAAACACCATTGTTTTTTTGGTTAAAATATTTCCTACTTAACATAAGATAAATTATGGGCAAGTTTATTTACACATTCTACAAGTATATTTTGTAGCCTATATTTAGTGAAATATTCAATTTCATTATTTATAATTAATATATTTGGGCTATAATAAAGGTATATACCAAATTGAAAACATCTTAAAACGTTTGCGAAAAATTTAGGGCTTAATAGTAGCTTTTAAGGTAAAAAAACAGCAAAAGTGTTCGCAAAAGCTAATATTATACTATTTTATAGAAGTGTTTGCGAATTTCAGGTGTTCTTTGACGTAATACTACAAAAATATTACTTGATTATGAATGGATTATTTATAATGAAAATATTTAATTTACTCAACGCAAAAAATAATTTAGAAAAATTGTTTTGTTGAGATCAAATTTTTAGCTTTGAAGTGTTGATAATGAATAAACTATACATTATATATGGCAAAAAACTAATGAATTGGAATGAGAACATTTTATCATTTGCGAAAAATAGGTGTTTAATGTGTAAAATATTGGAGATAAATGGCTTATATAGAAATATGGAACAATCAAAATTTATAATTAATTTATAATGAGAGCATTCCATAAAGGTCTGGGCGAATGCCTACTGAGACTTAAATTAGCACCTTTTAAATTAGCGCCTATTAAATTCCATAAAGGTCTGGGCGAATGCCTACTGAGACATCAATACTTTCAAATTGATCTGTAAATCCTATGTATTCCATAAAGGTCTGGGCGAATGCCTACTGAGACATGGTATATCATCATCCTCTAAGTCAAGAATTTGTATTCCATAAAGGTCTGGGCGAATGCCTACTGAGACAAAAAAGTGTTTTTTAATAATTTTCTCTAAAAAATTATTCCATAAAGGTCTGGGCGAATGCCTACTGAGACCTCTCGTGTTCTTCATTTGTAAATGTAATATTGGTGTTATTCCATAAAGGTCTGGGCGAATGCCTACTGAGACTTTCTTTAAAAACTTATTCATTTTAAATTTTTTAAATTCCATAAAGGTCTGGGCGAATGCCTACTGAGCCTTTAAGTGCTTGTTTATAGCAGAATTTATAGAACAAAAACTTTTTTTTTGAATAAAGTTTTTACACATCAATTGGATTTCATATATTAGTTGTCTAATTAGCAAGAAAACTAAATGAAAACCGGTGCTACAAACGATATTATTAAAAGACAAAATGAAGGGAAGTTTATTTTATTGCTAAAAGCAATGCGGGTAGCATACAGTCAAAGTAAGCTTTTCCAAATAATTGATTTCATTACCATATTAATTGCAATTGCTTTACCGTTGGCAAAAATTTTTGGTTCTTTTTGGATCAATTGGTTTGATGTTGTTGCTTTCATTTTTTTAATACTGTATTTAATTACAGAAAAGCTAAGAAGTAGCAAGGCTAAACTAGGTGCCAAAATACAAGAAGAATTTGATGTAGAGTTATTTCATATAGATTGGAATGATGAACTTTGTGGCGAAAAAGCAACAAATGAAGATAAATTAAAACTCTCAAAAAAATACAAGAAAAAGGATTTAGAAAACTGGTATTCTGTTGAAATAAAGAATTTGTTACCCAACAATATAGCTGTACTTTTATGTCAGCGAATCAATCTTTCGTGGGAAATAAGCCTCAAAGAACGTTTTTGTAAACTTCTAATTAATTTTTTGGTAATTTATTATTTAGTATTTATAGGCTACTTTGTTTACATTAATATAAACATTAAAGAAGCGATACTATTACTTATTCCATCTGCTCCATTTCTAGCCTATGTTTTTTTTAACTATTCCAATATATCCGAACAAATTAAAAGTAAAAAAGAAACCCGTACTAGTATTGATAGTGATTGGGAAAACTATGTAAACAACAGAGAACAAATACCAGAAACCCAAAAGCTAAGAAGATACCAAAATAAAATTTTCACCAACAGAAGTAAACCCGAAAGAATACCTGATTGGTATTATAACAGTAAAAGAAAAAAAGATGAATTGACAACAGATGAGCTTATAAAATATATGCTTCAAGAACTATAAATTATGCGATTATTTTAAAAATCTACCGTTATACAGATAATACTATTCGATTATGTACCAATTAAAAATACATTTAAAGCAACACACACCTTTAATTCATTTTCAGCACTCGCAAAATGGAGCTACACTTAGGGCAACCGAAGTAAAGCCAAAGTTAGACCGTTACTTGATAGAAAATGAATTTGGAGGCATTTTAAACTTTGATGAATACAAGCAATATTTAATTGGTGATGTTGCTGGCTTAGATAAAGAATGGAAGAAAAAAGATAATGACAAAGCTAAGATAGAGTGGCTGCAAAATCAAAAATTGGCTTTTGATTATAAGTTGAGGATTTCTTGTTCAGATGTTAGCTACTTTTTACCATTATCATTAAATCCAAATTCAAGGCACTATCCAAATAAGGGGCGTGTTTTAATTGAGCATATAAAAAATTCAATTGGTATTAATACTGCTATTTTAGCCCCTGCTCCTTATTTTGCAAATGCAGATAAAATTAAATTTAACCAAGAACGATTAAACCACAACAACACCAAGGTTGAAGAACTTAAATTAGGCTTACTTGCAAATGAACCAATTCATTTAACAATAAATACATTATCAAAAAGCTTATTAAGCTTAATTGAAAAACATTTGGCTGCATTTATGGTTACTTCAACTTTTGGAAATAGAAATTCAAAAGGCTTTGGTTGTTTTTCTTTGGCCAGTCAATCACTTGATGATGTAAAAAATATATTTCGAAAGCCTACCAAGTTTTCTGCCGTTTTTGAAAAATTACATCAAGGCGATATTGCCTCAAAATTCAATTTCATTGCTGCACAATATGGAAAGTTAAAAAGAGGAGTAAGTGAAAGAAGAAACCAGCCGTATCAAAAATCTTTGCTTTGGGATTATTTGTGCAACAATGAGCCTACTAATTGGGAAAAGAAAAAAATAAAAACGTTTCTTCAGCAAAACCACGCTTACGAATTTAATCAACTAAGAACTTCTACTAACGATCATCGAATTGATACTTGCAAAGCTGCAGATGAAAATAGCTTTAAATATGTAAGATCACTTCTTGGCTTAGCCGAGCATTTCGAGTTTGTAAAAGAACGAGGAAAGCTAAAGGTAAATATTTCAGACACCTTGTCACATAGAGAAGAAACTAAACATCTCGCAGTAGAGCGGTTTAAATCTCCCTTACAATACTATATATTTAACGACACCATTTTTTTGTTAACTACAAAAATACCAGAAGAATTTGTCTATTCGATAGAAAATAACAACAAACAAATAAGACAATTTCGTTTTACTTTTAAAAACTTATCACAACCGAATTCTTTTGACATCCCTGTACCTGAAATTTTTGATTTATCAGATTTTATAGCACAACAAACCGACTTTGTAAAAATTCAAACCAACTAATATGTCCAACTACCTATCCATAACCATCGGTCCCATTACTAAAACAATGCAGTTGGCTCAAAAAACCAGGGAATTTTGGGGGGCGAGTATGTTATTTTCTATCCTTTCTAAATTTATTTGTGAAGCCTTAAAAAAGCAAGGTGTTAAAGAGGTTGATTTTTTATTACCAAGTCAAAAAAACTTTAGCCGTGGCATGAAAAACATTGGTTTATATGCCGATCGTATTATTTGCGAAGCCCCTGTTATGGTTTGGGAAAATTTTGATAAAAGTATTTTAGATGTTGCATTTAAAAACCTAAGTGTTGAACTTCAAAAAGTAGTTGGTACGAGTGGTTTAACTAAAGAGGTGCTTAAAAGCTATTTTAAAATATATGCAGTTTATGAACCCCAATCATCTAATGGTATTGCTTACGATATTTTTAACCACTTAAATGTGTTAGAATTATACAATACAGGTGCATCGAGTGCTAGTACCACAAAAGAATTAAAAGTATTTTTAGAAAATGCAAATACTAAGTATGAAAGGGAAGACGAAGCGGAGGATTTAGAAAATAGCTTTGTTGCAAGTAACTTTATTAACGATTATACCGATCAAACACTTAATGATTTAAATGGTAAGCAACGCATTCCTTCAATTGTTGAAATAAGCACCAAGCCGCTACAGAATAAAAAAGCGAATGATGAAAAAAACACCTACAAACAAATATTAAACCGCAATATTTGGAAAAACTTACCCAATGAGGATAAATTGTTTGAAGAGCTTAAACAGAATTTCTCTAATGATGTAAAAAATTATCATCGTTATATATGCATATTGCAAGCCGATGGAGATAGCCTTGGTAAATATGTTAGTGAAAGAAAAGTTGCAAATGAGTTAATTGATATTCAAGATGCATTGTTTAATTGGGGAACTACCACATTAACAATTTTACAAAATTACAAAGCCTTACCTATTTTTATTGGTGGAGATGACTTAATGTGTTTTGCCCCTGTAAACAATGGTGATGAAAATATTATTGACTTATCAAAAAAAATTAATGAAGCATATTGTAATGATCCGATATTGAAAAAAGCAAATTCAACTTTAAGTATTGGAATAAAAATAGCATACTACAAAGCTCCTATGGGAGAAAGTTATAGTGATACTTTCCCATTATTGAAAGGCGTAGCAAAAAAGCATAACTATAAGGGTAAAACAGCCAACAGTTGTGCTATTTCTTTTGAAAAACATAGTGGTCAGCCCCATCAATTTGTATTCAACTTCAATAATGAATATGTTTCATTTATTGAACCCATTATTAATAATATGGAGGAAAACAATCAAAAAAGATCCTTTATCAATTCTGTACTCTATAAAATTAGAGCCAATGAACAGTTGCTTTGGTTAGCATCAAATAACGGCATTGATAATTTGTGGTACTTTTTTGAAAACAATTTTGAAGAAGCAAAACCGAAAAGAAAAGGAACAAAGCCCTATCAATATTTAAAAGGAATTGCCAACTATTTGAAATATCTATTTGATACTTACAAAAATACAACAATTAATAACAGACATCAAGAATTAAAAGCTACTAATCATTTATACTCGGCATTAAAAATTTTCAAATTTATTAAAGGATTAGATTATGATAACTAACACCAGTCAAACGCTTTTTGTTGAAATTAAACCGATCGGTTTTTATTTTTTTGGTGGAGAGCGCACTTTTAATACTGCTAAAACCGATAAATACAAAAAAGAGGTAAGCAATTATTATGCAATAAGTAACTACTATCCACAACAAACCGCATTATTAGGTTTACTCCGCTACACGGTGTTGGCCACAATTAAAGGTGGTTTAAATACATCTTTAAAAAAAAAGGAAAGCTATATAGGAAATGCTTTTGATGGTATTCACAAAAACACTTATGGTTACATAAAATCAATTTCACCGCTTTGTATTGTTCGCACTATTGGTGGTAATAAAACATTTTCATTACCTGCCCCATATACCAAACAAACAGAAGCTCTGGCGGTTAGTTATGATACACAAGCTTATGAAAGTTATATTCGTACTACAAAAAATAAATCAGCAGTATTAAGCGATTATAAATACAAAGAATTTGACACCTCTTTGCGTTGGGTAGATAATAAGAATAAACAATTTGAACCCTTTGAAGAGTTAAACAGAGTTGGAGTTAAAATAAAAGGCGATCAAGATGCATTTTATAAACAAAAACATTACCGCTTAAAAAAAGAATTCAGCTTTGGTATTTGGGTTGATTTTGCTGTAGATGGGCTTAGCATAAAAAATAATTTGATCGCACCTTTTGGCGGCGACCAAGGTTTGAGCAAAATAACTTTCAGCAATGAAATACCCTCTATTTTTAAAGAAGAGCAACAGCAAACCGATACTATAACTTTATTATCTGATGCTTATGTACAAACAGATTTTTTCAACAATATCGACTATGGCATTACCGAATTTGTTGATTTTAGGTACATCAAATCTAAAACATCCGACTACTATGCTATAAATAACCAAACTGACAAAAGCAATAAAATGCAATTGCTTAAAAGGGGGTCGGTTTTGTTTTGTAATGATGCAGCAACAGTAGCAAATGATTTAAGAGCTAATATAGCCTATCGTAAAATTGGATACAACTATTTTAAATTTATATAAAATTACATCATAAAAAATATGACAAATTTATTTCACATTACTTGTAAAAGCCATTTACACGCCGGTAGCGGAGACAGTAATTTTGGCGTTATAGATAAGTTAGTACAAAAAGATCCAGCAGATCAAATTCCATGTATTTATGCCAGCAGCTTAAAAGGTGCATTAAGAGAATACTGGGAAGAAGCTTTACAACAACAAAGTCAAGCAAAAATTATTTTTGGTGATGACTCCGCTAACAAAGATAAAGGAGCGGTTATTTTTCATCAGGCGTATTTATTGTCTATACCTGCACGCAGTAACAGGTTTCCATATTTTAATGTTACCTGCCCAGCGCAATTGCAGTTTTTAATTGAGCAAAATAAACTATTAGAAACTAGTATTGATTTGTCAAGTTTAAATATAAAAAGTACAATAGGTAAAATAAAAGTGTTTAACATAAACACCAATAATTTAAAAATTGAGGACTTTGAAACAAACAATATTGAAAAGGTTGAAAACGATGCACCTGACATTTTAAAACAATTAATTGGTGACCGACCTGCCATAGTAGAAAACGAGTACTTTAAACAACTTTGTTCAGATTATAGCCTACCTGTTATTGCAAGAAACAATCTTGAAAATGGGCAAAGTAAAAATCTATGGTACGAACAGATTATACCACGCGAAAGCCGTTTCTTTTTTGCGGCAACAGAAACGCCTGGTAAATCAGCACCAGAATTTTTTACTCATTTAGAAGCAGCTCGCAAAATACAAATTGGTGCAAATGCCACTATTGGTTATGGTCAATGCCTAATTTCTAAAATTTAATGTAATATGAAAGCAGTAGAAAAATATTTAGAAATGGCAGATACCGTTTTAAAAAATAGCCTGGAATTGGTTGATACCAGCGCAAAAAAAATTAAAGACGAAGCATACGATGGTTATTTAAATGGTTTTGGTCCTGCTGTAATTACTGCAGGTTTGTTACCAACTCTAGCAACTTACGGAGCAGAAACAAATAGAAAAAAAATATTAGATGCTATAGCTAAGGTAGCACAAATTGGAAATATAATTACTGGCCAGCTTCTTTTAGAGCATTGCTTACAAGCTTCTAAACCACAGCAAAATATTTTAAAAGAAAAAATTATAAATGCATCGGTAGCTTTAAAACTAATGATTAGAACCTATAACCAAAAAAGCTAAACAATATGAGTAATTTAGGATATTTGTTTTATAACGATCTTTATAGCACAACTAACAGCAGCATTACAATAAATAATACTGCAAAACATAGATTGCTTAACTACCAAGATATTAAGGAAAATAACGGCATTTATAAAAAAGGTAAAAATGGTTTTGAATTATTTACTACCTATCCGGGTTTAACTACAGGAACTGGTTTACCACATGGTATAAAAGGCGAAAATGATGATTTTAAAATTGGTTGCTATTTTGATTTTACAACTGGCTTACCAACCCTGCCTGGCAGTTTGGTAAAAGGTGTTTTAAGATCAATGTTTCCAAGCATTGAAAAAAAACAAAGTGGAAATGAAGAAAGTTTTCATTTTAAAGATGAATTACGAGATGAGGTTAAGGCTAAATGGCTGCAAGCACAATTAGATAATATAAATGAAGAGGGCTTCTTTGAAAAATATTATCAACCCAAAGAAGATATTAAAACAGAGGAGATAAAAAACTTATATGCAATTACACTAGCTATTTTTGAAGGTGTAAAAAATTATACTGAAAGCGAACCAGAAAATCGCCTTTATTCCATTTACAAAAGAGATATTTTTGAAGATGCCTATATTGTAAAATCAGAACATTCGGATGGCAAAGTAGTAGCAACAGACTCTATTACCCCGCACATACAAGAAAAAATGAGCTATGCCGAAAGCCAATTAAAAAACCCTACACCTTTATTGTTTTTAAAAGTATTACCTAACGTACAATTTCGTTTTAATTTTACTTTACACAATTTTAATGAAATCATAACTTCTGAAACAAAGGAAAAATTATTTAAGAAAATTCTCCTTACTATTGGCGCAGGAGCTAAAACCAATGTTGGTTATGGGCAGTTTTCTGAAAAAAAAATTGAAGTATATCAAACTAGTAACTCAACTCAAAATAGTGAAGGTGTAAAAAACACACCCAAAACACCCAAAACACCCAAAAATTTCAAAGAAAAATATAAAGAACAAGTAAAAGCAAAAGAAGGTTTAAACCCTGGCGATTTGGTGTATGCCGTGGTAGATAGCATTAACAAAGACAAAATATTTTTTAATCCTTTAATAGCCCCTTACGAAGTAGAAAAACTACCTTCGGTAATGGCAGGTAATATAGCAAGCTATGTAAATAAGGAAAATTTAATTAGCCTTAAAATTAGTAAGGTAAAAGAAGATGGTACTTTTACTTTTAAAGATGCCAAGCAAGTAAAACTGAAGAAATAAATGCACTTAACCCGTCATGTTTTATCGTTTACGGCCACAGCAACAACTACCCTGCCTGCTTATTTGGGTAGTAGTATACGTGGTAAGCTGGGCGAAGTATTACACCAACAAAAGCCTAGCCTTTATAAAGCTTTTTTTGAAGCCGAAATACCTAAAGATGTTAGTTTAGAAAAAACAACCATAAACCAGGCACCTGCTCCTTATGTACTAGCACCACTTAAACATACCCACACTTTGCAAAAAGGGGAACAGATTGATGTAATATTTACACTTATCGGTAAATATATTGATCACTTTTACGAACTGCTGCCTATTTTTAATGCAATGGCGCTTAGCCAATGGGGTGCCGAAAAAGTAGCCATGCAATTTACAGGCTATAACCAATTAATATGCCCAATAAGTAACGAACCACTATACCAATTAAAAAATTATATAAACCTGCCCCCTACAGAAAAACCCATTACGTTACAATTAATTAGCCCACTTAGCATAAACAGTAATAAACAAATAGTAACCGACTTTAGTTATAGTAGATTAATACACTTTTTACATAAAAGGCTTTACCTGCTAAATACTTTATATGGCAATAGCACAAAATTACCAAACCCCGAAATGGAGATAATAGAAAACGTAGGGCTACGCAATATTAATGTAAACCGTATAAATGTAAACCGCAAAGGCAGAAACCACGAACAGCAATATGCAATGAAGGGTTGGAAAGGCAAACTAACTTATAGCGGTAACTACCATAACACTTTTGGCTGCTTACTTTTTGGCCAGCATACACATATAGGTAATAACACCACCTTTGGTATGGGGCAATACTTGGTAAAATATTAAATGGTAAATAATGCTAACACTAGAAATATTGCAGCAAGCCTGGCAACAGGTAGAAACGAAAAATAAAGCTGGTGGTATTGATGATATTTCCGTTGAATGGTTTGCTGAAAATGCAAATACCCATCTAAAAAATATTTTTAGCTTTTTACAAAGCCAAAGTTATTTACCCCAACCTTATCTTAAAATTGAAATACCAAAAAACGAAACCGAGAAACGAAACCTTGGGCTGGCTAGTATACAAGACAAAATTGTACAAGAAGCCATTTTATTATTAATTGAACCTAAAATAGATGCAATTTTTGTAAACAATTCTTATGCCTACCGCAAAAAGAAAGGCCCTCAACGTGCTTTAACCCGAGTAATACATACCATAACTAATGAAGGAAATATATGGCTGTTAAAATGTGATATTGATGATTATTTTGATAATGTACCTCATAAGCTATTGTTTGATAAGTTAAAACCATTTGTAGAGGATGCCTACTATTTGCAACTGATACAAACCTTTTGCAAAATGGCCTACGTAACCCATAATTTAAAATGGCAAAGCCGAAACAAAGGCCTCCCACAAGGGGCAATACTATCTCCGATATTAAGCAACTTGTTTTTACATAGTTTTGATAAATACGTGTTACAGCATACAAACGGATATGTAAGATATGCAGATGACTTTGTAATATTTACAAAAAGTGAAGCACAAGCCCTTGACTTAAAAGAAAGAGTAATTCGACATCTTAAAAATAAGTTGCAGCTTAGGTTAAATTTACCTGTGCGAATACAGCATAGCAATACAGGTTTTAAATATCTTGGGGTATGGATAAACAATGCAGAAATTTCAATACAAGCAGAAAAAGCCCAAAAATTAAAAGAAAAAATAACTGCTGCTTTTAAACATAGAGAATTTCCTGAAAGCTATTTTAATGCGATACAAGGCATACGCAATTATTACGGGAAATTAATACCTGCCCACTATTTGATTCCATTAGATAAACACATTGAACTTTGTTGGATAAAATATTTGTCTGATAAAAAAAAATACAATACTAAAAAAGCAATAAAAGCAGCACTAACTCAGCTGCTTTGGCTTTCAGATTTATATCGTCAAAATGCGGATGTGCATAACATTAACTTAATAAATACTATTTACAGCAATAATCGAAATTTAACAATTGAATCGCCAGAGCAGGCAATTGCAATTAGAAAAAGAGAATATCAAAAAATGGCCAACTTGCAAAACCATCTTTTTGTTAGAGGTTTTGGTAAAAGCATAAGCTATAGTAAAGGTAAAATTGTAGTTAAACAAAAAGGTAGAGTATTAAACAGATTTTCATTAAAAAATATTAAATATTTAAGTGTTGAAGGAGAAAGTATAAGCATATCAACAAAAGTAATACACTACTGCGCTGAAAATAATATTGCTATTGATTTTGTGGAAACCAACGGTCAGCCACAAGCCAAGTTATATTCCGCAACGGCAACTAATTTTGAAATATGGGTGCACCAAACGGCTGCCAATGTAAATCAAAAAGCCTTTTTTATTGCGAAGCAAATTGTTTTAAGCAAAATTAAAAATCAACTAAAAACCATAAAATATTTTGCAAAGTATGCTATAAAAAAAGAAGCTGACTTGGCCATACAATACCCAATTACTGTAAAAAGATTAAACAATATTATTATCGGTTTAAAAAGCAATATAGATGTTCAACCTATAGACGACCTTAGGTCTAAATTAATGGGCTATGAAGGTGCAGCATCGGGCAGTTATTGGCAGTTTGTAAAAATGATGGTAGATGAAGAAACCAATTTTACTCATAGAGAACACAAAGGAGCTTCCGATTTGGTAAATAGCATGCTCAATTACGGCTATGCTATTTTGTACAGGCATATATGGAGCAGCGTTTTACAGCAGGGGCTACACCCAGGTATTAGTTATTTACATAAAGCAAGTAAAAAACAAGGCAGCTTGGTATTTGATTTAATTGAACCTTTTAGGCAACCTATAGTTGATAGAGCTATAATTGCAACCATTAATAGAGGTAGTAAACTAAGTCAACAAAAAAATTTATTAACAACAGATACCCGTAATAAAATAATTAAAGCAGTTGATCGAAGACTATTTGCATACGGTACCTACTTAAAACAAAAAAAACACCTCTACAATATTATTCACCAGCAAACACAGCAGTTAAAGTTTTACCTGCAAGGCAACACCAACACTTTTATACCTTATGAAATTTCAAAATGGTAATTCTAAGTGCAACCAATAAAGTTATCTTATTATAATGAGTGAAAAACAACTATATTTAATATGCTACGACATAAGCTTAAATAAACAAAGAACAAAGGTGGCCGAATTATTAGAGCTTTATGGTGCTCGCTTAAACAAAAGCGTATTTGAGTGCTTTTTAACAAAAAACCAAGCAAAACAAGTAAACGAAACAATTAAAAAAGCCATAAACCCAAAAACAGATACGGTTATTTTCTATTTTGTATGCCAAAATTGCTACGCAAAAAGCTGGATGCTTGGTAGATACACAAAAGGCAGCATTAGTAATACCCAGATAATTGAATAAGGTAAAGCATTTGCGAAAAATTTAGGACTTAATAGTAGCTTTTAAGGTAAAAAAACAGCAAAAGTGTTCGCAAAAGCTAATATTATACTATTTTATAGGAGTGTTTGCGAATTTCAAATGTTCTTTGACGTAATACTACAAAAATATTACTTGATTATGAATGGATTATTTATAATGAAAATATTTAATTTACTCAACGCAAAAAATAATTTGGAAAAGTTGTTTTGTTGAGAACAAATTTTTAGCTTTGAAGTATTGATAATGAATAAACTATATATTATATATGGCAAAAAACCAATGAATTGGGATGAGAACATTTTATCATTTGCGAAAAATAGGTGTTTAATGTGTAAAATATTGAAGATAAACGACTTATATAGAAATATGGAACAATCAAAATTTATAATTAATTGATAATGAGAGAATTCCATAAAGGTCTGGGCGAATGCCTACTGAGACATTCAAGTGAATCCATAACATCTTTTGCTTTAAAATTCCATAAAGGTCTGGGCGAATGCCTACTGAGACTTCGCAAAGTGGATGAATATAAGGTTGTTATATTATTCCATAAAGGTCTGGGCGAATGCCTACTGAGACATTGAAACCTCAGTTTTACCTTGCTTAAAATAAATTCCATAAAGGTCTGGGCGAATGCCTACTGAGACAGAAATGATAGTGAATATAATATCAGGAATAATGTTATTCCATAAAGGTCTGGGCGAATGCCTACTGAGACTTAGGGAGTGTAGGATACATCGATGTAGGTGTATCCGTCATTCCATAAAGGTCTGGGCGAATGCCTACTGAGACTCTATATTTTTTGTTGTTTATTTTTTCTATTTCCATTCCATAAAGGTCTGGGCGAATGCCTACTGAGACTCTATTCTTTCAATAAGATTATTTATTTCTAATTGTAATTCCATAAAGGTCTGGGCGAATGCCTACTGAGACGCATAATACGCGGCTGCTGCATCATAACTTGGGTGAATTCCATAAAGGTCTGGGCGAATGCCTACTGAGACTTCTTTTTTTAACACATTTAGTAAATAGCTGCTGTATTCCATAAAGGTCTGGGCGAATGCCTACTGAGACAAAATATTGTTTCTAAATAATCTAAATCAGTAGTTGAATTCCATAAAGGTCTGGGCGAATGCCTACTGAGACACTTAGCTCACCATTAGCTAATGCTTTTTTTATATCTATTCCATAAAGGTCTGGGCGAATGCCTACTGAGACAGATTTTGTTGTTTTTTAGTCTTCTTTTTGCTTTTGGTATTCCATAAAGGTCTGGGCGAATGCCTACTGAGACTTTATATGGTTTATTTCATCACCGTAAACATTTCTGATTCCATAAAGGTCTGGGCGAATGCCTACTGAGACCCAGAGGTAGGTCAGATCACCTCCACCTGGTCGAATTCCATAAAGGTCTGGGCGAATGCCTACTGAGACTTCTTCAGGACATCCGTCTAAAACTTGCTGGATGGCCAAATTCCATAAAGGTCTGGGCGAATGCCTACTGAGACGGAGTGTAGGATACGTTGATGTCTATAAAGCCATCAATTCCATAAAGGTCTGGGCGAATGCCTACTGAGACAGATTCATTTACATTGAGTACACAGTTACCTTTCTATTCCATAAAGGTCTGGGCGAATGCCTACTGAGACTTTTTTTTATTTTTAAATCAAAACTGATTTTATCTTATTCCATAAAGGTCTGGGCGAATGCCTACTGAGACTTTAATTACTCGATATTCTGAGTAACTTTATCTTTATTCCATAAAGGTCTGGGCGAATGCCTACTGAGACAAAAATTGCTCATTTTTTACTAAAGCAGACAAAGGTATTCCATAAAGGTCTGGGCGAATGCCTACTGAGACTTTCTTTAGTAGGTGTTCTACTTTTTCACATGAATTCCATAAAGGTCTGGGCGAATGCCTACTGGGGGTACTTTCGGCATACGCCCAAAAAGTTGTCACATCGAAAATATCTCAATGTAATTGTGGTAACATTTATCTACTTTCCTTTCTAACAGTAGCATAAAAAGCTTTTTGAGTGTCAATAACTGCTGTATTTATATAAATATGAGTAGTATCAAATCAAGGTAAAGACTTGGTCGAGAAAAAAGTTAGTAAGGCACCTTATACAATGAGCGATCCTGATGCTGGTCTTAATCACCCACTTCCAACAAAACAAGGATTGAAATTTTATATCAATAACCGCTAAATCATCTAAAAAATGAACAGCCCCCTACCCTTCCATCACCCCAACAAAACAAAATTTATTATTCGGACTATCAGCAGATAAAAGAGTTAATCCAATGGCTCAGTTCCTGATAAACACCATTTATCACCACCATATTTGAACTTGTATATATCGGGTAAAATAATGACATCGAACTGATATTCAAAACAGATTTTTTTCGAGTAAAAGGCACGAAGTATATAAATACTGCTACTGGTGCAATAAGAGCAAAATGCTTAAAGCCATCAACAATAAACATTTGTAAATATGGCAAAATAACAAACTAAGCTACCTAAAGGATTTACCAAAACAATATAAAATGTAGCTGTAGCAATAACCAAAAAGCCAAGGTCATCAGCAATAACATAATCTCTTTTACTTATGCATCTTATACATTATAAATAACATAATAAACTAAGCAGCTCTCGGAACTGGCCTTCTGCAGTTTCCGGAAACAAAAATGCTAAACCGCTGATATTCCTATTGTTAGCTAAAAAGGCAGAAAATAAACAATAACAGCCGCAATAATTTAAGTAATTAAATATTTATAGTCAGCCTATTATATTGATAAACCACCCCCACTTTCTACTTCTTTAAATGAAGCTATTTTTATAAGCGATTTTATATTCATGGTGTTTTCATAAGAACTAAAAAATGTAATGCAAAGCTAAAGCCTAAGTAACTATCTGCAAGAAATGCTCCTACGGATTGCTTCTTGACAGATGCCCTACGGTAGTTCCTATACGGCTTTGTACGCAGCATAAATTTTTAAATAATTCTTATATGAAAACAAACGAATTGTATCAAAAAATCACTGATGAAATAGTGAAATTATTAAAAAAGCAGTTAGCAGGTGGAGGGCAATCTTGGATTAATTTAAAAGGCAATTGTTTACCACACAATTTAACTACTGCAAAAAATTATAGTGGCATCAACACCCTTATTTTAAGCATTTATAGCAGCCTTAAAAAATATGAACACAACGGTTGGTTAACCTTCAATCAAGCCCGAAAACTTAATGCAAAAGTAAAACCCGGTGCTAAATCTGCCCCAGTTTATTACTTCACTTTTGTATATAAAGATAGCAAAGGGAAAACTATACCTCCTGCTAAAATTGCTACAATGACCAAAGCAGAAATTTCGGTTTTAGACGCCTACGGTATTATAAAAAGTTATGCGGTATTTAATGCAGCTCAAGTTGAAGGTTTGCCCGAAAATTTAACAAGTAATGATCTTGAAATTACTTTAAACGATTTTGAACAAGACCAACAAGCAGAAAGTATTTTAAACAATTCTACGGCTACCATTTACATCAAAAAATCTAATGAGGCTTTTTACAGCCCTAACGAGGACATTATAGTACTTCCCTTAAGGGAACAATTCCCAAAAAATATGAAATTCTACGAAGTTGCTTTTCACGAACTGAGCCATTGGACGGCACACGAAAGCCGCTTAAATCGTCCTATAAAAAATAAATTTGGTTCTGCTGCATATGCTAAAGAGGAATTAATCGCAGAGCTGGGAGCTGCTTTTCTAATGGCTGAAATAGGTTGTGAAAAATTGATAACTGATAATGCTGCCTATATCCAAAGTTGGTTAAGCGTTTTAAATAACGATCCTAAAATAGTAATTAGCGCAGCAGCAAAAGCGCAGAAAGCAGCAAACTATATTTTAATGAAAAGTCTGCAAGCTGCCTAAAAGATAAGCCGGTTATAATAGCCGGCTTTTTATTTTTTAAAGAAGTCTCAGTTCTAGTCATTTTGAATTAGCTCTCTTAGGCTTGGCACGTGAGACGTATCTTGCAATAATTGGCAATAAATCTAAAAAAGGAATAGATCATCACCTATTCCATATAAAAGCAAAGCGGAGACCCCCCGGAAACCGCATAAGCTATTTTATTACTATTCCTTAGGTCGCTACACTTGCATATCCTGTGTAATGGCCTTACGATTTACTTTTAAGGGCTGTATATGGCCTTTAATGGCAGTTTTTAACTCATTAGTAAGGTTAATATGATTTGGAGCATTACCACGCTGTATATCCTCTAATTTGAAATCTGGCGTATTTTTAAAAACGCCTTTGCTTACTTCGCTGTCTTGTGTCCAGTCCTTTAGAAAAGCTTTATCCGTTTTTACATTTTCAGCACCTACAATTTTAGTGGTTAATTCATTGCTTACTTTCCAATCTGCCCTGGTGTTTGGGTGTTGAATTTCTACCGTTGTTTTATTAGTGTTGTTTTGCTCAATTGATATAGGGTAATTAGCAGCGTTTAAACCACTATTTTTAATTGCTCTTTGATAGGCATTTTCTATATTTTTTACGTCCGCAGCTGCACCTTCTTTACCGTGGTTAAGCTCAATACTAATACCGCCTAAACCTTCTCGAATTATAGGCTTTACATTCACCGCATTTTCAGTAATTCTATTTTCCTTATTGCCGAAAGCATTTTTTAACTGTACTGAATAACGGTCGCCAGTTATATCATTATCGGTCGCATCTATAATTTGCGCTTGTGGGTGATTTTTTACAATCCTGTTTATCGTTTTAGTGTTTTCTTCACTAACAGGCCCCACGGTAGCAATATACAATTCATTTTTACCCTCTTTTTTATCTTTGACTTGCCATTTACTAAGCGCATCAATAGGGCTTTCTGTTATCGTGATGCGCTCTATTGCTTTATCTGCATTAGGGTTTGAAATCCATACCGCCCCACTCTTTACGCTACCAACGGCAGCGCCTTTGAAATTGAAGTTATGCAGTTCTAATCCATTATGTGTACCATTAGCACCAATGGTATTATTGTTGAATTTGTAGACAGGAAACGCTGTATTTTTAAATTTAGCCCCACTTTGCATGGTAACTTCTTTGTTGAAAACACGGCCTTTAAATTCCGCTGCTTGTAGCGTTTCTTTTTCAATACCACGGTTTTCTAAATAGCGGGTATCAGTCAAAGCTTCATAGCTTAAATATTTTTTTCTAGTCGCTGCATTAATATTAGTTGCTTCTTTTGAAACTTCTAATTTTGAGCTTTCTACTACATTACTATTATAATGGGTGAAATGCGCTTCTCGAAAGTTCAACCCTTGTTTTTGCTGTATCAAATCGTAAATTGTACCTTTTTGATTATTTTGATTGTAAAACGTTTCGTGTTCGGTAGATGGGTTTCTTCTTATTACCATCCATTCTGAATGATTGCCTATTTTTTCAAGCCGTGTAAGGGTTTTACTACTACCCTTTTTATCTATTTCATAACCATAATTATTTAGCGCAAATTGTGCTAAATCCGACTTTTTGAAATCCTCAATTTCGCTATAAGGAATAGAATTGCCTTTTGTGTTTTGTTTGTTCATATTACAAAATATTTTACTTTATATATGGGTTTTTATATCTGTTAGTTTTTATTTTCCTTATTGCTTTGCTTTTGAAACGGTACTAAATTTATAAGCGATGCCTATAAATAATTTTAAAGTGCTGTAGGCAGTTGCATCAAAACGGAAATCACCAATCAAATTAAATTTACCTACTTGCTTTGTCGCACCTACTCCAAAAGTAGCTCCTACCGTGCTTTGTCTTTTGCCTTTTGAAAAATCTCGCTCAATTTCTGGCTCAAATATACTTTTAACCCTTGTTTTCGACTGGCTTGAATTAATTGCCAATCCAGCTAGAGGATAAACAGTCAAATTATTATCTAAGTAGAAATTATACAAGCCAACTAAATTAAAATCTGCATAAGTCAAGTACCCTTCTACTATACTATTATCAGTCTCTAATCTATAAGGATAATATGCAATTTGTGCCATTGCTCCGAAATTGCCAAAGTCTTTTTTTATACCAGCATTTATACCAATAGCGGTATTTTCAATACGAAATGTCGGCCCAGCAAAAAGTAAATCTTGTGCCGTTACCTTTATTGTGCTTAGTGTTATAAGCAATGCTATAAAACATAATACAAATAAATTTTTCATAATTTTATCTTTAATAATTAAATGATTTTTCACCATGTAATATACTGCTTTCTGCTGGATTTTCAACAGCTTTTAACTTTATTTCGTAATCAGATATTAACTGGAAAGCATCCATTTTTACACCAATATAATTTAACCACATAGCGTCACTTTTATCATATTTACCTTTGTAATTATCAATATAATCTTGTTCTGGATATTCCTCATATTTAGCCCTAAACTTAACAAAGGTTTGTTTTGAACTGGCAATTTTTGCCACAAATTCGCCTGGTTGAAATTCTGCTATTTCGTGTGGCTTTATCAAATATTTTTCCTGCTCACTTTTACTTTGTCCTATGTTTTCACTATTGTTGTAATTAGAATCAGATTTGCTTTTACTTTTGGTTTTTTTTGTTACATCACGTTTGCCAATCATATTTGATGCTTTTTGCAAAGTTTCTTCATTACCATTAAGCCCAATGAAAATATTACCACAAGATGCAATAATAACATCTGTTCTATCTTTGCCGTAATCGTTGCGTATCAAAGAATAATCTTGTGTTGCAATAGTGAGTTTTAATTTTCGGCTTCTACCTGTAGATGGTATTTTTTCAATGTCTGGTATTCTTACTGTATTAAACTCGTCCATCGGAATAAACAAGGGTATGCGCTTTTCATTTCTTTTCGCATCTACATTATTTAATTTAAACATAGTAGAAAATATCATGGCTAAAGGTGCTTTAAAAGCCTTTTCATATTCGCTATGGTTGCCAACCATAACATATAGTTGATTTTCAGCTTCATTGATTTTCAAATTAAAATCACTACCCGATAAAGTATAAAATATTTTTTGACTATCTAATTTACCCAAAGAAGTAAATACCGTTCCCAACACACCAGCCGTTTGATTTTGACTACCACCTACTGTATTTTCATCGTCTTTATCCATTTTGTAACCTACCGCAATTTTTACCCCTGCTATTTTGGTAGCAGCTTGTGGTACGGTTTCGCACATTCCTATAATTGTAGTGATCCGTTCATCTAACATTAAACTAATCAAATGGGGTAAGGTGCAATATTTAGGGTGTTGATATTTTAAAAATAAAATAACAGCTGTTACATACTGTACAAAATTGTTACGCCAAAATGTATTATTGCCAGTATCAGTTAAGCCTAAATTATCGGATAAAACTTCGGCTAATTCAATAATAACTTCATCATCTTTTATGTACATTGGATCAATCGGATTGATTTGATTTTGTGGGTCTAAAAAATCAATGATCCGTAACTTATCCAGCTGATTTTCGCTCTTAAGTTGGGCAGTTACCATATTGGTTAACTCTGGAAATTTTGGGTCATAACAAAACATTGCATCAGTTTTGGTTTTAATACATTGTGAAATAAGTGGCTTAATCATTGAAGCTGTTTTACCTGCACCAGCACCGCCAATAATTAAACTACTCATAAACATATTAGGAATAGCAATCTTTGTTTTTCGGGGCTGTACGACCTCAATATAATAATCTGCTTTATTAGTATTTAGATCTGGTTTCAGTAGGTCCGTTATCGGTGCATTATCTTCAAAATCTAAAGAGTTTACCAGCCGAATAAAGAAATGTAAGGAAAGCATCAAAATTAAAAAACTACTGGCTTCCAAGGATAGCCGTATATAATTTACGGCCAATGTAGAACTAAATAAATAGGTAACTAAAAAAAATAAGGCCACTACAAAAGTTAAAGCTGCCAGTAATAAACCAACTTTATTACTTTCTAAATCGAACGCTTTACGACTGTTATATTCTAAGAACAAAAGCCCTGCCGTAATCAAAATAACCACCTTTGCCAATAGGTATAATTTGGTGCTATATTCATAAGCTTTTATGGTTAAACGTTCAAACATAAACACTTCTATGCCATAGAAAACAGCCGCATAGTTGCACATCACTATAAAAATTGCCCCTATCATAAACAACAAATAAAGCCTTTGGTTTTCCTCTATATACTTTCGATTTATCATAATAAAGTTATTGCCAATTTTTTTTAATAAGTAGTCAAAATATTCATATAAATTTCTTGTTCTTTATAGCCAATATTTTCATTAGACACCACCGTAGTTTTTGCCGCTTCATTCAATAATTGTACTGCTTGTTTTGCCTTTTCCATAGAGTCGGTAATGTGTTTATTTCTAATTTCCATTAGTTCTAAGCGTTGGCTATCATTCATAATTAATAGCGGTTCTTCTACGCTTTCCGTTAATCCTTCATATACTGCCGATACATCAATACCATATATAAATAATAGTAACTCTATTAATTCCCGCACCGCATCTTTCATAATTTCCAGTTTCTTTTTATTGTCGCCACTACTATTTTTGCATTGATAATAAACCTGCTTTGCATAATCGAAATTTGTTTTTGAAATTGCCTTGCTGGTCATATAAACACCAAGATCAATATTGTCAATTTGCGCTGCTTTTAGGTCGGCAGCTGCTTTGGCATAAGCAGCCGCAGCAGTAATAAATACATCCTGTTCCGTGCCATCACAGGTTATTAAGTTATCTTCTAATATATCGAATAGCAAATCATCTATTTCAAAATTTAAAATTTCATTACCCAGCGCATCTACAATAAATTCACGTATTGTTTTGGCCGATAAATCACGGTCTAAAACGGCTGCTTTTTTCTTTAGTTCGTCCACTTCGTTAAACAAGGCTACGGCTTGATTTAGCTTTGCTTCAATGCCATAGTTATCTAAATTAAACTGATTGGTTCTATGCGCTTCTAAGGGATTTAAATCACTTAAATTAAAATGTTCTGTAACAGATAATTCACCTAAATCAAATAAATCTTTTACTTTAACATCAATTGGATTTTTGGTTAAATTATCCAGTTTCGGTAAATGATGTTTCTTTGCTAAGTCGTTAATTGTGGCTCTTATTTTATCTACACTTTCTACTATAGAAAGTATATCGTTTAATTCGCCCGACATTAAAGACTCATTTACTTTTCTATAAACGGCCTCCATTTTTTTGAATTCCATCGTAAATTGTTCATCCATTATATTGTCACCATCCTCTAATTGATGGTGATTGTAGTCTTGTATTTTCATTACTACATCTTCTACAATTTCAATAATTTCTAAAGTGCCACGGCCGATATCGGTAATTTGGGCAGTCATTAAAAGGGGCGATAAGGAGAATATTATTAATAGGATTTTTATTGCTCTTTTCATATTCGAATTTTTTTTCGTTATCTTAAATTGATCGCTATTTCAAATTTTCGGTGAGCTGTTTGGTATATCGTTTCATGTCCTGCAGCTTTAATTCCTGTTTGGACATTGTTGTACTTTGGTTAGCTTCTTCAATTAATTTCGCCCCTTCCATTCGTAAATCTTTTGCTTTCGTAAAATATTCGTCACGCTGCTGCATTAGCTTTATGCGTTCGCCATCATTAACATTTAAATCGGGTTCAGATTGAATTTCATCTACCGCATCAAATAAACCTAAACCTTCCATTGCTCCAGCTACTTCATCAAAGAAATCCTGTATCACGTCCATTTGTTCCTCTATTCTATTTTTTACGTTGATCGAATTGGTATTACAGTTGTTTATTTTCAATTGGTAGTTTTCAATTTCGGCTATTGTAATTAGTTCCTTATAAACTAACTCTTCGTAATATTCCATATCTTCATCTTGAACAGACATTTCTTTTTCAAGTATAATGTTTTCTAAATTTTCATTTAAAATAGCCAAACTATCCACCCAAAAAGACAAATTATCACAATCTTTATCGAAGGCCGGCACCATGGCCATTAAGTCTGGTATAACATCCATCATAGTAATGTTCATTTCTTCTAAAGAATGGAGTTTAAGGCTGACCCCATTTATCAAATTATCTAATTCAATCGCCTTGGCTTCGTATTCATCTGCTAATTGAAAATTTGATATAGCAGATTGTAATGTAAATTTTGATGCAAACTTTTCTATATTTAATTTTTTATCATAATTGGCTTGTAGCAAAGCCACGTTTTCATCAAAACTATTTTCAGTACTTAGCTTTCCGATAATGTCATAGTCCAAATTTTCAAACCAGTCTGCTACCGATATATTAGATAAATCACTATCCATATTGCCGAAGCCTGTTAATTCGTCTACGCCATTTACATCTAAATAATCGTTTAAATCCGTACTTAAACTTTTGGATATTTGTAATAATTTACTAATATCGTTAAGTTCTGAATTATGTAATGTTTCGTTTACCGTGCGATATAATTTATTGATCTTTTGCAGCTGCAATTGTATTTTTCTTTGATTTTGTACGCCCTGTTTTTCGGTTGCATTTTCGTTAACTTTTAGCATAATTTCCTGTACGTTTTGCAGGTTTTCAAGCGACTCAATTAAAGCGGCAAATAAATCGACTACTGGAATTTGTGCGCTAGATTGAAAGGCAATAAACAGCAAAGGAAAAAGCAATATTTTTTTGAAATTGCTGATAAATGGTTTTAGAAAACTGATTATGATAATATATAAAGCGTTCATATTAATTTTTTTTATTGTTGTTGTAGGAATAATTGTTATAGTTGTTTTTGCTGGTATTGCTTACCGCTATTCTTATTTGATAGCCTTTAGCAAATTTGCCGTTTACTGTTCCGGCAATGGTAGAAACTAAACCTCTGGCAGTATTTGCCCCTGGTACCCGGTTGGGTATTAAATCCCTGCTCGTTCTGCTGATAATCCGTTTCTTTTCATTATTGGCCGTGGCATCATAAGCCAAGCCCTCTAAAAAATCATTGTCGTAGACTTTTAAATTTACAAAGTCAGTTTGTCCAGTTTCATTACTGGTAATACTGCTTATATTGATCTGTACCCTATCACCCGAAAGACGGCTAAAGCCGTGCATAATATCACCCTGTATATAGGCTTTATCTTCAATGGTACAAGTCTCTAATAATTTTATTTCAATAGCATTTGAGCCGCTACGTACTTTTAATTTCTCTGATAATTCCGCCCGAACAAATTTACTTTCATCAACCTGCTCCGCTTGCTTACTGATATAATTAAAACTATAAATTTCTTTTTCCTTATCGCCTTTTAAATCTTCCTTATCCGCTTTTTTATCGGCTGTATAATCCATAGCTGTTACCGTTTCTGGGGCTACTGGCAAGGTTTGTTTTACTGGTGCGTTGACTTTCTTTTTTGCTTTCGGCCTTATTTTACTTGATGTGGGTCGTTTTGATTTTGAAGCCCCTACCCTACTCATTTCTTTTGCTGATTTAACGCTGCTTTGCGCCCTTTTTTCTGCCAGTAGCTGTTCTATTATGGCCACGGTGTCAAGCGATGCAAAAGCGTTGCTATCAATCGGATTAGCTATTTTTAAGCTATCCTCGTTTTTTGCTTCTGTTAAAATTTCGGCTATTTCAAAAACTGGTGCTATTTTTTTTTCTACCGATTTTGGTTTGTTAAACTTCGCATCTTTTAAGATTTGATAACGGCTTTTAGCTCCGTTTTGAGCCTTTTCTTTAGTTGGTTCAATTTCTAAGGTCGGCACAAAGGCTTGTGATTGATTAGGGCTATATAGCGTTATTGCAACACTAATAGCACCAATTAATATTAACAAACTAATAGCACCAATGATTAATACTTTCTTTATCATGTCCTAATTTTTAGTTTGTGAGTTGTTTTCATAATTTAATAAATCGTAGTCATTGACTACTTTTAAATTGGAAATTCTATTGGAATAAATGGGAACGGTAACATCTCGCATGCCGTTGCGTTCTGTAAAGGTTATCATTAGTTTGCCTTTGGCATCGAGCGCAAAAAGTGGTACGGCTATATAATACCATTCTATGCTGTTGGCAGCTACGCT
>Ga0209186_1000072_pt1 | contig 79509 bp, 71 predicted proteins | sample SidtaG_FD_187426 | JGI IMG/M metagenome (GOLD analysis project Ga0209186, IMG submission 187426) | Marine algal microbial communities from Sidmouth, United Kingdom - Sidmouth_Male2 metaG (SPAdes) (version 2) | ecosystem: Host-associated > Algae > Red algae > Unclassified | place: Sidmouth... | reverse complement strand
TGATCCGACCGGGCATCCGGCTATCTGGGAGTTGCTCGAAGCGGGCGCGCAGGCGATCGACGGCAACCAAGTGAGTGTCGGTGAGTGGCTTGAGAACTGGCTTTGAAGATGGGATCATACCCAACTTAAATAATATCTATAATTAAAAGTACAAGCTATATTTTTGCCCCGCTTTCATGCGTAAGCCCTGATAGAACGTGGCCCCATCGGCGAGGTCATCCTCGGCGGACGGAAGAATCTCAATTGTCATCAACCGAACGTTCGCGATGGCGACTGCGGACTCTCTCCTTGGCTTCCTCCCAGTCGTGGAACTTCTCTTCCCCACTGGCGACGCGCGCTTCCCGAGTTTTGAGCACGCTTTCGTGCCAAGATGGTGACTTAGGTTCGTCTCCATCCCGGCAAAGCTCACCCCAGAGGACTTCCATTGCTTCTAAGATTTCCGTTCGACTGAGGTGAGCCACTGAATCTGTTCCGCTGCTCACAGTTCATTACAGGGCTCCAGTTTACTCGGTTCAGCCTTCACATGGACCTCGAAGAAGCTGTCCGTCGTTGTCCTTTCTGAAGCCTCTTCCACCAGATCGCTAGACCTGATGGGCCCGGTCAAACGGATCGCTCATTAGGCAGCCCGCCATTCGTCATCGCAATCCGTATCCCCAATCCCGCATCAGTCATCGGATATCAGCCATCAGATCCCGCCACCCGCCACCCGAATCCCGAATTCCGAATTCCGAATCCCACCACCCGCATCCCGAACCTCCCTCACCCAAAGAAGCAGCAGTATTCATCTTCGCTGATCTTGGCGAGAGCCGCCGAGAGGGTCTTTGTTTCAGGACATGGGTCGTAGCGATGCCATTTCATGTCGGCCCGCTGCCAGTAAATCGCCCAGGCGTCCCGTGTGCGGAAGTAACGGATTCGGGCGAACGATTCCTCGGTCCATTCGCCAGGGCGTTCATAGGCGGGACGATTCAGGAACAGCTCAATAGACTGCTTTTCGATCCGCTGCCCCTCGCGCATTTTGTCGCGAAGCTTAAGAGGCGGGCGATGCTTCACCCAGAACTCGTCTTCCAACTGTCTGAGGATTGCGGTGGTTTCGTTTTCCGTGAACGCCATGGGAAGAGGAATAGAGTTCGTTTGTCTCCTTACGGCAAGTTCATCGCCAGTCGGGAGCCTGGTCGGGCGGGGAATACGATGCCGGATGACGGATTGGAATTTGGCATTTGGGGATTTGTCATTCGGAACGGGGGATCGGATATCAGTCATCAGTCATCAGTCATCAGTCATCGGATCACGCCTCGCTTCGCCTCCGCCGTCCCGCCACAATCCGCCCAGTTCCCAGTTCCCTCTTCAATCTTCCAAATTCCAAAACGTTATTCTTCGTGGAGAAATCTGCGTGCTCCGTGCCGAATGTTGAGAACATGAACTGAGGACTGGCTTACATGAAAAATGATCCGGTATTTGGAAGGGTAGTTTTGGAACAGAAGTTGCCTCAGCTCCTCCTTTCCCCACAAGCCATTTTCAGGCGCTATCGGGCAGCGTTCTGGCAGTTGGCTTAGCGTCTGAATCTCCGCTTTGATCGCCACATACCACTCGGATACTTTTTCGGGGGCTTCTTGTTCCAGCCACTGAAGAATTTCTTCTAAGTCCTCCTGTGCCGTCGGCGCAAAGACGATGTCGTAGTCCGGCATCGACTAGAGATACTTGGAATCAAGATCGGCGAAAACATCAGCAGCTTTGATTCCCTTTCCGCCATCGCGGAAGTAGGCCATCGCCTTCTGGAGCCGCGCATCCTGTCGAGCTTGGTCCGCCAGGGCTGCCATCTCTTGGTAAGCTTCTGCATCTTGCACGACGACAGCAGCTTCCCCGTTCACCGTCAGAATCGCCCCCTCCTGGGACTCCTTGAGCGTAGCGATATGGCTTTTGCTATTCCTGAGGAAGTCGCTCAGCGGTTTAATAGCTTTTGCTTTGATCATGATGAGAGCAGTGAATACTATGAAAATATACTGCTATCCGAATTCCGTCAAGCGGGATGACGGGTGACGGATTGGAATTCGGAATTCGGAATTCGGGGATTTGTCATTCGGAACGGGTGACGGGTTGGGGAATTTGGCATTTAGGGATTTGTCATTCGGAACGGATGGTCTGTCCCAGCCATCCGTTGCGCTAATTCTGCCATAGGCGCCCATCAGCCATCGGATCACCCGTCATCCGCCATCCGTCATCCGTCATCCGTCATCCGTCATCCGATTCTCCAACAACGCCCCAACCCGCCACCGCAACGCTTCCTCCGCCGGGTAATACGCCACCTCGCGCGGGAGCAGCACTGACCGGCCAGGAAGTAAATGAGGAAGTAAATGAGGAAGTAAATGGGGACAGGAAGTAAATGGGCGAGAGTAAATGGGGACGGGTTCAAAGTGAGAAGAGACGGAAAATTATACCATTTGGCGTGGCCATCTGCGAGCGAGAGTAAATGGGGACGGGTTCAAAGTGAGAAGAGACGGAAAATTATACCATTTGGCGTGGCCATCTGCGAGAAATTTCCTGCGAAGCTCAGCGAGCGCTTACCGACCATGGTTCGGGACCGTTTGTCAGGGGCCGCTCTGGCTTGAGAACGTCGACTACCAGAATCGAGGCGCGACTTTCCTTGGCAACGCTGCTGAAAGTGCCACTTCGGTATCTGGATCTTGGCTTCGACGACTACGAGAAAACGTTCACCCTGAGATCTCGCAGGATTCGTAGCTCTCCCCACTGACTACCTCGCATCGCTCGGGGACCGGAGTCGCGATTGGGACTGGCTAGCACATCGCGATTGCGCTGAAAAACCCGCTCGACGAACCGCTCGCCGCCGAAAATTGCCCCGTCGGTGAGGTAGCGGACCCGGCACCGAAGCGCCTGCCACATGGCGAGTCGTCCGCCGGACTCAAGCACAGCGATCGCCTCATCATGAGAGAACCCGCAGCGGGTTGCCCGCCCACCTTCGCCAACTCCTGACTCGACGCCTACTCCGTAGAGAAGCTTGCGGTAGCTGGACTGAACTACTTCCCAAGAAACTTGCCGTTCTTCTTGGAGAGCGAGGCCGAGGCCGCGGCGGGCACGGCGACTACCGCCACAGGCTTCGCCATACCCCGAAAACACGAAATCGGCCGGGTCATCGACGATACCAGCGCGCACGGGATTGAGGTCGATGTAGGCAGACATCGCCAGCAACGCTTCATCGGAATTACCCACGATGACCGACTTGAACCGGCCCTCCCAAAGCGTCCCTCTACGCCCCTCATTCCAGTTGTAATAGCGGGTAAACCGTTGCTTTAGCTCCTTCATGAAGACATCCAGTTTGCCCCGGCGATCCAGGTAGGACTGCCGAATCTTCTCCTTCTTTTCCGCGAATCCGTGCTGATCACAATTGGCCAACTCCAGTGCTACCTGTCGGGCTTTCTTCTGCCCATACAGAGGCCTAATCAATGAGACCAATTCCTTGTCCGAGACTTCCTCGCTTGGCCGAATCTCTGCATCCGCAGGCACCTCTAGCAGGAGATGAAAGTGATTGGACATCAGGCAGTAGGTCAAGATCCGAACACCCGTCAGATGCTCAAGCCCACGCATCGTCTTGCGAAAAAACCGCTTTTCCTCGTCCCCGAAAATATAGCGCCCATCCACCACCCGAGACACACAGTGGTAGTAGCTTCGCAGATCATCTTCAACTAGACGCGCCATCCTCATAACTTAGAGGATAGTCAAATATGTTCAAAAGAACAACCATTTTCTTGCTTTGAAGCTGTCCTCATTTACTCGTCCCATTTTCTTGCTTTGAAGCTGTCCCCATTTACCTGAAGCTGTCCCCATTTACCTCTCCAAAGCTGTCCCCATTTACCTCTCCATTTTCTTGCTTTGAAGCTGTCCCCATTTACCTCCCTCTAGCTGGAGATGAAAGTGATTGGACATCAGGCAGTAGGTCAAGATCCGAACACCCGTCAGATGCTCAAGCCCACGCATCGTCTTGCGAAAAAACCGCTTTTCCTCGTCCCCGAAAATATAGCGCCCATCCACCACCCGAGACACACAGTGGTAGTAGCTTCGCAGATCATCTTCAACTAGACGCGCCATCCTCATAACTTAGAGGATAGTCAAATATGTTCAAAAGAACAACCATTTTCTTGCTTTGAAGCTGTCCTCATTTACTCGTCCCACTTTCTTGCTTTGAAGCTGTCCCCATTTACCTGAAGCTGTCCCCATTTACCTCTCCAAAGCTGTCCCCATTTACCTCTCCATTTTCTTGCTTTGAAGCTGTCCCCATTTACCTCCCAAGCTGTCCCCATTTACCTCCCCCCATTTACCTCCCGTTGCTTTGAAGCTGTCCCCATTTACCCCATTTCACCATTTACCTCTCCATGCTTTGAAGCTGTCCCCATTTACCTCCCGTTGCTTTGAAGCTGTCCCCATTTACCTCCCGTTCAATTCAGGAAAAACAACGACCTAGGAAGCCTTCAACTGATCCAAAGCAGTGCGTCACCAACGCGACGCCATCTTTGACCATCGTAAGCAAAGAGATAGACCGTACCCACCCCGCCCCCGTTATAAATCAGCGCCTGCCGCTGGTCCGAGCTAAATCCACCACGCGTGAACTCTCAGGAGCCCTCCCTCCAGCGGGTAAGCTTGATCCCATATTTAGCAGCGACCTTCTTGAGCCCATGATGAGTCGGAGTCGCACGATTCCGAGCCTGAAAGCTGTCGAAGGTATCGCGCTTAAGTTGCGGCATCTCTTCATAGAGATAGTCCCAACTCAAATCAGCCTCATACGTGGAGGAGCATCCAGGCGAAGGACCATTTGGAGCTCGCCAGTAAACGTCTCTTTCGATACTGAACTCGGCACAAACATCTCGGATCAGCGCATAGTCGAGTTCATCGAACGTCGGAGCATACTCTTGGACTGTGCCACAGGATTTGCAGCGACTACTGAGCACATCGGAGCTACTGCACGACACACAGCAGAAGAACAAGGCGGTCCAAAGGGCAAAAAAACTTTGCATGTTGGCGCCGAGATCACACTCGCTAGGCCGTTTCCCCTACTCCGCGCCGAAGGCGTAGAGGTGGGTCTGGGTGGCGACGTACATCACGCCGTTGGCGATGACGGGGCTGCTGTAGATGGGGGCGGGGAACTCGATGAGGCTGAGTTCTTTGCCGCCGTCTTTGCCGCCGCTGAGGACGTAGAGTTCGCCTTCTTCGTTGGCGATGAGGACCTTGCCATCGACTGCGACGGTGGAGCCCCAGATGTGGCCCTTGGTGTCGAACTCCCAGAAGTGCTCGCCGGTCTTGGCGTCGAGGGCGAAGACGCGGCCGGAGTAGTCGCTGATGTAGAGGACACCATCGGCGATCGATGGGGTGGAGATGGAACGCTGGAGGCCCTTGAACTCCCAGACTTGCTTGCCGCTCAAGTCGCCGGTTCCTGTGGCATCGATCGCGGCGATCCGTCCGACACCTTCACCGTGCTCGGGGTCTTGACCGATGCAGGCATAGACGAGGCCGTCGTAGTAAACCGGGGTGCCGACGCACTCGGATGGACCTTCGTAGGTGGCGTATTTCACTGGCTCGCCGCTGTCGGGGTCGATGCGGTACTCGGGAGCATTGCAGTCGAAGCGCCACAGTTCGGGAAGTAGGCTGATCGCGAACTCGTCATTCGGGTCTTCGCCTTCTGCGAGCTTAGCCTCGGTGCCGAGACCGTAGACCCAGCCGTCACCGGCGGCGAAGATGACTTGGCCGGCAGCGACTGCAGGAGACGACCACGAGCAGTGTAGGACACGGCTGGAAACGATCGGATCCATTTCACCGACATACTTGCCCGACTCGGCGTCGAGAACGATGAAACTAGGAGCCTGGGGAGCTGGGATATTGGTGTGCGACCAATCGACTCCGTTGGAGGTGGTGCAGAAGACCTTGCCGTCTTCGACATGAACCGTCGAGGAAGCGATGTTGTGCGGGAAGACTCCTAGCTCTGCACGCATGTCGTAGACCCACAGGATATCGGCATCGGTCGGCTTTATGTCAATCGGCTCACCATCGGGACCACCTTTATAACTGGCTTCGTCGGTCATGCCCTGGTTTCCGTCTGCCATACCTTTGACGTCGAAGCAGAGGATCTCGCACCGGTTGGTAACGATGTAGCCCTTGTCCCCGTCGATCGCGGCGGATGAGCACATCCCGAGAAATTCCCAGTCGGACACCTTACCCGCACCGAGCTTCGGCGAAGCCAGCTGCCAGAGGAAGTCGCCGGTCTTTTCGTCGAGGCAGTAAACGACGCCACGGTCACCGAGGTTATCTGCGTCACGGGGCGACTCGTTGTTGGTTCCGACGTAGACTCTGCCATCCGCCACCGTGACGGTGCCGTAGGCTGCTGATCCGAGCTTAGCCGCCCACTTCAGGCCTTTAGTCGTGGCCATGTCGATGTCTTCCGATCCCTTAAGCCGCTTTCCGGGGTCGACATCGAGGTTTAGTTCGGTGGCGGGTGAGGCCATATTCCGGAAACCATTGCCTCCCCAAGTCGGCCAATCCTGAGCGGTGGCGAACATCGGAAGGGCGAGAAGAGCGGCGGCGTAGCGGGCGTGAGACATGGCAGGTAGACGAGGAACGGTGGATCTAGAGAAGGAGGGGAGAGAACTGTGGAGCGCTAGTTTGAATAGAGCTTGATGTTGTCGACGAAGACTGGCTTCTGCGCCTGTGGAGAGAAGCCGAAGATTCCGGGGGCTCCCCAAGTATGACCGGCTTCGTGTTCGACATTTAAGGTCCAGGCATCTGGCTCGGGATCGCCCTTTTTCCACGCCTTGGCCATGATCTTGGTCGCTGTGGTTCCATCACCGGGGACGACTTTCGTCTTGAGGCGATACCATTGATTCGCAGTGACTGGGAACGGCACGTTGTGCTTGAAGCGTTCGTGGTTGGACGAGACTTCGAGCATGTTGGAGTTGCCGACGAGATAGATGGCGTAGTGGGCATTGACCAAGCCGATGACCGACTTGATTCGACGATTGCCGTCAGTCATGACGTCGGCTTCGAGCGTGTAGTTGCTCAGCTCCGGCGGGCCGAAGAACGACGTAGCGCGCTGGAATAGCAGGCGGTCGAGCGTCTTGCCGAAGACCTTGTTGCCGTCCCTCTCGCGGACGTCGAACTTGAAGCGAGCTCCGATCCACGACAATGGCGGATAGGCGAAGTTGCCTCCGTGAGCAGCCGGTGTATCGCCGAGCGTGAAGCCTTCGAAATCTTCTTCGTAGCCGAGTCCGGGAACGACGCGGCCGCGGACAAAGGCACTCATGCCATCCTTGGTCGTGCCCTTGAACATTCCTGCGCTGGCTTGGGCATCGGCAGCTGCTACGAGGACACCGCTCTCATTAAATGACGCATCGAGCTTGGCCTGCACCTTGGCGGTGGGAGGAATGAACGATTCCCAAGTGAACTCGCTGGCAGGAATCTCACCAACGACATAGCCATTAGCATCCAGCGTCTGGAAGGAGAACGACTGGGTCTTGCCAGGAGTCAGCAGGATATCGGCGGGAATAGTGCGAACACTGACAGCCTCGCCGGTCTCGACCGCTGTGACGGTGGGAAGGTCGTCGCGGGAAATGCCCTCGTTGTCGATGCCGAAGCAGTAGAGCCGCTTCGTGGTGTGCAGGAACAGGTGGCCGTCCCAGAGGCAAGGCGACCCGAGGCAGTTGCCCTCCAGTTCGATACTCTGCAAGATGTTGCCATCGGTATCGACGACCTTGAGGACTCCCTCGTTCATCGGCACGAAGAGCAAGCCGTCGGCATAGAGCGGAGACGAGTGAATGTTGCTGGTCCCGAGCTTCAGGTTCCACAGGATCTCGCCGGTCTCGACATCGACACAGGCGAAGTTTCCGGTAGCGGTGATTTGGAAGATCTTGTCTTCAGCCAAAACCGGGGAGCTGGTGAAGATACCGAGTTCTTGGCGCCAGATCTCGTCTTCTTTCCCGAGGACCAGCTGTTCGCCGCCTGCGGCCGGGGCTTTGGGAATGCGAATGGCGACCATACGACCGACTTCGGAAGTATCGATGTTCTCTTTGCCATGAATACAGATGACCTTGTCCCCATGGATGACCGGGCTGGAATTGACTCCACCGAAGGACATCTGAAAACGCCAGAGTGGCACGCCATCAGCGGCGTTGACTCCGACTAGATTGCCGCAACCAGTGCCGACGTAAAAGATCCGCTTATCGTCACGGGTCTCGAAGATCGGAGTGGAGAAGGACGAGTCCTTAGGACCAACACCTGGAGTCGAGGTCCAGACGTGCTCGCCGGTGCGCTTGTCGAACGCTAGGAAGCGATCCCTGGCCGGTCCCTGGGCACCCCAGAAGGCGGTGATCCCGCGGACGATCACAAAGTCGCCATCAATGACAGGACAGCCTGCGCGACCATTCGGGAAGGTCAGACGGCCGAAGCGCTCCATCAGCGACTTCTCCCACACTAGGTCACCATCGAAGGTGTAGCACTGGAAGTGGCCGTGAGTGGTACACAGGTAAACGTTCTTGGTGTCGGGGTCGACCGTCGGTGAGCCAACAGAGTAGCGATTGTAGACGGTGTCAGAGATGTAGTCCTTGATCTCATGCTCCCAGATGACCTCTCCGGTCTCTGGATTTAACGCAGTAAGAAGCTCGACCAAGTCGGTGGTCGAGCCCTTGTAGCCGAAACTGAACATCCGGCCATCGACAACGACCGGTGTTCCGCGGCCCTGAACCTCGCGGCTCCAAAGGGGTGTCTCGAGAACCGTGGCCGGCCCGTCGAAGTGCTCGAGGCTGGTGCCGTTCTGGTGGGGACCCCGCCAAGAGAACCAGTTGGTCGATTCTGCCCCGGCGGTAGTACCGAAGGCAAGACTGAGGATGAGGATAGACAGAAGAGCTTTCACTGATGCTATGGGAACCGGAAATTGGACCGGACTCAAGAAGAGAACGGTCCTTAGACCAAAGTGTTTTCGGATTTCCTTACGAATGCGACTGGCTTCGATTTCGGCCGAGCACCGATCTGAGCCTTCTTTGCCCGTTATTCGGGCTTGCGCAGATCCACGCAAACGGCCTGGCCGTCGTTGTTTCTCGCGTAGAGTAGCCCGTTGGCGAAGGCCGGAGCAGCCCAGACATCCTTTCTCAGAATCTGTAGGCTAGCTAACGGCGAGTACCCTTTGGGAGAGAGCTTCGCCAGTTGCAGTTCGCCGACGCTCTTCATGATCAAGAAATGCGCGCCCACTTGAATCAGCGTGCCCAGTTCACCGCTAAATTTCTCCGACCATGCGACCGCGCCGGTCGGCAGGTGCAGGCAACGCAGGTGGGCTTTTTGTGATCCGGCAGCCCCATCGACGGCGTAGAGATGCTCTCCGACCTTCACCGGCGCCTGAAACTGAAGCGACAGCTCGTCATTCCTATAAAGTTCCTCGACCGCACCTCCGGCTCCTAGCCGAATCGCTCCACAGCCGGTTTTATAGCCGCTAGAGAGAAAAATACAGTTGTCACCGAACGGAACAGGAGTGGAGGCATTGATGTCGTACCTGGTCTTCCAAGGGTAACGAAACAGCGGCTTGCCATCCTTCAGGGCGAATCCGTGGAGCCCGGTCCCGCTGAACAGCAGAACTCCATCCGTGCCTTCATGGGTGAAACGAATCGGTGGCGTGTAGCCGTGCTGATCATCTCCAGACTGCCAGATCACCTCTCCCGTGGCCTTGTTCAGAGCAACCGCAGAAGCCCCCTTACCTCCAGGATCGACGATCAGCATCTTGCCTTCGATCAGAGGAGCCGCCGCCCAACCCCACATCTGGCGCTTGGCCCCGAAGGCTTTTTGGAAATTTTTCTGCCAGACGACTTCGCCATTGTTGGTCCGAAGACAGAAGAGGTCGCCTTCCTTACCGACCACATAAACGTAATCACCATCGACCGTCGGAGTCGCCGAGGTGCCGCCTTTGTAGAACTTCGGGTCCAAGGCCTGCTTGTAAGAGTGCTTCCAAAGCTCCTTTCCGGTGACTGCATCCAGGCAGAAGACGGTATCTTGGTCTCCCGAGTTCCCCGTGGCATAGGCCTTTCCATCGGCCACAGCGAAACTAGAGCAACCTCGACCAAGATCAGCCTTCCACAAAATCGCTGGCTCGTCATTGTCCCAGTCAGTATTCCAACCCACCTCGGCGGACTTGCCATCGCGATCCGGGCCGAGAAACTGCGGCCAATCCTCGGCCGACAGCGATGTCGTTCCCACGGCAACAATACCAAGGAGGAGAGGAGATAGAAAGATCCGATTCATTGAGTAGGAAGTGGGTTACTGACTATGGACGCTAGAGAATGTCTGGAGGGTCCGGCGAAGCACTGGCCAAGTCAAACCAGAGCGAACAAAGACTGACTCTACTCCAAGAGCAGTAATCTCGTCGATATTCCGTTGCTCATCATCAAAGAACACCATCTGCCCGAACGGAACACCCGAGTCCTGACGAAGATGCTCGAAATGCGATCGCTTGCTCCCAGGGTAGATTTCGAGGAACTGAAAACACTTGTCCACACCGAGAAGATCGAGGAGGCGGAGCGCATCGCTCGGAGCATGGGTCCGCGAGGCGATCGCCAAAGGAACCTCCTTTTCCTGGAGAAACTCCAGGATCTCGCGAATGTCATCGTAGAGCTTCATCTCCGCTCCAGTCTGGTCTTTGACCACTCCATCCGAGCCCTGATCAAATGGCGGAGTGGTGCAATCGACCCATGTTCCGCCACAATCCCAGAGAGTGAAGTCGAGGTCGATCACGACCAAACCCGGAAAAACCGTCACCTTGTCGCGCCAGTCCTCCGCTAACTGATTCCTCTGCCCCATGTTGCAAAATTAGGGACGTATCTACGTTCTGCAAGGAAGGAGTCAGCGCCAACTCCAAAGTCCGGACAAAAGAAAGCCCCCGGACCAGAAGGTCGCGGGGGCGAAATAGTCTTTAACTCAATGCCTAGGGCATAAGGTTGACCGAGCGCGAGCGCTTGATCTCACGAGTAATCGCGCGGTGTACTTTGGCCGAGCAACCGGTGATACGACGAGGCAAGATCTTGCCAGTCTCACTGGTGAACTGGGAAAGTAGTTCCGGGTTCTTGAAATCGATTTTTTCCACCGGGATATCCATCCGCCGACGGGTCATCCGACGGTTATTACGGCGGAGGTTGGAGGCGCGTTCTTTGGTCTTAGGAAGCATGACGAAAAAAGGGAAAACTGAATTTAGCGAAGCTCACGATGGAGCGTCCGACGCTTGAGGAAAGGGTTAAATTTCACCTTCTCAAGACGACCGGGGGTCCGAAGGCTCTTCTTATTGCGAGTGGTCACGTAGCGCGAAGTGGGCTTACCCTCTGATTTCGCTTCCGTACACTCAAGAATGATTAGATCTCTGGCCATGACTGGGAGCGGAATCTAGTGGGAATCGTTGGCTGCGCAAGCCCGAATTGAACTAGTTTGGCGAACGTGCTCCTAGAGGGGCCCGTCGACACCTAATTTTTCACGTAATGTATGGCGGTTTCCGCCTTCAGCCTCGTGTCGCTCGAGCAGGGTCTGACACTCAACCGTCATCCGAGCGAATGGAATGGCCTCAAGACGGGCCTTGGGAATGTCCTTCTGACAAAGCTCACAGACGCTGTAGGTCAGGTCCTCGATCCGTTTCAGGGCCGCGTCAATCTCGTATAGACCGTCATGCTCTTTCCCTAGCAGGTTCAGGGCAAAGTCGCGGTCATAGGAGTCAGATCCGGCGTCGGCACTGTGCATACCGAAAGCCGCAGACTCTCCGCTTTCGGCGGCAACACGTAGGGAATCGCGGGCGACTCCCTCCATCGCCTCGACCAATTCGTCGCGCAGATCGAGAAGCCGTTGCTTCTGGGCCTTAATGAACGGCGTCATCTTTACCTTCCGAAGCGGCTTCGGCGTAGGATCGACGAAGTCCACAACGACGGGAATTTTTTTCGCGACAGCCTGTTTCGCGACAGCTTTCTTTGCCGCAGTCTTTTTCGCAGGTGCCTTCTTCGCCACGGCTTTCTTTGCTGGGGCTTTCTTCGCGGCGACCTTCTTCTTCACCCCAGCCTTCTTCGCTACCTTCTTCCCCGCCTTCTTCGCTGATTTGCTAGCCATTTCGCAACTTCTATAAGAGATTGTTGCCCGCTCAGCCCCCCCACTTTAGGAGTCCTAGGCCTAGGGCGCGAACCGTTACTAGCTCCCCAAGCCCGCCGCAACTCAAATTTCGGGCAGGATAGTTGTAGAAAAATTGATGCCTCCCGCCAGTTGGGCGTCGGAACTTACAGCGGCCAGAAGACCGGGATCAAGAGGCTCGCAACAATCCAGAGGATGATAGCAAGGGGCAGTCCCACCCTCGGGAAGTCGGAAAATTTGTATCCTCCAGCCCCAAAAACATAGGTATTCGTCTGGTAGCCGATCGGCGTAGCGAAGCTAGCACTGGCACCGAACATCACCGCCACCACGAAAGCTCGGGGATCGACTCCAAGATCAATTCCCACGGCGATTGCGATCGGTGTCAGAAGTGCGGCGACGGCATTGTTACTCACCAACTCGGTCAGTACTGCGGCCAGCAGGTAAATCCCTGCCAGCACCGCATGCGGCCCCCAACGCCCGACGGAATCGACGACTCCAGCAGAAACCGCCGACGCCAACCCGGTCGAAGCCAACGCCTCCCCCACCCCGAGCATGCCGAAAATCATGAAAATGACCTTCCAGTCGACCGCCGTGTAAGCCTCGCTGGTATCGATGCACCGGAACGCCAGGGTCATCAGCACCGCACCGAGCGCCAGTCCGACTAGCGGTAGGTCGGTCAAGGCCCCAAGCAACATGAAGGCGAGAAGCGCCAATCCGGCAATCGGAGCCTTGGACCGACGGAGCTCCTGTTCCTGTGGCCTACTCAGGTTAATGAAGTCCTTCTCCTGAAACAGTTGCTCCATGCGGCTGACCGGGCCTTGAACCAGAAGCGTGTCGCCGAACTCTAGATCGACGTCTTGGAACCGCTCGCGCAGGTTCTCGCCTCGGCGGTGCACAGCGAGGATCAGCACACCGTAGCGCTGGCGGAAGTTGAGTTCCTTGAGCGAGTGGCCGATCAGCTTGGATGCCGGCCCGATGATGCCCTCCATCAGAATCGCCGACTCGGTCTTGACCTCCTGAAGGCCAAATTCATCTTGAGGCCCCATCTTGAGCCCGGCTTGATCCGCCAGATCTAGGACTCCACCAGTCTGGGTCTTGAATAAGATCAAGTCTCCGGCTTGAAAGCTGATCTCCCGTAGCCCGTCGCGTAAGCGCTCAGATCCACGAACGATCTCGATGATCCGCAGGCCACGGAGCTTGGCGAGTTTGGTCTCGACGAACTTCTTACCTTCAAGAGGTGATCCCTCGGCGATGACCGCTTGAGTGAGGAATTCCTTGCCCTCCTCGGCCTCGAACATCGTAGCCAAGGTGGCGCGGTCAGGTAGGAGGTTCCGCCCGATGGTCAGTAGATAGACGAGCGTAACGCCGACGAATACCAGCCCCAGCTTACTGATTTCGAACATGCCGAACGGCTCCAGCCCGGCAATCCCCTGCTCCTTGCCCATCTCCGCCGCGATGCCCGAGGCCACGAGGTTGGTCGAGGTGCCGATGATCGTGCAGGTGCCCCCGACGATGGCAGCGTACGACAGCGGAATGAGAAATTTCGACGCCTTGAGGTCGAGGCGACGGCACAGCCCGAGAACGATAGGCAGAAAGATCACCACCACCGGCGTGTTGTTGACCAAGGCAGACAGTGGAGCCACGACCAGAGTCAGCATGCACAGAATCCGCACCGGAGACTGCCCCGCGACGCGCCCGAACCATCGGCCGAGGGCCTCGATCACCCCAGTCCGCTCCAAGGCGGCACTCATGACGAACATGCAGGCGACAATGATCGGCGCTGGATTGCCGAAGATCGTCACCACCCGGTCCGGAGCGACGATCCCAGTTAGGATAAGAATAGTGAACGCCACCATCGCCACCAGATCCGGGCCGCCCCATTCCTTTAGGAACGCGACGAACACAGAGACAAGCAAGACGATAACGACAACCTGCTGCCAATTGGCTTGGAAAAACTCAACCATCGGGAAAAGCGAATTCTAGCGAATCCCAAGCTAACCGCAAGCTGGTTGAGAGTCCGGCCTTGTAAGATGCAGACGAACTTTCTAGCATTCTGCAATGCTCCCCCAGATTTCCGCGAAGATTTGGCTCCATGCCCTGCTGATACTGCTGGCGGCACCTTGCCTACTCCACGCGGGTCGCCCGTGTAGACAGATAAGACAGACAAAGAAGAACTCGAAATCGAACCCAACAAACTGGTTGTGAATGAGTTGCGCATTTTCTAGTCCTACAACTTCAGGCTAAGCGAACGAAGCTGGGACTGGGAGGATCTGGAAGGATGGATACGGCGACATATGCGCAAGTGGTTCTGGCTGAGATGGCACAACTGGAAGGGGTGGCGCAATGCGTTGCTCAAGCTACGAGTGCCAGCCAGTCGAATCCGGATGGCGCACAGTGGTCGGGGTGCTTGGCGAATGTCGCTAGCGCTCTCGACCGTTCTGACAAACCGATGGTTCTCGAGCCATGGGTTCACGAGGCCCTCAGAGATCGCGGAGGCGTGGGCGACCCCGACCTGAACTGGTTCTAACCGCCGGATGCTGAAAACGGCATGTCCGGTGGTGTGGGAGGAGTGACGGGCCGGCTAGTTCCGCCCCGTCACTTCGACCCGATCCTGCACAACTGCCTAGAACCTCGACGTTGTCTCGTAGGTGTTGATCAAGGTCCGAGCGATGGTGGTCCAGCTGGCGAGTTCAACGGGATCGAGACCGGTGGACTGGGCGGATTCGCCGGTGGCGATGAGATCGGCAGCGCGGGTCGGATCGGAGGCGAAAGACTTGCGGGCGGAGGCGAGAATCCGCTGTAGGACTTCCATCTCAGTATCGGTGGACGGACGACCGATGGCTTCGGCCCAGGCCCAGTCAAGACGGTCGGTGTCGGTGGCTCCACCGTCGTTGAGAATCCGGCTACCGAAGCCACGTGCGGCTTCGACGAAGACGGGATCGTTGAGCAAGACAAGAGCTTGCTGGGGAATGTTCGACCTCGACCGCTCGGCGGTGCATTCCTCGCGGCTAGGGGCGTCGAAGGCCAACATAGCCGGGTGCAGGAAGCTCCGCTGCCAGTGGACGTAGATACCGCGGCGATACAGGCTGTCACCTGAGTCTTGGTCCCAAGAACGCTTGGGGAAGTTCAACTGGGCCCAGTAGCCCTCGGGTTGGTATGGCTTGACCGATCGTCCACCGATGTCGTCGACCAGTAGACCGGCGAGTTCCAAGGCGGCGTCGCGGACGAATTCGGCATCGATGCGCCAGCGCCCCTGACGGGCCACCCATTCGTTCAAGGGATCGTCGGCGAGCAGTTCCTCGCTGGCCTCGGACGACTGGCGGTAAGTGCCGGAGTTGACGATGGTGCGGACTAGATGCTTCACGTCCCAGCCGGATTCGACGAAGTCGGCCGCTAGCCAGTCGAGCAACTCGGGGTGGGTCGGGGGCACGCCTTGGCCGCCGATGTCGGTGACGTTGGCAGCCAAGCCGCGACCGATGAGCAGACGCCAGACGCGGTTGACGAAAGTGCGGGCAGTCAGCGGGTTACGCGGATCGACGATCCAATCGGCGAGGTCGAGGCGGGTGGCGCGCGGTTCGGCATTGGCCACTGGAGCTGGATCGCCCGCCTTCTCTCCATCGGCTTTCTTGTGATCGTGTCCGTAGGCATCGGCATGAACTGCTTTTTTGCCTCCGCCTTCATAGGCGAGGAACTCGGGCACGGCTGGCTGGACAATCTCGCCTTCTTGATCCATCCAGTCACCGCGATTGAGGATGCGGGTGACCCGTGGTTCGACCAAAGCTTCAGAAATCAGCATGGTCTTAGTCTCGCGGTCGATGACAGCGATCCGCTCCTGCCAAGACGCCCGTTTGGTCCGTAAATCGTCGAGTGCCGGAGCGAATCCAAGGTAGGTATCGCGGAGTTTCCCGGTCTCTTCCTCGCTCCGTTGGTCGGCGGACTTGGCAAGAATTCCAGCGACCGCGACGGAAGGCCCAATGTCCCGGGCCATGTTGGGGATCGCCTGGGCGACGAGCGAGAAGCGCATCTTACCGATGGTGTGGTGGGCGTGCGGCGACTGGTGCTGCAGCCGGACTTGGATCTCGTCTCCAGCTTTGGCCGTAATCGGCTTCTGCAGGTGGAGCAGGAGCACGCGCTCTTCGGGGGCGCGGGTGTTCCCGCCAATAGCCCAGCCTTGAGAACCGTTATTGGTCAGGGCGTGGGAAGCGGGGTAGCCCTTCTGCTCGAAGTCGGCTTCGGCCTTGGCTAGTTTCTGTTCCTTGTTCTTGTGAAAGACCTGCGCACGGGTCAGCACGATGTTACCATTGCCCTCGCGGGTGACGCCGCCTTTGACGAATTCTGGGTCGGTCAGAACGTGCAGGACAAGACCTCCGTAGATGCCATCCTCAGCCACTGGAGCCTTGATCATGAGATTCTCCTTGGCCGGGCCTGTGCCGCCGAGTTTCACCGTTCCATCTTCGGCGACGGTGTGGGTCGACCCCTCACCTGCAGTAACAACTCGAGGATGCAGACCCTTGAGATCCCCTCCCGCAGAAGAATTGGTTTCCCACTTCTTCTGGCCTTGTTCGACCACCTTGGCCAAGGCCGGGTCGTTGGCGAGCGCAACCTCGAAAGTATGTTCGCGGAGGTTCTTGTGGAGCTCGCCCAACTCGGCGCTCTGCTGAGGAGTCGGAAGCTTCAGGTTGGGGCGCCGAGTGCCGACTGCACCCTCGCGGATGTCGGCGAAGAAGGCGGCGAAGGTGTAGAAGTCGCGGGCGGTGAACGGGTCGTACTTATGGTCGTGGCACTGGGCACAACCGATCGTCGATCCGAGGAAGGCGACCGAGGTATTGCGCACCCGGTCGGCGGCGTAGATGGCCATGTATTCCTTGGCCTGCGCACCGCCTTCGGTAGTGGTTTGAAGCAGGCGATTGAAGCCGGAGGCGACCTTCTGGTCCAAGGTCGCGTCGGGGAGCAAATCACCGGCAATCTGCTCGCGCACGAACTGGTCATAGGGCAGGTTCTTGTTGAAGGCGTTGATGACGTAGTCGCGATAGGCGCTGACTTCGACTGGGTTGTCGGAGTGATAACCGATGCTGTCGGCGTAGCGCACGACATCGAGCCAATACATGGCCAAACGCTCGCCGAAGGCAGGTTGCTCGAGTAGCTGGTCTACGACTTGGCTGTAAGTCTGATCGGCTTCGGACGCGGTCAAGGTCGAGACCTGTTCTTGGCTCGGAATCAGTCCGTGTAGGTCGAGACTAAGACGCCGAGCGAGCGTCGCGGCATCGGCCTCGGGCGCTGGTTGCAGGCCGCCGATGTCGAGTCCACGAAGCACGAATTGGTCGATCGGATTGCGTACGAAGTTGGTCGTGTCTTCGACCTCGGGTGGGGTCGGCTTGGCCACCGGCGTGTAGCTCCAGTGCTTTTCATACTCGGCGCCAGAGTCGATCCATCGCTTCAGAATGTCGATCTCCTCTGCAGTCATGTCCTTGCCCAACTCCGGCGGTGGCATGAGATCGTCTTCGTCATCGGTGGTGATGCGGAAAAACATCTCGGACTGAGAATGATCCCCAGGGACAACTGCCTGATACCCACCCAGATCCATGATCGAGCCATCGGCGGTGTCGAGCCGAAGATCCGCCTTGCGGTCGTGGGCATCCGGACCGTGACAAGCGTAGCACTTGTCCGAAAGGATGGGCTTTACGTCACGGTTGAAGTCCAACTCGCGCGCGTGCGAGACGGGTGCAACGGCAAGGGCGACGAGGAGGGCCTGTATATAAAAAAGCTTCATGGACACAGGTAAATAGCACCAGATCAAGAATCTTACGCCGACTCGGCTCCGACTGCCCCAATTCTATCCTACTCCAATGGCTCCAAATTCGGTAAAAATTCTGCGAATGGATTGGATAATTTCAGGGGGGTTCCTACCCAGTAACAATCAACGCCCTATCCAGTTCACTATTCCAAGTAAAGAAGCTAGGCCAGCTGGACAGCTCCAAACTCGTCGAGGAAACCGGCCAGAAGAGCGTACTCCCGAGCATACGCGATCTAAAGCGGTCACAAGTGCCGTACTCCAAACTTGGGTGGTGAAGCGGCTATGGAGTGCTCCCGACTTGGCGGAGCTTTGGATTGCGCCGGAGCGGGAGCACGGAGGATCAGCCAGAAGGGAGTAGTTCCGAGCATGCGTCATCCAAAGCTGTCACAAGGCCAACACCCCAAAACTTAGGTGGCCGAGCGGGAACTCGTCACATGCGCCAGCGAAGATCGGCTGATCTACTAGCCCTATCCGAACACAAAAAAAGCGCCACCCCCGTTTCCGGAAGCGGCGCTTGGTAAGTTTCTTTATCGTGTCGAAGGCCTACTTCTTACGCTTGGCTTCTTCGGCTGCGATGGCGTCCTTGATGACCTGCTCGGAGACGTTCTTCGGGCAAGGTGCGTAGTGACTGAACTCCATGGAGAACTGGCCACGACCCGAGGTCATTGTCCGAAGATCACCGATGTATCCGAACATGTCGGACAGTGGCGCATCGGCCTTCACGCGGATTCCGGTCGGAGTAGTTTCCTGCTCCTTGATCATGCCACGGCGACGGTTGAGGTCACCGATGACGTCACCGACATTCGCTTCAGGACTGAAGACATCGAGCTTCATGACAGGCTCAAGAATCTGCGGACCAGCTTTCGGCATCGACTGGCGATAGGCTGCACGGGCGCAGGTCTCGAACGCAACAGCACTGGAGTCAACCGAGTGGCTGGCACCGTCCACAAGCGTGATCTTGACCGCGAGAAGCGGGTAGCCAGCGAGTGGTCCTTTGTCGATCGAAGTGCGGAAGCCCTTCTCAATTGCAGGCCAAAATTCCTTGGGAACGTTACCACCGACAACCTTCGACTCGAACATGAAGCCTTTGTCGTCCTCGTCCTCCTCAGGATCGAGGGGCTCGATGACGTAGTCGATCTTACCAAACTGACCAGAACCACCGGACTGCTTCTTGTGCGTGTAACTGTCCTCGATGCGGTTGGTGATCGACTCACGGTAAGCAACCTGCGGAGCACCGACTTCGCACTCGACGCCGTGGGTCCGCTTAATGATATCGACCTTAATGTCGAGGTGAAGCTCACCCATTCCTTTAAGAATCGTCTCACCGGAGTCGAGATCGGTCTCAACACGGAACGAGGGATCCTCTTTGACCATCTTACCGAGGGCATTGGAAAGCTTCTCAGCAGATCCTTTGTCCGTTGGCGAGATCGCCATCGAGATGACTGGATCGGGGAAGACCATCGGCTCAAGAGTCGCGGCGTTCTTCGGATCACAGAGTGTGTGACCGGTCTGAACGTTCTTCAATCCGACGAGAGCGACGATGTCACCAGCTTGGGCACGGTCGAGTTCCTCGCGGGAGTCAGCGTGCATCTCAACGATGCGACCAACACGCTCGGTCTTACCAGTGAAGGTGTTCAGGATGGTGTCCCCCTTATTCAGAACTCCGGCGTAGATACGAGTGAAGGTCAGGGCACCGAACTGATCGTCCATGATCTTAAACGCCAGCGCTCGGAGCGGTCCGTCGTTGGTGACTTCAGCGAAGGTGCCGAGTTCATTACCGTCAATATCCATCTCCGGCTGGGGAGGAACTTCGGTAGGGCTAGGAAGGTAGTCGATGACTCCGTCGAGGACCAACTGGACACCCTTGTTCTTGAAGGATGATCCGCAGTAAGTCGGGAAGAAGTCGAGAGCGATGGTGCCCTTACGGATGCACCTTTTGATGTCGTCGATCTCAGGAATCTTGCCTTCGAGATAGGCTTCCATAAGATCGTCGTCTTGCTCGAGAGCAGCCTCGATCATTTCGGTGCGGTATTCCTCGGCCTTGTCCTTCAAGTCGTCGGGGATATCGACAATCTCGAAATTTTCTGGCTGACCAGAGTCGTCCCAGATGTGGGCCTTCATGGAAAGAAGATCAACCACACCGACGAAGTCATCCTCCGTTCCGATTGGAAGAACCATGATGACAGGTCTTGCCGCCAAGATTTCTTTCACTTGGCCGAGCACGCGATAGAAGTCTGCGCCAATACGGTCGAGCTTGTTGACATAAATGACTCGGGCCACCTTCGACTCGTTGGCGTAGCGCCAGTTGGTCTCGGACTGGGGCTCGACACCGCCAGATCCGCAAAACACACCGACACCGCCGTCGAGGACCTTCAGCGAACGATAGACCTCGATGGTGAAATCGACGTGGCCGGGAGTGTCGATGATGTTGAAGCGGTGATCACGCCAGAAGCAACTGGTGGCAGCAGACTGAATCGTGATACCACGCTCCTGCTCCTGTTCCATGAAGTCCGTGGTAGCCTCACCATCGTGGACTTCACCGAGTTTGTGAACTTTTCCAGTGAGCTTGAGAATACGCTCAGTGGTGGTCGTTTTGCCAGCATCAACGTGGGCGAAAATCCCGATGTTCCGGTACTTAGAGAGGTCGGTTGCCATGGTTCCTAGAAGGTTGGTCGTTGTAGCCCGGCCGACAGCCTATTCGTGCTCCGGTTCCGGGAGATGCAATAGCTAATTCATCTTTGCGGATTGGCAACCTGCCAGTGTTTCCTTTTTCATGTCGCGTTTTTGGTTCCAAAATCCGATGCTGGAGTGACGGCGGCGACAGAAGAACGCATATTCCCCAGACCTGACTGGCCAGTCGCACTTAGATCCCCTAGAAGCTCGCCGTTTCATGCCCTATCCGCTCCTTGTCCAAGACCTAGCACCCAGCGAATCCCCACCCGCCATTTCGGTCCTGGTCGATCTGAACCTCGATGTCTATGTGCGCGTGTGATGAGGTGGCATCTGAGCATCGTCTTAATCCAATTGTGCCCCAATTTCCGCACTTCCTTCCATAGCTTGCGATAATGACTGAATTGAGGAACGAGAAAGTGAGCCGGATGAGCCCAAAAAAGCCGCCTCCCGCAAGAGAGACGGCTTAAAAAGTAGAACGCTAAACTAGCGCCCAGCCGAGGCCGATCACGTCGGCACCGGGGACATACTTCACCTCTTGGGTTCAGGTGTAGATTCAGGCGTGGTGCCGCATCCTACGGACACAAAACTCATCCCTAACAGGGCCATCGCGAGTAGTAATCTTCTCATCATCGAATAAGACGTATCGCCCGGAGAATCCTTTCAGACTTTTTCTCAGTATTTTCGATGGAGACGGCTGCCACTGCCGACTTGACGGCTACTCGTTTGCCTCGTCCCAAGCCTTGACCTTGCCCTGAATCGCCCGCTCGACGAGACGACGACGCGGCACAGGAACGCCGAAGAGAGACGCCTGAAAGTCTCCGTAGGTCAGTTCACCATCCTCGGTTTCATCCTCGACAGTCTTGAACTTAAGATGGTTGCCCTTCAGATTCACTTCGGTGATCGAGGCGAAGGGAAGGACGAGTTCCTCCCGCCCCTTCGAAGCTGGTAGGGTGACTTCGTCGTTGTCCATTAGGAGGATCGGTTGCCGAAGGTAACGGATGCCCGCTCGCCACACGAAGAAGGCGATCGGCAATGGGACCAACGCCCACAGAGGCGACTTCAGCGGCGACTCCATGACATCGGTCCAGCCGTTCGTCGTCAGGACCAGCAGGCCGATCGCCACACAGACGGAGACGAGAGCGAGCACTAAGAGAATGCCCGCCAATCCGGAACGGACGACGGTTAAGGTCGGGCTAGGCTCGGCGTCTTCGCCAGAGTCACGGGAGGCCATATTCACAATCGATGCTAGGGCGGGGACAGGCAGATAGCAACGCTCAGACAACAGGGCGAATCAACTCGACACTGCTGAGCGCATCGGGCTGGCCATCGGCATGCCGAACCAACAGGCGCCCCTCGGGATCGAGCCCCATGGCGAATCCCTCGAAGGTGCCGGCCTCGGTGACCCACATGACCTTCTTGCCAAGAAGGTAGCTGCGGTCGCTGACTTCGCGAAGCACTTCACGCTGGTAGTCAGATTCGACAAGAGGAAGCAGTCTGGCCAGTTCTTGAATGTAAGCTGCGGCGACGGACTCTCGGCTGAAGTCTGCCTCGGATGCCGCCATCGTCAGACTGGTGGCGATGCCACGGAGCTCCGGCGGAAAGTCCGAGGTCTCGCTGAAGACGTTAATGCCGGCACCGGCCACCGCAAAATGACCGTCACTGGATCGACCGGTTTCGCAGAGGATCCCTGCCAGTTTCCGGTCGCCGAGATAAATGTCGTTGGGCCACTTGATGCTCGCCTTGATCTGAGTGCCGCACTGATCCTCGACCGCACGGCAGAGAGCGAGAGCAATGACGGTGGTCAATCGAGGCCAGAGGTCGTGGGCAAGTTTCGGTCGGAGCAGAACCGAGAGATATAGGTTCTGACACGCCGGCGATTCCCAGACAGCTCCCCTTCTGCCTCGACCTGCGGTTTGTTCATCGGCGGAGACCACCACGCCGTGTGGGTAGCCTTGTTCGCCGAGAGCCACGGCATCGCCGTTGGTCGATCCGGTCGATTCCAGATGGACGATTTGCTGCCCAAGCGAGCAACCGGCGAGAGCCCGGCTCAGGCGTCGGTGATCCAAGGCGACCTGCATCGATCAGGAGGCAACGAAGTCCATGCCCAGATCCAGAGACCGGACGGAATGGGTCAGGGCGCCACAGGAGATCCGGCCAACTCCAGTCGAGGCGACAGCGGCGATGGTCTCCAGCGTGATGCCGCCGCTGGCCTCGAGCTCGACGGCGCCGTCGGCGAGGATGACGCAGCGGCGCATGTCTTCGACCGGCATATTGTCGAGTAGGATGATGTCGATGCCGTCGAGCTCGAGGAAGTCTGAGACTTGCTCCATGGTATCGGCTTCGAGCTGGATGCGAATCTCGGGCCGGGCGGTTTTGGCCGCGAGGATGGCGGTCTGGAGCGCCTCCAGGTTCCCTTCGGCAAGGAGGTGGTTGTCCTTGACCATGACCTGGTCATAGAGGCCCATGCGGTGATTGGTTCCTCCGCCGGCGAGGACGGCGGCCTTCTCCAGATGACGCCAGCCTGGCGTGGTCTTCCGGGTGTCCAGGACGGCGGGATCGTAGGGTTGCACGGCCTCGACGTAGACCGAAGTCATTGTGGCAATACCGCTGAGGCGCTGCAGGAAATTGAGCACGGTGCGCTCGGCGGTGAGGATGCTCCGACTGCTGCCACGGACTTTCATGAGGACATCGCCGATGCTAAACTTGTCGCCTTCGGACAAGAGCGAATCGACTTTCAGATCGGCGTCGATCCGGGCGAACACATCCTTCGCCACCTCGACTCCCGAAACTACTCCGGGCTGGCGGGCGACGATCCGTCCGGTAACGGTATCCTGATCGGGAGCGAAGAACTGGCTAGTAACATCGCCGCCGCCAATGTCTTCCTCGAGGGCAATATCGATGAGTCTTTCGACAAGTGGATTCATGGCGGAGTTTGCCGCCGCCTTGATCCTCCCGCAATCAGCTTTATATTAGTTCTGATGCCGAGTAAACGGGCCAGCGGGACCACCCCCACGAAAAAACGCCCGAAGAAGAAATCTCGGTCGGTCTATGGACGGATGCAGGTCGGCACTCGGCGCAAGCTGATCGGCTGGTCGCTCGCCCTGGGTATCCCGTTGTTCGGTCTGGCCTGTGCTATGGGTGGCTACTTTCTTGGAGCGGTTGCTGCCCACGATCTGGATGAAATTAAGAACCTCGCCGACCGGGGACGCCTTGAACGCCTATCGCCCGAGGCGTTCGATATCCTGCACGGGGAGAAGCCGATCCTACTCCGTGCAGACGACTTTCCCGATCACTTGAAGGACGCTCTTGTCGCTCGTGAAGATAGCAGGTTCTGGCGTCACCACGGAATCGATCTAATCGGCGTCGGTCGGGCGACACTGCGGAACATCGAGGAGAAGAGCATGCGTGAGGGAGCTGGGACGATCACCATGCAGGTCGCCCGCACCGTCTACGGAGACCGGGCCAAGACGCTCCGGCGAAAGATCGTCGAGATGCTTCTGGCGTTCCGCATCGAACGGAATTTCACCAAGGAGGATATTCTCGAGGCCTACATGAACTGGGTGTTTCTCGGCAACGACAACCATGGGTTCGAGCAGGCAAGTCGCGAATATTTTGGCAAGACGGCCCGTGATCTGAGTCTGGGCGAAAGCGCAGTTCTGGTCGGCATGTTGCGGGCCCCGAACCGATTCCATCCGCAACGCAACTACGAGGCAGCCTTGTTAGAACGCGACGCCGTGCTCAGCCGGATGGTGGCGGAAGGGATGCTCAGCAGTGAGCAAGCCGAAGCGGAAATGGCCCGTAACGTCGCGGTGCCTCGGTATCGATAGAGCGAGCGAGTGTCGGATAATCGTTCTCCGCAACGCGCCGGTTTTCTCACAGGGGACGGATCTTTCAATTTCGGCACCGGGGCTCCGACTGTTGCTCCGAAGAAGGCTACTCGCCCTAGATTCTGGTGCTTCTCGGGACAATCCCGCAGGTTCTGTTGTTGCTGGCTGATAGCGTCCTACTAAGTTGACGACGCCTTCCCGCTAGCCTTCCACCCGATGCACCAGGCGACTAGGCCGGCGACTGCGGCGGGGACATCGACTAGGGCGTCCCAAAGATTGGACGATTCGTGGATCGGCAAGGCGGTCATAACGAGAGCAAGGAGAACCCACAGAGTAATCCAAAATCGCTCTTGGCTGACCGACCAGAAACCGAAAACCGCTAGCGGGACGACCAGCCACCATTGGGAGAATCCGAGGGCGTAGAGGTCGGGGCCGATGCCGCTGAGCGAGGTCACGTAGAGCGGCAAGGCCAAGACAAAGGTGATCCGCAAGAGTGTCCGAACTTGTCCCGTCGCAGTGCCGATCAAAAAGCCGACGCAGGTGACGATCGATGCAGCACTGAGGTCACCGAAGATCCCACGCTGAACGCCGGGAAGGCCGATAAGAATACACCCGACAAGTATGGCGAACCGAATCCTCCACGCCTTCCGAGACCGGCCGCCGACAAGGGATAGGAGGACAAGCACAGCCAACAAATGGGCGCACAAAGCGATGAGATCAGACGGGTTCACGGCGTTGCCTCCTCGGTTGCATGGCTCGGTCGAGGAAGACGCAGATGGCGGATTTGTTTGCGGTTCCAGGTATAGAGTAAGTGGACCTCGCCGGAGCGGGTGCGCATCAGCCAGGGGTAGGAATACTCGAGCCGGTCGATGTCCTTCTCATCTGGTAGGCGCTTCTTGGTCTCGACGCTACCGAGACGGGTCCAGGAGTCGCCGTTGTCGTCGGTGATGGCGAGGGACAGGTCTTTGCGTGAGTTGTCTTTGTCGTTGAAGGCGAGCAGGATTCGTCCTCCGCCGAGATTGGCGGCTGCGACGGAGGCATTGGGATTGGGCAAGTCGCAGGGGGTGGGAGTGGACCAGGTCTTGCCCGAATCCGAAGTGCGTGAGACGTGTACCCTGGCTTCGGTGTCGCCGACTCGGCGAAAAAAGGTGACGGCGTCGGTCGGGCTAGTCGGAACGACCCACGGCTGGATGGTCTCGCGAGAACCTGCGGGCGTCTGCCTGCCTTCGACGATGGCGCGGTTACCGTCGGTTTCGATGCGTAGGATCTGCGGGAACTTCGACACCATTTCGTGGTAGACCGGTAGCCCGATGGCGCCGTCTTTAAGAGGCCAAGCCGGGCCTTTGACCAGAGTGCTGATATTTGCGAAAGGCGAGGTGACTAGGCGCTCCACTGGGCCCCACGTTTGACCTTCATCGGCTGACGAGACGGCATTGACCGCGCTGCCGGACCAGCCGCCGACACTGACACTGACGAAGAACATCCAGAGTCGACCGTCGCCGTCGATGGCGGCGACGGGGTTGCCGAGCTTCCGGATCGTGCGATCGACGTCGGCTTCGCAATCCTCGCGACTGATGGCGACGTTCGGCTCTGACCAAGCCTCTGCTCCGGGAGATAACGTAGCAGTCCAGATCGACACGTCGGCTGCCCCTTCCCGACTGCCTCCGAACCAGAAAGCGCGTAGGGTGCCGTCTGCCAGTTCGACGGCGGAGACTGCGTGAACCGATGGCACGGCGAAGCCCGAAACATTAAGTGCGTCATGGGGATCGGGCAAGGCGACCTCGACTGCAGCCAAGTCGGTATTGATCGACCACTGAGCGCCATCCGTTCCGATGGTCGGTTCGGACGTACGCCACGCCGCCCCCACCGCCGCGAGGACGATGACGGCACAGAGCAGAATCTTCATCGTCCTCCGAGGCATGCTCCACACAAGACCATCTTCGATAGCTCGCAAGGCCGGGGTGCGTGGTCACGTAATTCTTCTATGCCCAATCTCCAGCAACTCGCCGCCGGACTTCTTTTCGTCCTCCCAGTTATCTGCTGTGCTCAGAAGAACTACTCACCGCAGATCGCAGGAGCCGAGAAACTGATATACAAGACCACCCCGCAGGGCGACCTCGGTATGTGGATCTTCCGTCCCGAAGGATGGAAGGCCGGAGACGATCGACCAGCGGCCGTATTCTTTTTCGGCGGGGGCTGGAAGGGCGGGAGCCCGAATCAGTTCGTCCCGCACGCGAAACTTTTGGCAAGTCGCGGTATGGTCGCGGCCGTTGCTGACTACCGCGTAGCCAGTCGCCACAAGACCCTAGCCAAAGACTGCGTCGAGGATTGTAAGTCGGCAGTGCGCTATCTGCGCGAGCATGCGGCCGACCAGGGGATCGACCCCGACCGGATTCTCGCTGGCGGCGGATCCGCTGGTGGACACACCGCTGCCTGCACGGCTCTGATCAAAGGCTTCGAAGTCGGCGACACGACCATTTCTTCGATACCCAACGCCTTGGTCCTCTACAATCCTGCCCTCGCACTGGCCCCGGTCGAAGGAAAGCCCGCACCGGAAGAGGATCGCTCGGAAGAAATGCGCGAGCGGATGGGAGTCGAAGCCGAGGTTCTGTCTCCGATCCATCACGTCCAAAGCGGAGCTCCACCGACCATTATCTTCCACGGCAAGGACGACAAGACGGTGCCGTATGTCTCCGCCGAGTGGTTCACCGAGGCCATGACCGAAGCGGGAAATCGCTGCGATTTATACGGCTTCGACGGTGAAGGTCACGGCTTCTTCAACAACCGGAAGGCTGATGCGGAGCACATGGCGTCACAGGCCTGCAATGAAAAGCTCGACGCCTTCCTAGTCACGCTCGGTTGGTTGGAGACGCAGTAGAGAAGCGTTACGATTGACCTACTGCCTCTGGCCCGCTATTACCTTATCAATGCGAATTCCGAAGCACGCTCTGGCCTATCCTTGGTCGAGTTGCGTCTTGGCCGTCGGATCGCTCTTGCTTAGCTCGATCTTCGCTCACGCTGACGAGATCCGACCGGACATTTCCGCTCAGCTTTCTCACGGTCCGGCAAGCATGACGATCACTCCGCGAGGGGACTTCATCGTTGCGATCCACCAGGCGTTTCGTCCGACCGACCGAGTCATCCGTCTTGCCCGCGACGGCTCGGTTGGACCGTTCCCGAATTTCGCCATCGCAGGAGACAGGCCCTCCGGAGCACCCTTCAAACTCGACTCGGTTCAGGGAATCGAGTGCGACGGCGATGCCATCGTCTGGATGGTCGATAACGGCCGACGCGGAGAATCGGTGCCCAAGGTCGTCGGCTGGAATTCGGAGCGGGACGAACTCCATAAAATTTACTATCTCCCCGCACCAGCCACCTTGCCGTCTTCCTTTCTCGACGACATCGCCGTCGATCCAGAAGAGCCCTACCTCTACATCTGCGATCCCGCCGGTGGATCGGACGCCGCCATGCTGGTCATCAACCGCGAGACCGGACTCGCCCGCCGAGTGCTTCAAGGTCACCACAGTGTCATCCCGGACCCCAGCGTCGGACTCCGCATCGAAAATGGACCGATCACGGCCATCGGCTTGAACGGATCCAAGATGGAACTCCAGACCGGGATCAACCCCATCGCCGTGGACCGCAAAGGCGACTGGGTCTACTTCGGCCCACGCATGGGCACCACCCTGTTCCGCATCCGCGCCGAGCATCTGCAGAACCAAAGCCTGACGGGTGTCGAGCTCGAGAGCCGAGTCGAAGGCTATGCCGAGAAGCCGATCTGCGACGGCATCTCGATCGATGTGAAGGGCAACATCTACCTCGGTGATCTACCCGGTCGCGCAGTCGGCGTCATCAATGCCAAAGAGCGCAAGTACCGCCGCTATTCAGAAGACCCTAGGTTCTTGTGGATCGACGGATTCTGCTTCGGCCCCGACGGCAATCTCTACGGCTACGCCAGCCAGCTCCACCGCTCGGCGCTGTTCAACCGTGGGAGAAACTTGGCCAAGCCCCCCTTCTACATCTTCCGGATCAAGCCGCTCGCCTCCGGCATGGTCGGTAGGTAATCCAGGACATCATGGAGCGACTGTTTCTATCCTTGGTCATCGGGTGCTTGCTTTTCGGAACCGCTCACGCCGACGAGCCAGCAAATCCACAGTCATCCAAGCCGATCAAGCTCATCGAGCCGTTCGGAGCTGGCTGTTGAATTCTGCTCCGGCGATCGCGGCCAATGCCGAGTGCAAGTCGATCATCGCGCCGAGTTCTTCGCTGACACGGTCCGGCCTCGATCGTGCCGGACCACCACGGCGATTCCCGCATCCCGCACCGCCTTGCGCAACGCATCGATGCTGAGGATTGGCACGTTCCAAAGTAGACGAACACACGCTTCGACGGGAGGCGACAATCGGGGTGATTTGCCCTATCCTCATCCACAATCCATGTCCGACACCCGCAACGATGTTCCTCCGCCACTTCCTGTGGAACCAATCGAACCTTCCAGAAACAAGGTTCTGCTCAATACAACCTGCGCATCAATCCTCACCCTCCTGTCTGCCTTGCTCCTCAAGTTCGACTTCGGCGTCGGTGGTGACATGTTGTTCCAGACGCCGCTCGCCTTGATCCTGATCGGCGTCTTCTTGGCCGTCTTTACGATACTCGGCCACTGGGTCGCGGTGGTACCGAAACGATTTCTCCTCGGACTGAATGCCGCTGTGCTCGTCCGTTCGGCCTTCGGCTATCCGTTCAATGCCTTTCTCGAAAACACGCCGGCCTGCCGGATCACCTCGGCAATCCTATTGATCGTATCGATCCTCTACCTAGTTGTCTCGCTCCGCGGCCAAATCGCCATCCCGGTCCGACCTTGGTTTCGCTGGAAGCACGTCGCTGTCACTGGTGTGGCGCTCCTCGGCTTCGGACTTCTGTCGATTCCGTTCGCCTTCGGAGGCTGCCTCAAGGCCTTCCAAAATGTCATGGGTGACTACATCGTCGTGTCCCCAGCCGGCATCTCCTTGGTCGAGCGGGTGTTCGAGAAAGACGGGCACAAAGTCCATCTCGTTGGTATGATGCACATCGGTGAAGCCGACTTCTATAACGATCTCAACAAGCGGCTCGCCAGCGCACCCGATGGCACCAGACTTGTCCTAACCGAAGGTGTTGGGGACAAGAATAACCTCCTGCCGAAGAGCTTCGGTAGCGGTGACCTCTATGGTAAGTTCGCAAAGGAATTCGACCTACAGCTACAAGACCGACTCGACCTCGGCCTTCCCGGAGAAAGGAGCAGAGGCGGTGGCCACGGCAACCCCAAACCGGCAGATCCGGAGACCGAGGAAGAACGAGCCGCCCGGTTCCTCGAGCTCGGTGTGGTCTTCCAAAACGCCGACATGGACATCTCGGAACTGGACGAGAAGCACCGCACTCTCCTGCTCAAGATGTTCGACATGATGGACAAGGCACCGAGCCTTTCTTCGATCCTGATGAACTCGAGCCAGTACGAAAATTTCACTCCGGAAGCGATCGAGGACATGCTGATCAACGGCTTACTCAAAACCAGAAACGATGTCCTGATGAAGCATTTCCTCGCCGAGGGCCAAGACCACGACGAGGTCTACATTCCCTGGGGCGCAGCCCACCTAAAAGACGTCGAAGTCCGGATTCTAGAGCTCGGCTACGTAGAGACCGAAGAGGTCGTCCGGCCAGTGGTCCGGTTCAGCAAGAAAGGATAGGCGAGCCAAGGCCACCGCCGTAATCAGCATCAGACCCGAGATCCGATGTGCTACGACTGCAACTTCGCCCAGCTATCCCTTAGCGTCGCCGTGCGATTAAACACTGGCTTCTCTGACGTGCTGTCCAAATCGGCACAGAAGTATCCCAAACGGGCAAACTGCAATTGTGTCCCCGGCTTGGAGCGATGCTCAGCGATCGAGGGCTCGGCCATGGCGGTAATGACTCGGAGCGAATCGGGATTGAGCTTGTCGATAAAGTCGTCGTCACCGGACTCCGGCTGCTCCTCGGTGAACAGGCGGTCGTAGAGTCGGACTTCGACGTCGCGCGCCTGCTCGACGCTGACCCAGTGAAGAACCCCCTTCACCTTCCGTCCGTCGCTCGGATTAGCACCGAGTGTTTCGGGATCGTAAGTGCAGAGAAGCTCGATAATATTTCCATCCTCGTCCTTCACCACTTCATTGCAGAGGATGACGTAGGAGTTAATCAGGCGGACTTCCTTGCCCGGCTTGAGACGGAAGAACTTACCAGGAGCCTCTTCCATAAAGTCTCCCTGCTCGATGTAGAGACTACGGGAGAACGGAACTTTCCGGGTCCCGGCGGCCTCATCCCCAGGATTATTGACGCAGTCGAGGATCTCGACTTCACCTTCCGGGTAGTTGGTGATCGTGATCTTGAGCGGATCCAGAATAGCCATGGCCCGCGGAGAGGCGGCATTCAGGTCGTCGCGCACACAGGATTCGAGCAGGGCAAAATCAGTCAAACTGTTGGCCTTCGTCAGTCCAATTTTCTCGATGAAACTGCGGATTGAAGCAGCCGTGTAGCCGCGCCGACGCATACCCGAGATCGTCGGCATCCGTGGATCGTCCCAACCATCGACTAGCTTCTCCTCAACAAGGCGGAGGAGCTTGCGCTTGCTCATGACCGTGTAGGTCAGGTTCAGCCTAGCGAACTCGATCTGACGCGGAGTGTGCGGAACCGAGGTGTTCTCCACGAACCAATCGTAGAGTGGTCGGTGGTTCTCGAACTCCAGTGAGCAAAGGCTGTGAGTGATGCCTTCCAGAGCATCAGAAAGTGGGTGGGCGAAATCGTAAAGCGGGTAGATGCACCAATTGCTTCCGGTGCGGTGGTGGTCTGCCTTGAGTATCCGATACATGACCGGGTCCCTCATGTGGAAATTAGGATGCGCCATGTCGATCTTGGCGCGGACCACGTGCTCACCTTCCTCGAATTCTCCAGCACGCATACGGGCGAACAAGTCGATACTCTCCTCGACTGGGCGATCTCGAAATGGTGACTCCTTGCCGGGCTCCATGTCGCTTCCCTTAGTCGCACGGATCTCTTCGGAACTCAGCGAATCCACATAGGCAAGCTCCTTCTCAATCAGTTCGACAGCGAAACCGTAGAGCTTCTCATAGTAGTCGGAGGCGAAATAGAAGTTGTCGCCCCACTCAAAACCGAGCCAGCGGATGTCCTCCTGAATCGACTCGACATACTCGTTATCCTCCTTGGCTGGATTGGTATCATCCATCCGCAGATGACACCGCGAGCCACCGTCGCCAGGAAACTCTTCAGGCAGGCTGAAATTCAAACAAAAGGCCTTGGTATGGCCGATATGCAGGTAGCCATTCGGCTCCGGGGGGAACCGCGTAACGATGGCAGAATGCTTTCCGCTCTCGAGGTCACCAGCGATAATATCGCGGATGAAATCGTGTTTTCCTTCGGTGGCTTCGGAACTCTCGTCAGTCATGATCTAGCTAGATCGACGGTGGAGTCTGGGAGCCGCCGATGCAAACGGCATTGGCTTCTTTGCCCGTCTACGCAGGGCACCCGTAGACCTCCTGATGGATCCGGCACTGGCCGCTCCAATCGTCGCTGCGGACTCGGCCACGGAACGTCAACCGTGCGCCGAAGGCATCGACGGTGGCATAACTCCAGTTTGCGATCTGGTGGAAGCGGAAGACTCCGAAGTCGATGCGGCGTTCTCCGTCTGTGCCTGATCCGATACAACTGCGGCGGCTTCACGGGCAGCGCCGAGTTCTGCTCGAATACTCTCAAGCTCGCGAACAGAACCCTGAAAGGTATCGATCTGTTGTCCACATTCGGCCAATTCCCGCTTCAGTCCCTCGATCCTTTCCACCAAACTTTCGTTCTCGCGGGCACGCCCTTCTATAAGCTCCTGAAGCTGCTCCCGTTCAGCAAGTACTGACTGACGCTCCTGCTCTTGATTCGAAGCGGCTTCGACCACCGATCGCTCGATAGCCTCCAACTCCGTGCTACGCGCCTAGAGTTCCGTTCGTTTCTCCTCAAGATCGGCGAGAGCAGCATCTCGCGCCTCACGGCAACTCTCTAATTCGGCGACAAGCTCGGAGATTCGGGCTTCATGCTCACGACCACTTACTTCCAGTCGCTCGAGCTGATCCGCCATTGGAGCGACCTCTAACAAACTAGCCTTCAGCTCAGCAATCTCCTGCTCCTTTTCGGCGCTAGATGCCTCCCATGCTCGGCTGTCATCACGTAAACACTAGTCCGGAGTCGTAGTTCCGAGAGTTCTTTACCGAGTTCAGTAATCCGGGAATCCCGTTCGTCGCTTCCTCCTGCCTGGGCGATGAGTTCCTTTCGGGTTTTCTCCAAATCCTCACTAAGGCGCTCAAGATCACTACTCAGAGAGATTACCTAGCCTTCTTTCTCGGCAATCCGGCCACTCGCGTCAGTTAGCTTGGCATCAAGGTCCTGAATCCTGGTTTCCCGGTCGGCGAGGCTCAGTTCCAATGCCTCGATGATCTTAGCCTGTGCGCCTTCCAGCTCAGCAGCCTTAGACTCTTTCTCGCCAAAGTCTGCAACGCGCTGCTGAAGTTCTTCCAACTCGGATTCACTAGACGCAATCCGTGCCTCTTGTTGTTCCTGAAGTTCACGCCCGGTCAATTCCAGTTCCCTCAGTTCCAGATCAGCCTCTTCCCGCGAGACATTGAGTTCCTCTTCGAGTTCTTGAATCCGCTCATCTCTGCCAACCACTTCCCCCTCAAGGAGGACAACCCGGCTCTCGGCCTCCTCGATCACATCCGAAGTGTCTTCGCAAGACTTCCTAAGTTTCTCTTTCTCCCCGAGCGCTGCGATCTGCGACTCCCGGTCTTCGATGGTATCCTCAGCTGCCGCCAGACGATTCTTCAGCGATTCAATTTGATCTCTCTGGTCGCCCAATTCCCGTAACCTTGATTCGAGTAACGAGACCTCCTCCTGAAGCTCTGACTCGTCGTCACTACCGGCCATCCTCAATCGAAGCTCAGCCAATTCCGCACGGAGTTCGCTATTGGTATAAAGCGCAGCGTTGAGAGATTTTTGCTGCGGGTCATCGTCGGGCGAACCGATACCAGGCATCGGCGCCAGCAGACCAAGTGCTCCACTTTCGGCCAGGTCGGTTGCGAAGACCAATCCATCAGTAGATGTCGAATCGTTGTTTAGGCCCTCGAGTTTTTCTCGGAGATCGTGGACTTCTGAAGACCGTTGCTCAACCTCATTTTCGAGTTCAACAACTCGCATACGCCAGCCACTCGTTTCAAGTGCTTCCACGTCGGAAACCGAAGAGTTCTGTTCCAATTGGCTCCGGAGTTCGAACACCTCAAGTTCTCTCTCCATCCAGTAAGTTGCTTGGGAATCGTCCAGGCGCTGGTGATCTTGGGGAGCCTGACGCTCCAAATCAAACACATTCCAATGGGGCGACAACGGGATGCTTTCATTGGTCCCGAGTTGATTCATGAGAGACCTCGACCACGGACCTGCCTGTTCGACAAATCCTTGTCGCCCACCATGGAGTTGATTGATCGTTTCGTGAAGATTTCGCCTCTCCGCAGCTATCCGCCCCTCGCCGTCCCGAACCGACACACCACTTCCACCAAGCTTGGATGCTCCCCGAGCGATCGAATCCGCCGCCGTCTCAAGGTCAGTGGCAACCGCAGAATGTCTGAACAAATTCGCTGAAGAAAGATAGGCTCGAAGCCCGCCAAGAATATTTCCAGCGAAGTCCCGAAAGCTCCAAAGTGACGTCGATAGCTCCGTGAGTTGCTCGTAACCAGTCTCAAGATCGGAGTCCAGATCATCGAGTTGCTGCACAGCAACGCCAGTCTCCCCAGAAACTTCGGCCAGCTCCGACTCGATACTAGCGAGCTTGTCTGCGAGCGGTGCTAGAGCGTCGCTAGTGACAGACATTCCGTCCTCCGGACGAAGAAGGAATTCGGCACTTCGGCAAGCCACGACTACCTCCACAAGTCTCGCTTCCAGATTTCCAGACCTCGCCCGAATCCCTGCAAGAGAATTCAAACCAGCATCCAAACTATCCTCGGCGCCACCGACTATCGTCTTGATCTGAAGAACCCGGTCGATGGCTTGACCCAAAGTCCCGCCTGCATGAGAAATCGGATCGCACAGCTCCGCTTCAACGTCATCGCTCGCCCGTAAGGTATCGTGACCGGCAACCAGTAGCTGTCGGGACGATTCAAATTGTTCACCTACCTCATCCAGCTGTCCCCGTAGGCTAACCAAATGGACCCGCTCCTGTCCGAGAGCGGCCTCGGTCACACTAAGACGGTTGTTCACTGCAGACAGACGGAGGCGTAGATCCTGCACGATCAGAGGCCCTTTGCCAAGCTCAGCAAGAAGGTCGGCAGCTTCTCCACCGATAGTTGCCTCTGTCGCAGTTGGCCTGGCCTTGAGTGTATCGGAAAGCCGAGCCTGTCGATCCGCCATTCGCGCAGCTCTCGCCTCCAGTTCTGCGTTCGCTGCGTTCGCTACTTTCAACCGCTTCCCAGCACTCCAATACCACCTCACCCAAGCCCACAAAAATCCAGCAGTGGCCCAGAAGCACACCGCCAAAATCAGGTGAGGCCAGAGAAGTGATTCGACCAGTAATTGCAGTCGTTCAGGGGAGAATAGCGCTAGGAAGAGCATGGACAATTTACGGGAATGGCAGGTTCGATCTCCTCGGGGGCGGGACTAGCGGCTGTAAAGACGGGCCTCGATTTTCTCGCACTCAGCTTCGAGTGTCTTCAGCCGAGCGGACAGCTCTAGATGGCGGTTCTTGCTATCCGCTAGCGCCTCTCTGCGGCGATTGAAGATGATTCTGCCGATCCAGATTCCAAAAAGAAATGTAGGAAGACCCACAAGAACGCCGAGAAGTAGCGTGTTGACTAGAAAAAGGACGGTGGGAGATGTCACAAAAAGTGTTGGCTTGGCGAGTTACTGAACAAAATGTTCGAAGTTGGCTGGCTCCGAGGAATGAATAGACTAGCCGCTGTCACTGGCAGATCGAAGAATCTCGATTTCGACACGGCGACGCTCGCTCGATTTACCCGAGCCGACAGATGCGTTCCCTTCCCCATAGCTCTCCAGTCGAATTCGGTTGGCCGGGACCCCGAACCCCTCGAGGGCACTGGCTACAGCTTTCGCCCGACGGTCGCTGAGTTGTCGGTTGTAGTCTATGTTTCCATACGGGTCGGCAAAACCCGATACTAGGAGCAGAAAATCCCCTTCGTCAGGACTGGCTCTAGCCACTTTCGCAGCCTCCCGAATCTTGGTCTTCTCCTGAGAGCTAATTGCCTCCGAATTTGAACCAAAATAGACGACTACCGTGGCAACACCATTCTGCTCGGCGGATAGGTCCGTCTCTATGGGCTCCGCCTTCTTGGCAACCGGAGCCGGAGCAAATCCTCCGCTTCCCGTAGCCGCTGACGACCGGCTCGCCGCCAGCCTTGGCTTGAGCGCCAAGTTGTTGATCACCGTGAAGTCCCTCGCAGCCCCGGCAAAGAGCGCTCCCAGCGTTTTTCTAGATTCGAGATCAGGAACAATTCCCCAGAGCCGAACCACTCCCTCATCAATATCCACTTCTCCCTTTTCTGCCGTGTCGAGAAAACGACTCAAGAGCGGTCCAATTCGGTCGATAATTTCACCATTAATACCAGATCCGGCCACCATTCGGTCGATCACGGTCCCCTTCTTCATCTTCCGGTCATTCACCCAGGAAAGAAGTTCGGCTAGTTGTGCCTCACTACTAACGGTTCCCCCGACAATCAGATTGGCGCGCTCCCATTTCATCGAGAGCGTCGCATCGAGCGCTGATTCCGCCGCAGCCCTCCCAGCTCCTCCCCCTGTCGACTCAGGCACAGGTACAGACACTTCAAGTGATTGGCTGTAATCCATACCCGAGAGCCCCGCGATTCCTCTAGACAGGGTATCAAGTGCCGCCAGACTCTTATCAGAATCGACTTGCCCATCGAGCGTTAATCCAGTCGCGTCGCTGAGGATCAGATTGCCTTCCTGGCTCGTAGACATAAATGCTCCGACAAGACGCCCCACTCCTCCCATCCAAGGTTGAGTCATACTTCCTGTCGTGAGGCTGTCCGTCAGCTTCCGCTTTTCCAGAAGACGCTCCACGATCTTAACGATGCTCTCCCTCGTTGCGGGAAAGTCCACCGCACCATCTACAATCACCCGATCTGCAAAAACTTGCACACTCAGACTCGGAGCGGGGCTCTGCTCTTGATCCTCTTCGACCACGACCGCTTCCCCGCCGTCGCCCACCCGTCCGGCCAATTGCTCAGACATCCGCCCAACTACTGATGCGAGAGGCTTATCGGCTCCACTGGGTGCAATCGGCGAAACAGAAACGATCTCTGATGAGGGAAGCGTTGCCTCCTTGGTTGGGGTCGGATCAGTTGCGTTCGCTTCATCACTGGTAGAATCCGAATCAACTTCCGCCTCCGCTATCACTAGGGACGCCCTTGGCACTGGACCATGAATCTTGAGATCTCCCCGCTCGACATCCAGTCCCACCAGGTCTTCGGCTAGGCCCGCAACCGCCAGCTCCATTTCTCCCACGCTGAGGGCTTCAAGATCAACGGTCACTTGATCACTGTCGATGTGAAGAGCTCCAGCTGTGATGTGCTCCAGAAATCCTGCTACCGCCACAGGCAACCCTTCCATCCACTCGGGCTCATCTACACCCTCGGCACTCCGAACCTGGTCGACTACTCGAAACCCGGAATCTCTCAGGCTAGAAACCAGATGATCCATCGCCTCGCGATCATCGGTAGAGATCAAACCATCGAGTTCAATCCCATCGGATATCTGCCGAAACTCAAGACGAGCACTCGCGCCGGAGCGCCCCCCTGCGGAAGACTGAGTCGGATTTTCAGCTAATTTCTGCTCACTGACGGTGTCTTCGCCGGACGTCGTCTGAACCTTAGAGGAAATGTGGAACCTCGCCTCAGGGATCACCTTACGAATCGCCTCGATATTCGAACTACTAGCCGAGGACATTTCACTCGGCCCAATGAAGACATCGAGAAATTCCTGATTCACCTCATACTGAGCGGCATCCTCCCTTAAATGCTCTGACAGCCGCAGATAGATACGGTCCTGCACACTTACCTGCTTCGAAAGACCGAAGATAGTAAAGAGACAGAGCCCTAAGAAAAATAGTAATAGTGCCAGCGAATTCATCGTCTTCGTTGCGTTTCTCCCTGCAGCGATCCGGCAAACTAAATTTGTTGTGATTCTTTAAGATTTTTTTCTAAATACTGCATCTCACATAATAGAAAGAATATCAATTTCAAAAAAAGAAGAAATCCAAAGGCAGATCGAGCTCGCATAGTCTATGCGGATTGTGTCATTACCTCAAGAACCTGATGGGCCAGCTCTTCTAGTGGATACGGTTTCTGTACAAATCCCTCAGGTCGATAGCCGGTTGATTGCTCTATAGCCTCTAGGTCTACCGGATATCCGCTGCACATGAGCACTGGGAGTTCTTTTTGGATCTCACGGATTCCGGCGAATGTTTCGGTGCCAGTTAGCCCTGGCATATTCATGTCGAGAATGACCGCACCGATCTCCCTATGCTTCTCGCCGATGATCTGAATTGCCTCGACTCCGCAACCGACCGCGAACACGCCAAGCCCGCATTTTTTTAAGGCTGCTTCGGCCACTTTCCTTACGACCTCTTCGTCATCGACAAGGAGCACCCTTTGGCTCTCAATAACATGAATCCGGCTCGAGGCGGAGCGAACTTCTTCGACTGATTTTGAAATGGGGGAAAACGTCTTTTTTGCGACCGCATCGGTCGATGTAGGTAGATAGATCTGGAACGTGGTGCCCACTCCCTTCTCGCTGGCTACTCGCATCCAGCCCTTGTGCTGGCGGACGATGCCATAGCTCGTCGAAAGGCCTAGCCCTGTTCCCTTGCCCGCAGCCTTGGTGGTGAAAAATGGTTCAAAAACAACCTCAAGGAGCTCCTCTGGAATACCGTCCCCGGTGTCTGCTACGGTGATACAGACATAGCTCCCCGGTTCGGCTTTCTGCTGACGAGCCTCCGCCTCTCCGACCTCGACCTGATTGCTTGTAAGAGACAGAGTGCCTCCGTCCGACATGGCGTCACGGGCGTTCACACACAAGTTCATGATCACCTGGCCGAGCTGAGTGCCATCGACACAGATGGTCCACGGCTCATCGGGAAAGGCCGTCTTTATCTCAATCCGAGGATCGAACGTAGCACCGACGAGTTCAGTTACTTCGGTGATAATTTCCTCCGCAGTACATGCGCTGACGGCGAGGTTACTCTGACGGGAAAAGCCGAGGAGTTGCCCAACCAGTTGGGTGGCTCTGCTCGAAGTTTTCAATGCCGCATCAACATAGTGTCCAGCATTCAGGGGATCGGCCGCGACCGAATCCGAGTCAGCTGCCAGCGACAAGTTTCCTACGATTCCAGTGAGTAGATTGTTAAAATCGTGTGCGACGCCACCAGCAAGTCGCCCGACAGCCTCCATTTTCTGCGCCTGTTCAAGCCCCCTCTGCAATGCCCGACGCTTGGTCTGGTCACGGAACATCCATACCCGCGCTACAGGATTACCCCGTCCGTCCCGAACCGCAGTCGTATAACCGCTGAGGAATCGATCTTGGGGCACGGCGACCTCCCACTCACCTTCCGCTTCTGGAGCGGCAACGCCCGAGTGGCGAGCCCAGAAATCGGAAAATTCAGACTCTTCGGCAAACTTGGAAGTGAACTGACTGATAAACTTTTCCGCCCGCAAACCACGAAGCCGGCTCTTGTTTTCGCCAAAAATCTCACAGAAGGCATCGTTGCTCTCTAGCACACGTCCGTCCGCCCCGACCACGAGAATGGCCTCTCGACTTGCGTCGTTCGTAGCTCGCAACTGGGCTGTCGTACTACGAAGAGTGTTCCTGCTCTCGGCAAGACTCCGCGTGCGCTCGGCAACTAACCGCTCAAGTTCCTCCTCGTGCATCCGAACTTCGTCGACCATGGAATTGAATGCTTGGGCAAGAGATCTCATCTCCATTGGTCCAGACTCAGCAAGCCGCACAGTTCGGGAACCATCTGCCACCAGATTGGCACTATATGCCGCAGCACCGAGTGGCCGGGTGAAGTTCCTAGATGCCAAAAATCCGAGCAACAGCACTGCTATCGCACTGGCGGCCCCTGTGCCTAGCCAGGTCTTCTGGAGTTCTTTCTCTGCCGCCAAAAACTCGGAGGCGGGCTCGAAAACCATGAGCTGCCAAGTGTCAGATCCAATCTGGCTCATATCAAAGAGGACTCCGGCACAAGCTAGTTCTCCAGAAAGTTCGCCACCGGAAGAGAGGAGACCTCTCGCCTTGGCACCACGCCAGTCGAGCCTGTTCTCAAACTTCTGAAGGATGTCCTGACGAGAAGGCGATGCCAGAATATTGTCGTGCTTGGCATCGACGAGCATCGCCGTGAGACCAGTCTCAGCCTCCACCGCGTCTAAAAGGCTCCAGATTCGTTGGAAAGAAATGCTCGCTCGTACTACCTGCGTTACACCGCGACGTTCCTGACGAATAGGAAGATAGATATCCAAATAGAGCTCATCCTTCTTCCCTCGTTTCTTCCGAGGAGCCGAAACCCGAAGTTGACCGGAACGCGCCTTACAAAACCAGCGGGTCAGTTCCCGTTCGGCTAGATCGTTCTCATCGGTAGAACCAACGGCGAATCCGTCGGTGTCGTAGAGCGTAATAAAGTCGAGATATTTGTAGAATCGCGCTAGCCGAACCAGTTCTTCGACCTGCTCTTCAGGCGAACGCCCAACTTCGAGAAAAACTGGGCTGGCAAGAAGTTTCTCCAGATCAGACGCTGCCGCAGCAACCACATTGCTTACCTCCGAGCCTAAATGAGAAGCCAGACTTTCCAGACGATCATAAGAACTTTCTCGAAGTGCCTTCCGTGCATTCATGACCCCTCCGAACAATAGAAGAACCAAGGGCACCAGAGAGGTGCACCCAAGAAGAACGAGAAGGTGGTTGCGGAAAGAGTTCACAAAGAGCATCAATAGGGAGAGACTGCGTATCGAAGCTACGGAGAAGCAATAGTTTTCACCGCAGCGAACCCAGCTTTGGACGCCGTGCGGACGTGGCGCCAGGTCTCATTGGCCAGCTTCTCTTGCTCGAGCGTCAAGGAACGCGGGAATTTACAGAGGACTAGAATGTTCTGAGGTGGATAGATCGTTTGGTCAGCCTTCAATTTCTCATCGAAGAACGGGACCGCCGCTTCGTTCGGCGTGGCACACCACAGATAGTTGGAGTTGGCAGCTGCCGCCTCAGCAGTGAGCAAGAAGTTAATGAAGCGATGCGCGGCCTCTGGTTGCTTCGAGTCCCTAGGAATCGCAAAGTTGTCTACCCACAGCGGGGCTCCTTCTTCTGGAATGAACCAAGATAACGGAACTCCCTCACTGGCAAGCATGGCAGCATCACCACTGTAGCACTGGGCAATCCAAGCATCGCCGCTCCTTAGCGCATCGCGCACTCCCTCGTCTGAGGAGAACACCGGACGAATTTTGTCAACTAAGTCTAAAAGATCAACTCGCGCATCCTCAAACGTCTGCGGCGAAAGACTACTTACGTTGGCTCCCCTTTTATAAAAAGCGGAATACAGGCAATCGACAGGATCATCGAGGAGATAAACCCGATCCCGATAGCTCTCGTCCCAAAGAGACGACCAACTTTCTTTTACGTTGTCCAGCTTGTCCGAGCGATACGCCACTAGGGTCGATCCCCATGTGTAAGGAAAGGTGAAGCGATTACCGGGATCAAAGTGTAGATCAAGAAAGCGGGACTCGATATTCCCCCGATTGGACAAGGCATCGTGATCGAGTTCGCGAAGGAGTTGAAGCTCAATCAGGTTAGCCATCCTCAGACCATCCAGGATGACAAGATCGTAGCGACCACCGTCCGACTGCAGACGGGCTTCGAGTTCCTCACCGGTTTCAAAGGTCTCGTAGATGACCTCGATACCTGTGGCTTCTTGGAAGCCACGGAGGACTTCCTCAGCCATATAGTCTTCCCAGGTCAGGAGCACGAGGCTCCGGTTGGTCGGAACAACCTGATCGGAGCTATCCCCAAGCATCGAATTTTGCCTCTCGCTACAAGAGGAAAACAGGACGAGGAGGGGCAGAATGGCTGCTCCAAAAAGTTGGCGCTGCAGAGAGTGAAAGGACACGGCTATGAAAAGTCACGTATTTTATGAATATTACAATAATTATTTAACAAATCTGTATTTTCTCTGATTTGCAGACTTACTGGTAAACTTGACGCGCTCTCCGTCCCAGTGCTAGAGAGGTCTCCCATGCGCTCAATCCAGGCCCAGAACAGACCTCCTCAGTCTTTGTGAAGTTCCTCCGCGAAGATGTAGCGGAAGAAGAAGAGGAGGAGTTTCTCCCCTGGCTTCCGCCCATACCCATCGCCGGCGCCGACCAAGACGGCAAAAGCGTGATTCGCAACCGAGTGTGGCGGCTTGCCGCACCTGCGATCGGTATCTCTGGATCCGAAGCATTGGCGCAAGTGATCGACGCCGCCATGGTCGCCCGCCTTGGAACTTCTGCTCTAGCCGCTCTCGCGCCATCGGGACTGGTTCTTCTCATCCCGATCACCGTGGGTATCGGTGCCCTCGTGGCAGTGACCAGTTTGGTCGCCAAGTGCCTCGGAGCGAGAAACCCGATGAGGGCGGGCCCCTTTGCGTGGGGCGGAGTGGTCTTCGCCCTAGCCTTCGGCCTGCTGTGTCTCGGCCTGTTTCCTCTGGCTCCTGGGATCTTCAATCTATTCGGCAACCCCGCCCACCTCATCGATCTCGAGATCGATTACTTTCGGGTGGGCCTCTTTGGCATCGGCCCATTCCTCGTGGGTGCTGCCATCTCGAATTTTTTCGTCGGCATCTCCCGCCCGTTCCAAGGCTTCACAGGAAGTCTGGTCTTCCTACTAGCCAACGTCTTTTTCAACTACCTGCTTATTTTCGGCAAACTAGGCTGTCCCGAACTGGGTTTTGCAGGAGCCGCCTGGGGAGGCGTCGCAGCATCTTGGGCCTACTGCGTGTTCATGCTCGCGAAGCTCCTATTCCCAAGATGGCGACGACTTGGCACCACCGAGTTCGCAGCGATTCCCTTGGCATTTCGGCAGATTCTCCCGCTGGGTATCCCAATGGGCCTCGCCGCAGCGAGTGAGATCATTGCTTGGAATGTCACCGTCACTTGGCTAGTCGGACTGTACGGCGAAAAAGACCTAGCGGCAGCATCCATCCTTCTTCGTTTTCTCCATTTGTCCTACCTACCAGGGATCGGCGTTGGCGTCGCAGTCACCGCTCTGGTAGCGGAAGCCAGTGGCGCTGGCAGACCAGGGAGGGCCAGGCTAATAGCGGCGATCTCCGCACGCTCCCTGTCAGTTGCCATGATCGGCTATGGCTTAATAGTCATCCTCAGCCATCGGTGGCTTCTGCCACGGCTCAGTGACGATCCACAAGTGATCCATCTGATCACCGCCTCTCTGGGTGCCTTTATGGTGATTCAACTGTTCGACGGATTAGGGATTGTCTACGGCGATGCGTTGCGTGGCGTAGGTGACTCGACATGGGCGTCCTGGGCGGGGTTTCTTCTCTGCTCCATCGTTCTCATAGGCGGAGGCATCACCGTAGCGTTCCGATTCCCCGAACTTGGTTCGCCGGCGATCTGGATGGTTGATGCGTTTCACGTAGCCCTCGCAAGTCTGATCTTCTGGGCTCGCTGGAGGTCGGGTAAATGGGTAAGAGAATCGCCGATGGAGTAACCAGAGCCGATCTTTCCGAATTCCAATCTCGACAAAATCAGAAATAATCGCGAGAAAACCTACGAAATTTTCGTCTGCGCCGTCTTGGTAGCAGATGAACATTCAATTTCCCTCGATCAACCAGCGACTGCCCACGCGGATACCTTGCTAGCTACAACAGAAGTACCTCAGGACGGAACCTGGACAGTTGACCAAGCCGAATCGCTCTATCGACTTGATTACTGGTCTCTAGGTTTTTTCAGCGCCTCTCCCCACGGAGACCTCCTTTGTCATCTTCAAGGTGCAGATGGGAGACGATCAACCGCGAGCATCCCAGCACTGGTTGAAGAACTTGCCGAAGAGGGCTGTCCCTCGCCTGTTCTTTTCGAGTTTCCAGACATCGCTCGGGAATGTCTGGAGCAATATGATTCCGCCATCGAATTTGCCTTCAGCTCGGCGGGTTTTCCAGGGAAGCACAAGGTTGCCTATCCCCTGAAGACGAATCAGGGCAAACATGTCGTTAGGGCAATTCTCTCGGCTCGGACAACCAATCCGCTGGCCTTGGAAATTTCCGGTGCCGCTGAATTGGCCTTGGCTGTCGCACTTGGAGAGCCAGGAAAGACAGAGATCATCTGCCATGGCGCCAAGGCCGGTATCTATTTGCAAGCCGTCGAGGCGGCGACTGAAGCTGGGTTTCAGGTTACTGTCGTTATTGAAGCCGTCTGGGAAGCCGATGTTGTCATCGAAAGGCTCGGCAAACAGCCATCCGAGAGTATCCAACTCGGCCTAAGGGTTCGGCCCATCATCGCTGACGAACTCCACGACACATCGATTTTCGGACTGACCGCACCCGACCTACTTGAAGTATTCGCCCGTCTGCGTAAGGCCAAGCTTCTGGATCGAGTCAATCTACTCCACTGCCACCTTTGGTCGGGCGGTCAGACTCCACGGCTGCGCACTCAAGCCCTAGAAGAAATGTGCGCACTCTACGTCGCACTCCGAGACGCTGGACTTCCAATCGACCGGGTCGATGTCGGTGGTGGCAGTGCCCCCGAGCTTCAGGAAGTATCAAATGATGCCTCTCCTTGGGAGAATTTTGCCTCCGCCTTGGTGACGACCATAGTGGAGAAGACATCTGCGGCCGGGCATCCGGTACCGACCATCGTAACCGAGAACGGTAGATCCCTAGTCGAACACAGCCAACTTCTGGTAGCCGATGTTTTGGGCGTCCGAGAACGCGAGGCGAGCAAAAACTATCGAGCCACCGCCAAGTCACCTCCGCCACTCCGGGTTCTTTCGGATCTCATTTCCGAAGCCACCGTTACGGTCGATGCCAAAGCCTGCTTGGAAGAGGCCCTCATCGCTCGCCGAGAGACTCTACGTCTGTTCAAAAACCAAGAGCTTAGTCTTTCAGACCTCGCCGAGTCCGAGAGGCTATTAACGACGGTCGTTGTGGCACTACGCGAGAAACTCCCGACCATCGGAGCGATGGGAGCCACGGGAGCTGACGCGTATCGGTTCGGGATGGACATCTACGACCTGAATATCAGCTTGTTCCAATCCCTCCCGGACACTTGGGCTCTTGGTCATGTCTTTCCAGTTCTGCCGATCGAGCACCTCGACCGGCGCCCGACTAGGACTGCCGTTCTCGCCGACCTGACGTGCGATGAGGATGGTCAGGTCTCCCGCTTCATCGACCCATTCGACGACGTTCTTGGTATTCCACTTCATCCAACAAAGCAGGGCCGTCCTTATCGAGTCGCCTTCGCCTTGGTAGGTGCCTATCAATCGGCACTGGCCAGCAACCACAACTTATTCGGCAAGACTGCCCGAGCCGTAGTGTCGATGGTCGAAGGAACTCCGGAAATCACTGAGGTCATCCCGGCAGAACCCATCAGCTCAATCCTTGGAACCGTCGGCTTAGATCACGCTTCACCCGAATCTCCCTACCCCTCGGTTGCGAGTCCTACGAAGGGTGAATAGTGCCCAGCGGCAGCACCCCCGCTTCTTCCATGTCCTCACCTATCCGCTCGTTCATTGATCACCACTACCGCCACTTCAATGCAGCGAGCCTTCGCGATGCTGCCGTCGGCTGGAACCTGCTTCTAGATGACGGCGGAGGCATGTTCGTCTCCATGGCCGGGGCGATGAGTACGGCGGAGCTAGGGATCTCGCTGGCTGAGATGATCCGACAGGGGAAGGTCCACGGCATCTGTTGCACCGGAGCCAACTTGGAAGAAGACCTGTTCAACCTGATCGCGCACGACCACTACGAGCGCATTCCCAACTACCGCGAACTTACCTCGGCCGACGAGCAAGCACTACTCGACCGCCAACTCAACCGAGTCACTGATACCTGCATCCCCGAAGAAGAGGCCATGCGGGTCTGCGAGCAGGCAGTTCTGTCGCTCTGGAAAGAGGCAGACGCGAAGGGCGAAAGCCACCTTCCCCACCAATACCTCTACCGACTCCTCAAAGAACGGAGCCTGTCCGACAGCTACCAAATCCCCGAGAAGGACAGCTGGCTGATCGCAGCCGCCGAGGCCGACTTGCCACTGTTCGTCCCCGGTTGGGAAGACTCGACTTTGGGCAACATCTTCGCCGCCGCCTGCATTCGCGGAGATCTCAAAACCACGACCACTGTGGGAAGTGGGATCGACTACATGATCGACCTCGCCAGCTACTACCAGAATTTCGACAAGCCGCTCGGATTCTTTCAGATCGGTGGAGGCATCGCCGGAGACTTCCCAATTTGTGTCGTTCCCATGCTGGAACAGGATCTGCTCAAACCGACCCCGCTTTGGGCCTACTTCTGCCAGATCAGCGACTCGACCACCAGCTACGGCTCCTACTCGGGAGCTGTGCCCAACGAGAAGATCACCTGGGGCAAGCTCGGTATCGACACGCCGAAGTTCATCATCGAGTCGGATGCGACGATCGTGGCGCCGCTGGTGTTCGCCTACGTGCTCGGTGAGTAAAATTAGTTCGCTACTTGGGCTCAGGCGGCAGGACAACCTTTTCACCACGCGAGTGTCGGTGTTCTCGACGAGAACCACCTCCCCGCCACCACCATCTTCTGGCAACCATTCCATGGAGAGATTCGATATTTCGTAGACGATGAGGTCTCCCATTCCACATCCCCGGGGCCTCGGCCAGTGGTTGGAGTTGGTAGGCGACTCCAGCTTCAATGATCTGGGGCAGTTGAAAAACGATTTCCTGCCCAGAGGCTGCATGGATCATGGATCGACCGATCTTTAAACCGGGTATTCGTGTCCAGCCGGACAACATCCCCCTCCCCCCGCTCCAGATCAGTCCACGATTTCGGCGTCGGCGAGCCTACGAACCATAGCGAAAGTAGTGTCCCGACTGCCAGCACCAGCGGAAGTCCGACATACGTTACGTTAGAAGCCGTCGCCTCACCGAGACTGCTGAGCCAGATTCTGATAGGGCTCAGGGTAGAGAAGATACCGGCGCCGGTCGCTCTTAAACTTCGCATGAAACGGAGCCCAAGATGCCACAATGTCCGGCACGGGGCGACCGCGCTGGAGATCACGAACGAGGGAATCGCTACCGTATACCTTATTGAATAGGCCCAATTTGTCGCCAGTCATTCGGCCAATTGTGGAGCCACCTGTCATCCGATTGACCTCGGAAAGAAGTTCAAGATCGACGGCCAGTAGATCCGCATTCGACCCCTTGCTGATCGTCATCCGGGTTCCCGAAAATCCATTCCGTGAGTACGGACGAAACCAGATTCCGTGGAATCCCTTTGCGCTCATCCGGCGTGACAGAGTCGTGCCGCTGATACCTTTGGCCCCGGCAAAGGAAAATGGCCGGGTGGTTCCGATTCCGATATCGATACCATAAGCGCCACCAAAAACACCAGTCGCCGCGTAGTCAAAGCTCGAGCTAGCATGCGGGATGTTCGGCGAAGTGCGAATCCAGCGGAGCCTAGTATCCTCCCAGGCCATCCACCGGTCCCAACCCTGCATCTTGACCACCTGCAACCGAGGCCTTCCCCGTGTCCAGCCCCGCCCGTGAGCCATCATGGCGACCTCGCCCATCGTCAGGCCGTGGACATAGGGAACCGGAAGCTGTCCGACGAACGACGTCCATCGCTTCTCCAACGGAGGACCTTGCACCCGCATTCCACCCAGAGGATTCGGTCGATCGAGGACGATCATTTCCTTGCCGCTCTCTGCACAAGCCTCCATGCACAGGGCCAGCGTGCTAATGTAGGTATAACTCCGCGAGCCGATATCCTGCAGGTCGACCACCAGCACATCGATGCCCGAAAGCATCTGCCACGTAGGCTTTCGCGTGTCGCCATAGAGCGAATAGGCAGTCAATCCGGTCATCGAATCCCGCGTCGTCCTGACCTTCACCCCAGCCTTAGCCCTTCCATCGAGTCCGTGCTCCGGAGTGTAAAGTGCCACAAGATTGACTTCAGCTGCTCGCTGCAGAATCGACCGCGTGTGCATGCCGTTCGCCGCGACACTGGGAATGTGGCAGAGAAGACCCACTCGCTTGCCCCACAGAAGGTCGAATCGATTGGCCGCTAGCACATCGATTCCAAGCCTCAGCCCCGTCGGAGGCCGGTAGCCTACAGGCATCGAACTTCTCCAAGCCCCCACTCCGGCACCATCGGGCCCGCTCTCAGCCTCCGGCCTCTCGGCTATAGGAACGTAAATAGACGAGGGTCCGTTTCCGGCGCAACCGGTCAGCAAGAGAAGACAAAATCCTAGAAGCGCCGAGACGCGAGGAAGATTGCCATTGTGTTTATTGGGCAACGTGAGTAACACAACCTTCATATATGGACGATCATCGCCTCGGTCAACTTCTCCTCATGGGAGTTCCCGGAAAGGAACTCGACCCGGAGATCGCCAGCCGGATCAAAAAGATCCAGCCAGGTGGGTTTATTCTCTTCGGCAGGAACATTGAATCCCCAGAGCAACTACGTAAACTCACCGACGATTTGCGCGATCTCTCGGACCTCGAGCCATTCATCACGATCGATCAGGAAGGCGGCCGTGTTTCCCGCCTCCGCCTCATTGGCAATGAACCGCCGAGCGCCCAGCAGCTGCGCAAAAAGGGCGACATGGGACTCATCAAGACGCATGGCAAGCTGACCGGGCGTATCCTCCGCCAGTTCGGATTCAATCTGGATCTCTGCCCGGTGCTCGACGTCTCATACGACGACGAAGCCGACAACTCGCTCAAGGGACGCTGCTACGGCACCGACACCCAGGAAGTCATCAGCAAGGCCGGAGTCTTCAACCGCGCCATGCGCAAGGAAGGGATCCTCTCCTGCGGCAAACACTTCCCCGGCTACTCCAGCGCCGAGTGCGACCCGCACCACGAACTTCCTGTCATCACACGGAGTAAGGCCGAACTCGAAGCCGAGGAGATCTTGCCATTCACGGCGCTCCTGCCCGAGCTCGACAGCCTGATGACCTGCCACAGCTGCTACACCGCCTTCGATCCGGACAAGGAACGCTTGCCGGCTTCGCTGTCCCACAATGTAGTCACCCGCTTCCTACGCGACCAACTCGGTTTCGACGGCCTGGTCATGACCGACGACCTCGACATGGGCGCCATCCTCAACGAGGTGACCTTCGAAGAAGCCATCATCCAATCGATCATCGCTGGCAACGACATGGCGATGATCTGCCACCGCATCGAGATGGTCGAGGAAGCCCGTAAGCACCTCGAAAAAGTCCCGGAAGTAGACGTTAATCTCGCCTTGGAAAACATCGAGCGGACCAAGCGTAAGATGGCCGCCCCCTTTGCTTGGGATATCGACAAATACAACCAAATCGACTCCGAAATCTGGGACCTCCGTGTCGCCACCCTCGGCGAAGAAGAAGCCAAAAAACTTTCCGTCGAGGACGGCAAGCGCAGTCCAGTCGAGCTCTATTAGCTTTCTCTACTTTTCTCTCCCATGACCAAATTACACGAGACCCTCATCGCCATTCAGGAACGGGACCGCAAGATCCAGGACCTGCAGAACGGGCTCGATCGGCTCCCCGAGGATCGGGAAGCCGCCAAGACTAAGCTTGAGGACGACGAAGCCTCCGTGGCAGCCGCGCTCGCGGCGACTCAAGCGAACGAGATCGCCACTAGCAACCTCGAGCTCGATATCCAGACGCGAAAGGACAGCATTCTCAAGCTCAAGACCCAGCAGTTTCAGACGAAAAAGAACGAGGAGTTCAAGACGATGGGCAACGACATCATCCGCTACGGGGAGGAGATCATCACCCTTGAAGACAAGGAGCTTGTACTCATGGAAGAACTCGAAGAGCTACGCGCCAACCTTGCCGAAGCCAGAGAATCCCTTGCCGACACCCAGTCGATCGTCGACGCAGACCTCGTCGCTCTTGACCAGCGCGAGGTCAACTCTGCGGTCCAGATCGAAGAACTCAGCGCCGAGATCGTCGATCTCAAGACCAAGATCGACGACGACACGCAGAGCCAATATGAGCGAATCTTCACCTCCAAGGGCGACTTTGCCGTGGTCGCCATCAAAGGCGGCATTTGTGGTGGATGCCATATGAAGATCCCGCCAGACAACGTCAAGGATGCCAAAAACAACAAGGATGCCGTCCTCTGCATTAGCTGTGGGCGAATCGTTTACGTGCTCGAGTAGTGACCTAGGACACGATTTGGCCAGTCCACCCATTTGCATCTAGGCCACCTCACCTCCATACTCTGACCGATATGAGCTGTGGTGGAACGACAAAGGCCTCGAAGAAGGCCGAGTTGCTGGGAATGCACCGGGATAAAAAACCCGAGTGGATCAAAGTACGACTGCCCAACGATCCAGTTTTCTGGTCGACCAAGTCGCTGATCTCGGATCTGAAGCTCCACACCGTCTGCGAAGAAGCCCAGTGCCCGAACCGCTGGGAGTGCTGGGGCCAAGGAACGGCGACCTTCATGATCGCCGGTGACCGATGCACCCGCGCCTGCGGCTTCTGCGCGGTCAAAACCGCCAAGCCACTAGCCTTGGAGACCGATGAGCCACAACGCGTGGCCGAAGCCACCAAGCGCCTGAGCCTAAAGCACGTCGTCATCACCGCCGTGGCCCGCGACGACGTCGATGACGGTGGAGCTGAGCACTTTGCGCAAACCATCGAAGCCGTCCGAAAGGAGAATCCCGAGATCATCATCGAGATCCTCGTTCCCGACTTCAATGCCAAGGACAATGCCATTCAGGTGGTCATGGAAACCCGGCCAGCGATCTTCAACCACAACCTGGAGACTGTCGAACGCCTGACACCGCTGGTTCGATCCCGCGCCAAGTACCAGCGCTCTCTTGATGTCTTGAAGCGAGCCAAGGAGATCTCGATCGAGCTGGATACGCCTTGTGCTACCAAGAGCGGCCTGATGCTCGGACTCGGAGAAACCGAGGAAGAGCTACTCAAGGCCCTCGACGATCTCCGTGCCCACGACGTCACCGTGCTAACCCTTGGCCAATACTTGCGGCCTTCAGAAAAGCACCTTCCGGTCGTCGACTACATCCACCCCGACACATTCGCCCGCTACAAGGAGATCTCCTTGGAGAAAGGCTTCCGACACGTGGCTTCCGGACCGCTTGTCCGTAGCTCCTACCACGCCGCCGACTTCCGGCCTGAGTTGGACGTCCACTAGGATTTTCGACATCGGCTGTAGCCACTACCGATGTCCCCGTCCCGTCCCGCCGGGCGGCATATTTCCACGCCACGATTTTATTAGGGCAATTGTAGAGCTTCGTATCTTAACGACATGGAGATACGCATAGCGGAGGACAACATGGCCGAAAACCCAGCCAGGAATTTCGCTATTTCCTTGCAACAGCCATGTTCCCATATTTCACGCCGGACACGAAAAAGCCCCAAGTCACTTATTACTAAGGACTTGAGGCTTCTGAAAATGGCTCCCCCGGTTGGGATCGAACCAACGACCTAGTGATTAACAGTCACCCGCTCTACCGCTGAGCTACAGAGGAATATAGTCCAAGTTCTGCAGGCAGTCTCGGACAGGCGGAATGGAACCCGGAAGCGGATTCTTTTCAAGGAAAAATCGCTCCAGAATCGGGAGATTTGCTGATTTTTTTTCTCCTAGAGCTTAGTCACGCTCTCTCAGGCTTGTTTCGCGGAATTGATTTCGGTATTATCGGCCACATGACGAGGAACTGTGCCCGCAGTCTTACCCCCGTGTGCGTTGCTGGAACCACGCTTTGCCTGTCTTCCTGCCTGACCACCGGCCCTGACTATGGTGCACGCGGATGAATGATCTCTCACCCCTCATCCTCGTCGATCGTCAGTTCTAGACGGGTCTTCCAAGAAACCCCTAGCTACCAAATCGACGGAGCACCTATAGTCAATAGTGGTAACTCGACCATCTATATCGACGATGGCAGGCGCCACATAGATGTCGATCCACGCTGGAGCCGGGGCCGGGGCAGTAGTGGTCTCCCTAGGCGATAGTCAGTCTCACGCCTAAGCCTAGAAACGAGAATAGGAACCCCATTGTGGTTTCTAGGCCTAAGACTCGACTCGATTACGGCGCTCCCCTACGAGGTAGGAGCGAATGTTCTCGGCGACACCCTCGATCAACCGTTGCCTAGAACTAGCCGATGCCCACGCACTGTGAGGAGTAAGGATTAGGTTGGGAATGCTCGGATCCAGCAGGAGATGATCCGCAGGTGGCGGCTCTATTGAGAGGACGTCGAGCCCAGCTCCTCCGAGATGCCCACTTCTTAAAGCCTCCGCCACGGCGGCCTCGTCGATCAGATCACCTCTCCCGGTGTTGATCAGGAAGCTCCCCTTGCGCATCCGAGCTAGGCTAGCCTTATTGATCATATGCCGAGTGTCCGAGGTCAACGGACAGTGAAGGGAGATCGCATCGCAGACGCGGTAAAACTCGGTGCTAGGCAACCGCGGCCAGCCTTCCGATGTGGACTGCCCGCTGTGCTCGTCTCGCCCTAGGGTCACGACCTGCATTCCCAAGCCCTCCGCCACCTTTCCCACAGCAGATCCAATAGCCCCTACTCCTGCGATTCCCAAAGTGCGACCAGCCAGCTCGACTACAGGATAGTCAAGACGGCAAAACATTGGACTTTCGGCCCATTTGGGAGCCTCCGAGGCATAACGGTGCACGTTGCTCGCAAGGTTAAGCAGAAGAGCCACAGCATGCTGAACGACTCCAGGGGTAGAATATCCAGCTACATTGCAAACAGCGATCCCACGTTCTCGGGCAGCTTCTAAATCGATGTGGTTCGTGCCAGTGGCACAGGCACAGATAAGATCGAGACTACTCGCCGCCTCCATCTCAAGAGCCCCAATGACAACCTTGTTAGTCAACACAACTTGGGCATCTCCAATCCGCTCTGCTACCTCGTCAGCTACCGTCAAACCATGGCAGGTTAGCATTCCTAGAGCTTCCACCGGCCCTAGTCTGACATCCCCAATATCGACGGTTTCCGCATCCAAAAATACGATTTTCATCTGGCCACCTTCTACCGCGATAATCTGAAGTCACATAGAATCCAGCCGCTTCGTTAGGCCATTTCCGTAAATCCTCATTCACAACAGACCATAAAGTATAGCAATTATTTAAGTTGTTGATATTACTACTATTATAGGCTACCTTCCCTTAATTAGCCATGTACCTACCCTCATTTAGATTTCTTGCCACTGCCCTGATCGCCACCGCTTGCCCAGTAGTAGGCTATTCCCAGAACGTGCTGTTTATCGGTAATAGTTTCACCATGGGCCTTGGAGGAACAGCCACTCTGGCGACACCATCAGGCGTAGGTTCGATTTTCGAAGCTCTGGCAACGGATGCCTCTCATAGTGCCAACGTGCAAATGGTTGCCTTCCCAGGTTACGATCTCCAGACTCACGCTACTAGTGGTTCCCCTGCCATCAACGCCATCATTAACGGATACGGTGGTCAGGATTGGGACGCCGTCGTCCTTCAGGAATACAGTACTTATGCCACCGACGCTTCATCCGGCGGGAATGTCGCTTCCTTTCAAAATGCGCTCTCCACTCTAGCGAACACCATCTCGTTCAACAACCCCTCAGCCGATGTCGTTCTCTACGAGACCTGGGCAAGGGATGCCGGCCACCCGATCTACAATTCAGGTCAGTTCACCGGCCCAGCAGACATGCAGCAACAGGTGAACTTCCATTATGGAGCAGCTGAAGCGTATCTTGAGTCATCGATTCCCGGACTTGGCGCCGACGATGTCCACGTCGCGAATGCAGGTTCCACCTGGGGACAATTCCAACACAGCGATTGTAGCGACGACATCGATCTCTATGATTCAGACAGCTATCACGGTAGCGACCATGGATACTACCTCAGCGCCTTAGAAATCTTTCGGACGATCTACGACGAGCCCACAACAGGTCTCACCAACGTCTTCGACACCATCAGCACCACCGAGGCCCACTGCCTTCAAAAGGTCGTTGAAGCAAACTATGAAGCCGTTCCTGAACCTAGTAGTGCAGTTCTTGCCATCCTCGCCGGAGCAGTGTTCGCAACTCGCCGGAAACGCGCATAGTCCTTCAGATCTGGCCGCCTAGCTCTCACCAGATCCGAGTTACTTCCCTGTTAGATCGCGCTTTCGTGTGGCGCACTGGTACGCTGTCATCTCTCCAAGACGGAGACAATGGACTTCCTCATCCTGTAGAGCAATCCGTCCTTTCGTCATGACGCGCTGGCTACGGATTGCTCTTAAAATCCACGTACGGGGACCGAGTAGCGCTCGAGAGAAACGTCGATTCGCTCCGTTTAGGGGAGCTCTCGTCGATCACCTTGTATAGATAACGGGCGACAGGTTTTCCATCGTGAAGCAAGTCGGCTAGTTTCCCGTTTCGTTCTTGCACAGAAACCCCTCCCCAGTAGCTACGGAAGGTGCCACAGTAGCGGCCAAGGGGATGAAGAAAACGCACAGGAAACGAAACAAGGAACTGCATATTCCAGCATTACAGTCCGAGTCCCCGATCCGGACAATAACGAAGACTCCGGTATCTCCCGACGCACCCCTCTTCGAATTGTCCTAACCTCATGTTTTTCACCAGCCTGACGCCCCGCAATGACATCGGGGGCAGTTGCTTCCTCCTAGAAATGGGAGACAGCCGAATCGTTCTCGATTGCGGCCTTCATCCCAAAGAGATCGGCCTTCCCGCCATCCCACAGATCGGAGGACTCGACCAAGACAGTGTCGATGCATTCTTCCTCAGCCACGCCCACTTCGACCACGTCGGAGCGGTGCCCGTTCTACTCAGGCAACAGCCCAACGCGAAGATACTACTCACCGAAGGGACTCGTCACGTCGCCGGAGTCATGCTTCACAACTCCGTCCACGTCATGCAGTGCCAACGGACCGAGAAAGGCATCACTGAATTTCCTCTGTTCACCCACCGCGAGGTCGACCGGATGATGAAGCGCTTCCACCCCTCGCACTTCAACAAGCCGATCCACGTCGGCAGTGACGGAGAGGTCACCTGCAAACTCCACCCAGCCGGCCACGTCCTCGGAGCTGCCGCCGCCTCGTTCACCTACGAAGGCAAAACAGTGCTCTACACTGGAGATGTGCAGTTCATTGACCAAGCTATCGTCAAAAAGGCCGAACTACCCACAGAAGGAATCGATACCCTCGTCATCGAGACCACCCACGGAGCCAAGGCCGCCGTGCCGGGCTACACGCGTAAGGGCGAAGCCAAACGCCTAGCCGCGCACATCAAGGCCTGCCACGACCGGGGCGGCTCGGTGCTCATCCCAGTCTTCGCCCTCGGCAAGACCCAAGAGATGCTCGTCTTGATCCACCAAATGAAACAAGCCGGCGAGATCCCCGACATGCCCCTCTTCATCGGTGGACTGAGCACCAAGGTCACCGGCGTCTTCGACCGGCTCGCTGACAGCGGGCACCGACACCTTAAAGGATTCTCGATCTTAGACGAGGTCGATCTCACCGTCGCTTCCGCCCAGGCAGGCAATGCCCTGCGCTATGCCCCGGGCTGCATCTTTGCCCTATCCAGCGGTATGCTCAGCGAGAAGACCGTCTCCAACGGCTTCGCTCCGGAAATCCTCAACGACCCGCGCAACGCACTGCTCATGGTCGGCTACTGCGACCCCGACACCCCAGGCGGAAAAATCCTCGAACAAGGCAACGGGGGCGAGGTTGTCCTAAACGCCGATCAGGAACCGACCGAGATCAACTGCGAAGTCGAACGGTTCGACTTCACCGGCCACGCCAGCCGCGAGGAACTCCTCGACTACATCCTCAAGGTCGATGCCAAAAAAACCCTACTCGTCCACGGCGACCCAGTGGCCAAGGCTTGGTTTTATGAAGAATTGACCAAGATTATGGGTGCTGGGCGCGTTTTCATTCCGGAGCCCGGCATCGGAATGCCGCTCTAACACCCAACCTCTAGAATCATGACCTTGATCGGATCGACTCTCGCCGCCATTTTCGCGCTGCTCGCCATGCTGCCACAGGCCTCGGCCCAGGAGGCCTTCAATCGCAAGGACCTGACCGTCGTCGATGGTGAAATCAACCTCGTCGGCGATGAAAAATTCTTCCTCGTCTACGACCGCGAGCTCAGCGATTTCATCTTCGAAGCCGAGATCGAACTCCCCGAAGGCACGGCCAACTCGGGCGTCATGTTCCGCGCCCATGTCGAACCAAACAAGGTCTTCGGCTACCAAGCTGAGTGCGACGGCTCGGATCGTTGCTGGTCCGGTGGTCTCTACGATGAAGGCCGCTGCGGCTGGATCTGGCCGAGCAAAGAAGAGTCTCAGGCCCACTTCGCCAAGCCAGAGGTTCAAGGAGCCCTCGACCGGCTCCACTGGAACAAATACGAGATCACCGCCAAGGGCAATAAGCTGAAGTAGCCTCGGCGCTCTCCTCAACCGGATGTTCCGCACCCTCCTCGAGCTCGGTCGCGTCTCGAACCTCCCCACCGTCTGGACCAACCTCACGGCTGGCTGGATACTCGGTGGAGGTGGTCTTGAGATCGCCACTCTGTTCACGCTTTTCGTCGGCGGGTCCCTGCTCTATCTCGCAGGCATGGCCTTGAACGATGCTGCAGGAGCCGACTTCGATCGCGAGCACAAGGCCGACCGTCCCATCGTCCGGGGAACCATCTCCGAGACCGCAACCTGGGGCCTCGGCTGGGGGTATCTCCTCACTGGATTTTTGATACTGCACACGGCCACACCAGCGTTCGGCACTCACGTCACAGCGATCGGGTCTCTGATCCTCGGCTACACTTTCACCCACAAGCACTGGGGCGGATGCACCTACCTGATGGGAGGAATCCGAGCGCTCCTCTACCTACTAGGAGCAGGAGCCGCTTTCAACGCCGCATCCGGGCAAATCGGGTCCGGACCGCAATTGTGGCTGCCGCTCCTCTGGGCCGTCGCCCTTGGCGCGTACGTCATCTGCCTCACCGAAGTCGCCCGCGGCGAGTCCACCGGCGCCGGCCCCAGCCCCTTCCCGGTCGTCATGGTGCTATTGCCGCTCGTCGCTTTGGTCGCCGGACACATCCTCACCAATACCGGTCCGACCTCCATCGCGGTCGGGTCGGTCATCGCCGTCGCATTTCTCCTCTGGCTCCGGCTTGCCGCTACCCGCCTGTCCGCCGGAAAAATCGGCCCCGCCGTTGGCACCATGCTCGCTGGCATGTGCCTCATGGACGCCCTTGCCGTTTCGCCCACTCAACCGTATCTTGCCCTCCTTCTCGTAGCCATCACTCCCCTTCTGCTTCTCTGGCAAAAGTTCGTGGCCGCAACCTAGGGAACTACCTACATCCATTCTATGATCGAGAGGTCCATCACCCTCACCTTCGACCACAAGGTCGTCTTCACCCGCAACGCCTTCTCCCCGGAGAACAGCGAACTGGCGCACATCCTTACCACAAATAGCCTGGGAGACCGACCCTCCCGAGCCCTCGTCGTGCTCGACCGTGCCGTCGCCGAGGCCAAGCCGGAACTCGTTGGACAAATCGAATCCTACTTCGAATCCTCCGATCCACTCCAACTCGCCGGACCAGTCGCCATTTTCAAGGGAGGCGAGAGCTGCAAGAACGACCCGACTCGTGTCACCGACCTGTGGAAACTCATCCACGAAGCCGGGCTCGACCGCCACTCCTACGTCCTCGCCATCGGCGGCGGCGCCTTGCTCGACCTCGTCGGCTTCGCAGCTTCCACCGCCCACCGAGGGATCCGCCACGTCCGCTTCCCGACCACCACTCTCAGCCAAGGCGACGGCGGTGTCGGCGTGAAGAACGGCATCAACTTCTTCGGCAAGAAAAACTGGATCGGCACCTTTACCATCCCAACGGCCGTCATCAACGACCTCGAGTTCCTCGACACCCAACCCGAAAACGAACGCCGCGCCGGCATCATCGAAGCGATCAAGGTCGCGCTGATTCGTTGCCCTGAATTCTTTCAGTACATCGAAGACCACACCGACGCCCTCGCCGCTCTCGACCCGAAGGCACTCGAACACATCGTCCGGCGGAGCGCCGAACTGCACGTCGAGCACATCACCACCTCAGGTGATCCATTCGAGCTCGGCTCGGCACGTCCCCTCGACTTCGGCCACTGGGTCGCCCACAAGCTCGAACAGCTGTCGCGCTTCCGCATCGGCCACGGGAACGCCGTCGCTATTGGCATCGCCGTCGACCTTCTCTACTCCGTCGAAGCCGGTATCCTCGAAGCCGAAACCTGCGGCCGTATCCTTTCCGTCATCCTGCGCATCGGCTTCCCGATCTTCGAGCCCGAACTCATCGAAGTCGGAGAAAGCGGCGAACTCGCCGTGCTCGAAGGCTTGGAAGAATTCCGTGAGCACCTCGGCGGCGAACTGACCATCACCCTGGTCCCGAAGATTGGGAGCAAGATCGAAGTCCACGAGATGGATCGCACCGCCATCCTCGTCGCCATCGAAGCCCTCCGGGTCGGTGCAGAGGCGACCGCGTAGTATCGAACTTCCTCTCAGGGCAACCGACAAGAAGCAATTTCCTCTTCGGAACGACGCGGCGTTCCTCCACCGCTAGCCTGAAGACGGCGAGACGGATTCAGGAAAAACATACGACCTTCATAGCCGTTGCAATCCTTATCCACAGGGCCAAATTTTGCCCATCGGCTATGGCTAAGAACTCCACTTCCGCTACCAACACCACCTCCTTCCTTCCTCGGCACCTCGGCCCCGATCTCGCCGAGCAAGCGGCCATGCTGGCCGAGCTAGAGTTCCCCGGCGACTGCCTGATCGATGCCATCGTGCCCGAAGCCATCCTCGACCGCTCGCCGATGGCCTTACCCGATCCACTCGACGAGGCCGGCGCTCTCGCCGATCTGCGCGAGGTGATGTCGCAAAACGCCGTGCGAAAATCACTCCTCGGCTGTGGCTTCTCCGGCACCATCACCCCGCCCGTGCTCCAACGTTGCGTGCTCGAGAACCCCGGCTGGTACACCGCCTACACACCTTATCAAGCCGAGATCTCTCAAGGCCGGATGGAGATGCTCCTGAACTTCCAGACGCTGATCACCGACCTCACCGGGCTCGACGTCGCCAATGCCTCGCTCCTTGATGAAGGCACCGCCGCCGCCGAGGCCATCGCTCTCGCCGCTTCGTCCAAGCCAAAGGGCACCACCGCCTTCATCGCCGACACCTGCCACGCCCACGTCATCGACGTCGTCCGCACTCGCACCACCGCCATCGGCATCCAGCTCGTCGTCGGCGATCCCACCAGCCTCGACCCGAGCTCGATCGACGGACTGTTCGCCGTCGTCCTCGCCTACCCCGACACCCTTGGCTCGACCAACGACTGGAGCGACCTCATCACAGCCTCCCAAGAAGCCGGAGCCCTCGCCATCGTCTGCGCCGACCTGCTGTCCCTCTGCCTGCTCAAGGCTCCCGGCGAAATGGGAGCCGACATCTGTGTCGGAAATTCTCAGCGGTTCGGTGTCCCCCTCGGCTACGGCGGTCCGCACGCCGCCTTCATGGCAGTGAAAGACGCACTCAAACGCAAGCTCCCAGGTCGGCTCATCGGAGTCTCGATCGACTCCCACGGCCAGCCTGCCTACCGGCTTTCCCTGCAGACCCGCGAACAACACATCCGCCGCGACAAGGCCACCTCGAACATCTGCACCGCCCAAGTCCTACTCGCCGTCATGGCCGCCGGATACGCCTGCTACCACGGCCCCGAAGGACTATGCGCCATCGCCCGCCGGGTCCACCAACTCGCCCTCTCAGCCGCAACAGCCGTGGTCAAGACCGGCCACAAGGTCGAGTCCGATTCCTTCTTCGACACCATCACGGTTCGCGTCCCCGATGCCAAGGCCACCATCGCCGAGGCCCTAGAGGCGGGCTTCAACCTCCGCCAGATCGACAAGACCAAGGTCGCAATCGCCTTCGACGAGACCGTCACCGATGCCGACCTCGCCTCGATCCTCGCTTGCTTCGATGCCGACCCGCCGTCCACCGCCCCCGCCATCGACTTGGGAGCACTCGAACGGACCTCCGATTTCCTCACCCATCAGGTCTTCTCCAGCTACCACACCGAGACCGAGATGATGCGTTACCTGCGTCGCCTCCAAGGCCGCGATATCGCCCTCGATCACTCGATGATCCCGCTCGGCAGTTGTACGATGAAGCTCAACGCCGCCGCCGAGATGATGCCCCTCAGCTGGCCCGAAGTCGGTGGACTGCACCCCTTCGCTCCCGCCGATCAGGCAGCCGGTTACCATCGCATGTTCGAGCAAGTCGAAGACTGGCTCGCCACCATCACCGGGTTCGCCGGAGTGTCGCTCCAACCCAATGCCGGGTCCCAGGGCGAATACGCAGGGCTACTCGCTATCAAGCGCTACCACGAGGAGCGCGGCGACAGTCACCGCGATGTCTGCATCATCCCGACCTCCGCCCACGGCACCAACCCCGCCTCCGCCGTTATGTGCAACTTTAAGGTAGTTGCGGTCAAGTGCAGCGACACCGGCGACATCGACATCGATGACCTGCAGGCGAAAGTCGAAGAGCACCGAGAAAATCTTGGCGCCCTGATGATCACCTACCCCAGTACCCACGGCGTCTTCGAAGAAGGCATCCGCGAGATCTGCGCACTCATCCACGGTGCCGGCGGCCAAGTCTACATGGACGGGGCCAACATGAATGCTCAGGTCGGCCTTACCTCGCCCGGGCGTATCGGCGCCGACGTCTGCCACCTCAACCTACACAAGACCTTCTGCATCCCCCACGGCGGCGGCGGCCCAGGAGTCGGACCAATCGGCGTCGCCGAGCACCTGGTCCCATTCCTTCCCGGTCACGGTCTTCTACCCAATTCCGAAGGCGCCGTTTCCTCCGCCCCCTGGGGATCGGCGTCGATCTGCACCATCTCGTGGATGTATATCCGCATGATGGGCGATGCCGGATTACGCAAGGCCACCGAGGTCGCCATCCTCAACGCCAACTACGTCGCCCACCGCCTGAAGGACCACTTCCCGGTTCTCTACACCGGCAAGAACGGCTTGGTCGCCCATGAGTGCATCATCGACGTCCGAGGCTTCGACCACGTCGCCGTCGAAGACATCGCCAAACGCCTCATCGATTACGGCTTCCACGCCCCGACCATGAGCTGGCCTGTCGCCGGCACCCTCATGATCGAGCCAACCGAGTCCGAGTCGCAAGCCGAACTCGACCGCTTCTGCGAAGCCATGATCTCGATCCACGCCGAGATCCAACTCGTCGACGAGGGCAAGATCCACGCCGAGGACAATCCCTTAAAAAATGCCCCCCACACCGCCCAGTCACTCCTCTCCGACGACTGGTCGCATCCCTACACCCGCGAACAAGCCGCCTACCCGCTACCCTATCTAAGGAGCAACAAGTACTGGCCTCCCGTCGGCCGCGTCGATAACGTCCACGGCGACCGCAATCTCGTCTGCTCCTGCGTCGGCATGGAAGAATACGTAGACTCGTAGAATCGCCCACCAGCCTACTCCATCACCTCTCCGACCGACTCGAACCCGTAGCCTGGTCTCAACTCACCGCCACCGTCCTCGCCAGCGACCTAGCAATTTTGCTCTACTGAACCCGAGGGAAAGGATAGAAGCCTCGAGCCGGATTCACCTCGAAGCCAGAACCCACGGCTCCCTCGTTCTTCTCCGTGTCCGCGACCACGGCCGAGGCATCTGCTCCCGAGAAGCCAAACGTCTGTTCCACCCCTTCGAAAAATCCGCCACCCGAGCCGCCCACTCCGCTGCCGGAGTCGGGCTTGGCCAGTCCCCGTACCCGTCTTAGGCGCGCCCTCGGTGGGATTCGCGATTAAAAGACGACCGCGATGGAGAAGCGAGTTTTGTCCTGGAGCTACCTACCTACCTCGCTTGCTACCGATCGGCTACTAGCCCGAAGATATCCACAGCCCTTTCTGTGATTGACTATTATTTTTTTGCGTGTTAATTCTATAATATGTCAATATAGCGACTAATTTAGACGAGTTTTCGCATAATGGCGATATTGACATAAAAACCATACCTAACCGCCTTGAATTTTACAGACAACCGAACCAAAAAACACACCACGATATGATTAAACTAAAAAAGGCGCAGATTGTCGTCGCCGTTTCCTCATTGCTCTTAGCCTACCAGAGCAACTCGTCGGCCGAGACGGCCATCATCGAATTCGGGGAGACCAATTTTGATGGGCTCGATGTCTCGAAAGCTTTCAGTCTCGGAGCTGTCAAATCGATCGATGCCATCACTATCGAGCTTAGTGCCAATCAATCGAGAGACGTTCGCTTCAACCTCATCTCCCCCACCGGAGATGTGTTTGACCTGCTCGACCGTAGTGGCAACACCGATGACTTCTTTGGCGACAGAACCGCATCCCTAACTGGTGTCGGCACCTACTCATTTGTCGATTCTGGAATCCAAGCCAATCAAGACGCCTTTGACTGGTTCGGCTCAAGCGCATTCAACTCCGACGGCAGCTTGGACGAGGACACCTACATCACCAGCGCGTGGCGTAGCCCAGACAGTTCCGACACCGGACTCAACGGCACCCACCCTAACTGGGGAGACGAATACTGGCAGGCTGGAGAATGGAATGTCATCGTTGCAGACAGCGGATTTTTCGATGATGCCGCCGTTGGCGCTGTAGGCAACGTCACGATCAACTACACCGGAGATACACCCGCAGGACCTGGTCCGGGTCCTGGTGTAATCCCAGAGCCATCCACAGCTCTCTGCGCCCTACTCGCCTACGGCCTACTGGCAACTCGCCGCCGCCGCGCCTAAGCGCCATCACCGACCTAAAAAGGCGACTTCCACATTTGTGGGAGTCGCCTTTTTTCTTCTATTTAACCGGCTCCGCAGAGCGCCTTAGCGGGCAGCGACCAGCCCAGCCATCGGCCTAAGCGATTTTTAACGAATCAACTAGACTGAATCCATTTTCTCGCTTCCGAATTGTCTTACCGATTGACTCATCCAGCGCTGTGCCTTTGCTAAAGAGCCACAGATAGAACGCTATGCCGAAGCCAAAGCATCCCTCCACCAAAGCAACGCCTAAGTTTGAACAACTCAGCGCCTTGGGTCGCTCTCTCGCAAAGATCGGCTTGCTCGTCTTGGGATGCGGCCTGCTCATCAATGCTGTCATTCTAGGCCTTGAAGCGGATGACAGTAGACGCATTCTTCTTTCCATCGTCATCGGCCTCGGAGGAGGCCTCGTCGCTTGGGGCTCCGCTAGATCCTTAGGATTGCTCCACGGCCGCGGTAGAATTGGCCTCGTCGCCATCGTGCTGTTTGCCTTCGGTGCCACCCTCGCCATCCGCTTCCATTTACTGAGTACCGGGTCTCCTCAGTTCGGCTGGGCCGGGTGCTGGCTTACTCTTGCTGCCAGCTTCTTCGGAGGCTGGGCTGGCTGTACGTTGAACGATGGGAACAAGGCCAACCGCTTGGAGAAAAGCTGGCGCTGGGTCTTCCTCGGCCTCGCGGTCATCGGCATCGACGCTTGGGCCGCCGAAAAAATACTGCCACACCGCGACCGGGTCGGTCAGTTCGCTGGTGACACCCGATCTTCAAAGCATACCCGAGGCTGGGAACAGAACAACGCTCGCTTCAACGCGAACAACGCGATTCGAAATATTAACAACGGCCAAAGAGCCGGACACTCTGGAGAGGACTGGATGATTCGAACGAATCTCCTCCCCGCTGGACCAGACCGTATTCTCTCCCATCGGATTCTAGTCACTGGAGACTCGTTTGTCTGGGGCGATGGCTATCCAAATATCAACGTCGTCTGGTGGCGCCAACTCGAGAGAGAACTACGACGCAGAGGTTACCTAGATGTCGAAGTTCTCGGCGCAGGAAGGTGCGGCGCATCGACCGGCGACCAAATGGCCCGAATGGAGGACTACCTACAAACTTACAGCCCCGACTTGGTAATCTGGGGATTCTGCGAGAATGACCCCGACGAGTACATTGTCCCCTATCACCACAGCGCTGAAAATGTCATCCTTGAGCAAGACCCATGGATGATTCGGCTCAAAAACTCGATAGATAATAATCAATGCCCCAATCTGGCTTGGGAGCTACGACAAAAGCGGCGGGCCAAAATCATCAGCCAAACGAACGGCTGGTCCAGTTTTTCCGACTGGCACTCGGCTGTCTACGATCCCACTGGGCCCAACTGGACTGCCTACAAAAATCGGCTTCTAGATCTCGGGGAGTATATGGCCAAGACTCTCGAAGAACGCCAGATTCCGTCCTTCTTCCTCCTATTTGGAACTGGGCCTGCCGGTTCCTTTCCGGACACTCAAGGCCACCCACGGCTGATGGAAGTGCTCGCGCCAGCTTTGAACCAAGCGGGTATTCCATGGGTCGATTCACAGCCTCTCATACGTTCTCGAGGCATCACGAAAACCACCTCTTACCGCGACTACCACGTTAATCCAAGTAATGCTCATACCGGCCTACCAGGAACATCCTGTTGGGCTAAGGCGGCAGCCGACTACCTAGAGTCTCAGCACCCAGCATGTCTGGGCAACAAGACAGAGCCGTCCAAACGCAAAATGCAGTGGATCGTAAACGACTGGCTCCCGATCGACATGTCGGTTGATCGCCACCTCGGCAGTAGTGTCATTGAGATCGAACTCAACGGCAGTGAGGAGCTCACGCCCCACGCCCCCTTTGGCCGCCCCCACTACAGAATCCACCTCACCGATGCGACATCACTCTCCGAAATTCGCCTTCAGAACGTATGGCTCGAAAGGGCACAAGTTTATGTCCGCGCCCAACTACCGGTCGATGATACCCACGCGGACGACAGCGTATTCGTCGATGCCTACCGCTGGTACAAACTCCCTCGAACTGCTGGCAAAAAGTTCGCCTACTCGCTTGATGGCTACGAGCACTCTGCCCACGTCTCGGAAGTAGCCATTCTCCCTGACTTCACCTACGACTTAAAGTATTTTCCGCCTGAAGATCGTCAATGGAATACCGCCTTCAATCGCCTAAAAATTACCTTCGCCCCCCATAAGAATGGCTGGTACGCACCGCCTAGCCAGGCCAGCCAAACTCAGGTGATCATTGAACAGGCAAGTGCTGAAGGCCCATAGGTTCGCCGATGGGTCTAGTCTCTGCCTTACTGATTGACTCACCCACCACTCTACCTTTGCTAAGCGCTCTCTGACGATTCGCCATGTCGGAACCAAAAGACAGCACAGCAAAATCTGAACCCGAGTTCGAACGACTCAGAGCCTTCGGCCGTTCCCTTGCCACCACTGGTTTATTTCTCTTAGGCCTTTGCCTGCTCATCGCCGCCATTCTCCTCGGCCTCCAAGGGGATAGCGCTAGGGACGTTTCCCTCTCTATCGTCATCGGCATCGCCGGAGGTATTGTTGCCTGGGGGGCAGCCCGGTCACTAGGCCTGCTGGATGGACGCCGCAGGATCGGCCTTTTAGCCGCCATACTGTTCGCCTTCGGTGCCGCCCTCGCCACCCACTATCTCCTGCTGACCACCGGATCTCCGCAGTTCGGCTGGGCTGGTTGTTGGACTGCCCTTGCTGCCTGCTTCTTCGGAGGCTGGGCTGGATGCGCACTAGAAGATGGGGACAAGGCCAGCCGCTTCGAAAAGACCTACCGATGGGTCTTCCTCGGCCTCATCATCATTGGTATCGATGCTTGGGCCGCAGAAAGAATCCTTCCAAGACGCGATAAGGTCGGCCAATTCGCAGGCGACTCCCGATCTCCGAAGCACACCCGCGGATGGTCCGAGGCGAACCTTCGCTTCAACGCCAACAATACCGTCAGAAATATCAATAACGGAGAGGCTATGGGACACTCAGGGGAAGACTGGATGATCCGAACCAACCTGATTCCTGCCGGACCTGAGCGGCTTCTTCCCCATCGAATTCTAGTCACCGGCGACTCGTTCGTCTGGGGCGATGGCTACCCCAATATCAACGTCATCTGGTGGCGCCAACTCGAACGAGAACTCCGCCGAAGAGGGTATCTAGGCGTCGAAGTGCTCGGTGCCGGTGCCTGCGGTGCCTCAACCGGAGACCAGATGGATCGGATGGATGCCTACATGGAAACCTACCAGCCAGACGCAGTCATCTGGGGGTTCTGCCACAACGACCCCGACGAAGGGCTAGTCGCCTACCACAACAATAACGAGAGTGCGATCGTCGAGTCTGATCCGTGGATGATTCGGCTAAAGAACCTAATCCAGAACCGGGTTTTTCCCAACATCGCCTGGGAACTACGACAGAAGCGCTACGCCCGTGTCACCAGCCACACAAATGACTGGTTTACCTATCGTGACTGGACCATGGGTGCCTACGATCCAGAGGGAGCCAACTGGAAAGCATACGAGTGGCGTCTCGGCCAGCTCGGCAAAACTATGAAGTCAGCGGCAGAAGCTGGTATCCCATCGTTCCTTCTAGTCTTTGGGGGGGCTCCAGCTGAAGAAATCTCGACCCGCAATGTCCGACCGAAACTTCAAGCAGTTCTCGAACCTGCTTTGGATGCCGCCGGGATTCCATGGGTCGATACTCAGCCCCTGATCACCGGGCGCGCCGGGATCGAGACCACCACACTCCCTCAGTACAACGTCAATCCCGCTAACGGCCACACCGGCCTCGCAGGAACTTCCTGTTGGGCCAAGACGGCAGCCGACTACTTGGAGGAAAATTTCCCCGAAGTTCTGGGCCACAAGACTCCCCCATCCGACCGGAAGATGCAGTGGATCGTCGATGACTGGCTACCAATCGACATGACGGTCTTTCGACATCTGGGTAGTAGCCAGATTGAGATACGTATAGACGGTCGCCCCGACCTCATCCCGACCATTCCGTTCGGAAAGAAGCACCTTCGGCTCCACCTGACAGACTCCACCGCCTTATCCGAGATCCGGCTTCAAAACGTTTGGCTGAAGAGGGCGGATGTCTATGTGCGCGCCCAAATCCCAGTCGACGAAATCCACAACGACGACAGCGTCTTCCTCGATGCCTATCGCTGGCAAAAGCTACCCCGCACCAAGGGCAAGGCATTCGCCTACTCGCTGGAGTCCTACCAATACGCGAGCTACGTCACCGAGGTCGCCATCGTTCCCGACTTTACCTACGAGTTTGAGACGCCGCCCAAAGAGCAATGGTCCTGGAACACCCCGTTCAACCGACTTCGCGTGACGTTCCAATCGGCGGAGCATGGATGGTATGCGCCTCTGGTAGAAGGCAAAGCGTCCCACTCCGCCGGTGTGGAGTGAGGCAGATCCACTGAGCCCACGTGTTGCCGAGCCCACGTCATCCAAAGCGGTCGCAAGCGACGCAAGCGAATCGCACTCCAAAACTTCGTGGGCGGGAGTGCTGTCTGAATGTCAGGCTACGAATTCTACATTCCTCTTCCGTAGCCATCTGAATCTACCTTGGCTGGTCCGGCACCCAGAGCAACGGGCTCGTCGGGATTCGGGATCGGCTTGCCGTGCGGGTCAGCGGTGGGGAAGGCTAGCTCGCGCTCGAGCTGGCGGACCGTGTCGGCGCCGAGCAGGTGCTCGATTTCTTCGGCGTCTTCGTGGACATGGTCGGCAGCGTAGTCGGCGACCTTGGTGAGGTAGAGCTCCCAGAGGCGGTGATTTCGCACAATGCGACAGGCTTCCCGATAGCCTTCGGGGGTGAAGTAGGCGGTCTGCCCCTCGTCTTGGAGTGAGGCCAGATTATGCTTTGCCAGCTCCGCTACTTGAGGAGAAATGACATCGACAGGCTCCCGCCGGAGTTCGGCGATCTCGACCACTGGAATGTCGTCGCCGACGAACTCGCGTTCCTCGAGAACCTTATACATCGACTTCAGGGTGTTCTCTCGCTGCGTCTTGTGCCAGCGCGAACGGCGTCGCCAGACCCTGGTCAGCCAGCCGTGCTGGGGCGCGAACAGAAAGGCGAACAAGAACATCGTGGCGGCCGAAACGACGATCAAGGGACCGGTCGGCAGATTGTTGCCGAGGAACGAAAGAAAGGCTCCAACTGCAGCCGAGATCATTCCGGCGATGGCGGCGATGGTGAGCATCCGCGGCATGCGGTCGGCCAACAAGTAGGCGGTGGCGGCCGGGATTACCAGCAAGGCAGAGACTAGAACGACTCCAGCGGCCTGCATGGCGACGACGATAGCGAAGGCAGTCAGTAGCATCAGCAACCGGTCGAGAAACTGCACTGGCATCCCAACAGCGCCGGCGAATCCACGGTCAAAACTGGTGGTGACCAGTGCCCGCCCGAGCAAGCCGATGCACAGCAAGGTGATCGCTGTGGTCACCGCCATGAGGATGATATCGTCGCTACCCAGCGCCGAGGCTTGGCCGAACAGAAAGCTCTTGATGCCGGTCTTGTTGCCACCTGGCATGCGCTGGATGTAGTAGATCAGGCAGATACCGACGGCATAAAACGAGGAGAGGACGATACCGAGAGACGCGTCCTGTTTGAGTCGGGTGGTCCGAGTAATGGCATGGGAGACGAGCACGCCGATCATTCCGACCACCGTAGCCCCGATTAGGATGGCGAGCGGGTCTTTGGTCGAGCTCCAGAGGAAGCCAAGCGCGATTCCTGGAAGCACCGCATGGGACAACGTGTCGCCGAGCAGTGCCATCTTGCGCACGACAATAAAGCTTCCTAGGAGGCCACAGTTCAGGCCGAGTAGTAGAGCTCCGGCCAAGGCGTAGCGCAGGGCAGGATCGGCGAAGGTAAAGAAACGCAATGCCTGCTCGCCGACGGAATTCTCCGTGATGTCGCCGATGCGCGCAGCCATCGCCAGCTCGGGCGCAAGCAGGACCAGTGCCCCGAGGAAGAGCAGTAGGTTAGCGAATTTCGTCGTCCGCATCGCTAGCCCCCGGTTGCTTGTCCTTGCTCTTCTCGGCTTGTTCTGCCACCTCGTTAAGGATGGTCAGCTTGCCACCGTAGGTCTTCTGTAAGAGCTCTGGCGTGAACACTTCCTTGGTATCGCCATAGGCGATCAGACGCATGTTAAGCAATACCAGTTGGTCGAAGTATTCCTCGGCAGTGGTCAGATCGTGGTGCACCACAAAGATGGTCTTACCGTCATCCCGCAGTTCCTTGAGCAGCGCGATGATCGATGACTCGGTCGCCGCATCGACTCCGGTGAACGGCTCATCCATCAGGTAGATGTCCCCTTCCTGTGCGAGAGCACGGGCAAGGAACACTCGCTGTTGCTGACCACCACTGAGGTTGGAAATCTGCCGGTTAGCGAACGGCAGCATCCGGACCTTCTCCAATGCCGAAGTGGCGATGTCGCGGTCCTTTTTGCCAGGGCGCTTGAGAATCCCCAGGTGGCCGTAACGCCCCATCATGACGACGTCTATGACACTAACCGGGAAGTCCCAGTCGACCGACTCGCGCTGCGGCACATAGGCGACTCGGCTCTTCACCTCTTTAAATGGCTTGCCAAAAAATTTCACCCAACCACTGCCCAGGGGAACGATGCCGAGGGCGGCCTTGAGCATGGTAGATTTGCCAGCGCCATTCGGACCTACGATGCCGATGAGCTTGCCTTCAGGTGCCGCCAAATCGACACCGTAAACCACCGGACGCCGGTGGTAGGCGACGGTGACATCGTGAAGCTCAAGAGCTGGAACGGAGTCGGACATGAGGTAATTTTTGACAGTCACCTACTCGCCGGAAAGGGCGCGGACGACGGTATCGACGTTGAACTTCAGCATACCGGGATAGGTTCCTTTATCGAATTGGACGCCGTCGATTTCAATCATGTCGCCGGGCTCACCCATGGCATCGGAGAACAACTCACCGCCGACCTTGGCTCCGGAGTCGGCGCTGATTCGATCGATGGCTTTGCGGTTAGTACTGGTCTCGACGAAAATGGCACGAATGCCGTTGTCCTTGATGAAATCGACCGCCTTGACGATGTCGCCGATGCCGGCCTCGCTGGAGGTCGAGATGCCCTGAATACCGATGACTTGGATATCATAGGCACGTCCGAAGTAGCTGAAGGCATCGTGGCTGGTCATGAGGAAGCGCTGGTCTTTGGGAATGGTAGCGAGCCGCTCTTTCGCCCAAGCGTCGAGCTCTTGGTAAGACTTCTGCAGGGCGGCACCACGCTGCTGGATTGCCTCGGCGTCGGCGGGAATAAGATCGGCGATGGCCGCAGTGACAACAGGAACGCACCGCGCCCACATTCCTGCGTCACCCCAGATGTGCGGGTCGTGGTGATCGCTGTCATCGGGGTGGATAAGTTCGTCATTCGAAAAGACCTTGCCCAAGGCGTGCACCGACTTGCCCGAATCAGAGAGCTTGTCGAACAGCTCGGCCATTTTTCCCTCAAGCATCAGACCATTGTAGAAGACCACATCAGCGGAGCGAAGCGAAGCCACATCGCTAGCTCCTGGACTGTAATCGTGAGGATCAACCCCAGGACCCATCAAGCCGATAACCTCAGCGCTGTCACCGGCGATGGCGCTAGCCATGTCGGCGATCATCGAGGTCGTCGCCACGACCTTGGGAAGTCCTGTCGATCCGGATTCCTCAGCGGATTGAGTCTTGTCCCCGTTCCCGCACCTCGGAAGAGTGATCAGAACAGCGACGGCGAAGAGGCGACCAAAAATGGCGCGTCGGTTAGTAGAAAGCATGCCTCACTCTACGCCTATCCCAGCTCACGCAAAGAGAGGATTACGACCGAACCACTAGAATACTCACGGAGGCTAAGGCCCACAAAGCCGTGTTGATTCGCATTGGCCGCTTGCAACCTATAGCACCGCGCCCAAGTCTACCAGCGCCACCAGCGCCTACCGTCCCAACGTTTTTCCTTGAGCTTCTCTTCGATATCTGGTGGGAGCGAGGGAGTTTAGGGATGAGCGCACAGTTTAAACTTTCATCAGTCCCGGATGCTTCCAGAGAAGGGTTCTGCGGACTAGACGTTCCGAGACAGTTTTATCAAGTGCTCGACAGGCCCGCACCGCTTGCCGGAATGCAACTTCCGCAGGTCAAGGTCAAGACGTGGTCTTCGCTTTACGAGAATGGATTTCGCTGGATTGCATGCCTGTGTAGCGAGCGACCAGTCTATGATCCCTACCCCTTAAGATGGCTTTGTGCAGTGGAACTCTGCGACCTTATTGAATCGGATTTTCCTGACGATCCTGAGGATGAGGAAAGCAAGATTCACGAAATTTCGAGCAGCATCGTGGAACGACTTTTCGATTCTGAGGGCGTAATCGTTCATTGCGCCGGCGGCCGAGGCCGCACCGGAAGTGTCCTCGGTATCGTTCTTACACTCCTTGGGTTCACCGCCGGCGAGAGTATCGAGTTTCTCGACCATGTGCACAAAGCTCGCGGAAAATTCGGATGGCCAGAAGCGCTTTGGCAAAAGAACATCGTCGAGAGAAACAGGCCACATAGCCTATGAAAACCAAAAAGTATATCTACGAAAAACAGGAGCAATGGGCGAAGAATCAGGGCATCAAGTTGAGCGGGAAAGAGGAGAAGAGTTCCCGTGAAAATTACGTCATCAGCGGAGACGATAATGTTTTCCAGGGACTTCACCCGACAACGCGAGGTGCTCTCCTCGCTGCTGATGGTGGTGAGCTAACACGATCAGGTGACAAACTCGCCAAGATTGATGCGGTTCATTCTTCTTCTGCGTTGGGAATCAATGTCTTTCAGTATTGGGTAGGCAAACCAGAGATAAGTCGGGTTGCTGAACTTTGCGGATTTTTCGAGAAGGGAAGTCACGAATGCATTGATCTCCAGTTTGAGCAAAAATTTCGGATTAATTCCACTCAGAGTTCTCCTAATCTTGATGTGGTTTTCCGAACTGATGGTGCGAAGACATTCGATACCTTCGCGATTGAGAGTAAATTTAGCGAGCCTTTCCCAACAAGAAATCCTGAAAAGAAAAATTCCTACGGATTGAGAGATGCCTATTTTACTAAGGAAAATTGGTGCGGCCTTCCAAATTTGAAAGAGTTGGCAGAAAGGCATCTGAAAGTTCACGACGCGAAGTTTCATCATTTACACGCATCTCAACTCATTAAACATATTCTGGGACTCCGCGATTCTGGTGGAAAATTTCGCCTACTCTACCTCTATTTCGACGGTCTTGGAAAAGAAGGAGATCTTCACCAAAAAGAGATCAAGGAATTTCAAGGATTCTGCGATAGAGATGGAGTCAAATTTCGAGCGATGTCTTACCAGTCTCTCTTAGTGAAGTTGGCGAGAGAGTTTCGAAAGGAACACAGTGATTATGTCTCCTATGTCACGGGTAGATACCTTTGATATAGTGTTGCGATGGAGTTAAAAACCTGAATGAGTTATTCGTCAACGCCTCATTCATTATCCTCCCCCCTACCCCTCCTCCGGATGCCGAATCTCGACGGTCAGGGCAATGCCGCCACGAGCAGAAAAATTTGCGGTAAGCTGAAGTTTCCGAGGCGAGCATACAGAAAGGATGTCATCGGCGATGCGGTTGGCGATGTCCTCGTTGAAGCCTTTGTGATTGCGGAACGACTGCAGGTAGAGCTTTAGCGACTTGGTCTCGACGCACCGTTCGCCGGGGACGTAGGCAAGGCGAAGCCGCGCGGTATCCGGTTGTCCAGTGACTGGGCAGAGCGAACTGAACTCCGGGTAGTCGAGCTGGATCTCGTAAGCGCGGCCAGGGCGCGGGTTGGGAAAGGTCTCGAGTTCGGCTTCGTCCGGGCTCGCGGGGAAGCCGGGCGTCGGGTTGCCGAGAAAACTCAGGTCGTCGGTATTGGTCGGGTCGGACATAGTTATGCTGAAGTCTGGCCAAGAGCTAACTAGGCGAGAAGTCGACTTTCCTTGGCTAGGAAGTATTCGATCGAGTCGGCCAAGGCCTCGTAGGAGGCACCGATGATGTTCTCGTCCACGCCGACGGTGCCCCAGGTTTCGAACAGATCAGTGCTGGTGATCAGCACGCGAGTGCGAGCGGCGGTGGCGCTCTGGGCGTCGATGATGCGCACCTTGTAGTCGGTCAGGCCGACCTTGGAGATGTTCGGGAACGACGGGGTCAAGGCCTTACGCAAAGCACAGTCGAGCGCATTGACTGGTCCCTCGCCTTGGGCAACTTCGTAGAACTCCTCATCCTCGACCCGGACGCGGACCGTCGCCTCGCAAGTGTCGTAACCCTTGGTCGGATTGCGGCGTGTGGTGCAGTGGTATTCGACCAGCTCGAACGGGCGCTTGGCTTGACCGAGTTCACGGCGGAGCAGCAGTTCGAACGAGGCACCGGCGGCCTCGAATTCGTAGCCTTCCTTCTCCAGTTCTTTGACCTTGTTAAGCACGGCGGCGGCTTCGGGGCTGCCTTTTTCCAGAGGAATGCCACGTTGCTCGGCGAGCATCAGAACGTTGGATTGTCCAGACAGTTCGGACATCAAAATCTGCTGCTGATTGCCCACCGCCTCAGGCTTGATGTGCTCATAGCTATGAGCGATTTTCTGCACTGCGTTGACGTGCATGCCGCCCTTATGGGCGAAGCACGAGCGGCCGATATACGGGGCACGCGGGTTCGGTGCCATGTTGGTAGCTTCGTCGACAAACGTGGCGAGCTTGCTCAACTGGGTCAGGTCGTTGACGCAGGAGATCCCATACTTGAGCTCGAGATTCGGGATGACGGTGGACAGGTTGCAGTTTCCTGTGCGCTCTCCGTAGCCATTGATCGTGCCTTGGATCTGGGTAGCTCCGGCACGGACCGAAGCGAGGGCGTTGGCCACTCCGACACCGGTGTCGTCATGTGTGTGGATACCGACAGGCATGTCGAGTTCCTTCAAGACGATCTGGGTCAACTCTTCGACCTCATGTGGCATGGTGCCGCCGTTGGTGTCGCACAGCACGACCATCGAAGCCCCGCCGTCTTTCGCCGCACGAAGCGTGTCGAGCGCATGTTCCGGGTCGTCCTTGTAGCCGTCGAAAAAGTGCTCGGCGTCGTAGATGACCTCCTTGCCCTTAGAGACAAGGTAGGCGGCGGTGTCGCGGATCATCGCTTGGTTCTCCTCGACGGTGGTCTTGAGAACTTCTTCGACGTGAAGCTTCCAGCTCTTGCCAAAATAGGTGATCACCGGTGTCTCGGCGGCCAACAGAGTCTGGATCTGCGGGTCGTCCTCGACCGGTGTGTCCTTGCGGCGGGTGCTTCCGAAAGCGGTGATCTTGGCGTGCTTCCACTCGCGCTCCTTGGCCATGTCGAAAAACTCGACGTCCTTCGGGTTCGACCCAGGCCAGCCCCCTTCGATGTAATCCACGCCGAAGCCGTCGAGCTTTTCCGCAATGCGGATCTTATCGAGCGAGGAAAACGAGATCCCCTCCCCTTGGCTTCCGTCGCGGAGGGTGGTGTCGTAGATCGTGACCGTCTGGCTCATGCTGTTAAAAGGCTCGGTTGCCCGTAATTCGATAGCACTGAGTGCCGAAAACGAGGGATGGCGAAGGTAAGGGTTCGCGCTCTCCAAGCAAATGGAAATCGATGGGGCATCGCGGGGTTAGTTCACAGCGCAGATGCCCTTCCTCGAACTGGAAATCTACGACCATCTGCGTCATCTGCGGTTTTCCCGAGCCGTCGGGGCACTGCTCCTGCTCACCGGTTTAGCTCTCGCCACTCTGCATCGGTCGCGTAGATAAATGGGAAGCTTTGGACTAGGAAGAGGGGAAGAACGCAGGTGGAGGTCCCTGTGCCGAAGGCCGCCCCCTTCCAATTAGAGAATTTTTACCACAGATTTCGCAGATGAACGCAGATGCCCTTCCTCGGCCTGGAAATCTGCGATCATCTGCTTCATCTGTGGTTTTCCTACGAGTGAGCGCTCGAACATAGCGTTGACCTGTACGGTAATTCTCCCTAACATTGCAGAATGACAATTCTGCACCGAGTTCATTTACCAGTGGCGATACTTCTCTTTCTGGCCGGTTCTGCCTCCGCCTTCCCCCTTCCGAAGCATGTCTACAGCCTCGCGGAACTGGACAAGGCCAAAGCTGCGGCCCTCGAAAGTGGCAAAGGATTGACCTTCGTCTGGACTGATCCGAAATACAAAACCTCCTGATCGACCTGTGGTGCGACCGTCAGTTTGGCGGCACTCAATCAAGCCAAGGATTTTTCTACCGTCGTGCTCGTTCTTCCGAGCAAATTCCGGACGGCCCCCGATATCGTCAAAAACGCACTGGCTGAAATCAGTTCCAACGATATCCCAAAGGTAGTCATTACCGATGCGGCAACGTCCAAGGTCTACGCCTCCAATGGCTACACTAGCATGCGCTCGAAGGACTTCGATTCACTCTGGAGGTCGGCTAAGAAGACACTGAAGGAAGACGGCAAGATTGCTCAAGAAGCAGCACAAGCTGCCGCCGAGGAAGCTGCTTACAAGACTTGGACCAGCACCGGAGGAAATTCGATGGAAGCCCGCCTCCACAGTGTCAGGGGAGACCAAGTCAGCCTGGTCACCCGCGAAGGCAAAGTCCTCAGTCTAAGCACGGCACAGCTCGACGAAGCCAGCCAAAAGCAACTCAACGAGTAGGCTAATTTCGCTACAGCCTACGCATCGGAATTCCCTTGGCGCCGAGGAAATCCTTCGCCTCGGAGACGGTGTAATCGCCGAAGTGGAAGATACTAGCGGCAAGAACCGCGTCCGCCTTGCCCTCGTCGAGAGCATCGGCAAGGTGATCCAGGGTGCCGGCTCCACCGCTGGCGATGACGGGGATCGATACCGCCTCACTGACGGCCCGGGTGAGTTCCAAGTCGTAGCCGTCCTTGGTTCCATCGGCATCCATGCTAGTGAGGAGGATCTCGCCGGCGCCTCGGTCAGCGACCTCGCGAACCCACTCGATAACATCGCGGTCGACCGGCTTCCGGCCGCCGTGAGTGTAGACCTCCCAACCGTCAGCAACGTTTTCGGAGCGGCGTTTGGCGTCGATGGCGACAACGATGCACTGGGCACCAAAGGCCGCCGATCCCTCGGAAACGATCTCCGAATTGTTCACCGCCGAGGTATTGACGCCCACCTTGTCAGCGCCGGAGTGGAGCATGGTGCGCATGTCATCGACGGTGCGGATTCCGCCGCCCACGGTTAGCGGCATGAAGCAATGCTCTGCGGTCTCGCGGATGACATCGACCATGGATTTCCGGTTGTCCGATGAGGCAGTGATATCGAGAAAGACCAGCTCGTCCGCGCCTTGGCGGTTATACTCGATGGCGCACTCGACTGGATCTCCTGCATCGCGCAGATCGACGAAGTTCGTCCCCTTGACCACACGGCCGTCGGTGACATCGAGACAGGGGATAATACGTTTCGTGAGCATGGCTGGCGAATTCCAGAACAAGAGAACACGGCTGGGGAAAAACGCACGAAAAGGATGGTTCCGACGCCCGGGGCACCTCTTGTTTTTTCCTTAAGATGACTTAAGCTTCTACGTGGCGAAGACGGCAATGGAGAAGGCGGCGTCGGGTAAGAGCACCCGCGCGCACGTCGAGGAGGATCCTCTCGTCGATGGTTTTCTTGAGTTCATGGAGGTCGAGCGGACCGCCTCGCCGCGAACACTTGCCAACTACCGAGATGCCATCCGCCGGTTCTCTGAGTGGCAGACTGCGAAGAAGCCAAAGGCCTGGAGCGAATGCAGGCCGGATGACTTTCGCATGTACTTGTTCGACCTGATGAAGGGCGGCATGGCCCGGGCTACGGTGCGGCTGCATTTCGCGGCCATCCGTAGTTTCTACAAGTACCTGACGCGTCGCCGTGGTCTCGAATCGAATCCGGTGGCCGAGGTGCTTCTTCCCAAGCTCGAGAAAAAACTACCCGTCGTCTTGACCGAGGCCCAGATGCTGGAAATGCTGGAACTTCCGCTGAAGATCAAGCAACCCAAGCAGGCCTCGTCTTGGCTCCCCTACCGGGACGCCGCGATCCTCGAGGTCTTCTACAGCACCGGCGTTCGGGTTTCTGAGTTGGTCGCCATCGACGTGCGCGACATCGATCCCTACACCGAAACCGTGCGCGTGCTCGGCAAGGGCTCGAAGGAACGCGTCTGCCCGATCGGGGCCCCGGCGATGAAGGCTATTCAAGCCTACCGCCAGCAGCTAAAGATCGATGAGGGGGCACTGTTTCTCAGCAAGGTCCGCCGCCGGATCACGACCAGGGCAGTGTCCGATATTCTAAAGAAGTATCTCGAGGCTTCGGACATTCCGCTGAAGGTCAGTCCGCACAAACTCCGGCACAGTTTTGCCACCCACATGCTCGACCACGGTGCCGACCTACGGACCGTGCAGAAGTTACTCGGCCACGCCAGTCTATCGACGACCCAAATCTACACCCACGTTTCGGTGGAGCGGATGAAGAAGGTCTACGACGAGGCGCATCCGCGGGCGTAGGGGGGACTTCAAAGATGAACAGGCTTCGGTTTGTGGTAGGGCCGCTCTCACGAGTTCCCGCTCCGGCGCGATCCAAAGCTCCGCCAAGTCGGGAGCACTCCAAATACAGCCGCTCCACCGTCCAAGTTTGAAATGCTGGTGCTTGCAGCCGCTTGGGAAGCGCATACTCGGGAGCACGCGCCTCTAGGTGCTCTTACGAGTTCCCGGGCATGCATCCCCCCAACTCAATCTCAGCCATCGACTTCCAGCGTCCACTCGAGCCAGAAGTCGTCCATGGCGAAGCCGCCGCCGATATCGACACAGAGTTCGCCGACCTTTTTAAACCCGACTTTACCATAGACCGCGAGGGCGGTGGTATTGTCGCGGTTCACCCGTAAACGGATGGAGGTCGAGCCCGCGGTCCGCGTCTTTGCTGCGATGTGTTCGAGCGCGGCCCGGCCGATTCCCTGCCGATGTTGATCGGGATGTAGGTAGAGCTTGTCGAGAAAGACCGACCCACGTTCCGGATCCGACATGGTCGAATAGAACCCAACATATTCTCCCCGAAGGACGATCCAGCGGAAGCCGGTATTGCCTTCTCCTGAGAGCTGGGGTGCGAGAGCCTCTTCCGAGTACATCTCACCGAGCATGTAGTCGATCTGTGCCTGACCGATGACGGCTGGGTAGACAAGGTTCCAGATTTCCTTGGCAAGGAGCCGGAGTTCGGAAAGCTCCGAGAGATCAATCGGTGGAAAATCGAGGTCTTGTGGCTCCATCGCTCTTTCCAGAAAAGCAAAGTGCGCGGCCGCCATAGACGGACCACGCACCCCTGATGTTGCTGATGAAGTTGGTTTCAGGCTTGGTCAGAGTAAAGTGCGCAGTCGTCGTGAAACGACCACGCACCCCTAATGCTGCTGATGAAATTGGTTTCAGACTTGGTCAGGAGCAAAGTGCGCAGTCGTCGTAAAACGACCACGCACCCCTGATGCTGCTGATGAAATTGATTTTCAGGTTTGGTCAGGAGCAAAGTGCGCAGTCGTCGTATAACGACCACGCACCCCTGATGCTACTGATGAATGTCTAAGGGATTTGCAGGACGTCGCCTGGGAAGATTTGCGTTCCGCCGATGCCGTTGGCGCTTTGAATAGCGGTGACCGAAGTTCCGAATTTCTGGCTGATTCCCCAGAGAGTCTCACCCTTTTGCACGGTGTGGCTTCCGCCATAGGCAGGTGCTGGTGCTGGAGCGGGCGCCGGAGCCTGTGCGGGATAGTTCTGGTAGCCGCCGCTCTGAGGATAAGTGGGTTGTTGCGGCTGCTGTTGCTGGTAACCACCGGTGTACCCAGCCGGTGCGGGATAACCGCCCTGTTGCTGCTGAGGATAGGGCTGCTGGCCCTGATAATAGGGCGCCTGCTGCTGTGGTTGCTGGTAAGCATTTGGGGTCCCGTAAGGAGCCTGTTGTCCGTAGGGAGCCTGTTGTCCATAGGGGACCTGGGCCGGAGCCTGTTGTCCGTATCCATACTGACCTCCTGCGGGTACGCCGTAGTCGTCCATGGCGTAGGGATCTTCAATCGTGGTGCAGGACACTCCCAGGAGAGCGATGGCACTGAGACCGAGGCTTTTGGTGATGTTTTTCAGGGTGAGATTCATGTGCTTGGGGCTGTGTGTGTTACCGCAGGCTAGTTAATTCCTTCAGCGTGGTCAATAGTTAAGTGATCCTAAATAAATCTGCAAGTGTATTTTTAAATTATCTTAAGTATTTTTAGAAAAGTTAGTTTTTTCCCCCTTTTCTCGTGCCCTGAAGGAAACTCGGATCTTGCCGCTCGTGCCCGGGTCAGCCAGTCTAATCTGTGAGATTCCCTCTTCTCTTCATCCTCGGTTTTGTCACCGCCTCCGTATCTGCATCTGCCGAAGGCTCACTTGGTAGTGCGGGCAGACCGGTCCACGACGCAACGCTCCGTGCCCAGTTCCAAAAACGGCTCACTACAATGAAGAAGGAGGAGCAGACCGTCTCTCCAGAAACGCTTCTCCAACAGTTGAACGAGCGGCGCCAGATAGAAACTCTGGTCGAACTACCACAGAGCTCCGCCAACTTGCACGAGCCGAATCCGTTTCGCCGCGCCAAGGCCGCGTCACTGGTATTCGGAAAACTCTACCTCTGCGGCAAATGCGACAAATGGCACCCAAGTCTAGCCGGGGCAGTCGTCATCAGCCCCGATGGACTAGTCGTCACCAATCACCACGTTCTTGATGGGGACAACGTCGCTTTCGGTGGCATGACCGCAGACGGCGCGATTTATTCCGTCGAGGAAGTCCTAGCCCGGAAATCTCACAAATAGAGAGCTTGAGCGGCTCCAGAATTCGGTAAAGCTATGTTTATCAACGACATATCCTACCGATGAAGACCGCCCAAGCTCAGACATCCTGTAATCAAGAAACCTT
>Ga0209186_1000069_pt1 | contig 79710 bp, 67 predicted proteins | sample SidtaG_FD_187426 | JGI IMG/M metagenome (GOLD analysis project Ga0209186, IMG submission 187426) | Marine algal microbial communities from Sidmouth, United Kingdom - Sidmouth_Male2 metaG (SPAdes) (version 2) | ecosystem: Host-associated > Algae > Red algae > Unclassified | place: Sidmouth... | reverse complement strand
TAATAACCCAAAAGGCAATGCCGATACAGAGAGATTTATGAGAACGATGAAGGAAGAATGTGTCTGGCTCAAGCAGTGGAAAACACCCCAACACCTAAAAACCGAGCTAGAGGCTTGGATTAACTTTACAGTACAACCCAAAGTACCTGCATAGCTCCTTAAATTATCAAACCCCCAATCAAGCTGAAGCTGAAACTCAATTCTCAAAACGTCAAAATACTCTCTTAAAAAAGGCTTGCTAAAGCGGGGGCATTACACTTCACAGTATATAAAAGTTTAAACAATATCAATACACTGTGAAGCTGGTCTTCTAGAACTTTATTTTTTCAGTTTAACTTGTTGGCCAAATGGGATGAACGAATTTTCATCAAGATTATGAAGCAGCTCTGAAACTTTTTTATCAAATGCTGAAAAGACCCTTTGCTTTGGTTTTTTTCCACAACCTTCAATTAGTCCAAGCTTTAACCCACTAAAAATACCTTTTATCAAACTAGGGTCATCAACCATGTCGGAAAACAGAGTTAAGCTATCAACACCTATAATATAAAGGTTTTCAGAACTAGCCTCTTCTGATGAAGGGGTTGCGTAGAGCAAACAAGTTTGTGAATGTGTCCAAACTGTATAACCCTGATTGATAAGGTCTTCTAGATCTATTTTGTCAGCATAAGACTTCTGAGAAGCTCCTAAAGCAACTATAAAACACAACATAATTCCAACAACACTTTTCATTTTATTAATACCTTTCCTAAAACTTTGTTCATTTTTGTACATGCAGCACTCATACAATACCAAGAGCTGAAATAAAATAAAAAAAATATTTATGATCACATGCGTTATATTTATGATCTCTAACCTCAATGCAGGCAAGTGCTAAAATATATTTGAAGCAATTTACTAAAGCATGATTTCCTTTGATTAAAACGTTGTCATAAAAAAAAACTATACAAATTATCATTACTTTTTATGGATTTATTGTGCCGTGTCATGCTATCACGTCGTCTTACTTTGGGATGTATCTGAATAAAAAGAAATGGAAATAGTTGTGGGTATTAAAAAAAATTTAGATTTTACAGGAACTATTTCCGTGGTTTTTTTGTTGTTTGCTTTTTTATGCAATATTTCTCCAGCCTACTCTGACTATTCAGCGCATGGATTGCACCCGATGTGCAAAGACAGAATCACGCATACAGATATTTTTGGTGATGGTTTGTCTAAGCAAGAAGCCTACCAAAGGGCGCACAAAGATAATATTGGGTGGGAAAGTCACAACATCAAATACAAACAGATGTTTAAAAACCTTGCCAATAGCCTTGATGCGTTAAATTCAGAACTTACCAATCGAAAATCTCCTTTTTTTGAAGAGCTTGAGAATTGCCGCAATCCATCTGGTTATAAATGTGGCGCTCTTTTTCAAAAAAACAACTTTGGAGAAACGCACCCTTTAGTACAGAACCTGTTTTGTGACCAGAGCGTTTTGCTCCACACATTGGTCACGATATATGAACACCGAAAAAACAAAATAAACCAATGCGAACAGCTCTCTAAAAAGATGGGGCTTGAAATAAAAAAAGAAACAAGCGGCAATATATCTAAATTGTTTGAAAAAATAGATCTGGACTTAACATGCTTTGACCGAGATGAAGAAACTCAAAGCTTAAAGGTTCGAAGATATCTGAAGAATTATGAAAGAGACATGAACTATCTATACTATGAGTTTGGTAACTTGAAAAAACTCATAGCTCAAAAAATAAAACATTCTATAATTCCAGAAGCAATAGCGTATTTTTTGAAAGCTGGCGTGGAAGAGTTCGAAGATCCTAAAATGATTGCTGAAAAAAGAAACAACCTGCGCCGGGCATATGCTGCTGTTGACTTGGCAAATGTTGTGGGTTCCTGCTGTGAGGACGCGCATTTATTGTCACAATATGACATGAGTCGCAAAAACCTAAACTTGTTCAGCATGCAACTTTTAGAAAATCATGATGAAAAAATGCATGAACAATACCAACAGAGAAAATACTTTCCATTAAAGTTTGAAATAAAGGATCAGGTAAGCAAAGCTATTTTTCAACTCGCTGAAGGAGAGAGATGGAAAACCTATTTTGACAACTCAGTCCGTGTTGTCCCTTTAAAAAAACAGAATAAATATTTTGAGTTTTTAAAAAACAATCCTTTTTTTCTTCACCCTAACTACCCTTCTTTTGATGAATATATTCGTGTGTTAAAAGAATCGGGACGTAAAGACATGATGCCTAAGCTGACCAAAGATTCAAAGGTATTGATCTCAGAATATGATAAAATGAGATATATTCAAGACAGCTATCAAGAGCAAGGATACGCGCAGGCTCTTAACTATACCCAACCGACGTCGGTAAATTTAAAAAACCCTGAAGCGGTTGTTAAAAACTTTATCTTTGACTTAAACTTTCAAAATTTTTATTTTGATGACCTTCAGAGCAAACTTAAAAAACAAGAAGCCCGGGAAATAGAAGAAGATAAGGGTGAATTTTACCCTGGTCTATTTCATGGGTTCTTGCCCCATCATTTTATGCGTGTTGGCTCCCAAAAAATCTTGCGAGAGCTCCAAAAAATACCAGCCACTGATCTTTTTGCCCTGCAAAAAAAAGAGAGCCAAGAATACTTTGTGAACTTTGGACGCAAAGTACTTTGTAAAGATTCAATCAATCCAATATGCACCCATAATAAGCACGATGCCTTTATAACTACCAAACTTGAGAGCATGTTTAAGGATTTACCTGAGCTTACAAAGAGCTTTCCTGAACATGAAAGCCAAGATCAGAAAGCGTTTATTTATACTCAAAATTTTGTTGATAATCTCAATAAGCATGTACGCGAGATAAATGACACATGTCATGGGCACTACACAGACCTCCAAAATCAAAATCCTGAAATAAAAAAAACCATTAAGGCAGATGTCATAGAAATGAATAAACTCCTGCAGGCATTTTTTTCTACCAAAGGGCTATCTGCCCTATTAAGCCAAAATGAATTTTTTGAGTTGCTATCCTTCTCACCTTCGTCTGCTATTAGGGACTGTTTTACTGCTGGGAAAGTTTTTGATATTTCTATCCAAAACTTTATTTCGAACCCCTATGGCATAGGCGGAACCCAGACAACTTCCAAAAAAATCAGCCTCTCGGATATTCAAAGCATTGAATCAGGGATAGAGGATAGCATTGCCCAAGAGATGAAACTCATACGCGATGTATATTACTATGAAAACGGAAACGTCCATGACATGGAAGTTTTTTTCAAAGAATCAATGTCTATAAGGCTTTTTTCCATGTTAGATTACGCCAAAGCCAATCCCTCTCTACTCACAGGAAAGTATTTTTGTAAGCTTCTTAAGTCTGCAAACGAAGATGATAGGGCCTACCGAGAGCTACTGCATATTAGCATTGGACTCGGAACAGGAGTAACAACTTTGGCCATCGCATACTTTGCACCAAGTTTGATTAAGGGATCTATTATGGTCAAAGAATTTCTTTCTGCAGTATTAATAACAACGGTATCAGGTTATGCGGCGTGGTATGGCTATGACGAAGTTCAGGATAGGGTTCGTGATATTTCCTTATCAGCAGCTGTTGACAATTTAATGTACGAAGATGCGACCTTCCTTCATGAATACGAGAACCTTAGCGGAGCAGAAAAACTTGCATGGCAAGTACTTATCTTTAATGCTGCGATGGGTGGTTTTGCGGTTGTTACGCCTCTGGCGCACCAAGCTAGCAGAAGTGTCTATGCAAAAATAGTTAGCAACCTTACCGACGTTCTTAAGTCTGCACGCAAACTTCAACTAGAAGAGTACATTCAAAGAGCAAGTATTAACGGGAAGTTCCTTGCTCTTTCCCGCAAGGCTGAGAGATCCTTGCTAAATAGTAGGAGAGTAAATCCAGGCCAGTTTCGCGATTTCCTTAAGTTCATTGATGGCGGAGAATACACAGATGAGCTTGCTAGTATTTTGGGACCTGCTCAAAGCATATTTCATAATTCTGTTACCTGGGCTGGGAGGTTAGACAAAGCTGTCAAAACCCTAGCCCATACAATGGATGACGTCATTCAGGGGGGTCAAAAAAAGCAGCCTACGGCCATAGAAAGACGACCGGGATCATCGAGCTATAAAAGCGTTAGTTCTTTGCCTCAAAAAGGTCTGTTTGCAAAAACCTGGTATAAAACAAAAGCTGATACTAAGACTTTGAGAACAAAGTTATCATTGGCTGCAAAACAATTTTCACGTTCGACGCTTAATACTTTTAAGTTTTACAAACTAAGTCCAACCAGCAGGCTAAGCAATGAAACTAAGACGGTTAAGTTGTTAAATCACTTCGAGGAACAAACTAAAAAAACTGGTCGGCCATTAATAAAACAGGCTACTATAGATAAGATAAAAAAATCACTGCAACACTACACTTGGAAAAACGGAATTTATATTTTAAATTCGACTGCTGAGGTCTCTGTTCTGTTCGATGATTTTGTGTCTCAGGTTATCAAGCAAAATAGTCTTTCAGGTGAGTTTGGTGATGTGCTCAAAGCAAAACTTGCGCCTTTATTTAAGAGCAAACTATTGGACGCAGCCGATATAAAAAAAATAACCCAAAAGGTTGGTGACATGGGTCCACTTAAAACCCACTATGACATTATGGCTCTGGGGGAGGTCATTCGCTTTTATAGCAAAATGCAAAAAATGCCGATTGTGATTAACGACATTGGAACTTACATACGCATGGCCAAAAATGCACTAGCTAAATCTAAACTCCATGAGCTAAAAGCCTACCATAAAATATGTAAGGCACATGGTCTAAGCAAAGAAGAGTTTATTGAGTTGTTTGGCGAAATGGCTCGGGACTTTCCGGTCACTATTGATATGCAAGCTCTAAAGCACCAAATGTCTGATGAAGCATTTAAACACTACGGCAATGTCATCACGCGGGACAAAGTTTGGATCAAAGACATCATGCAAAAAAAACACTACAAACCCAAAACGTTTTTTGAGGATCAAGTTGCAACTAATAAATTCTTGGATGATATCTCTGAAAACTTGATTCTAGCTAATAGATCTCTATCCAAAAAAGATTTAGTCAAAAGTCTTTTTGAAATGAATACCAAACGCAGCATCTATCACATGAGCAAACAGCAGTGCGATTTACCTGATTCTGTTGTTCGAAAGTCTTCTGACAGAGATTACGTGAATCTTGCGGCTGCTATTGCTGCCACAACTGCAGGCTATGGTTTTATTAACGCGCATTCCCATGAAGAAAAAAATGGGGAGTGGTTTGGCAAGTTAGGTTACGAAATTGTACTTGAGTATATTGCTGGAAAATTTATTGCATTGTTTTTTGTCAATCAAGGAAACGCGCGTACCATTGGCAAAAGAATGAAGAAAATGTCTGCCGAATATCTTATTGCCATGCCTATCGCATCAACCTTTCACCTTTTAGGATATAATACGGCTAACAAATATTATTGGGATACGGATCAAGACAAGTTTGAAGAATTTACGAAGGAACTTTTAAGTGCCGCTGAACCCTCAGAGCTTTTAGATGACTACTTCAAAGCCAACCCCAAAGCTCGTGAAATAATAGATAAAAAAATAGAAGCCATGGTCCATATCTATGAGCAATTTGATAATGACAATGCTGATTCACAAGAAGAAGATGACAAACTCAGAAAGCTCTTCCTCCGCCAAGGTCTTATTACGAGCATTTTCCCAGAAGACGAGGCAATGGATAACAGCCTCTTAAGAAGAGCACTGCATGACGCTGGATATACTGATGATTTGTTTGCGACCATTCCAAGAACAGATGAACAAGAAAAAGCTTCTATTCTCAACGCCATCACATTGACCCAATACAATCAGCTTTATGACAAACGAAGCCCCATGCTCAAAGGTCCTGGTGGTATAGAGCTTATGGATATGAGTGAAAGCGCCCTTCTTGGGCATTACTGGAAGGCCTGGGACGTTATGCTGCAACGTGAACCAACAGATGGTCTTCGACTAGGGCATACAAGCATACCCAAGTTCGTATTAAATTCGGACCCCAAAACAATTGACCGCATTGCGTTCTACACAGCTTTTTTTACACCGATTGCAAGCGTTGGTGCCTATATCAAGAATGAAGCTGTAACGAGCATTCTTTGCAATATGAGGTTCGGTCATCCAAATGCGGCATACGCGCTTTTGGTGCATGCAACCTACAGAAGTGTTGTTGACCCGCTTGACTTTTCTTTACGTCAGTACTTCACGGGTAGCTAAAGCTTTTAAGCGCCTCAGCTGACCAAGAGCACTGAGACTGAGAAAAGTTTATGGCCGCCCGATGGAGAAGTGTTGGAAGCTTTGGGCTTTTAGGGCTTGCGGGTCGAAGAGGTTGCGGCCATCGAAGATGATGGGGGTTTTCATCAAGGTTTTGAGCTTGAGAAAGTCGGGGTCTCTAAATTGATTCCACTCGGTCATCACGCAAATGGCGTCTGCATTTTCTGAAGCTTGGTAGATACTAGAGGCATATTGAACCTGATCACCAAATATGTTTTGGGTGTTTTCTATGGCTTCGGGGTCAAAAACAGTTACGCTTGCCCGGGCGTCTAGCAGTTTCTGGATGATGTCTAGCGCAGCAGACTCGCGGACATCGTCCGTATTGGCCTTGAACGCAACACCCCAGATGCCAAACTGCCTGCCATCGAGCTTTTCAAGACCGCCAAAATGCTTGCAGATTTTTTGAAAAAACCGGTTTTTTTGGTTTTGATTGGTTTGAAGCACCGCTGAGAGTATTTCTGGTCGCAACCCTATACCATCAAACATGGCCTTCATCGCGCGCAGATCTTTGGGGAAGCATGATCCTCCAATACCCACACTGGGATAAAGATAGTGCGTACCAATACGCTGGTCGGCACCCATGGCTTGGCGTACCTCGGTCACATCTGCGCCCATCTCCTCACACAACTGTGAGATCTCATTCATAAATGAAATACGGGTGGCCAGGTAGCAATTGGCGGCATACTTGGTCATTTCAGCAGATTCTGGTGAGAGCACAAAAGTTCTCTCCTTGGAGCGAAAAAAGGGCTTGTAAAGCGCGCGCATGGTCTCTCCCACTTTGGCCTTGGACACTCCCACGACGACTCGATCTGGTACCAAGCTGTCTTTGACGGCCGTGCCTTCACGTAAAAATTCCGGATTGCTCACCAAGTGGATGTTTTTTTTGCCCTTCTGGTCCAAGACTGCTCGAATGCGGCGATGGGTGCCCACCGGCACTGTACTTTTGATCACCATCAAAGCCCTGTCTGTCATGTCTGCTATGGACTGCGCGCAATCAAAGACCTGAGATAAGTCTGCAGACCCGTCCTCTCGGGAAGGTGTGCCCACACAAATAAAGACCAAATCAAGTCTGTCCCTAAGCTCTGTCATCTCATGGGTAAAGAACAAACGCTCCTGTTGAATATTGCGTTTAACCAGATCAGAAAGCCCAGGCTCAAAAAAGGGAATCTCTGCATTTTGAAGCTGTTTGATTTTTTCAGGGTTGATGTCAACACACGTGACAATATTGCCCATCTCTGCAAAACATGCTCCTGTCACAAGCCCTACATAACCTGTACCAACTACTGTAATATGATTCATGGCAATGGCTTATACGCGTTTTTTGAGGTAAAGGGTAGATCAAGATGGCAACGCATTCTAAACCAACGCTCTTGATCACAGGCTCTTCAGGCTATATTGGGTCGACATTTGTAAAACATTTTGCAGGTCAGGGCTTTAAGGTCTTGGGCTTAGACTTGAAAGATCCCCCAGAGGCCCTCACAACATACCTCTATGATCATGTTGTGTGTGACATGGCGGACAAGGTTGCTGCTTTGCAACTGATCTACGAGCACAACTGCCACCATGTGATCCATTGCGCGGCGTTTTCGATTGTTTCTGAATCTGTGGCATATCCTGAAAAGTACTTTGAGAACAACCGCGACAAAGCCACTACCTTCTTAAACACGTGTATGGATGGGGGGGTCAAAAATTTTATATTCTCTTCTACTGCTGCTGTATACGGGGAGCCCCAACAAACACCGATTGACGAAACACACCCGCGAGAGCCCATCAATCCCTATGGCGCGTCTAAAAAAGAATTTGAGGATGTGCTCCTGGGGGCCCACAAGCAAAAAAAAATTCGGACAGGTATTTTTAGGTATTTCAACGCCTGTGGCGCAGAGGCCGATGCCGAAGTTGGTGAAGCCCATGATCCTGAGACCCACCTGATTCCAAACTTAATTAACGCAACACTGGCAGGCCAACCTCTGACGTTGTTTGGCAATGATTACCCCACCAAAGATGGTACCTGTGTTCGCGACTATATTCATGTATCGGATTTGGCTAGCGCGCACCACGCTCTGCTCCAAGCTATGATTGCGAACAAGGGTGTACCAGAAGTTTATAACCTTGGAACGCGTACAGGGTATTCATTGCTAGATATCATTGGCGCGGCACAAAAAGTCTTCGGGCATGAGATCGTCTATAATGTGACGCCTCGACGAGATGGAGACCCGTCTATTTTGGTAGCTGACCCTACCCTGGCCAGAACCCACCTTGATTGGAACCCGCAATATTCAGATCTAAATACCATCGTTGCATCTGCCCTGAAGTGGCATCAAAAAGATGCTCAAAGAAGTTGAACCTGATAAAGGTTAATGGATGATTCCTTATGTCACGATTAATTTGCCTGAAATATTTGGCTTTCCCATTCAAATTTTTGGCATCATGGTTGCCATTGGTTTTTTGGCGGGTGATTATTTGTCACGCAAGCGCACCTTAGAGGTTGGACTTGATCCGGCTATTATGAAGAACGTGGTCTTGATTTCAATTTTTTTGGGGCTTTTCAGTGCCCACCTATTTGACACGATGTTTTATGAACCACGTATATTTTTTACTGATTTTAAAAAATTCTTAGATTTTCGGACACGTCTGTCTTCAATGGGTGGAGGTATTGGTGGGGGTTTATGCGTATGGTTTTACCTTTGGCGGAAAAACAAATCTTTTTTAGAGTACTCCGATGTCATTATGTTTGGGTATATCCCCGGGTGGTTCTTTGGGCGTGTGGGATGTTTCTTGGTGCATGACCACCCAGGCAGACTGACAGACTTTTTTTTAGGCGTGAAGTTTCCAGGAGGCGTGCGACACGACTTGGGATTTTATGACGCGCTTATTTTAGCTAGCATTTGGCTGGTTCTTTTTTTGTTCAAACGATCGAACTTTAAAAAACCGTTCCATGGTTTTTACATGGCACTGTGTTTCATACTTTATGCGCCAGGAAGATTCTTGTGTGATTTTTTGCGGATTCATGACTCCAAGATGGGCTCGTTGACGTTCGCTCAATATGTGTGCGTGGGAGTTTTCTTGATTGGCATAAGTTTAATGATTTGGGGCTATCGGAAAAAGAGTCTCCCCCGTGGGTGATGTTTCAGAAGCTGGTATTCTTAAAGCCCTCAAAGCAAGCAGAGGCTTAACATTTTCGCATCTATGCAAAAGACTACCTGCCAAGCATGCACAAAAAATCGATGTCCGACGTATTCTCAAAAAACTCTTAAAAGACGGCAAAATTTTTAAGCGCCAAGACAAGAAATATGCCTTTAACCCTTATAATCAAAACAAGGATACTTTTGTTGGTCAGATTCATATCCATGAAAAGGGCTTTGGCTTTGTAACCATAGAAGGCCAAAGTGAAGATGTTTTTGTCGCGCCCAGAAATCTTAAAAATGCCCAGCACATGGACAAGGTAAAAATATCTGTAGTTGACAACCCTAAGAACAAAAAAAAAGAAGGCCTGGTAACCGAGGTCATCACGGACAAGGACAAAGTCTGGCTGGGTGTTGTCTTAGATTTTAATGAGCACAACTTTTTCTTTTGTCCGTGGGGCCAAAGAGTCTCTTACGAAATAGACCCACACCTGGAACCTGATGTCTCACTCAAAGAAGATGACATTGTCCTGGCCAGGTTAGAGAAAAACAAAAAAGGCGTGACCAAGGCAGTGCTGATCTCTCGCCTAGGACATATTGATGACCCAGGTATTGATTCGCCTTTGGTGATGCATGAGTTTGAGCTTCAAAAAACTTTTACACCCCAAGCTATTAAAGCATCGCGAGCGCAGCCGACAACAGACCCTTGCACGCGCATCCGGCAAGACCTAACGCACTTGCCATTTGTCACGATAGATGGGAGCGACGCCAAAGATTTTGACGATGCTGTGTACATGGATGACAAAAACCACCTTTGGGTGGCGATTGCAGATGTGAGTCACTTTGTTCAAACTGAGTCTCAACTAGATATAGAGGCGTGCGAGCGGGGCAATAGTTATTACTTTCCCGACTGCGTTTTGCCCATGCTGCCCGAGCATTTAAGTAATGGTGCATGCTCATTGAGACCATTTGAGGAAAAGTTTGCGATGGTGGTTGAAATTGCATTTGATGCGCAAAACAATGCCAAGCTTATTCAAATCACACCGGCAAAAATCACTTCAAAAGCAAGGCTTACCTACGCTTCTGCCCAAGAAATGCTAGATGGTAAAAAGCCCTTCGAACCGCTGTGCGAAGACTCTCTAAAAAAGCTTCACACCCACACCAAAGTATGGCGACAAAAACGCATGGAAGACGGCGGCATTGATTTTGATATGCCTGAGGTTCGATATGTTGACCAGGCTTTAGAGCCCACCCGGACCGACCGCTTGGATACCCACATGCTCATTGAAGAATGCATGCTGATGGCCAACAAAATGACCTCTCGCTTTGTAAGTGAAAAGAAATTTCCTAATGTTTTTCGCGTCCATGAAGAACCTAACGAGCAAAAGGGCATAGATGCCGTCGACAACCTCCACAAGATGCTCAAGATTGAAGCTAAGTGGGAACCACCTAAAAATGGATTTGATATACGCCATATTTTAGAAGATTTAAAGACGCACCCCCTCTACACGCAAATTCAATATTTGTTTCTTCGAACCATGGCCCAAGCGAGATACGATACTGAGCAGCTGGGACATTTTGGTTTGGGCTTTGAGTATTATTCACACTTTACATCCCCTATCCGACGGTACGCTGACCTGGTCTTTCATCGGATTGTGAAGCATATTTTGTTAGACCAAGAAGCCCGCCAAAGCTATTTTCCAAAAACCTATCAAACATTAAATAATGTCTGTGTTCATATTTCCAAACAAGACCGGACATCACTGATGGTGGAGCGAGAAATCAAAAAAATAAAAGGCATTCGTTATATGAACACACACATCAACCAGGTTTTTGATGGGATTGTGATTGGGCTCCTCCAAAAAGGAATTTTTGTAGAAACCCAACCCTTCGGCATTGAAGGTTTTATTTCCTTTGACCGCTTAAGAATCCGTGGCTTGAGGTTTTCTCAAGCAGATAATGACTTTCGTAACCAAAAAACAAGCCTTAGTTTTGGATCCCAGATTCAAATCAAAGTGATTAAAGCAGACCTTTTTAAACGCCAGCTCGACTTTGAACTGATTTAAAAGCAGTTGGGCATTGTCATGATATTATCATGATGATATTATCATGATGATAATATCATGATCTACAAAGGCCCAAAGTTTTCTATCACACCTGTGATGGTTACATCCCTCACACGCATTTCAGAAATACTTGGACAATTAAATGCCCAAAACATCATTGATGTGGACCCTAAGCTGCGAAAAAAAAACATGGTTAAAAGCATTGCTTCTACGTGTGCCATTGAAAACAATACGCTCACCATAGAAGGAGTGACAGACATCATTGATGGCAAACGCGTCCTAGGAGAGCCTCATGAAATTTTGGAAATCAAAAACACGTTAAACCTGTACCGGAACAAACACACTTTTGATTTTAGAAAAGTTTCAGAGCTTTTACGCGCACATCAACTGCTCATGCGCGATCTTATCAATGATTCAGGCCAGTTTCGGATTAACGGCGTAGCCATCACCAATGGGGAAGATATCGTCTATACTGCACCACAATCATATCTGGTATCCACGCTTGTTGATGGTCTTTTTGCTTGGGTCAATGAGAAAAATACATATGACTTGCTATTGCGCTCCTGTGTCTTTCATTATGAGCTTGAACATATTCATCCTTTTTCAGATGGCAATGGACGATTGGGGCGTTTTTGGCAAAGCCTTATGTTGATTGAGTACCATCCCATATTTCGCTTCACCCCTATTGAAAGCATTGTTCACGCCCATCAACACACATACTATCAAGCTTTTCTGACAAGCCAAAAACGTAACGGAAACTGCAATGCATTTATTGAGTTTTCGCTCTTTACCATTGCAGATGCATTAACCTCACTGCTAAAAGCCCTTGACCATCGCAAGAATGATCCCGAAGATCGGATACGCAGCTTCCTGAATGCGTTTAAGGGTGAGTCTTTTTCAAGGAAAACGTATATGCATTTTTTTAAAGCTATTTCTGCGCTGACCGCAAGCCGTGACCTTGCATTGGGCATAAGGCTCAGACTGTTTGAAAAAAAAGGCCTGAGATCAAAAACCACTTACTTCATTAAAAAGTCTCAGCTCACGCCAGACAAAAAGCAGTAAGTATTATTTTTGGATCCTAGGGACTGTTTGTCCGTGGCTATATGCTTGAAACACAATATTCATATCTCGGCTTGCAGCTTCAAGGCCATAGCTTGGTTGCTGTGTAGGGTTATTAAGACAATCTAAAAAGTTATCCAACATTTTTTTTCGCCCACTTAAATCTTTTAAACCACCGAACTTAAATCCATTGGGGGTTTGAATATAAAGCCCATTAGATTCAAATGTAATCACTCCCTTCTCCCCAACAACGTGACTATGCTGCAAAACACCTTGCAACCAGTGTGGGGTCTCCCAGGAATAGTCAATATGTGCCTGAACACCTTGGTCATAGTTTAATACAAGGTGGGACGTTCGCTCTGGTTTTGAGTCACTGGGAAAATTGGCTTGAATACTTATCGGAGCTTTGCCATGCATGAGTTCTGACAAGAATGCAATAAAGTGAATACCTCCCTCAAAGAGCGCGCCGTACTCAGACTTCCAACCAGGTGATGGTTGCGTGAACATTTTGCGTATAAATACTTTTTGAACGCTTCCAATGACATCTGAACTGATTATTTTTTTAAGTTTTGCAAGGCTTGATTTGTAGTGATAGTTTTCTGCTACCATCACCCATTGATTTTTATGACGGGCAGCGCTTTGCTGAACTTCCTTCAGCTCATCTTGTGAGCATACAAAAGGCTTTTCCACCAAAACATGCTTGCCTGCTTGGAGTGCTTGAATGATTTGATCTTTATGCGCCTGGGGTGGAGAGCATATCAACAGAGCATGAATGTTTTGATCTGCCAGCACAGCTTCAAAGCTCTCAAAAGTCCCGTGCCCATGGAATGTTTTTTGGAAGCGCTGGGCAGAGGCCAACTTTTGAGAGTAAAAGTAAAGCCTTGCCTTGCCCTGTAGTATTTTTGCATGGCTTTTGGCAATGTCGCCACACCCTATAATGCATATGTTTTTCATATTTACCCTTCCAAAATATCGCAAACCCGTAGTGCATTGGCAGCAATGGTTAATGATGGATTGACCCCACCAGAGGACGGCATAAAGCTACCATCTAATACAAAAACATTATTCAAACCATGTACTCTGCAGCTTAAATCCAGTACTGATTTTTTAGAGTTCTGGCCAAACCTTAAAGTGCCTACGGCATGAGAAAAAGAATCAATCTTACGGACAATAGATGTTAGGGCACCTGCTTGCAAAAGAATTCTTTTAGCAGCCTTGATCAGCGTTCTGTTTCGTTTTTGATCACCGGGTAAATACTGGTGGGCAACTTTGATTTTGAATATGCCCGAGGCATCCTTGATGTCACTTAGCATCACTTGATTATCAAGCTGAGGTGCATCCTCGGAGACGCAGAGTAAGTTTTGGATGTAGGGCCGTAGATACTTTGAAATAGTTTTGATCCCTGTAGGCAAAAAATGTGGAAGCACTTCAGCTGGGGGCATATAAATATCCTGGATAATGCCTGTCGCTAAACCTGAGTGCATGCGATCTTGATCATAATAATCCATGATGGCAACTTGTTTGTGAAATGTTTCAGTTGGATTGGTTTTAAACGGAAAGAGCGCGCCTACAATGGCATTGCAGTGCCGCATGAGATTTTTACCCAGCATGCTACTGTCATCCTTGAGCTGGGATCTTAAAAGAATACCCGCCGAGCCAATAGCGCCACCTGCAATAATAATTTTTGAAGCTTGAAAGGCTTGGGACTTTTTTTGACGGCTGTCATAGGCCAACACTTGACTTGCTTGGTGCCGATTGATTTCAATCTTATCTACTACCACATGAGTTTTGATGGTCAAAAAATCATTTTTGGCGCGATCCAAAAAACAAGATACGGCATCATTTTTTGCTTTGATTTTGCATGGAAACCCATCACACGTATTACATAGGCTGCATTGAGGGCGATCAGGGTTGAACCGATTGATGGCCAGGGGAATAGGAAAGGGTTTAAGCTTTAAGTCACGTGCCGCTTTGGCAATGCGCTGGGCAGGGTCTGAAAATGCAATCGGCTTAAATGGGTATCTATGGCTTGTATCTGGCAAGCCTGGATCAGCTTGCAGGTCTCCATGAATTTCAAGGCAGTCTTCGGCTTTTTGATACCAAGGCTCAAAGTCTTGATAATCAAGATCCCAGCTTTGAAAATCAGCTTTTCTATATCGAAAGCATGCGCCGCCATAGAACATGGTCTTGCCACCCAGAGCCTCTTCTTGGGGTTGAGGTTGATATGTTTTGTCGCTGTACTGTTTGATTGAAACCCGATGGTTGGTCTTGTATCGCCCTTGAACTAAAATAGACTTGCCATCCCAGTCTTGGGCATCGTGGTGGATGGCCCCCCCGGCTTCGAGCAAAAGCACATGTTTGTTTTTTTGGGTAAGCGCAAAGGCAGCCGCACTTCCCCCCATGCCTGAACCTATGATGATGTAATCAAAAAACCTTGAGGTCATAGAGATACATGCCCCCGACTAAGACAATAATAATCAAAGCTGCATAGTGAAATACTTCCCGGCTATCTAGATGCTTTTGAATGCGCTTGGTATCGGGCAAAAATTTGCCTGACATGTTTCTCTGAATGTAGGTTTTGTAATACTCTACCAAAAATCTTTCCAAGCCAATATTCATGAAAACAAGCATGCCTAACGATAGTGGACCCATCATATAGAACAACGGAGCGCAGATCAGAAGCACAAGGCCTGAGCGTTGGAACTTGATCCAATCAAATCCTTCAAAAGGCGCATCTTTGTAAGCACCACCAAAAGCAACAGACAGTCCGGTAAGATAAGAGATCAGTGCAAACTGCCAAAACAACGTTACCTGCATGTCCAATGACTGGAGAAGAAGTATCAACCCCAGAAGAAAAAGACCAACGCCATAGCGCAAGAATTCGCTCTGAACAAAGCGACCAAAGAAACTCATCCGCGAAGGGATAAAATATTTTGATTGGTCCTCAACCCTAAAAAACCCTTTGTAAATTTCACTGCTAAAACGCTCTAGCCCCATCACCCAAAAAAATATAACTGTAGCCGGAGCCTCTAGCACATCGCTTTTTCTCAGAACCAACAATATGCACAAAATAATCGCACTAAAAAGTATGCTTCGGGGAAATGTTTTGGGTTTAAACCCTTCATAAGGCGAATCTTTAAACGCCCCCCAAAGACAGGTGTAAAGACCAGACAGAAAAACCCAAATGATATTGATGAAAATATGTTTCATGAATGACTGTCCTATACGGTTTGGTTTTTGATTTTTCTATGGTTGACCATCAACATGCACCCCGTTACAAATGGTGCGATGGACATCAAAATCAAAACCCAATGTGCTTGTCCTAAAAGCATCATAATGAAAAAAATAAAGGCGTAAGTCGCGCGCCTGATCAAGGGCTTGGCTAACATTGAAAATTTTGCCCAGATGGTGGGATCAGATTTGCGCTGGTCTTCAAAAGCTTGATTAAACGCAAGCAAGGTTCCCCGTCCGCTGCTTCTTAAATAACGAAACATCATCGCCAGCACCCAGGCAATCGATGCAAGCGAAAATATCCCTAGATAGATGGGCCATCTTTGCCCTTGGGTTGACTGATACAGACCCCAAGCCAGACCCATCACAAATAGCACATGTGTTAAATTGTCGATGATGGTGTCCACCCATTCTCCAGAAGTTGACTCCATCATTTTGAGACGCGCGACCTCTCCATCACACCCGTCAAGGACAGAAGCCATGTGATAGGCAAGCCCACCAAGGACAAACCCAAGGTACGAGCCTTGTACGAGAAAGAAAGGCGCCGCAAGACCCGTCAAAAAACTCAAATACGTGATTTGGTTGGGCGTCAATGATGTTTTGACCAGGAAACGGCTTATAAACAGTGATATAGGCCTGTTAAGATATCTAGACACCCATACATCGGTAGGTTTGATTTGCTTTTTGAGCAAGACCCGTTCTGCCTGACGGTAAGACTGAGGCGTATCAACATCTTGCCACCACAAATCGCCAATGTCATGAATGCGCGCTTTGTTTAGCTGCATGAGCGCTTGCACCCCTTCGGACACAGAGACATCTCCATTGGCTTTGGCGCGCTGATCGAGCAGTGTAAATATTTTTTTTGAAATAATAAATGCGCCGGTATCGATGCAGTTATATGTGGTAATTTGCTTACCAATATCTTGGATATAACCCTCAGGGCTTGCTTGTACTTTGGTGGCGTCCTCAAGATCAAAAATACTAGAGATTTTCTTGTCTGTTAAAAGTACCAGATCGTCATCACCCATCTCAATACTTTGAAGCTTATGAAAAAAATCTATATCCAGCACATGATCTGCCATGAGGAGAATAAACGCTTCTGAATCCAGTGCCTCGCTTGCCATAAGCAAAGAAATACCGTTTTTTTTATGCCAATTGTTGTTTTTAACAAAATCAATCCGCACACCCAACTCAGATCCATCAGCCAAATATTTTTGAACTTGCTCAGCCTGGTAACCTACCACAATCACAAAGTGGTCAAAGCCGCTGCGCTTTGCATTTTTGATACAGCGCTCAATCAGGGCGACGCCACAAAGAGAGGTCAGAGGTTTGGGCTGGCCTGCTTTGATAGAATTAAGTCTGGATCCTGTACCGGCAGCTAGAATAACAATCGATCGACTCACGTCGCCACTTTTATACGATTTGAGCCTTTTCGTATATTTATACTTCGGTCAAGCAAGGCGCTCTTTGATGATGTGTGGATAAATGTACCCATTCCACAGTAGACACGGGTTCATTGCGGGTTTGCCGGTATATCCGCGCGATATATTCACCAATAATACCAAAAAACATGGCATTCATCCCCAAGCAAAATAGCGTGATCAAAGTCAGCGTCATCCACCCAGGCGGTATATCAGTTGGATCAAAAAGGTACTCCAAGAGATAAAATCCGCTTAACCCTAAACATCCCAAAATAACCACAAAACCCACCAGAGTTGCCAGCCGAAGCGGAATAATGCTCTGGCTGATAATGCCATCCCAGGCTAAGGAGATCATTTTGACCAAAGGAAATTTACTGGTCCCAAACTTTCTTTTATTACGTGCAAAGCCAATACCCACCCGTGAAAAACCCATAGAATATATTGTGCCACGCAGATACAAGTTAGAGGAGCGGTAACTTTTAAGCACATCAATGATCTTTCGATCAATTAACATGAAATCGCCTGCATCAAGAGGTAAGTCTTGATCACTTATTTTTTTCATAAATCGGTAGAATATCTTTCGAGATTGTTCTTTGAGCCAAGATTCTTGGCGTTTTTCACGAATGCCATACACAATTTTGTGACCCTCAAGCCATTGTTTAACAAACCCACACATGATCTCAGGAGGATCCTCCAAGTCACTGTCAATTTGTATCGCCGCGTCTCCTTTACAATGAGCATAACCCGTCATGATGGCTGGCTGAAAGCCATAGTTTCTCGAGAGTTTAATAATGGTGATTCGGGGATCATCTTTGGAAAGGCCTTCAAGCAAGTTTAGGGTTTGATCTGTACTCCCATCATCCACAAAGACAAACTCAAAATCAACCAAGTCTGCCACGCCTGCCAGCGCTTGACTGACCTCCGTGTAGAAGTAACCCACATTGGCTTGTTCATTGAGCATCGGGCAAACAATGGACACCAACTTTTTAACAGGTGCCCCAGGGTCTACTTTATGAAGCAAAACGCGCCCCATATCCTAATAAGACCACGCCCGTTAAAATCAAACAAACGCCCATCACCGAAACATTTGAGAGTGTTTCTCCGAGATAAAATTTTCCCACCAGAACAACTATCACGTAGCTCAATGCTATCATTGGATATGCCACTGACAAAGGAATGGTCCTAAGGGCATTAAGATAAAAAACCGTTGATACAGCGTACAAGCCTAATCCAATCATAATGTTACGTGACAAAAAAGAAGATATGCCTGCCATTTCTACTGCACCCTTCTTAAAAAAAATCTGCGCAACGCATGCAATACCAATTGAAACAAAAAGTAGCGAAAACCTCATATTTCTAAGCCATAGCATATATTTAAAAAAATGCTTTTGATTTTTGCTAGGGCCTCATGGCAGAAGACAAGCTCTGGACAACTCTAATTGTAAAAAAGATCAGGCATCACCAACAACTTACACCCCATCAAACACACAAATACAATCAACCAAAATGCTTCAGGCTTTTGTTCCAATGGCAAGACTGTCTCGTCACGAGAGTGCTTGAAGTACATCGCCATCAAAACTAGATACATACATGTCGTATATGTTGCGAAAAAACGTCCGTAATCTGTCAGCAGAAAGACAACACCGTAGGGCACTAAGATTAAAATTGAATATTTCCCAAATAAACTTCCTATACGTAACAAGCCGCTTTTTTCAAAACATCGGTACATAAAATAAATCGAAAGCGGCATAATCAATAAATTCCAATGAACGCTAAAAACCATGACCCAGTATTGGGGCTTATAAAAAGACTTGATAATCTCAGAAACAACTCCAGTGTAAGGCCCTTTGAAGTTTTTAGGCTTATAGGTCACATCGCTCGTCTTAGAACTTATATACTCAAAGAGCGTTTGTAAATCCACATCAGGGCTTGATGCATAACTTACAACCAAGAATGAAATGCCTGTATAAAATAAAAAATACACTATTGATTTCAAGTCCTTTTTTTCTCCCCAAAGAATCCAATAAATCAATAAAATTGATGAAACATACGTCACCAGTTGGTTGATATGAAAGAGCATCAGGACTGGAATAACGGCCAAGATAAAGACCCTTGCAAAAGTTTTGTGAGGTATAAAAAAAAGCAAAAGGCACGCTATCGTTCCCCACGGCTCTGTACGCCCAAAGTCAGACCACACAAACCTCAAAAGCGTTGGGTATGTTATCAATGGTAATAAAATAAGCAGGAAGGGCATGCCTTTTTTAATGAGCCGGTAAAAAAGGCCTAAAAACAACACCATAATAGCAGCAAATCTTATGTGATAGAATATAAGATAATCTTTATACTCAATAGGGGGTGTAAAAAACCAACTTGCAATCTCGCCTGTTAAGCCTCTACGAATAATACCAAAATTGTAATCAAGTAAAATATTAGAAAATGTATACCGGTTCCCAAATTGTTCAAAATACAAACCAACAACAGTTGTATAGACAAAGTATCCGAGCAAACACAACAATAGAAAAAACTTAAAACCCTTTGAATCAAGGAATAGCCTGAAACATTTTTCTTGGGCTCGGATGAATGTTTTTTTGAGGTGCAGAAAGAGACGCTCTAAACACGCAGACCCAAATAAAAACACCTTTTCAATCATCACAGCGAGTTAACACAGACAATCCTAAAAGCAAAATATTTAAAATGGACATACTTGAAGGCAGATCTGCCGTATGTTATTGTGATTAAATGTTTTTACGACTAGCTCTCATACCTTTAATATCATTGACTTTCTCAACAGTGTCGATGGGTGCCGACACCCAAGTTCTAGAAAATTTTGAATACTTCAAGTCCGGAAAATTTAAGAGAAGTGGCTGGTACATCCAAGACAAAAAGAGCCAACTGCATGAGGTCTACAGTATCAAAAAAGAAGGAGACAACCAGTTCTTACACGCCCATAGTCAAGGGCCATTTGTGCAGATTTTTAAAAAAAAGGGCTGGTCTATTAAGAACAAACCCTACTTGTCATGGAAATGGCGGGTTCATACGCACCCAATTAAAAAAAACCTAAAGTCCAAAAAAGAAGACAGCGCGGCCTCTGTGTATGTTGTCTTTAAAAAAAGCTTATTCTCCGTGCGCACCATCAAATACACATGGACACTTCACGGCAAAGTTGGTGAGAAAGCACAAGCTAAGCCTGATTACCCAAGCATTAGAATTAGAGTAGGCAAAGACGGTACAGGAACTTGGGTTTCTGAAAAAAGAAATATTGCTGAGGATTTTAAGATGTTCTGGCCAGACGCCCAAGTCCCAAACCGAGCATGGGCTGTTGGCATGGTCACCGAGTCTGACTCAGCTAAAGTCAAAGACGCAAAAGCAGACTATGATGATTTTGTTGTCATGAGTAATTAATCTGTTGCTTTACTTTCTTCTTTTTTACCTATGAAATCTGTTCTGGTCACAGGTGGTGCAGGATTTATTGGATCCCACTTATGTCAGGCACTTATTAAAAAAAAAATTCGTGTCATTTGTTTAGATAATTTTAATGACTTTTATGACTCGAAGATCAAAGATCAAAACATTTCATGCCTTCAATCACAGGATAATTTTTTATGTTACCGTGAAGATATTCGAAATAGCGCTGCTCTAAATCAAATATTTGAAAAACATCCTATTGATTGCGTTGTTCATTTGGCAGCTTTAGCGGGGGTTCGCCCATCCATCAATAATGCTTCAAGCTATATTGATGTCAATGTAACTGGTACGCTCAACCTTCTTGAAGCATGCAAAGCATGTGATGTCTCAAAATTTATTTTCGCCTCTTCATCCTCTGTTTATGGCAACTCAACTAACGTTCCATTCAAAGAGACCCAATCAACAGATCGACAGATATCGCCCTACGCTGCTTCAAAAAAGGCTTGTGAGATTTTATGTCACACCTATTCACACCTCTATGCAATGAATATTATTGCCTTAAGGTTTTTTACAGTTTTTGGGCCACGACAAAGGCCTGACCTTGCTATCCACAAGTTCGTTACGCAGATGCTCGATCAACAACCCATAACCCTTTACGGCGACGGCTCATCTTCAAGGGACTATACGTTTGTGCAAGACATTGTAGATGGCACTCTTAGTGCAATTGAGTACCTCTCCAACCATTCTAAGGTGTTTGAAATAATAAACCTCGGGCAAGGAAAACCCGTTACGCTTAAACAAGCTATTGAGACTATAGAAAGTGTATTTGCTCAAAGCTTAAACTATTCTTTTGTCGACATGCCCCCAGGCGATGTTCAGATGACATGTGCTAGTATTGAAAAAGCCCATAACCTCCTTAACTACCAACCCAAAGTTTCTTTTTATGAGGGTATTGAAAAGTTTAAAGACTGGCACCTTTGTATAAATACTTAGCCAGACTTTAGGATTGAATCTAGAAAGGAGGATATTTTTTCTCCTCTGGACTTCCACGTGTATTGTTTAGAGCTTTCTAATGCATCATTTGATATGGATTTCATAAGATTTTTGTCTTGAATATATTTTTCAACATCAAGCGCACATTGATCTAAGTCATCTGGAGGCAATAGTATGGCATTTTTTTTATGGCTTAAAACCTCTTGTGTGTCTTTCATATTTGGCGCAAAAATAGGACGACCCGCCGCTAAGTAGGTATATGTTTTAATCGGCATAATAGTTTTCTTATATTTTTCAAACGGTTTTTTCGTAGGCGGTATAACCAAATAATCTGCAGCATACAAAAATGTAGAGAGGTCATCCACGGGAATAAAACCAAAAAAAGTTACATTTGTGACATTTAACCTTGAAGCCAATGATCGGGCATCAGCCACATCCTTAGGGTAGCCACCACATATAAGCCAATGATGAGCTTTAAGCCTTCCGGCTAATTTTAATAAAAACTCAATTCCCTTATACTTCCTAATATTTCCTGTGTAGCAAAAATAACTCTCGTCTGGATCTAAGTCCAATGCTTTTCTTGCATCTTTTTTAGATAATACAGGCAACATATTCTCTCCATCAAAAGCATTATGCGCGGTTAAGACACGCTCAGACTTAAGTCCTAATGAAATATAATGATTTGAAATCAGAGACGCATTGGTAACAACCCCTTTAAGCGCTTTTCTCTTCATGCTAAATTTAAAAAGTTTATAATAAAATTTATAGTCTTGCTGGATCAATCTATGGTTTTCTAAAACACAAGGAATTTTAAACAAAGAGCATACTGCAAGGGTCCAAAAGGCCCTCGTGTAAATAAGGTCGTATTTTTTAAAATAGAAATAGAATGGAATGAAAAAGGCATGAAAAACCTTTTGAATATCAAGAGAAGAAGGCGGGACGTGCGGGACATCAATTAAATTAAATTGGATTTCTAAACCATAAAAGGAAGCTAACCGTTTGATCCTTTTTGTTTTTTTTAGGAAGAAGCATCGGTCCCATTTACGTGGAATAATTAAATCAACATGGCACCCTGATTTAGCCAATGCATCAGCATTCTTAATAACTTGCTGTGTGTCTACCCAATAATGAGGAAATACAGTTGTAGCGACGTAGCCTATCTTCATGAGTGTTTATTAGTAAAATAGTTTTTTCGATAAAACATATATAATATTGCAAGACATATGATCATACACATGGCTTTGGCATAGCTACTCAAAGAAAAAACATTATAATGGAAGATCCCCATCACCAAAAAAATAATGCATGTAGCTAGAGCCAAGGGTCTACCATAAGGCTGAATGCCGGTAAGTTTGAAATGCTTCCACACGGTGATTAGCCCTACGATAAAACTTGCCAGACATGTTGCACATGCAGCCCCCAAAAGCCCATAGTACTTAATGCCAATAAAGGTAAGTATGCCATTGATGGCCAGCATAAGTGTATTTTGAATCATGGCTATATCTCCACGACCGTACATGTACATGGCTGTTTCTAGAACACCCAATATGACAAAAAAGAATTGGCTCAAAATCAGCGGGAACAAAATGTCTGTTTGGCTAGTAAAATCACTCCCAAAGACAGCAAACCAAAAAGTCGCATAAAACACAAGAACCACTGATAATGCAAGGCTGGCAAGCCCCATCCAAAGCATGATGTTTTTAAGTTCAGCGGCATATTGCTTGGAGTCAATGTTGACTTTTTTAATATAGGGCATCAAAATAGACTCAAAGCCCATTCTTACTTTTCGGATCAGAGATGATATCTCCAGGGCCACAGAATAAATGGCAACACTTCGAGTTGATAGAAAATAGCCCACCATAAGCGTATCCAAATGGTGCTTTAAGAGGTTCAAGCCTCGATAACCCACGTGATACAAACTGTCTTTCACAAATTTATGCCATTGGACTTGACCTAGAACAGTCCGACTCCACTGCAACCGACCGTATTGGGAAATTACAATATACATCAAGATACCTGCCGAGATGCCATAGGCTATGAGATGGGAGGCAAGCACCCCCTGGAGTCCGTAAAGCCTTCCCAAGACAAGCCCCAACGTCAGAATCAAAAAGGGTACAAGTAAGTTTTCTACCCACAGCTCATACTTTAAATCTAGCGTGTTGCGCAGGCTGTTGAGGTACACATTTTGAATTGAAAACAATGCTAAGAAAGGCAAATACACGTGTGCATATTCAATCAACTCAGGCTTGTCCAAAATCTGGCCAAATATATATGGGAAAATAAAATATAACCCAATACTCAAACACAGACTCCATAGAAAAACACCCACGGACACAAGCAAAATAAGCATCGTGCGATAGGCGTGCAGGCTTTTGGGAATGTCATCTAATAGATGTACAATACCACCCCCTGTCCCGGCGATGGTTATTTTGGAGAGCAATTCAAAAATTACAACCAATAATACATACACCCCAAATGCATCTATGCCCAAAAGCCTTGCAAATAAAATAAGATACAAGGGCTTAAGCAATTTTGTTGCAAGCCCTATAGAATTTAGCTTGAGACTATTTAAAATTTTGGGATCGAAAAAAGAAACCAAGTGACATACCTACTTTGAATGATCAAAATCCATAACGAACATTCCATTGGGCCATGTACTGCCAGCTTTCATTGTCTCTTAAAAAATCAAGCCCCTGAACCCATTCCAGACCAAGGTTCAGTGAACTTTCCCACCTGCTATGCATGGCCATGGTCAGTCCATAATGCATGCGATATCGTTTTTCTCGTGTTTGAAAGCTGGGAAACCTGATTGAAATATCTTTTTTCCAAGCATCATAGCTATGCGCCTGACGTATTTCTATGGCCCCTACCCACTCATGAAATAGTCTTTGGCTGATGCGCTGATCGACAAATCCATAAAAACCAAATGAATCGGCGCCCACATGGTGGCCCATCGCAATACCGTCATAAATAAACCCAGACTTATAGTTCGAGTGCCGATTATAGACATAGGTTGTTCTTAAAAACTCAAAACCCAAGTTCATGGGTCGCCTAATGCTCATGACAGGCATTTCAATACCCATTAAACTGCTCAGATTTTTTTCAATACGTATGGAACAGCAATCCTCAAAATAGAACTCACCATAGATATTGAAATCATTATGCTTGGGCAATCTTAAACGAAAGTCCAGAACAGCATTGCGGTTGGTAAAATTTTCATCATCGTCCTTAAACCGATAGCCCAATATTTCAGATGCATTTTCATACCAAGGAAGGTCTGGATATCCCTGCCCACCAATTTGAATGGTTTGAACCAAGCCGATTTCTAGGTTGGCGTTGATTTTAAATGCCAGCTTCTCGCCAATCAAAAAGCTTCCAGGCCTGACTTGGTTTTGATCTAGTTTGGCCACAAATAGAGCGAACCTGCCTTCACCTAAAAACTTCAAAAAACCTGGGTCAACTGGAGCCACATTTTGAAGCTGAATCATTCGAAGAGATTTTTGACTACCATTAAATAGCAAGCCCCCGTATTTGGCCTGCCCCCAATTTAGACCCATTTGACCGATGGACAGTTCTAAGTTTTTATACCCCACCTTCAAGGCCAGTTGATGAAACGATACATTGGCTTTTTGCCCATCAACAAAAGATATATGGGGCCAAATATCAAGTGAGAAAAACTTTTTGTTTTCTATCACGAACCGTGGTTCAATCGATAATACTGAATTAAGTGAAAGGAATCGACCTTCATTGGCGTGGTTGGTCAGGGGGTTGAGTTGCGAATCCCCCTGCAAGACAAATCCTGGCTTGGCATTTGAAAAAAGGCTGCTTAAATAGACCATAGAATAAAGCTTCCAGGCATTTGAATCCCCCAGCGAGATACCTTGGTATAAAGCTTCAGGATAATCGAAATCCTCTAACAGGCTTTCTACCCGCGCCCTGGACAATAATGAGAAAGAATAGAGAGTGCCCAGGTCTTGGCTTTTTTGAATTAGTTTTATATTTTTTAAAATCAACCTTGGATGATACACGTTATGTGAAATGTCAGCACCTACTCCAAAAGGAAGCACAATGCCTAAAACTAAAAGCCCTTTTAGAACGTATGTGACTGTATTGCTTGCTCTCATATATTTAAACCCTATAAAGGCGTATGCGGCCAATCCCTTTTCCATTGCGCTGCCCTTATTGGCCAGCGCTGGATTTATAACACTAAGTATCTCTTTAGGGAAAAAATCCACCCATGTTAAGCAGCTCAATAAAGACCCTGCCAAAAACACCCTCAAACTTCAATTTAGCCATAATCTTGGGCATGAAGTTGCTTTTCCAAAGACTCGTTTTGAGCCTTATTTCTCGCAGCCTTTTCCTGCTGAGCCTATCCTGCCTTGATGACGAAACTTTAGAAATGCACCTTGTCTATCTCTAGCAAAGGCTTGTGCTTTGTTGGCATTCTCGAGATGAAAGACCTCTTCTTCAGCGAAACGCACAGCTGAATCCCTGATCAGCTCGTCCATTGCTACTGAATTGGTTGAGGCTCTAAAGTGTGTTTCTACTGATTTGCGAGCACGCTTGCCCATCTCACCTACCTGATCAGGGTGATCTAAGCACCACTGCATTTTTTCATTGAGTTCTTCTTCATGCATGTACCAAAAGCCATTGACCCCATCTTCAACCACTTCAACAGCGCCACCCCAGGCACTCACAATGCATATAGCCCCCTGCGACATGGCCTCAATCAGCACTCGCCCAAAGGGTTCTGGCCAAAGCGTGGGCATCACCAAAACATCCATATCCCTTAAGAAAGGTCTAATATCAGCCTGGTACCCCGTAAAAGTTGACCTTGTGTCCAGGCCTACCTCCTTGGCTTGAGCCTGATACGAACCCAAAAGGTCCGTATGCAATCCTGGATCATTGCCGCCAACGACCATCATCTTCATATGTTGGTAGGTATGCATGATTTCGAAACTCGCCCGCATAAAAACATCTACCCCCTTGATAGGCACAATCCGACCAACATAGCCAAAGGTCATAGCCTCGGACTTTTTGACTGGAGGTGGAGGATCTAAAAACAACGCATCATCGACACAGTTGTACACCACATGGGTTTTGTCCTTGGACTGTTCTAAAAAAAGCTGTGCAGATGCATATGAATTGCAAATAATTTTTTTCACAGGCCAGCGCGCGCCCATCCACCTATATATTTGTTTTTCAAAGATGTAGTCGTGAATATTTCTTTGGTGAAAAAAAACATCAACTCCAAGTATATACCCCACGAGCAAAGCTAATGGGTTGGCCAGCATATGATTGGCATAAATGATGTCTGGCTTTATTTTTTTACATATACGGTAGATTTTAAAAGCAGCCACACATAGCACTGCCACATTCACCAAAACATGCATCCATCTAAACTTCACCCCCTGCATGACTGACAAATGGCTTTTTTGGATCCGTTCAACAAATTCAGGAACAAGGAAAAGCCCCCCTTTCAGGTAGGGCTTGCACGCTTGTATCAGTTCGCTCTCTTTAGGCACTATTAAGGTCGCTTGAATATCATCAGACTTATGTCGCAAATACGTCTTTAAACTTTGCCCTGCGCCCCCGCCACTGACACAACTATTTAAAAAAATAACTTTTTTCATTTTGAGCATGTATCCCTATGCTTTTTAATAAAAACCTCAACCTTACTGAACACATGCTGGGTATGTTCTTAATATTATTAGATTAATACTCACTTAATCACAGTGCATTTTTGCATGTTCTTCTTGCGTTAACTCACGTAAGAAAGTGCTTCTTGTCACACTGTCCATGACATGCATTTAGTAAAGCAACCTTCCGTGAGCATAGAAAAGAACATATTTCTTAAAGGCATAGGCTGGAATAGCTTAGGCATCAGTTTTAGACTATTAAGATTTGCCTACTTGATTGTGTTTGCACGCCTGCTAGGCATCCATGCTTTTGGCCAATATATTCTTTTTTTTTCAATTGTTGAAGCCGCAAGCAAAATTGCAACATGTGGTCTTGAGTATGGTTCCATTAAGTACTTTCAGATCCAATATAAAAATCAGCCCAACTTTCACATCAGTACAGCCTTGTTTAAGATCTTACCTTTGTGCATGTTAACGAGCATAGCAGTCATGCTCTTGGTCGGCGGATTAGCTTGGGTATTTTTTCATCAACACCTCTTGCTGGAAGACTTTTTATTTTACTCCCTTCTCATTCCTTTGCTCGGCACACTTAATTTTTTGTCCATTGTATCTCGCGCAACACTTGACATGAGGTATGAGAATATTTTTAGGAACTGCATTGAAACACTTGGTATTTTCGTTTTTGGATATGTTTTTTTAAACCAAGCACCTCTTATTATTTCTCTTTTTAAAGCCCACGCCTGTGCAGCATGCTTATCCATTACTTGCTTTTTGTGGGCACTTGCCAAAAACTACAGACCATCTCCTTTAAAAATATCTTGGCGCATGCTTTTTCAAGAAAGCTACGTGATGGGCCTGGTTGCATTTTTAAGTTTCACAAGGTCCAGAGTTGACTATTTCCTTCTGGGCAAGTTTTTATCTTTTTCTCAACTGGCCATTTACTCTATGGCCATTCAGGTTATTGGCATTATGGGCAAGCTCAATAGCATCATTGTGCCCATCGCTGGTCCACTGGTCCATAGTATCTATATTAAAAAGGAACCTGAAAAGCTAAACGCCATGGCTTCTGGACTTTTAAAACTCTCTATGATCGCTATTTGCATGAGCTCGGCAGTTTTGTTTTTTTTCTACCAGGACATTTTGATTCTATATGGAAAATCTTTTGTACTGGATAAATATATTTTTTCACTGCTTTTGATCGCTCAGATGATTTTTATTTTCTTTGGTGTTCAAGAACAGTTTTTATTATACACCTCTCATCAGAAATCACTTTTAGGCATTTCAGTTTTAACCATTGCCTTGATGGCCTTGTCTTTTTCTATTGCTGTTCCGAGCTTTGGACTCCATGGGGCTGCTTGGAGTGTCTTGATTGTTTATGCGCTTTACGCAGCGGCCCTTACCTACACATTAAACCAAAAACTAGGCTTGGGCATACTCAGCAAAAGCTTGTTAAACCTTCTAATGGCTTTTTCTTTAAGTAGCATGATTGCTTTGGCAGCAAGCCGTCTATTCCACCTCAATAAAATATTCTTATGTATGGTATTTCTAAGCTCTTTTTCAAGCTTTGCTTGGCTTGCCATGCAGTATCGGATTATCTTTAATAAAAGTCACTCTTAATTCTATGGCACCTTGTCAACAGGTCCTAGGTGCTTTTACATTTTTTTATGACCGCTCATTCATGCACACGTCGAGGTTTTGTTTGCCAAACTGTACAAACTCGTTTAGTGGCAAACTGTATTTATGATTGCATACGTTGAATCACCTTTTCAATACCTTCAGGTTATTGAGTACATTAAGGTAAAGAACATAGATCCTTCACATGTTCATCTATTTGTCAGGCAAACTCATGTTGCCATGAATAATCAGCAAATTAAAAACATGGTCAAGCTTGTGCCCATAAATTACAGAAAAATAACTTATGCAAAAAATTGGGTGTTAGTCATAGCATATGGCCTTAAAGGCTGTCTTACAGATGTGCAACCCAATACTATCCTGATCGGGGATGAAAACAGTTTTTTTACCAAAACCATGAATTGTTTCATATCCAAGACTAGGTTTATTTATCTAGATGACGGAGCAGCTACCCTAAATTCAAAAAAGATACTGAACCGATTTAGTATCTTTTCCAAAAAAAAATCTCAGAAGAACACCTTTGCATACCTTTCAAGCCACTTCATTAAGCAAAGCTCCAGCTATCAAAAAAAACCTGCTATCGTAATGGTTGGGGCCAAATTTATCGAGGCCAAAATCAGCACCTTTGAGGACTATGAATCTTATCTTTTGCAAATATCTTCAGATTTAAGACGTGATTACCCTGAAGCACCTACCTTTTATATCCCTCACAGATACGAGGGGGATCACTTAGACCGCCTTAAAGCCTCAGTTTTTAATAAGTTTGATATTGAAATCATCCGCTTGGCATATCCTATAGAGTTGATTCAAATGGAATTAGAGCAAAAGATTCTATATTTTGTCAGTTTTTTTTCGACGGCTCTTTTTTCGCTCCAGTTATTATATCCGGAGACTTCTTTTTGCTATTATGAACTTCCCAAGCAAAAAATTCGTAAGCGTCAAAAGCAAATTGAAAACATCTATACTATCCTTGCGCAAAGTGGGATGCCACGCAAAGACCTTAAGTAAAATAAAATAACAAAGGCCCACCATCTTGCAATGGTGGGCCCTATGTCATTGTAGAATAGTTGGTATGTTTTTTTTTGTTAATACCGGTTTTTGCGGTCTCGATCATTGGAAGAGCGCTCAGAGCGGTTACCGCCACGGTCAGAACGACCTCCGCGATCCCGGTCACTACCACTGCTGCCGCCACCAAAACGACCGCCACCGTCTCTTTGACCACCACGGTCAGAACGACCCCCGCGATCCCGGTCACCACCGCCGCCACCAAAACGACTTCCGCCGCCTCTTTGACCACCACGGTCAGAACGACCTCCGCGATCCCGGTCACCACCGCCGCCACCAAAACGACTTCCACCGCCTCTTTGACCACCACGGTCAGAACGACCTCCGCGATCCCGGTCACCACCGCCGCCGCCAAAACGACTTCCACCATCTCTTTGACCACCAAAGTCACGTGACTCTCTTGGTGGACGTGCAGGACGATCCGCATCATTAAGGTATTGGGTGAGCTTCACCTTACCCATGCGGTCAATATCTAAAACACGAACTTCAACTTCGTCGCCTTCTTTGAAGCGTTCAAAAACATTAATTCTTGCTCCATCTTCGTTGATCATTTCGCTAAAGTGCAACAATCCATCTGTGTTTGGAAGCAGATTAATGAACGTGCCGTAGTCTTCAATACGAACGACTTTACCTTTGTAAACTTTGTTAATCTCAGCACCTTCAATGATGTCTAAAATCATTTGCTTGGTTTTTGCTAAAGATGTTGCATCAGCAGAAGCAATGGAAGCGATGCCATCATCGCTAATCTCAATCTTAGCGCCACCTTCTTCGATTAACCGGCGGATGGTTTCGCCACCTTTACCAATAACATCACGAATTTTTTCTTTGGGCAATTTGATGGTTTCTAAGCGCGGTGCATGTTTTGAAAGCTCAACACGACTTGAAGCCAGTGCCTCAGACATTTTGCTCAAAATATGCAAACGGCCTACGCGAGCTTGCTCTAAGGCTTGCTCAACAATATCCCAACCAATACCTGTTACCTTCAGATCCATCTGAATGGCTGTGATGCCATCCTTGGTCCCGGCAACTTTAAAATCCATGTCTCCGACATGATCTTCATCACCAGTAATATCTGAGAGGACAAAGAAATCTGTTCCTTCTTTAACCAAGCCCATGGCAATACCTGCAACTGGAGCTTTTAGTGGTACACCTGCATCCATCATCGCAAGGGCCCCCCCACAAACAGTTGCCATTGAAGAAGATCCATGTGACTCCAAAACATCAGAAACAACACGAATCGTGTAAGGAAACTCATCTTGAGTAGGCAGCACAGGCAAAAGTGCTTTTGTTGCCAATGCTCCATGTCCAATTTCTCTTCGGCCAGGTCCACGGTTAGGTCTAACTTCGCCTACAGAAAATGATGGGAAGTTATAGTGAAGCATAAAGTGGCGTTTGCTTTCGCCGCGCATGCGGTCAATGCGTTGCATATCTTCACTTGTTCCGAGCGTTGTTGTAACCAAAGACTGCGTTTCACCGCGTGTAAAAAGCGATGACCCGTGGGTACGGGGCAAAACGCTCGTGTCACAGGTAATTGAGCGAATTTGGTCCATATCGCGATCGTCGGCTCTTTTTTTCTGTGAACAAATTTTGGTCCGCATTTTCTCACCAATGAGATCGTGTACGACCGACGGAACCAATGCAGCAATATCGCTTTGATCTTCAGATTCAGACATAAGCTTTTGTTTAACCTCTTGTTCAAAGGCATAAATGGCTTGGTAACGTTTGATTTTATCAGGCATCCCGATCAGTTCATCAAGTTTGCTTGAAACCATTCCTGTAATTTTTTTGATTGAGTCTGTTGGTTCTACAGGGGGCGTTACTTCAAATTTTGGCTTGCCTTCTTCTTTGCGAAGCTCATCTTGTAAGTCCAAAAGAGGTTGGATGCCCTCAAAAGCCATTTGTAATCCTTTTAGGATTTCAGCTTCAGGCAAAACATCAGCACTGCCCTCAACCATCACAATAGCTTCACGGCTAGCAGCAACAATAAGCTCAAGGTCTGAACGTTCCATCTCTTTGATCGTCGGGTTTAATTTTAGTTGCCCATCAATCTTACCTACGCGAATGGCACCAATAGGACCAAGAAAAGGCATGTCAGAAACATGCAACGCGGCTGATGCGCCAATAAGGCCCAAAACGTCGGATTCATTGAGCCCATCAAAAGAATAAACGGTCGCCATTATCTGCGTTTCACGACCATACCCTTTGGGGAAAAGCGGACGTATAGGGCGATCTGTTAAGCGCGATGTTAAGATTTCATTCTCGCCAAGGCGACCTTCTCGTTTAAAAAACCCCCCTGGAATGCGACCAGATGAAGCAAATTTTTCTTGATAATCTACTGACAAGGGCAAAAAGTTGATGCCCTCCTTATTGCTCTTAGAGCATGTTGCTGTCACTAAAACTGAGGTTTCACCATATGTGATCATAACTGCGCCATTGGCTTGTTTGGCCATGACACCTGATTCAACCGTCAACGGTTGACCACAAAAATCAATTGTTTTTTTCATAATATATTAGATCCTTTCTTGAACTTTCACTAAACTCAGACCCCTCTTGAAATGAGGATCTGTTACTATCTCCAACTGGCTTAGGAAGCGAAAATGGTTATTTTCGCAAGCCAAGCTGGCTAATGACATTCTTATATCGTTCTACTTTCGTGATCTTCAAATAATCTAGATGCCGTCTTCTGGCTCCGATCATCTTAAGCAGACCTCTACGTGAGTGGTGGTCTTTTTTATGCTTTTTTAGATGTTCGGTGAGGTACTGAATGCGACCTGTCAAAACCGCCACTTGAACCTCTGGCGAACCTGTATCTTTGTCATGCGTTCTGTATGAATCTATAATTTTTGCCTTCTCAAACACGTTGTTTCCCTTATGCCTTTTATGATTGTTCTTCTTACTAAAGGCCTGCAATAGCGAGCTTTCATGTAAAAAGCAATCAAAAACGACGACCTCAAATACTTTGTCTCTAGAGGCCCTTGCTGCGTAACACTGGCCAGGATTCCTACGGTTTGTATGCTTTGGAATTATTGCCTTAACATTTGCTTTTCAAGCGCCTTTAAAGCAAAATGCCCCATGATAAAAAAATCTACCCCTATACTTATTCTGGCTTTGGCACTGATGCCGATTATCGCCTGCCAGCAGCCTTCCAGAATTGAAGACCTTAACAAGCAATCTCATAAGTACCAAACTGCCGTTCGATGGGCTAACTTAGAGGGGGCTGTCAGCTATATCGACCCTGCCCAACAAAAAACAATCTTTCCTGAACTCGATCAATGGATACGGGAAAACAAAACTGTGGACTTTAAGGTGCTGAAGGTCGGCATGCACCCCTCCAATATCAAGGCAGAGCTTCTTGTCGAACTGAGTTACTATGAAATCGCCTACGAGACACTCAAACAAAAGCGTCAGGTTCAAACATGGGCCTATCATGCCGCGCAAAAAGCCTGGCTGCTAGAACACATCGAAACACTATAGTCGGCTTTGACCATGGGGCCCTCCAGAACCGGGGAAAGCACCTACTTGTGATTAAACTCAACTTCGGAAATCCCATACTACGCAACCCTAATGGCTTGCTCTGCATAAGTCGCTCTAAAAGACCTCCACATACTACGCAACCCTAATGGCTTGCTCTGCATAAGTCGCTCTAAAAGACCTCCACATACTACGCAACCCTTACGGCTTGCTCTGCATAAGTCGCTCTAAAAGACCTCCACATACTACGCAACCCTTACGGCTTGCTCTGCATAAGTCGCTCTAAAAGACCTCCACATACTACGCAACCCTTACGGCTTGCTCTGCATAAGTCGCTCTAAAAGAGCGACTAAAATGGGATGTCTTCTTCGGTGCTTGTCGTGCCTGATGACATGCCAGGGGCTGGGCCAAGATCAGGAGGAAGGTCAGAACCACCCATCGCTGCCGGAGCACCTGCATTAGCACCGCCAGAACCTAAGAACTGCAATTGATTACCGACAATCTCTGTCGTGTATCGGGTTTGACCGTCTTTATCGTCCCATTTGCGTGTTTGAAGCTTGCCCTCAATATATACTTGGCGACCTTTCGATAAGTATTGCCCAGCCAACTCTGCCAACCGTGACCATAAAACGATGCGGTGCCACTCTGTTTTTTCTTGAGGTTGTCCTTCTTTATCTTTCCACTTTTCACTGGTGGCAACACTTAATGAAGCTACTGGGTTTCCGTTTGACGTGTATCGCAATTCAGGATCAGACCCCAAACGACCTATTAAAATAACTTTATTTACTCCAGACATCGTATTTATCTCCTTGTTTCTGTGTTTGCTTTCGAGCATGCGCTGTCAAACCCACGCCCTACATCCATTAGCATGCTGAGTATGCAAATCAAAGACCATAAATCAAAACATCTCTTTTTTTAGGGCCTCTTGAGAATACACGCAAGCAGACCACGGTACCATGGTGAACGCGTATTACCGTGGTCTGCAAAGATCTCTAAAATGCATTTGCGTTGTCAACACAACCACGTCTGTGTAAGATCATTGCCAATGCCCTGTCACAATGACAGCTGATACTATGCACAGACACAAACCAAGGGCCTAAACCTATGGATCAAATCACATCTTTGATGAATCAAATCTCTGAACATGCTTGGCTTTTGGGGGTCACGCGCGCATTGGGCCTTATTGTGGGCACGTTTTTGTTTTATCATTTGATTATGAGTCGCATGGGAAGGGGCCTAAGACGTCTTTTTCCTTTTCTCAACACGCTTTACGTCAACAAGATTGTTCGAAAACATACCCTTAAAGGAGAATTTGCCCTTGCTGGCAACGCGCTTTTGGAAGCCAACCGTCCGGATAAAGCTGTGGAGATTTTTCAAAGAGGGCGCCTTTATACCCGTGCCGCAGATGTCTACCTCAAAAACAACATGCACCAAAAAGCTGCTCTGATGTTTCAAAAAGCTGGGGAACTCAAAAAAGCAGCCTCTATATATATATCCCAAAAGCAACACAACCGTTTGGGCCAGATGTTTGCACAACACAATGCTTTTGAAGACCTGGCCCATATTTATGTTGAACATGGGGATCCTTCGCGGGCTGCAGAAATGTTCCAAAAGAGCAATAACCCTATTGATGCAGCTAAGCAATTTGCACAAGCGGGCCGACATGTCGAAGCAGCCACCAGCCTAGAAAACTTCCTCACCCAATATAAAGAAGAATTTAATGCCCCAAGCGATCCCACCCTTCATAAAAAAATGATGCAAATCGCCAAGCATGCTGCTTCCTTGTTTGAGAAAGAAAAATATTACGAAAAAGCCTCTGGCTACTATTTAAAAAGCGATCACCCCAAAGACGCTGCCCGCTGCCTGGATAAGGCTGGCAAACATGAAAAAGCAGGCCAACTTGCCAAACAGCATGGCTTCCTTGAAGAGGCTTCTCAGTATTATCAGCGCGCGAACCTAGACACAGAGGCTGCCCGCCTGGAGGCTGAACATTTATACCAAAATGGAGAGTTTGAAGAGGCTCTTGAAAAATACAAAATTGCAGGCGATTTTACGCGTTGCGCGCAAATGTATACTGATGTTCAAGACTATTTTACGGCGGCCGAGATGCATGAAAAGGCTGGCGATTATCCGCTTGCTGCAGATATGTTTAAAGACGAAAAAGACTTAACACGAGCGGGTCAAAACTACGAAAAGGCTGGAATGATAGAGCAAGCCCTTCAAACCTATCAAGAGGGCAAGCTTGAACACCTGGAATTAGATTTGCTCAACAAAGAAAATCGTTTTGTTGATTTGGCAGCTTATTTTTTGCGAAGAAAACTATTGGAACAAAGCTTGAGCGCGCTTGAGCGGGTGCAGCCACACGATCAAGAGTACCAAAGGGCCAGCTCAATAAAGGGTCAGGTCTTTTATGTGCAAAAAAAGTTTGGCCAAGCCAGAGAGCAATTTGAAAGCGCGTTGGAGAACGTCATGACCCTTGATGGGGACCACTTAGATACATTGTTTTTCTTTGCCAAATGTGACCAGGATGCTATGGGCCAAGCGCTTGAGACCATAGAAAACAAAATGGCCATGAACCAAATTGAGCCTGAGGCCATGGACAAAGCAAAAAAAATCCGCAAACTCATCCAGGAAAAATCATTTTCACGCCTGATCCACCAAACCAATCCCAATTTTTCAGGTGCAAAAACCATAGGCCCTGCCAATAAGCCCAACAACCAGCTTCAAGAACGCTACCAGTCTATCAAAGAAATCGGGCGGGGCGGCATGGGCATTGTTTACTTGGCCAAAGACAAAGTCCTGGGCAGAGAGATCGCCCTGAAGGTACTGCCCGCGCAAAACCATTCAGATCAGCGCAATATTGATACATTCTATAGAGAAGCCAAGACGGTCGCCTCTCTGAACCACCCCAATATTGTGACGGTTTTTGATACGGGCTTGCAAGGCGGAGACTACTTTATTGCGATGGAACATATCGATGGCTTTACCATCAAAAAAATTCTTAAGCAGAAGGGGAAATTTTCAATTGCTGTTACCAAAGAAGTATTAAAGCAGCTTGTCAAAGCTCTATCCTATGCACATAAAAACAGTGTGGTTCATCGGGATTTAACCACCAGCAACATCATGCTTACCAAACAAAAAGTCATCAAAATTATGGATTTTGGCCTGGCTAAATTTGTGCGCAATCTCCAGAGTGAACAGTCTATTATTGGCGGCACACCATCGTTTATGTCACCAGAACAAACTCTTGGAAACCCTGTGGATCATCGCACAGATATTTATTCGCTAGGCATTTGTATGTTTGAAATGCTTTTGGGCGCACTACCCTTTACAAAAGGTTCTTTGGGATACCATCATCTTAATACAGCGCCGCCGGTACCCAATGAAATTGACCCAGACGTGCCCCAGAGCATAAGTGATGCGATTCTAAAGTGCATGCAAAAAAAACCTGAAGATCGCTACCAGTCGGTTGAAGCGCTTATTCCAGTGATCAAAGCTCTTTAAGCAGCCCTTCCGCCAGACCGTGATGATGTCAGCCATGCATACAAACCTTCTAAGCTCCACCGCTGACATTCGCATAAAGCACCTTTTGCATAACCTGGAAGTGATCTCGAGCACAATTCCGCCAGGCACCAACATCCTTCCCATGGTCAAAGCCAATGCATATGGCCATGGCTTGGAGATTATACACCCGCATTTATCCCAAACCAATATAGCTGGGCTTGGGGTAGCCACCCTGAGTGAAGCCATCACGCTCAGAGACACTGGTTTCAAAAAAGACATTCTTTGCTTTGGGGGGATTAATGGTGAGGTTCTTGAGCGCGCTGACTATCATCACGTTCAAGTGGTCTTGCATTCCCGAGAAGACATTCACACCTACCTCCAGTCCAAGGCAAGGCCTCGTTTTCATTTAGAGCTTGAAACCGGCATGCATCGGCTGGGCATCCAAGTCAAGGCCTTTCTAGATATCCCAGATATCAAAACGGACCTTGCCCCATATATAGTAGGGATTTTTTCTCATTTTGCCCAGAGCGAGATTCCCAACGATGACTTCACGCAGGTCCAAATGGATACGTTCCAAAAGCAATCTCACCAGGTGGCTGCATTCTTCCAAAAAGATCTCATTTTGCACATGGGCAACAGTGGATCTATCCTGCATTTAGACTATCCTATGATGGATTGGGTTAGGCCGGGGTTAGCACTCTATGGGTATGATCCCAAAGCCACCTCTCTAAAAGCGCATGAAAAAGCCAATTCCACTACTGCATCTGCCCAGAACAAAAAGTTAAAGCCCGTTCTAACCTGGAAAGCGCCCATTATTCAGACCAAGACATTGTCGGCTGGTGACCATGTAGGCTATGGCTGCTACTTTCAAGCCCAGAAAAAAATGACCATCGCGACCATCGCAGCAGGTTATGGGGACGGCTTCATGCGCTCCTATCACAATATTGGTGTGGGTTATCAGGAACGTCGGTGTGACATTGTTGGGCCTATCTGCATGGACTTCATGATGATTGATGTGACAGATCTTAATCATGTCAACTTAGGGGACCAAGTCTATCTTTTGGGCGATGGCCGCCATGGCGAAGCTACTGCAGATGACATTGCAAAGGTTGACCAAACCATCAGCTATGAAGTACTAAGCAGAATCGGTTCACGCGTGGCCCGAATAATAAAATGATCGCTCAAAAACCATTCGCCCTATTCCAAAAAACTGGAAATTATGTCATGCGTATTTTTCCCTCCTTTTTCAGCATTATTGGAGAGATCGGCCAGTTCATTGTTTTCCTATACAAGACCATTCGTCTGATTAACCCCAAAACACTTCGCTATGGCTTGGTCATCAAGCACATCAAATTGATGGGCGTTGACTCATTATTTATCATTGCGCTGACCTCAGTCTTTACGGGAATGGTCATGGGTCTTCAAATGGGCCGTGCATTTAAACTCTTTCAAGCTGAATCCCTCACAGGGGCTGTTGCAGCTATTTCTATTTCCAAAGAACTGGCGCCTGTTTTTGCCTCATTGATGTTTACTGCGCGAGTGGGTTCATCTATGGCAGCGCAGCTCGGCACCATGCGTGTCACCCAGCAGATAGATGCCATGAAAGCTATGGCCGTCAACCCCATGCATTACCTAATTCTGCCACGGTTTTTGGCCACAATTTTTGTACTTCCCCTTCTTACAGCCATGTTTGACTATGTCAGTATGTTTGGAGCCTATGTAGTAGGGGTTGAACTCTTAAACATCGATAAAGCAGCCTTTGTGCAGCGTACGATAGACTTTATGGAAGTCTCTTATATCGTAGAGGGCTTGTTTAAAGCGGCCTTTTTTGGGTTTTTGATCAGCAGCATTTCCTGCTTCAAAGGTTTTCATACGCAGGGAGGGGCTGAAGGTGTGGGCCGAGTCACCACCCAAGCGGTAGTTATTTCCTCGGTATGTGTCTTGGTCTCCGATTACTTCCTAACGGCTTTGTTTTTCTAATGATGATTCGTGTTCAAAACTTACACAAATCCTTTGGTGAGCAACATGTGTTGAAGGGCCTGAGCATGGAAATCCGTGAAAAGAGCATCACATGCATCATGGGAGGCAGTGGCTCCGGAAAGTCTGTATTTATGAAATGCTTGATCGGCTTGCTTAAACCCGATAAAGGCGAGATTTATATCGATGGAGAATCCATTATGGGCAAAACACAACGGCAGCTCCAAGGCGTTCGAAAAAAAATTGGCATGCTCTTTCAAGATGCAGCTCTTTTTGACGACATGACTGTTATGGAAAATGTATCTTTTCCCATGCTTGAGCATACCCAAACACCGGAGGATGAAATTCAAGATCGGGTTATCACCAAACTCAAAGAAGTTGGGCTAGAAAACATTGAGCACAAGCTCCCCTCAGAGCTCTCCGGCGGAATGCGCAAGCGCGTGGGCTTGGCACGGGCATTGATGTTGGATCCTAAAATTGTATTTTTTGACGAGCCCACCACGGGGCTAGACCCCATTATGACCAACCAAATTGGTGACTTAATTTTGCAAACTCACCAAAGATATGATGTAACATTTGTCATCATCAATCATGATGTTAATTTGAGTTATAAGGTAGCAGAAGAAATTGTGATGTTTCACCAAGGTATTGTCGCCGATCAAGCCACGCCCCAAGCGTTGGTCCACTCATCGCATCCATTTATTCAAAAATTCTTTAACGCACACGTTGATATGGAGCAATACCGATGACTCGAAAAAAGCAACGTTTTGAAATTCTAGTCGGGCTTTTTGCTTTGGCATGTTTGAGCGTCATCATTTGGATGTCCCTTAAGTTAGATCGCAATGCCCATATTGGTAGAAAAAACAAAACCTACTACGCCGATTTTGACTCTGTGTCTGGCCTAGTTCCCAAAATTCCAGTTGAAGTCTCGGGTATCACTTCGGGCTTTGTTGACACCATTGAATTGGTGGACAATAAAGCGCGCCTCAAGGTCGTGATGGAGGATGGTGTTAAGGTCTTTGAAAACGCCCTGCTTTTGATCAAGGACCGTGGGGTTCTGGGCGATCGTTATGTTGTTCTAAAGCCTGGCTCGCAGGACTTGCCCTTGATCCCGCATGAGGGCTTTATTAAAAACACCCAATCTATGAGTGACTTTGAAAAACTCACCACCAATTTATCCGATACGGCTTCCATTCTCAAAGAGCTCGTTCAGTCTGACAACCCCCAAGGCGCCCTGGGTCAAACCATTGTCAATCTTCGTAACGTTACAAAACGAATCGATGACATGGTTGCAGACAATCGCACCGACGTCGATCGCATTATGGATAACGTTGATTCGCTTACCTATCAAATGGATCAAATTGCCCAAGAAAACCGAGACAATATCCACGATACTATCTTTACACTCAAAGAAATTTCCGGATCTCTCAACGTCTTGACTCAAGATGGTGGCTCCATCAGTGAGGCAGCTTTTGAGCTTAATGACACCTTAGCATCAGTCAACCGCATCGTAAAAAAACTGGAAGACGGCAAGGGCACTGTCGGGCGATTGCTCAACGATGAAGAGACAATAGATAAGGTTAATGAAACACTGGATGGGTTGAATAATTCCCTAGGCCTCTTTCAACGCGTTCAACTTAAATTCAGATATCGCGCTGAGTTTGTCACCAATGCGCTGGAACTCCAAAATCAATTTGGAATTTTTGCATACGTGGCCCCAGATAAGTATTTTCTCGTTGAACTTGTAGATAGTGCCGTGGGTGAAACCAATGTCATCAACACCATTATTGAATCTCAAGGCGTTTCAACATCTACCCGAAGCATTCAAACAGATAGCGCGCTGACCATTACATTTATGATGGCCAAGCGTATTCGAGATGCCTCCTTAAGGGTTGGGTTAATCCGAAGTCATGGCGGGGTCGGTCTAGATTGGTACTTCTTTAAAGATCAAATGGTTTTAACAGGCGAAGTCTTTCACTTGGGCCGTCCCAACGACAATCCCTTGGTACGTATTTATGGCTCGGCTTTGCTGTTTAATCACTTCATCCTCACTGCAGGGGTTGAAGATCTGATCTCAGCCAATGGCCGGAGAAGTCCGTTTATTGGCCTAGGCTTATCTTTCACAGATAACGACTTTAAAGCGTTGCTCCCTGTTTTGGGTCGTGGTCTTTAAATCATGGAAGGGCTCGTAAAGCCGAAGACAGCACTGGTAAGTGTCTCGGACAAGGCTCACCTTGACCAATTGGTTGAGATCCTTACCCAACACCATATCAACATTATTTCAACCGGAGGGACTTACCAAGCCCTAAAATCATTAGGCGCCCAGGCCACAGAAGTGGCCCAATACACGCAAAGCCCTGAAATTTTAAATGGCCGCGTTAAGACCTTGCACCCCAAAATCCATGGCGGGTTGCTGGGGGACCTCAACCTAGAAAAGCACCAACAAGACATGACTCAGGAAAACATTGAGCCCATTGATCTGGTGGTTGTTAACCTCTATCCTTTTGAACAGACCCTTACACAAAACCCGACTTATGCTCAGGCCATTGAAAAAATCGACATCGGTGGCCCTTCGATGATTCGATCAGCTGCTAAAAACCATGGGCGTGTCACTGTTGTCACTGACCCCTCCCAGTATACCGTTCTGGCAGAGGTCTTATCTGAAAACAAAGGCCACATCACAGAGACCTTTCGTAAAATGTGCGCGGCCCAAGCATTTCAATGCACGGCTTTGTATGAAGCCTCCATTGCACGTTTTTTTCAAGAACAAAAACCTGACTTTCCAAAAAACTTCCCCTTGGGCTTAAACCAAAAGCAAAGCTTACGATATGGCGAAAACCCTCATCAAAAGGGAGCCTTTACAATGCTCGGCAGCCTCGACCAAACAAGCATGATCGACAGCCAGCTTCAAGGCAAAGCCCTCTCTTACAACAACATCATGGACGTGCATGCGGCAGTTGACATGATGTGTGATGTAGCATGCGGGCCAACAGTTGGTATTTTCAAACACGCCAATCCGTGCGGCGTTGGCCGAAGCACTTCGCTGCTCAATGCCTATACCCTCGCCCTGTCGTGCGACCCGACGTCGGCCTTTGGAGGCATTGTAATTTTTTCTGATCAAGTCGGTGAAGCAGAGGCCAAAGCCTGCACACAAATTTTCACAGAAATTGTCATCGCACCTTCTTTTTCTGATCAAGCCAAAAGCATCTTTGCTAAAAAGAAAAACTTAAGATTGTTAGAAATCAATATCCAAGAAGCGCGCAAAAAAATGCAACCCTTCGAAGTCAAACGAGCCCTCGACGGTTATTTGGTTCAAGAAGCTGATGATCACATTGAGTCCATCAAAACGTGCCCCACAGTAAGCACACGCCAGCCCACCGAATCAGAATACATGGCCATGGACTTGGCGTGGAAGGTATCCAAGCACGTTAAATCCAATGCCATCGTCTTGTGCAGTCACGACAAAACCATCGGCATTGGTGCTGGGCAAATGAGCCGGGTCGATGCCACACAGATTGCCCTATCGCGCCTCAAAAAAGATACCTCAGGCATAAAGGCCTTGGGCTCAGATGCCTTCTTCCCTTTTCGAGACAGCATTGATCTGATTGCCAAGCATGGCGTCACATGCATTGTTCAGCCCGGGGGAAGCATCCGAGATCAAGACGTGATTGATGCCGCCAATGAGCATAACCTAGCCATGGTCTTTACGGGTGTAAGACATTTTAAGCATTGAAATTTGCATGATTGTTAACATGCTCTCGCATGTTAACAATCATGCAAATTTCAAGAAAGGGGGAGTATTCCCCCTTTCTTAGGCGAAGTAAAATCGTCCAATTCAAACCCCCTGTGGTGGCCACGATAGAAATAAAAACTTTTCAGTTTATGGCGCGCGTTTTTTAGGTTCATTTTATGATTAACCATGTTCAGTCTGATAGGACTGTTTTGAAGCTTATTTTCATTTTTCAAATCAATGATTGATCGATTTGATTTTTCCGGTTAGGTTTCGAGTACTTATGAAGGTCATGCTCATTGGACAGGGGGGGAGGGAACATGCTTTGGCGTGGAAATTGTCCCAATCCGAACTTCTCACACGCTTGTATGTGGCACCGGGAAGTGATGCGATTGATTTACTCGACCGAGTTGAATGTGTGGATATCGCAGCCCATGCCTATGAGGCGATTGTCAGCTTTGCCTGCGCTCAAGCTATTGACCTGGTCGTTATAGGGCCCGAACAACCTTTGGCCGATGGGCTTGTTAATATGCTTCTTGACAAGGACATTAAGGCCTTTGGCCCTCAAAAAAATGGCGCTCAGATCGAAGCATCAAAAACATTTGCCAAAACAATCATGCAAGAGGTTGGCATTCCCACACCCAAAGCCAAAAGCTTTCAATCGTTTGAGACCATCACACCCTACTTAAAAGAAGCCGCATACCCACTGGTGATTAAGGCTGACGGTTTGGCGGCAGGCAAAGGTGTCATGGTCTGCCAGGACTTTGAACAAGCTTGCGCGTTCGCCACTGAGCTTTTTCAAAGCGAGACCTTTGGCCATGCTGGGCGCAAGGCGCTTGTTGAAACGTATCTTGAAGGCAGAGAGTGTTCTATCCTAGCCATTACTGACGGCACGCACATTAAACTATTGGCAAGCGCGCAAGACCATAAACGCCTCTGCGATGGTGCCTTAGGACCTAACACTGGGGGCATGGGCGCATACTCGCCTTCACCAATCTTCGATGAAGCGCTCAAAGCAGATGTGCTCAGCCGTGTTTTCCAACCCCTGATCAAAGCATTTCACCAAAAAAACATCACCTACCGGGGCATCATCTATGCGGGCCTTATGATAACAGCGGACGGGCTGTTTGTTTTAGAATTCAATGCACGCTTTGGCGACCCAGAAACCCAGGTGATCCTGCCTCGTATGAAATCAGATCTTTTAGAACTTATCTTACATGCCAGCCACGGCACACTCGATCAAGCTGATATCCAATGGTTTGATCAAGCGGCCCTCACAGTTGTTATGGCCTCAGATGGTTATCCTTTGAGCTCGGACAAGAACATAAAGATTCACGGATTGGAAGCCAGGCTTGATAACGGATTTGTGTTTCACGCCGGCACCAAAAAAATCAACCAAGCCTGGTTCACCAATGGCGGCCGCGTCCTCGCTGTAAGTACCTGGGGACAAAAACTGGAAACGCTTCGGGAAAAAGCTTACCAAAACTTATCCCATATTTCCTTTGAAGGCGCCCAACACCGAAAAGACATTGGTCTGGATATTGAGTGCTGAGATCTAATGGCTTTAGTTGAAAGATTTTGTGCCACGCGATTTTGTGATACACGCGACCTTGGCCTGCTCACTGCCCCCCCTTTTGATGTCTTAGATCGCGCTCAAATCACACACTACCAAAGTAAATCTGATTACAATATCACCTACCTCTCAAAAAATGCTAAGACAGAGGCTCCGACTCAAGACCGTTACAACCACCTGCCAAAAATTCTAAAGAGATGGCATGACCAAGGGGTATTAAAAAAAGACTCCCAGCCCTCACTCTACTACCATGAGCACACCTTTAAATGGATGGGGCAGGCCTTTGAGAGAAAAGGGTTTTTTGCCATGATTGACTTGAGCAAGGGGGTTAGTCGAATTTTGCCCCATGAGCGCACCATCGCATCCCATGTGCAAGATCGCTTGGACTTGATGCGCCAGACCGATATATTTTTAAGTCCTATTTTTTTAATTGCCCAAGATCCAAACCAACACCTCTATCAAGCCCTGTCTCAATTTACACCGCCAGACCCAGCTAGCTTTGAGACCCTAGGAGCTGACCAGCATGTCTTTGCAAGCCTGTCTAACAAAGCACATGAGCAAACACTGATAGATCACTGCTTAAGCCATGATCTATTGCTCGCAGATGGACATCATCGATTCGAGATGGCCAAGCACTACGCGCAAGAACGCAATCAGGCCACACGCGTATTGGCCTATATAACTTCTTCCAGAGATCCTGGCCTGCTCCTAACATCTATTCACAGAGGCCTTAAAATAAACATTGAAATGTCAAAGTGGCTCTTGCAGGCCCAACATATGTTTAAATGCTACCCACTCTCTAAGCGCCAATTTGACCAGTCTGGCACACCTTTTGCCTATGTTGATCATGGCCAAAACAAAATGTACCTTTATAGCATTGACTCAGATTCAAACTATCCAACCGAAATATTTCAAAAGGCCATCATAGATCCCATACAAGACCTTGACCCCCAACTGACTTATTTCAAAGATGCTGGCCACTTGAAAGACTTCGCCCTGTCAGACCCCCACCACCTGACATTCTGGCTTAAGCCTTTGGTCATCGACAACGTCTTTGAGACATGCAAAAAACAAAAGACGCTCCCTCCGAAATCCACCTACTTTCTGCCCAAAGTCTTAGATGGTTTGGTCATGTGTGAAACTTTGAAAAAATCTAACAAAGCGGCAGCCATTTAGCCTTCGGCTTTGCCTATTCTTCTTCGTCCCAGTGCTCTAACTTTTCGAATGCTTTCATTGTTTCTATCATCCACTTAGAAGATGGTTTTGGGGATTCGCAGGAGACCGGAACATTTTTTTCAGCCAAGGCCTTAGAGGTAGACGGCCCAATAGTGGCGATCTTTACACCCGAAGAAAAAATCCAGTGGCGCAGATCATCGTCGTTGCTTCTGATACTAAAAAAACTATTCACGGCTGTGGGTGAAGAAAATACAAGCCAACTGGGATTGATCGTGACCAGCACTTCATAATACTTTGACAGATTGTTATGCGGCAGGACATCATAAAACTCTACGGGTATTACTGTAGCCCCTACATCTATAAGCTCTTGGGGTATTTGTGAAATAGATCTCTTGGATCTGGGGAACAAAATACTTTGGCCTTTTAGGTCTACTTCCAGCATCCATTGCTCAAAAAATTCTTTTGAGGTTTTTGGAATCTCTGGTGTAAATGAAATTTGAAACCCTGCGTGTTCAATTACATCTCTGGTTTCATGACCTAGGGTTGCAATCTGGGTTTGGTGAAGTTTATCAATCATGCCATTTTTTTTTAAGTAGCTCTCTAACAATAGAAAAGCATTTTGGCTGGTAAATATGGTCCAATCGTATTTTTCAATCCCGGCCAATGTTTTGCGCATTTCATCATCAGGTAAAATAACTTTGGGATCAATACATGGCACTGAGATGGGATTAGCTTTTTCCATATGTAGCATCTTCCTGATCTTTTCAATCTGGAATTCTGTTTGCGTCAGCATAATGTGCGCATCCTCCAAAGGAAATTTTTTACCCAAGATTCTTTCAGCCACGACTACCCTCTTTTCATTATTTTTGTGTCTGAAGGTATTTTATCATTTGGTGCGCCGTATGTAGATAACTATCTTCAATATCAATGCTGCGCGTGATGACCTTCCGCACGCTTGGATCTTGCAAAAAAACAACAAGCTGGCCATGATCCCAAATGGCTCCCAAAGGCAAACTACAACCACCCTCCAGGTGAACCATCAGCACCCGCAAAGCTGCAACCTGGTCCCAAACAGCCCCGTCTTGCCACGTCTCAAGAAAGGAAAATCCCTTTTCCGCGGGAGCAGTCACCCCTAGATAACCTTGTCCGATAGCAGGCGTGAACGTATCCAAAGGCAGGTGCTGCGCAATGCGGCTATCCAAGCCTAAGCGCTTCAATCCACTTGCGGCTAAAATCAATCCATCAAAATGATCCGTATCAAGTTGCTCCAGGCGCCTTTGGACATTGCCACGTACTGGTAAGACCTTCAGGTCAGGATAGTAGTGCTGCACTTGAGCTGTGCGGCGCACACTTGAGGTCCCTACTCGGGCCCCAGCAGGACAGTCTTGTATGGCAGGATATTGCTTGGAGACCCATGCATCTCTAGGGTCTTCTTTAAGCCCTACACCAACAAGGCTTAACCCCTCCGGCACTTGATAGGGCAGGTCCTTTAAACTATGCACAGCGATATCCGCACGGCCATCTAAAAGAGCTTGATCAAGCTCTTTAGTGAAGATGCCCTTATCCCCTGTCTTAAAAAAAGATGGCGCTAAATTTTTATCGCCTTGGGTTGTGAGCGGCACAAGCTCAAACGCTTCATGTGTATAGCGTGACCAATCTTCGATCAGAGCTCTGGTTTGGGCCAGAGCCAACTGACTATCGCGAGTCGCAACATAAATCATGACTTTGTATCCAATCCAAAAATCTCTTGTACCAGCGACACCCGGCGCGATCTTTCAGCGTCGGTGCTTGCGTCTCGGATGTAAAGAATAGGATTTAAGAGCATCTTTTCAGACAAATGTTGAAACGCCTGCTCAACCCTGTCTTTTGTTTCGGGGGCAAGGTTTAAATTCTTTTCAAGATGCTTTAATTCTACGCGACATAAGCCTTTGCCCTTTTCTCTTAGAAGACGTGCCGTCTGGGACATATCGGCATTTTGAAAATCGCGTTTGAACTTTGCAAGCTCGTCCTTAACCAAGACGAACGCCTCCTTGGCATGGTCAGAGCGAATATCAACATGCTTATTCACTACATTTTGGAGATCATCAATGTCGTACAGGTACACATCGCTCAGGTCATGAACCACCGGGTCAATATTCCTAGGCACAGACAAGTCGATGCACACCAGGGGCCGCCGTTTTCGATCCTGCATGGCTTCTAATATTTCGCTCTTTGAGACCAAGTGCTCTTGGGCTGCAGTCGAGACCATCAAGATGTCTACTGTCTTAAGCTTGTCCATCATGTGCTCAAAACCCAGTGCCGTCCCACCTGTCTGTTGTGCCAAATCAAAGGCCCTCTGTACCGACCGGTTGATCACCCAGAGATGTTTAAGATGGTGGGTTTGAAAGTGCTTGGCGGCAGCCTGAGCCATTTGACCAGCACCCAACAAGAGCACTTCTTTGCCCTCTAACGTATCAAAAAACTCTCGACACAGGTCAACTGCGATTGAGCTGATCGAAACTGAAAAATCCCCCACACAGGTTTCGTGCCTTACTTTTTTGGCAACATGAAATGCGCGCTGAAAAACATGATCTAAAAGAGAACTCATGCATGATTGCATCTTTGAAAGACCATAGGCCTGTTTGACCTGCCCTAAAATTTGCGGCTCTCCAATGACCATGGAGTCCAGGCTTGATGAGACTTCAAAGAGGTGGTGTACGGCCTCAAACCCTTTTTTATGATACACCATGGATTCATCCAGATCGAAATCCTTCAAAAAAAAGGGATCCGGCGACTGTGCATGTTCATACAACTCGATACGGTTGCATGTCTTAATCAATACACCGCCTTCTACATCCTTAGCCCCGCTTAAGCGTTCCAGTACACCATCTGCATTGATGTGTTTTTGTATGCGCTCACGAATTTCAATGGGAGCAGTTTTATAATTCATACCTTTTAAAAAAATAGGAAGCTCCGGGTCAAACATAGGCACCCAACAAACTTAGTCCTATAAAAAAACATCCCACCATCAACCATCGAAAAAAACCGGTTCCACGCAGTCCCTTGTTAAAAGCAAAAACAAACATGACAAAAAAATAAACCCATGTCAGCAACGCAAAAACCCATTTAGGCTGGGTGATCCAACCATCACTCCAAACATCATGGGCCAAAACCACTCCACTGATCATCAGCACACATAACAAAAAAAATGTAGCATAGAAGTTTTTGATGATGGCCTTATGCATGTTTTCCAAGGCTGGAAGGCGGGACATCCACAAAGGTTTTTTTTGTTTGGCCTTCAAGTAATAATCAAGACGGATATATAGAAAGCACCATACAAACAAAGAAACAACCCCTATCAAAAGCAGGACAACAACAATGGCATGAAAATATTGCATCTTTGAGACTCCAACTAGGTTTAGGAAAACCAACTCTTTTTAGCTGATTTTTTGTCCATTAACATTTCCACAGCCCTTAACTCCTGTTGGGCTTCAATCATATCTGAATTGCTTTGAATGGCTTTTTGAAAAAAATCAATGGCCGAACTCAGCTGCCCTTCATTCTTAGAAATGATACCTCGATAGTAATACACCTGGTCCATCAAACGCATTTTGGGGAAATTTTTAAATATGATGTTTCTACCATCCAGAATTTTTTTTTGATTTTGTTCTTTTTTTCCATACAAGTAGGTCGCCCACCCCAAACGAAGTTCGTACTCTTTCTCCCCAGAGTATAATGATATGGCTTTTTGAAAAAAATCTACAGCTTGATCATAGCGTCCTTTTCTCAACGATGCCATGCCATCCAAAAATGCATTTTCTGATTCCAGCACTTGCTTTGCCTCAACATCACCCTCTTGAGTTTGATTATCTACAAGGCTCTCATCATAAATTTTACGTGATTCTGCGGAAGACAGTGTGCGATGGGCTTGGGCGATCTGCGCGAAAGCTTTTTCCACACCTTCTCGAGTCATGTCACCAGAGAGCTCAACCCGATCTGGGTGATAGACTTTGGCAATTTCTAGGTATTGTCCCTTAATGTCTTGCAATGTGGCCTGCATAGACAGGCTCAAGAGTTCATAATGATTTAATAACTCATGGTCTTTATATATTTTAGAAAAATTAAACTGACGAAAATTGTTTTCTTTTCTTAAGCTCTCTTGTTTAACCTGCGCTTTTTCTAGCCATCCAAAATCCATACACGTTAAACAAAGCGCCAGACGACTGTGTCCTTTGGATGCATTGCTTTTAATGTAGCTTACCAAGTTTTTTCCCTTCTTGAATACATCCAAATCGGCAAGCTCTTGTGGGGTCCATGTAATCATGTCCATCTCTTGGAGGCGTTTACTGTCAGTGACAAGGGCTACGTTATTGTTGGGGGTCGGCGTGTTGTTATTGACATGATAATGTTTTCGAAACTGGAATAAAAGATTCATAAATGTTCTATCCAAGTCCAAAGGGGCAATGTCTTTTGGAATATCGGAAGCATGAATAAATTTCCCTTGGGTCCAAGAAAAAAGTTTTTGAAATGTTTCATTTTGCTTCTCAAAAACATACATAAGCATCTGATCAAAGCTGACCAAGCTTGACTGAATGGCTGCCTGAAAAAAAGGGATTTTTTGCTGAGCCTCCAAGGCCTTGATCTTCATAAACGTTGCGTTATTCAAAACACCTTTCTCCAAAAGAGCTTGACCCCACTGCATTTCGCTTATCATGGAAAGGGGAATTTTTAAGAACCCGTTGTGCAAAATAACCGATATTTTTTCTTTTGGCCTGGCAAAAACAAATACCCCTTCTTCCTGATCTATCCCGGCTTCAAACAGAATAGAAAAGGCTGACTCCTGGTTGAGCTCCCCACTTTTTTTGATTGCAATAGACATGACTTATTGAGTAATTGTAGCATGTTAACCTTATTTTCATGCCCTTGGCAAGCCAAGCTTACAATGTTTAATATTGCCAATATGCGAGCCCGTTATTGATTGGGGCCTTGACACCTGCCCTTGTCGGAACTAAATTCATATACACATTCATTTATATTAAGGAGCATGTAAAGTGGCAGAGAACGTATTAGTGGTAAATAAGGACAATTATGAGTCAGATGTATTACAATCTGAAAAACCTGTTTTGGTAGATTTTTGGGCCCAGTGGTGTGGTCCATGCCGGGCTATTGCGCCTGTCATTGAAGAAATGGCCCTTACATATAAAGACCAGATCAATGTTGCAAAGATAGACGTAGACCAAAACCAAGCCATCGCCCAAGAACTTGGCATCAAAGGCATACCGACCTTGATGCTCTTTAAAGATGGGCAAGTCGTGGACCAACTGGTCGGCAATGTGCCCAAGGATAAAATTGAAGCATTGATTCAACAGATCACGGATCAAGCTCAGGCCTAAGCACTGTGAGTCAACCGGTGGATGCTGATATTCATCAGCATCCCTACTGCTATAAACGAGGTGAGCAAAGAGGTGCCCCCGTAACTAAAAAAAGGCAATGTCATGCCTACAACCGGTAGTAGGCCTAACTCCATCCCCAAGTTGATGGCTGCCTGGATGATAATCGTTGTCATCAATCCAAATGAAACCATGATGCCAAAGACATCCTTGCACGACATGGCAATGTTGAGCCCCAGAAAACCAAAGAGCAGATACAAGCCTAGTAAAGTTAGGCCACCCATAAAGCCAAATTCCTCAGCGAAGTTTGAAAAAATAAAATCTGTATGCTGTTTGGGCAAAAACTGAAGTTTGCTCTGGCTCCCTTTTAAATACCCCTTGCCCCACACCTTACCAGAACCTACCGCAATCTTAGACTGGATGATTTGATAGCCTTTACTGTCTGGGTATTTTTCTGGTTGCAAAAAAGCTATCACACGGTCTTTTTGGTATGGCTTTAAACCAAACTGCCAAACCAAAGGTACGCTGATCAAACCCAAGACCAATACTGAAATAAGTATTTTTCTTTGCACGCCAATAAACCAGATCATACTTGCCCCCGTTAAGAGTACAACCAACGTGGTTCCAAGGTCTGGCTGACGCGCGATAAGCACACATGGCAGACAAAGAAGAAAACATGGCACCCATAAATCCGACCATGTGATTTTGCGCTTCTGGTGATGCGTATGAAAATACTTGGCTAACCCTAAGACAACAGCAATTTTTGCCAATTCAGAGGGTTGAATATAGAAAAATCCCAGAGAAAGCCACCGTTGCGAGCCACCCGATGATTTTCCAAAAAAAACAACTGCAATCAAAAGGCCTATTACCAGTGCATATATAAGGTATCCAAAGCGAATATACAGGTGGTAATGAATCAGCATCAAAACCAGTACCGCAAGAAAACCCAGGGTCATCCATCCCACTTGCGACATAAAGTACTTTGAAATGCTTAAACTATACGTTGCACTGTAAAGGTTGAGCAACCCCACCAAACAGATCAAGACGACACAAGACAAGAAAATCCAGTCTGCCTGATTCAATTTTAATTTTTTCCAAAACCGTACCATTATGATTTTCCACGCCAATAGGCTTCAATAATTTTTTTTACCAGTGGTGATGCCCCACTGCTGCCATGTTCACCATGTTCTATAATAACTGACACCATAATCTCTGGATCATCTGATGGGGCATAGCCAATAAACCAAGCATGATCTTTGATATCTTTTTTTGAAGAAAGCGCGACCACTTGCGCGGTCCCGGTCTTCCCTGCAATATTAACAAGGCTTGAGTTAGCATGCCAAAACGCTGTACCGCCCTTTTTTTGAACGACAGCCTCTAACCCCGCACGTATGGGTTCTATAACACTTGGGCTTAACGACACCTTTGCTTTTTCTTGTCTTTGGAAAGGCGTGAGGGGCTTGCCGTCGGGTTGTTTCATTTCTTTTAAGATTTGGGGCTTGAGCAAAACACCACCATTGACCAATGCTGCATACCCTACCGCCAACTGCAATGGGGTCACCAACATGGCCCCTTGGCCTATACCAACAGACAGTGTTTCCCCACCCATCCATTTTTCGTTATAGACGCTAGTCTTCCAGGCTTGATCAGGCACAAGTCCTTTGGCTTCATGCGCAAAGTCAATACCTGTTCTTTGTCCAAAGCCAAGCCGGCGCGTATTCATGGCAAGCTTTTCAATCCCAAGCCGTTTAGAGACTTCGTAAAAATACACATCGCATGATTGGGCAATGGCTTGGATCAGGTCAACGGCCCCATGACCTCTTCTTTTCCAACACCTCTTTCGTTCTCTGCCAATCTGATAATGCCCCGGGCAATAAACTTTTTCCTCGGTACCAATAACCCCTTCAGATAACCCTGCCATAGCAGTTACTGCTTTAAACGTTGAGGCCGGCGGGTAGGCTGATTGAATTGCCCTATTGTAAAGCGGCTTGTCTGGATTTTCTATGAGGGATTTCCAATACGCGCGGTCTACACCACGCACAAAATATTCAGATATAAATGAAGGCTTACTCTCCAGCGCTAGAATCTCACCACTCCTTGGATCAAGCGCGACCAGTGCGCCTTTCTTACCCTCCAAAAGCTCAGATGCTAATATCTGAAGCTCTAAGTCAATGGTGAGATGAATGTCCGAGCCCTTGATTGCTTTTTTTTCTTTAAACACACTTAAAAGATCATTGGTTGAAGGCAGCTCCTTTTCTCGGCCCCATACATCCTCAAGCACTGGACGCATTCCCCACTTCCCTCTTAGGGCAGGTTCATATTTTTTTTCAACACCCGATACACCCCAAAACGTTCCTAAAGGATATTGATTTTTTTCACCTTCAGAGAACGTTTCAAAAGACTTGGCATCAATTTCGCCCATTCGACCCAGCACGTGGCTGGCAGCATCGGGAAATTGATAGGTGCGCGTTGGCACCGTTTTAATAGAAAATCCAGCCAATCTTGCAAGGTTGGCTTTGATGGTAGCTACCTCTGAGCGGGCTAAGTTCTTTTTCAAAACAAAGCTACGGTTTAAATTAGGGTGTTTTTCGGATTCAAATGCTTGGCTAGCCTCTTCCATATCCCAAGAGATCAAATCAACAATTTTTTGAATGGCCACATTTTTATTATCACCAGATTTATTGGGCACCATCAACAAGTCAAATGCAGGACGGCTTTGAGCAATCAAAGTTTGATCGCGATCAAAAATACGACCCCTGATCGCAGGAATTTTTTTGAGCTTGATACGGTTGGCTTCAGAGAATGCAAACCATTTTTCACCATTGTAAATTTGCAAATGCCATATGCGTGTCGCAAGAACCAGAAAGATACATATTAAAAGAACCAATGATATACGAAATGTATTTTTAAAATCCTCTTGTGTTCTGCCATAAGAAAGTTTCATAGGCTTTTAATACGCCCCTGGAAAAGCGTGCGTTGTTTTTCAAAGAGATAGACATGCTTTTGATCCAACACTGTCAGCATTTCAAATATCAATGGCGCCAAAAGCGCATGCATGAAACTTGAAAAAACAATGGTCGCTGCATGATATTCAATAATGTCCCCCCAAGAAAGGTGACTTGCAATCACATAGTGCGCAACATGTTCAAACATGCATAACAAAAAAACACTGATATAAATGGCACGTGGCCTCTGGAAAATAAACTTAAGCTTCATGCCTTGTATGATCATAAAAACAACCATCATCAGCGAAAGTTGTGCCCCGGACCACGAGAAACCAAGTGCAGATTCAAACAAAGCAATGCCCAGCATCCAAAGCAACCCATTAAAAAAATGACGATTGAATGAAAAGTAGATCAAAAAAATAAGAAAAAAATCAATGGTCATGCCCATAAAAATTCCTCCCAGTCTATCAAATACAAAAGGAACCAAAACCGTTTGCAAAAAAGAGCATCCCCCAAATAACAAAACATACGTAAAGAGTGCCTTCACGATACTGGGTCTTGTGGAATCAAGACCACAACCTCTTCAATCTGATAAAAGTCAACAAACGGTTCAACTGAAGCCTCCAAAAAAAGAGACTGATCCTTTTGTCCGACTGCAGAGATGCGGCCAATCGGAAAACCCTTGGGATAGATGCCATCTAGTCCCGAGGTAATAACAGTGTCACCTTCAGTAACATCTGCTGACTTATCCAAATACTCAAATGCTAGTCGCTGTCCAGACCCACCTTTGAGCATAGCGTTTTCTCTGGAACGCTGAACAATCACGTCAACTGAACTGCTGGGATCTGTAATCAGCAATACATCCGCATGCCCCCAATAAACCTTGATGATTTGACCGATGAGACCATCAGCGCTTATTACAGCATAGCCTTCTTGGAGGCCATGGCGCTGCCCTTTTTGGATGCGTATACTTTGTTCAAACCTTGAGCTTCCATATGCTATACGCCTGGCAACAACCCTTCGATGATCTTGGGTCATTTTAATATTAAGTATCTTTCTCAGCCGTATATTTTCAAGCGCTAGCTCTTTAGAATAAATTGTATCTTGGCGCCATTGAGAAAGCTCTTTTTCCATTTTCTTGATATTTTTTTTTTGATTCCATAGCCCAAGATATGAAGAAACAACTTTCTCAGAGCCTTTTATTATGCCACTTAGGGCACTCTGAAAAGGAGCTGTTATGACAACAATAATTTTTTCATGAAACCGAGCTTTTTTATTTGTATTGAATACAAAAATTTGAAAAACAAGGTAGGCAACAACGGCACCAAAAAAGACACGTTTGAACGTTTTATTCACGCTAAACGTAAGTTACAGCTTTAAGTAACGCTTCATCATCAAGCGCTTTTCCACACCCCAACACAATAACCGACAATGGGTCATCAGCAATTTTAACTGGCAAATTTGTCTCATGATGAATGCGCTGATCTAAGTTACGCAGCAGCGCACCACCGCCAGCTAAAACAATGCCTTTGTCTACAATGTCGGAAGCCAATTCAGGAGGGGTTTGCTCAAGTGCTAATCGCACGGCATCTACAATGATTTTTAACGGCTCCTCTAAGGCCTCACGAATTTCTTCAGAGGTAACTTCTAATGTTTTTGGGATACCCGTCACAAGATCTCGCCCTTTAATTTCAACTTTTCGTTCTTGATTCAGAGGAAAGGCCGAACCCACAGACATTTTAATCAACTCGGCCGTACGTTCACCTATCATCAGGTTGTATTTTTTCTTAACATAGCTCACAATCGCTTCATCCATTTTATCGCCTGCCATACGCACGCTCTTTGAAAAAACAATCCCTGAAAGCGATATCACAGCAACCTCGGTGGTACCCCCACCGATATCAACAATCATATTGCCTGATGGCCGTCGAATATCCAGTCCTGCACCAATGGCTGCAGCCATGGGTTCTTCGATCAAAAAAACTTCCCGCGCGCGCGCTGCAATGGCAGAGTCTTTTACGGCTCTTTTTTCTACCTCAGTGACACCAAAGGGAATGCAAATGACAATACGAGGCCGCACAAAACTTTTGCGATTGTGGGCTTTAGAAATAAACTCTCGAAGCATGGCACTGGTAATCTCAAAATCAGCAATCACGCCGTCTTTCATCGGACGAATGGCTGTGATCGATCCTGGGGTACGGCCCAACATTTCTTTGGCCTCTTGCCCGACGGCCAGAACTTTTTTAGTATCCCTCTTGGTCGATAGGGCGACAACAGAGGGCTCATTGCATACAATGCCTTTGCCCTTAACATAAACAAGTGTATTTGCTGTTCCAAGGTCGATGGCCAAATCGGTAGAGAACAGACCTAAAAAAGAGTCCATAAACATGCCTGGAACATATCAAAAAACCACTTATTGGTAAGTTTTTTCAACTATTTACCGGATCTTATATTTTAGCTTGAGTTTTTTGGGTCCGTTGCATATTGTCCTCTTACAGTTTGCCCGATGCCATGTCTGATGTGGCATTGAGCTAAAAGTAAAAACCAATCTGAAACCAACCTTTTAAAGGAGCCATCCCTATGATTCGATCCATGCGAGAAGAAGCCTCCAGCTGGTATATGCAAATTTTACTGGTTATTTTGGCCCTATCTTTTGTGCTTTTTTTTGATTTGGGGGGCGGCCCAAACCAGCTCGGTTCTGGTGAAATCGCCTCTGTAGGCAGCGAAAAACTCACTGCCCAAGAGTTTGGAATTCGCTACCAAAACATGATGAGCATGTTTAACGCCCAAGGCATGGGGGATGCCAATGAACTGATCCAGAATCTCGTCAAGGACAATGTTATGCGTCAGTTTATCAACGAGAAGGTGGGTTATTTAGAGGCTTCAAAGCTTGGCTTTCAGCCTTCTCCCGAAGCTGTCAAAAAAAACATCCAAGATCAGTTTACCCCTGAGGGCGGAAGTTTCAGCTTTGAACTTTACAACAATGTGGTTCGCAACCGCTTGAGACAGACCCCTGTTGCTTTTGAAGAAGGTGAGGCAAAAAAAGACGTTGCCCAACGCTATCAAGATTGGCTTTCTGAAACCATTGTCGCATCACCATTGGCCCTTGAAAAAGACTATATTCAAAAAAACGACAAGCGCTCAATTTCATATGTTTCGCTTGCTCTAGAAGATGTTCAGGACAAGCTTTATGGACAAACAGAGCCCTCACAAGAAGATATTCAAGCGTACTATCAGGCGCAAAAGGCAGAGTTCATGACTCAGGAGCAACGTGCCTTTGATCTCTTAAGTTTTAAGAAAAAAGAAGACCCGAACCAAAGCAATGACCAATTCTATCAAGAAGCGAAAGCCATATTGAATTTGGTCAAACAAGACCAAAGTGTTGATTATCAAACATATGCGGCCTCACAAGATCAGATCACCTTTCAACACACCTCAAATGTTGACTACAACAGCGAGGTGCCGAACGTCTCTTCCGAGGACTTGGCCATGATCTTAAACGCAACCCTCTCTTTGGAAAAAGACCAGCAGTCTGATATTTTACAGTCAAGGGATGGGAATGTGGTCTATCTTGCTAAGCTTAAAGACAAGGTCAGCGCTCAACAACAAACACTCGCGCAGGCCACTCCCGAGATACAAGCAATGCTTACCAAGGAAAACAAGCAGCGTCTCTTTCAAGATTATATTAGCAACCTTCACAAAAGCTGGAAAGAGTCCTCGCGGGGCATTGATGCCCTTGCGGCCACCCACGGTTTTGAAGTGAAAAAAAGCGAGGCGTTTGTCCAAGACGGTGCTGGGAATATTCCAAGCTTAGGTCCTGTCAAAGCTTTGTCTGATGAAGTCTTTGGCATGCAAAGCAAAACATTTTTAAGCAAGCCCTATGAAAACTCTGGCACTTGGATTCTGGCACAGGTCAGCGACATTGCAGCAGTTGACCTGGAAAAATTTCAAAGTCAAAGGGAAAAACTCTGGGAAGAAGGCTCTCAAGACGTGGCATTTAATCATTTGGAACAGCTGACAGAGCATGCAAAAAAATCTCTGAAGGTCAACCAAGCCGATCTCAGTAAACTTAAGTTTTAAATTTTATTACTAGGGCCTGTTGACAAGTTCTTTAAGGCTTAAACAAAGACTTCGAAGCCATAACTAAGGGTTTAGGTATCCCCATAGATTGCAGGATGGTAGGTGCAATCTGGCTTAGGTCCCCCGACTGATGCAGTGATGACCTGTGACCGTCTGCCGGCATCAAAAAAAAAGGAACTTTCGACAGCGTATGTGATGTGTGCAGCTCCTTGGTTTGCGCATCTCTCATCATTTCAACATTGCCATGATCAGCGGTCAAAAAAACGTCATACCCCCGCGCCCACGCTGTCTCACAAACCGCTTGCAATGCAATATCAGTTGCCCCAACAGCCTTAAGTGCGGCTTCCCAATTACCTGTATGTCCAACCATGTCAGGTTGCGCATAATTGACGACCAGAAAATCTTGCGCTTGAGACTCAATCTCTTTGACCAGTCCTTGAGTGACCTGCTGTGAACTCATGGCTGGTGTTTGATCATAGGTTGAAACGTTGGGAGAAGGAATAATCAATCGAGATTCATTCAAGAATGGTTTCTCCCTGCCACCGTTCAGAAAAAATGTCACGTGCGCGTATTTTTCAGTCTCTGCAATTCTAAATTGTTTTTTTTGAGAACGTGCCAAAACCTCTCCCAAAGACATTGAGAGATTTTCTTTAGGGAAAAGTACTGGGCACTCAAACCTTTGGTCATAGTCTGTTAGGGTCACGACATAAAAGTTTGTCTTAATCGGCAGCACCTCTGGTTCATGCCCCAAAAATGCGCCCACCACTTGCCTCATGCGATCCGAACGGAAGTTAAAACAGATCACAACATCGTCTTGCATCATACTGCCTATGGGATGTGATGCTTCGCAAATAACTGTCGGCTCAACAAACTCATCGCTCTGGCCTCGTCGATAAGCTTGCTCAAGAGCATCAAGGCCGTTTTCTGCTTTATGACCCTGGCCACCTAAAAAACAATCTATAGCCTTTTGGCTGCGGTCCCATCGCTTGTCACGGTCCATGCTATAAAACCGTCCACTCACACTCGCCAAGCGGGCTCCTGTCTCATCAAGTTTTGTTTGAAGCTTTTGCAAAAACGCTTTTGCGCTTTTAGGGGGCGTGTCTCGCCCATCCAGAATGGCATGAATGAAACAGCGCCGCATATCAAATCCAGACCGCGCCAAGACGTCCAGTAAAAACAAATAGTGCTCCTGCGCGCTATGGACCCCACCGTTCGACACCAACCCCAAAAGATGAATGTTTTTTTGGCCCTGGCCTGCCACCAGTATGGCTTCTTGCAAGTCTTTATTTGTTTCAAAACGACCATCATTGATGGCGTCATAAACCCGGACCTGATCTTGAACCACACGTCTGCCACAGCCAATATGCATATGTCCCACTTCAGAATTGCCCATCACACCTGAGGGCAACCCCACAGGCCCCTCCGAGGCATCAAGCAGCGCAAAGGCATGTTTGTTTAAAATCGAGTCATAAAAGGGAGTATGCGCTTGGGCGATCGCGTTGTCTTGCTTTTCCAAGCGGTGCCCCCACCCGTCTAAAACAATCAAAACAGATTTTTTTTCACTGGCCATGATGGGCCTAGCATATATGATTCACCAGTGCCAAGCAATCTCCGCCCAACTTCTTTAAAAACCCATCCCTTAAATCATGGGTTTACACTCAAAGGTACGTCCCAAGCCATTCTTTGCGTTCATGGGTATTCGGCTACGCCTCAAACTTTTTCTGAGTTGGGACCCTTTCTTCATAAAAAATTAGGCTTTCAGGTTCATGCCCCCGTTCTTCCAGGTCATGGGACACACTTTAGAGATATGGACGATACCCCTTGGGTAGCGTGGACCCAAGCTGTAAGCGAAGTACTTTCAGATCTAAAGCAAAGATTTAGTAAAGTTCATTTGGTGGGCCTCTCCATGGGGGGTACCCTTTGCCACTATCTTGGACAAAAGCACCCCTCTGCCATTGCCTCTATTAATCTTATGGCGCCAGGATTGCGCTTTCACAAACCTTGGATTCACAAGCTCATGCATCTGATCAAACGCATACCAGAGCCTGTATTGAGGCATTGGGTTCGCCACAAGCCAGATGTGCGCCTCGACCATATAACGTATCCTTCTTACTCGATGCTCAGCGCTGTCATTGCATTTAATTTTTTTGACACCTGTGAGAAAACATCTCAAATCTCTAAGATTCCATGCCTTATACAAACACCCTACAAAGACAAAGCCGTCGACCCCATATCATCAGAAATTTTAGCCAGTTTTTATGCGGATGGGCAATTGTTAAAAATCACAGAAAGCGGGCATATCATGGTATGCGCTCCTGCTAAGGATCTTATTTTTGAAAACATTTTAAACTGGATTCAGAAGTACAGCTGATTTTTTTTAAGCGGGGCAGCATCCTCGCTTTCTTTATCCCGCCAGGACATGGCTCTCATATTTACCCTCTGGGCAAATATGCTGCGCTTGACTTTCCTTCTGGGACAATGAAAGCTCTATCTTACTCAAAAATATGCCCCAGACATCTGACTCTATAAACATATTTCAAAAAGAGCATCCTTACACTCGCTTAAAGAATAACAAAATCAGACGCACGTCGTGCGTTTATTTATCTGCAATTATGGCATCAACACTTCTTGCTCAAAAAATATTTTCGACTTGTCATTTCACCGCCGAAAACATCACAAGCCTTCAAAGTATTGTCTACTTTTCCCCTAGGTTAAACACCCTCGCACTCTTTATCCCGCCAGGACATGGCTCACATATTTACCCTCTGGGCAAATATGCTGCGCTTGACTTTCCTTCTGGGACAATGAAAGCTCTACCTTACTCAAAAATAAACCTCATACATCTGACTCTATAAACATATTTCAAAAATAGAAAGCTCTTGATTGGGGGCGCGTGATGTACCTAAAACTTCATTCAGAATCGTCACACGTCCCCGAATGCTCTAGCTTTATTTAACCCAGACTGTTGTAATTGGACAATCAGCAAGCCCGTTTGGAAAGGTATTACATGATGCATGACTAAATGTACTATTCGTTGAGCCACTTATACCCATAACAGGACCTGATGAATCAAAGTCTGCCTTTGAGAGATCATAGAAAGATGTAGATACTACAGGGTCTTCATTGTCCCCTCCAGCCCAGCCTGCTGGTAAGATCGCTTGATTTACTGCAGTTGTAAGTCCAGCAGTGTTTACGCCGCCTAGAAAGTCACAAGCTTGCGTCCAATTTGCAAAGGTCAAAGGAGCTGCAGCCATATGAGTGCCTACATTATACCCCCCAAACACCTCTGTAATAAAATCAACATGACAGCCTGATTGACTTGAGCCATCACATACAGTGCCTGGAGTATTACTAGCGCACTTATGTTGGATGGGGTTAAACGGTTTTGATGTCTGTACATACCGGTCTCCCTTCGAAGACCTCTGAGCCATGACAGACTCACCTCGGCTTGCGGTTCCGCCGTAGCAATTTGAGCGCAGCATATCAATGATATTCCGGTCTAAAATGGCATAATTTTCGTCCTCTGTAAAATTACTTGTGTCATCTTTGAGCTTATCTCCCTGATAGCCATACGCATCTCCGCTGGCTGTTGGGTTTGTGAATTCAGCTGTCTCTGTAGACATCGTATGAATATTGCCACCACCCCATGGGTCTACTCCTGTTCCACCTGCTCCTGCGGCTGCAACACCGTTAAGCAACACATCTCCTGTCATCTCAATGATTGAAGGTCCAATTACAGTAAACTCTGATTTATTAACCAAGGTCCAACCACCACCATCTGTGCTCATGTCACAGTAGATTTCAAATGGAAGCAGCGCCCCAGATGGACCATCAGGTTTAATAAAATAAGCACCATTAACAGGTGCAGAACCTGAAGAAGCCAGAACATTTTCATATATAGCGCGACAACTTGCGCCCGCATTGGCTGCGTCAGCACCCTCTCCATCACCTGTACTAAAAGCAGGACAATACGTTGCAGTAGAGGTTGTTGGTACTTCTGGTATATCTACCGGGTGATTGTTGGGATCGTAACCTGTGATTTCAATCGTACATGCGTTGATTGTCACATCTCCTGCGCTTAAATTCAAGAGTGATTCAATGGTTGCTATTAAGTTGGCATCGCCAGTTGCTTGGGTTGGATTGACACCAAGGTATGGAGCAATGCTTAAATCTAAATCTATGGGATAGGTAAAGCCCGCTGTGCATGATACAGGTGCGCCACTTGCATCTACCACTGTCACCTCAATAGGGTCTTGGTAATCTCCTGCTGTGGGCCCATCAGTTTCGCCTGTGTTGGGGTTCTCTACTTCAAGTGTGTATGCAACCGTACATGCAAGACCAGTCGGTGTTGTTGTGACAACTGGATTTAAGCCCGTGCCAGACAAGATTAAGGCTGTACCGCAGTTTGGATCAGCAGACGCGGCATCCCAAACAGAAAGTGGCGCGCTACCCAATGCCTGCGGCGTTGCACATATGCCCTCATCAATTGCAATGGTGCCACTTGTATCTTGTGGATCCACACAGATGTAATCGAATGTCCACGTCAACAATAAGTCTTGGCTTGGGGTGCCGTCACCTGAATCCGAAGGGGCACCATCAAACCCATAGCCTCCCGCACCATCAAGAGTTGCAGCGCCTGTAATTGCTTGAGGCCCTGCAGGATCTCTGAGTTGTAGACCACCAAAACTCCCCACACATGATGTGCCGAAAAGAACTGAAAAAAGAATTAACGTCAAAAATGAATATATTGTTTTCATGAAGCCAATAATGCCACCTTGTCAGAATAAATCAAATAATTTATGAGTAATGCCAATACCAGATCTGCATCGCGCATTAACACGCCTGGGATAGACAAACACGTTGTCCAGTAAAATAAAGCTTAATACCTGCTAAGAATTTTATTAGGGCCTGTTGACAAGGCGCACTGAATTTTATGAATTTCTTCGATTTATTGTTCCCTTCACTTTATAGGTGATGTGACTATCACTGTTTTGCCATTGCTTTTTTAGATGCTCTTTCAAAGGTCTCTATCAGTGAGCCTCATTGTGGAAGAGATTTGATAGTTTGACAGTTCATCTGTAACAGTAACGCTGTAAAATAATATGCTTATACAAACAGAAAAGCTTAACCTTGCTCCTGAGCATGATGCTAGAGATAGCGCACAAAAGATAAGCCACTATGCAACAAACCTTGCGTTGATTGAGGTCAGCATTGGTGCGATGATTCATGGGTTTAAATTACCTCTCGGGGGTCATATCCTATCGATCAACCAAGGCATTATTCTCACACATGCCTCTAAATACTTTAAAAACATATCCGGCAGTGCTGCCATGAGTATCTCGATGATTTCAGCCGTACTTAAATCTCTCTCGCCTGTGGGCAATAAGCTTGGGCCCATGCTTTCAATCTCTATGCAGGGCTTTCTTTTTGCACTAGGCCAGTACCTTCTGGGTGCACGCGCATTGGGGATTGTTCTAAGCATGAGTTTACTTGCGGTCTGGGCATTTGTTCAGCCTTTGCTCATGCTCTACCTTTTTTTTGGGCAATCTTTAATTAAAACATTTGATTTTTTTTCAGAAAAACTCTCTCCATACCTAGGCCACCAGCTGGCTCTTGGATATCTACTGCTTGGTTTGGTTGTAGGTAAATGCATCCTGGCTTCAATTTTAGGTGTTTATTTTTTTAGACAAAAAACATCTACCGTGAGCTATTTTGAGCACGCTCCTTCTTGGGCAGCTCAAAATATAGCCCTTGAACAATCACAGGCAAGAAATAAGGCATCTATTTTTTTTCTAGCTTTCAAGGACATGTGCCGGCCTTTTTTTATCACTTCCTTTGCACTTGTGATGCTTTTTCTATGCTTTACCCAAAGCAGTTATGCCACGATTATTTGGTTAGGCCTTCGCCCCCTTGCACTGGCTTTTTTATTTTTCTATATCTCGCGACATCCTTTTTTGCATCAGTGGATTCAAAATGCGCGCAAGAACCCCAGGCATACTGTGTTTTTCAAAACATTTGATCAAACCATTCAAAATATTCGTCAAAAAAAATCATGAGACTTTTAATTCTCGGCGCGCCTGCATCCGGCAAAACAAATCTTGCCAGAACACTATCTAGCGACTTTGGTATTCCGCACATTGAAGTTGATCAGTTATATTGGGCTAAGGAAAAAGGTGGGCCGCGATCTAAAAACTTTCCCAAAACTATTTTAGCAGCGCTCAATCATGACGCCTGGGTTGTAGAGGGACTTGCAAGACAGGCATTGCCCTTTGTTCAAGACAAGCTCACACATGTGCACCTTCACAAAGTTCCATACCCCATGCTCGTAAAACGCACGTTCAAACGGTTCAAAAAAACCTATAATGCTAAAGAATGTGCAATCAACATGAACCCATTTTATTTCTACCGCCGAGAAAAAATCCATTCCCTACTTTTGCGCCGCGGCATAAAGCCCTTTGAAACCAGCACTTCATAAGATACACACGAAAAATGCAACGTACCGATCAGCGTGACCCACAAGTCATTCAAAAACGCTTTCAAATCAAACAGAACCATCCACATCTAAGCGAGAGTAAACTCAATTATAGCGCCTATGAAGTGATTCAAAAAGGCTGTAAGTGAACCAACAAAACCTCATTCATGCTTAATGTCTGGTATTAAAAATCTTGGATTAATGAAACAGTGGCAGATGATATCTTAGGTGTGATCCTGGCTGCAGGCTCAGCCTCGCGATATGGATCCAATAAAGCTCTGGCTTATTTGGAAGACAAACCATTATTAGAACGTGTATGGGACCAACTGCCCGTCAAAAACAAAACCATTATCACTGGCGCCTATCATGAAGAGCTATCTGCTTTTTGCAATCATAAAGGTTACGTATACGCGTTCAATAAAAACCATGGGGAAGGTATCTCAAGCTCAAGAATGATGGCCATCGAATTGGCTTTGTCGCGAAAACAAAAACTCTTACTCACCTTGGCCGACCTTCCATGGGTCACGCCCACTGACTATGAAGGGTTAATCAAATGCCACCTGTTAACTCAGAAGAGTGTGTTTTCACGCTTTAACACAGATGAAGGAACTATAAATGCGCCGCCTGTGCTTTTCTCAGCACAAGACCTGCATCTATTGGCCCAAAACACAGACATGCATGCGCCTATATCTAGTCTCGTTGACTATGCCGCCTACCCCAATCCTAATGCCGCCAAAGACATTGACACCAGACAAGATCTTAAAGGGGGTTAAATTATTTGGCTTTTTTAAGCTGTATCAATACCAAACGCGCAATGGCCTTGAGCGTTTCAAAAACACCATCGCCTTCAGATGCTATAGATTCAAAGTCTGGCACCCCAAAAGGATTTAACTGGCTTCTTAATTGATCAACCGGCAATACACCGGGTAAATCTCGTTTATTGTACTGAACCACGTGTGGCACGTTGGCGAGCTCTAAGCCCTGTTCCAAAAGATTTTCTTTGAGATTATCAAGCGACTCAAGATTTGCATCTTCGCGCTCCTCTTGAGAGTCTACCACAAAGACAATACCATCGACGCCTTTGAGAATCAGTTTGCGACTGGCATCATAAAAAACCTGACCAGGCACCGTATAAAGATGAAAGCGTGTTTTAAACCCTCGAATATCGCCAAGAGATAATGGCAAAAAATCAAAAAACAACGTGCGCTCAGTTTCTGTGGCCAGTGAAATCATTTTCCCCTTGGACTCGGGACGTGTGCGATCATAGATGTACTGTAGATTGGTTGTTTTGCCACACAAGCCGGGACCGTAATAGACGATTTTACAATTGATCTCGCGCGATGAATAATTGATAAATGACACGTCTAATCCCCAAACAGCCTGTCAATGTGATCGCTTCGAAATAGATTGTCAATATCGTCATCTGTAATTTCTGAAAAGGGGGTCTTGGATCGAGGCATATCTACTTTCCGGCTCAGGGTGGTCAATACTTTTTGAAACTCTACCAATGATTTACGTACACGCAAACGAATCAGTCCGAGCGAGGTGCGATTGTCAAAAATAACGACCAAGATCACTCCTCCAGAAAGCAGTGAAACATGGATATGTTGATCCTTGCCTTGGTGCACCATTGACGAAAATTCTTTTTCACCAATAAGCTTGGCTAGGCTGGTTGTAGCAGCAAGACTGCCCGCAACAAGAGAGGACAAAGAGGTTGAATCAATCTCTTGAACCTCACCTGCCTTGGCAACCAATTGGCCATTTTTGTCTACTACAAAACAGGCGCGCGCATTTGTTTCGCGGTAAAGCTTGTTCAACAGAAAGGAAATCTGACGATGCTCTTCTTCATACATGACCATCTGAGACATAAGAATTCTATACTAAAAGATTTTGTAACATCAAGAAAGTTTTATCTACACCCAAACACGGCGGTCCGCAATGGCGCGCCCCAAGGTGTGTTGGTCAATGTACTCTAGGCTACCTCCGGCCGGTATGCCTTGGGCAATCCGACTTACCTTAATATCTTGTCGCTCTAGCTTTTGCGAGATGAATAAAGCTGTGGCATCCCCCTCAACATTCGGGTTGGTTGCCAGGATGACCTCAGATATTGGGCCACCTTGTATACGCGCCAGAAGCTCACGAATTCGAATCTGATCTGGCCCGATTCCATCCAAAGGCGCCAAGACGCCACCTAGAACATGATACATACCGTGAAACTGGGCGCTTTTTTCAATGGCAAAAATATCAGTGGGGTCTTGCACCACGCACAAAACATGTTTATGTCGTCGCTCATCCAAACACACAGGGCAGACAGGCTCTTCGCTATAGCCAAAACAAATCGTGCATGGACGCACATGATGCATCAGATCGGTCAGGGACTGACTGATAATAGGAATCTTATCTTTGGGGTTTTTCATCAGCGAAAAAATAAGCCGCTGGGCTGTTTTCTCTCCAATACCCGGCAACAAAGACAGCGCCCTTACTGCATCTAGAAATCTTTTGGGTCCCTGGTAAGCCATGACAGATCAACTATGTTTCAGGCGTCTCTTGCGTGACATGAATATCTGACCCCTGAACATCAAATAGCGAAATGGCTTTTTGGATAATCGGTGCCTGTTTGACGGGATTTGCTTTTGCACGTGAAGGGGGAGCTGTACCCTCCTGTTTTTTTTCTTCGAGCACTACGTCTAAAGACGCAGTCTGGCCACTCACCTCAAGGGCGATGCTTTCGAGCAAGGTTTTAAAACCAGGCTCACTGGCTTTTTCAAAAATAAATGTTTTTGCAAATACGAGCTTGATCTGCGCGCCGGACCAACTTGAACGCACAACCGAGGCCACAATAGGGCGCCATTGGGGCTTGGTCTGAACAAGCTTTTCAAAGAGCTTGGGAAGGCTGGCCGAGCCGGCAGACGGCCTCTTAAGCGTGCCATGTGGCGGAGCGTGCGTTTGGGGTGGTCCAGGGGGGGGGGCACTTGGCTGAGCCCTTTGGCTTTGCACATGCTGCACGCTAACGCCAGGGGCATGGTGTCCACGAAGGTTTTTTTCAAGCACCTCAAGCTTTTCAATCAATGCTGCGTAGGCGTGGTGAGAAACCTTTCGGGTCACCCGCACAAAGAGGGCTTCAATCAGATATCTTGGAAATTCAACACGCGACAATTGGTAAAGCGTATCTTTGATCAAATCAAACCAACGTTCAATTTCTTTGGCATCAAGGCCTTCACAAAGGTCTTTGAGACCTTGGGCTTGATCTGTACCGCCTTGCATCCAGGAAAGATCACCACAGTTTTTATACAGAAACATCCACCTGACCTGTTCCCAGAGTTCGGTTAAATATGTCTTGGGGTCAAACCCTTTCTCAAAAACCAAAGCCAGAGTGTTTAAAGCGGCCTGTGTATCAGAGGATGCAAATGCTTGAAGCGTTTGATCTAAAAGCAACCGATCAGTCAGCCCAAGGCTTAAGATGACATCTTCTTCTTTGATCTCTTCGCCCGAAAAAGCAATGATTTGGTCCAAAAGCGAAAGCCCATCACGCAAACTCCCATTGGCACCACGAGCAACCATCTGCAAGCTTTCTGAAGAAATATGAATGCCCTCCAAGTTCATGAGCTTGTGTAGGTGTTGGGCAATTTGCTCAAGGCTGATCTCCCTGAAGTCAAATCTTTGGCACCGCGACAAAATAGTCTCCGGAATTTTATGCGCCTCGGTAGTTGCAAAAATAAAATAGACTCCCGCCGGAGGCTCTTCCAGAGTTTTGAGCAGCGCGTTGAATGCACTGGTCGAAAGCATGTGAACTTCATCAATAATATAAATTTTATGTTTAGACCTAACAGGTGGGTATTGAACGTTTTCCTTAAGCTGGCGAACATCATCGACCGACGTGTTGGACGCCCCATCGATCTCAAGGACGTCTAGGCTTACACCTTTGGTGATTTCTAAACAATTGGAACATACATCGCAGGGTTCAATGTCTTCCTGTACCTCGCAGTTAAGGGCCTTGGCTAAAATGCGTGCGGTCGTAGTTTTTCCCACCCCTCGGGTCCCGGTTAGAAGCAGCGCGTGGGGCATACGACCCAGTTTAAGGGCGTTTTTTAGTGTTTGGGTAATGGCAGACTGCCCGACCAAGTCATCAAGTTTTTGAGGTCGGTACTTTCGCGCAAGAACAACGTATTCACTCATCCATTAAGGCTATACAGAATTCAACCTGCAAGGGCTAGAAAAAGCTTGAGCATTTAAGGTATCGCACCCAAAGAGGGCTCCGTACAGCTGCTTCCTTCCGGATCTGACCGGGTTGGGAGTCGTTTGTTGCGATACCTTAAATGCTCAATACACAAACCTAGTACCCGAATACTGCGTGGTTTTCAAATGAAAATCAAGGGCCTCAGTCTTAAACACTTTACGTCAACCGACTTTCTAGGGCCTATTGTTAATTCAAGTACAGTTTTTTTAAATATAACCTTAATTTACTCGCGAGTGTTTTTAAGTTATATTTAAAATACTATGTTTTCTAAAAGGTACCTTGAGCCCCTTATATCCCAGGCATTTTCTGATCAAAAAATGGCCTTTGTGGGGGGGGCCAGGCAGGTCGGCAAAACAACCCTTTCATTTGACGTGATCAATGCCAAGGATGAAACTCACCCGGCTTATTTTAACTGGGATATACCTGGGGATGTCCATACATTAATAGACGGCAAGCTTCCTCCCAAGGAAGGTATTATTGTTTTGGACGAGATCCATAAATATGGCCAATGGCGCAATTTGGTCAAGGGACTCTATGATGGGAATAAATCTTCCAGATCATTTCTTGTGACGGGTTCAGCTCGACTCGACTATTATCGCAAAGGTGGGGACGGCCTTCTGGGGCGTTATCGTTATTTTCGACTTCACCCCTTTAGTATCAATGAACTTGGTGGAAAAGGCATGGATGATACCAAGTACCTTCTTGAGTTTGGAGGGTTTCCAGAAATTTGTTTGTCAGGCAATCATCGAAAACTTAGATTGTGGCAAAGAGAACGCCTCAGTCGCCTTGTCAGAGATGACCTTCGAGACATGCACATGGTTCGCGATGTGAGTCTCATTGAGTTGTTGGCTTCATGTTTAGAAAAAAAAGTAGGCTCACCTCTTTCGATTCAATCTCTGCGGTCTGATATCTCGGTAGCACATCAAACGCTGGAGAGTTGGATAACCATGCTTGAAAATTTATATTTCTGTTTTCGAATTGCGCCGTTTGGAAGTCCAAAAATAAAAGCCGTCAAAAAAGAGAAAAAACTATACCTTTGGGACTGGTCCAGTGTTCAAGATCACGGCGCCAAATTTGAGAATATGGTGGCTATGCAACTGCTTAAATATTGCCACCTAAAAGAAGACCATGACGGATATCGGATGGAGCTTCGATACATAAGGGATATCAATAAACGGGAAACAGATTTTGTCGTACTGTGCGATGATACACCAGAGTTTGCAGTTGAGGTTAAATCAAAAGCAAGCTCGAACGTACAATCTATGATGTATTTTAAAGAACGAACAGCGATTCCCAAATGGTTTCAAGTTCACCTTTCTGACGATCATTATGTAAAAAACGACATCCAAATCATGCCATTTCATATTTTTTGCCAAAATCTAAATATGCCCTAGGCCCTGTTTACAATTCAAAAAACCTACCGCAAAGACCTATCACAAGGCCACCTCTTCGTTGGTCTTCACCAAAACAATACGAGAGCGGCTGCTACGCAAGTACGCCTTGACTTGACCTCATGCTAGGACTTCTCGATAACGGTTTTTTGAATTGTAAACAGGGCCTAATCAAAAGCGTATTGTCATTGTTCAGGTTATGAAAAAAACTGTTTTACCGCCTGACCTCTCAGATGAGCGCTTGAACAGTGAGCCTTCTGAGCTTTTTCGATATGAGAGGGGTCCCCGCATTTATATGCCCTCTATTCGAAAGAGGTAGCTCCAGTGCTGAAGGTCGCGCAGGAGCTTAAAAAGTGCCAAAAGCGCTTAAGCTTTTGCACACGCTCCAAGCAGCCATTTATATACGCATGCGCAGCATGCAACGTTTATGTTGAGCCTTCTGAGCTTTTTCGATATGAGAGGGGTCCCCGCATTTATATGCCCTCTATACGGAGAGGTGGCTGAGTGGCTGAAGGCAGCGGGTTGCTAACTCGTCGAACTGGGAAACTGGTTCCGGGGGTTCGAATCCCCCTCTCTCCGCCATTTTATAATGGCCAATGATCATTGGCCAAACTTCAGTTTTGATGTCTCAGAGTTACATCACTTACTCAATACATTTTTAAAAAAAACAGCTTACTTAAATGGCCTTTACACTGGCTTGAATAGGAAGTTACAGACTGAAGCCAAAGTTAATCTTCTTGTGCAAGAAGCTATAAAAACTTCAGAAATTGAGGGAGCATATTTAAGTAGAAAAGATGTGCGTTCATCTATTTGTAAACATTTAAACCTTGCCCATAACACTGAGCATGTCAAAGACCATAGAGCAAAAGGCATCTCTAGCAGGATGATGAAAGTACATGATGGTTATAATAAACGCTTGAGTGATGTCATGCTTTTTTCTTGGCATAAAGATTTGTTTATGAATGTTAGGCATATCGAGATTGGAAAATGGCGAAGCCATACAGAACCTATGCAAATTGTATCTGGAAATATTGATAAACCAGAAGTTCACTTTGAGGCGCCACCTTCAGCAAGAGTTTCAAAAGAAATGAATCAATTTATATCTTGGTTTAATAAAGATTTAGAAAGAGAAGAAAAGAAAAGTTATTTTGCTCCAGTGCGTTCAGGTTTAGCACATCTGTATTTTGAGAGCATTCATCCATTTGAAGATGGCAACGGAAGGGTGGGGAGAGCACTATCCGAAAAAGCACTGTTTCAAGATTTAGGTGGACCAATATTATTATCATTATCAAAAGCAATAGAAGCAGATAAAACTCTCTACTATCAGCAATTAAAACAAGCTCAGAGATCAAATGAGATAACACAATGGATTGAATATTTTGTTTTAACTCTGATTAAAGCACAAGATTATTCTAGAGTATTAATTAATTTGATTTTAAAGAAGGCACATTTTTTTGATTCTTATGGTGATAAATTAGCTGAGCGGCATAAAAAAGTCCTTAATAGAATGTTGGAAGAAGAGCCTGAAGGTTTTGTTGGAGGAATAACAGCAAAGAAATACAGTTTTTTAACAGGCGTATCCAAAGCAACTGCAACACGTGATTTACAGAATTTAGTGGCCATGGGCGCGTTACTTTCAAGTGGCAAAGGAAGAGGTGTTAAATATCTAGTTAATTTATCTTAGGGCCTGTTGACAATTCAAAGCCCAAATCAAGAAGCCCTAGCATGAGGTCAAGTCAAGACAGGCTTTGCGAAAAAAGCAAAGGCGTACTTGCGCAGCAGCGCTCTTGTATTGTTTTTGTGAAGACCACCGCGTCGAGCTGGCGTTGAGATAGAACTTTAAAGCAGGTGTTTGAATTGTCAACAGCCCTAGTCTCTCTTGGTTTTTTCTTGATCTGTTTCAGGTTCTGAAGGTGTTGGGCAGACCTTAGAAAAAATATCAGGCAGCTTTACAGGTTCCTCACCTTCACTGGCTGATGCATCCAATGCTTCAATGCGCGCTTTGGATGCAGGATGCGTTGAGAAAAACTCTGGGGCCTTAAGTTTAGAAAGGCCACTGATGTGATGAAAAAATTCCGTTGCCCCACTGGTATTTCCATATGTTTTTTTTAATAGACCTTTTGCAAAACTGTCAGCTGCGCGTTCTTGACCTCTTGAATGTGCAAGCATAACCAATTCTGATGGCCCGCCGACAAAACCTATCTCCGAAATTCCCATCAAACCAGAAATAAGCACCCATAGCAGACCTCTGCCAACACCCTTGAGATGGTCTCGATGATGAAAATGACCAATCTCATGCCCCAATACAAAAGCAAGTCCAATCTCTGACTTGACAGCGGCCAATAGGCCTGACGTGACAACAATACCTCCACCAGGAAAAGCAAAAGCATTCGGGTCTTCGTCACAACTGATACTTGCTTTCAAGTCATTTTTATAGGGCACATCTTGCGTTGCCAGCAGATCATCTACAATACGCTTGAGCTCGGCTTCGGCCTTTTGATGGTCACTGATTTTTTTGTCACCAAGGGTCTTTTTAAGGAGTATTCTATTAAACACACTGCCAAAAAGCCTTTGCTCTGCGCGGTATGATATTTTTGGGATGCCCCAGTCTAGAACACGGCCTAGCCCTTCAAAGCTCGCAAGTGCAATACCCGCAATAATGATAAATAAAAAAAAAGTTTCTAGAAGCGGTCGCTCAGTTCCCTGATTGACAGAATCGTCAGGCAGTCGAGGGTCAAAGTTCAATGAAGGCCTTTTTTAGAGCTATGAACGACCAGCCGTTGCATATGCCATAATCTCAACTGACCCCCCTCTTCCCTTGTTGCGAGATGTGTTTTGAGAAATGCTGGCCGTTTCAATTCGGAAATGGGCAACCTCCGTGGTGCCCCATGCAATGGCTTGTTCCTTGAGCCTAAGGGTTGCTTCACGACGTCCCCGGTCAAGCAAGGACTCATACGCGCTCACGCGGCCACCGACGATGTTTCTTAAACCTGCCAAAAAGGCTTTAAAATAATCTTGCGCAATAACCACATTTCCACAAACAAGTGTCGCCTGACTTACCTCAGACGCAAAAGACTTTTGAGCTGTGACCGGCAAGTGCTTCACCTGCGCTTCCCGCTTCCGAATAGAGCGGTAATGTTTTTTTTCGCGGGCCGTGCCGATAAAGTAGCCCAACATCAAAGGCAGAACGATAAACGCTAAATTTATTAATAATTCCATTGAACCGGTCTAAAAACGCAAACTACTGAACCAAAACAGCTGTGCCATAAACATAGATCTCAGCGGCCCCTTGCGCAATGGCGCTGGTTGAAAAACGAATGTTAACCACAGCATTGGCGCCAACAGATTTGGCCTGAGCTTCTAGGCGCTCAATGGCTTCTTTTCTACTTTCTGAGAGCAGGTCGGTATAAGACCTGATTTCTCCACCAAACATGTTTTTAAAGCCGGCCAAAAAATCACGGCCTATATGTTTGGCCCGGATGGTACTCCCATTGACCAAACCAAAATGCTTTACAATGGTTTTTCCAGGCACATGTTCAATATTAGTTAAAATCATTATTATTAGTAGAATGTAGCTTTACTTTTGTCAATCTGATTGCGAACATATTCATAAACGCCCCCAATCAAAATGCCCATCATCTTTAAGCTTTGATAGGTTTGCTGATCAGACTTTTAGAGCGCGTTTTTTAAAAAACCTTGATCATTCTTAGACTTCCTGTTTCAAAACCCTATGCGTATTGCGATTATTGGTTATGGGAAAATGGGACAGGAGATTGAGCGGCAAGCTCATAACGCGCAAGATATAACTGCCACACAAAAAATCCGAAGCCATGATGAGCTCTTGAGAACGACACTCTCACCTGATGAAATCGCAATTGTGTTTACAAGCCCTGAGAGTGTGCTTCAAAACATAGAGATGCTACTTAAAAAAAATGTGCCGATTGTTTGTGGCACCACAGGCTGGTATGACCATATTGATTTGGTCCAAGAGTGGGTCAAGGTTCATCATGGCACTTTCCTGCATGCCTCCAATTTTTCTATAGGCGTTCACCTGTTTTGGAAAGCCCTTGATCAGGTCACGCAAACCCTTGCTCACCTTACACCTGAAATCGAAATCCAGGAGACACACCACAGTCAAAAGAAAGACCGGCCATCGGGCACCGCCCTTACCTGCCAAGCGCGGATCCAAAAAGCTCTTAAAACAAATCAAACCTTTCCAATTCGAAGCATCAGAGAAGGCGAGGTACTTGGAGACCATCGCATAAAATTCGAAACGTCCACAGACGCTTTTGAGCTCCACCATCATGCCAAATCCAGGGCTGGATTTGCTCAAGGCGCGTTGACATGCGCGCAATGGCTGCGTGGCAAAAAAGGATTTTTCTCGATTGAAGATTATTTGCTAGATATACAATCAGAGTGACCATTCCCTTCATCAAAATGCATGGCCTGGGCAATGACTATGTTTATATCGATTGCATTTCAAATCCTGATCTTCCCTGTGAGGATATTGTGAGCGCCATCTCTAAAATTTCTAAACGTCACTTTGGCATTGGAAGTGATGGTGTTATTTTTATTGAAGCCTCCCAAAAAGCAGATGCTAAAATGTCCATGTACAATGCTGATGCAAGTCAATCCGAGATGTGTGGCAATGGCTTACGATGTGTCATGGGATATTGCTTGGACCACTTGGTCTCTAAAGATGTCATTTCAGTTGAGACCGATGCCGGGATAGCAACGGGGCAACGACTTATCCAAAACCAGATCAAGGTTCAGATGTTTGCGCCCCCCACCATAACGTCTGACTCTGAAGAGATCCGCATGGATGCCTACACCCTTATTTACTCTCGTGTGGATGTGGGCAATCCACATGCAGTCTTTGCATGCGACGATGTTTCCGCCATTGATCTTCACGTCTGGGGGCCACGTATTGAAAATGATACTCAGCGATTTCCCGAGCGAGTCAATGTTGAGTTTTACCAAGAGATCAACCCCGGGCATGTTAAGATGCGTGTTTGGGAAAGGGGCACCGGTCAAACCCTAGCCTGCGGCACGGGCGCTGCAGCGGTAAGCGCGGTATACAGAAAACAAAAGCAACATGATCATATTCGAGTAAGCTTGGCCGGGGGAGACCTCCTCTTTGACTTTCAGCAAGATCAGTTTTTTATGACAGGTCCCTATTGCGAGGTTGCGCAAGGGTCCTTTGAACTCAGGAGGTTCGTATGAATATTATTTTTTCTAAACGAATTCAGGAAACAAAGCCATATGCCTTTGCAGCCATTGATCAAAAAATTGCAAGCCTAAAAGCCCAAGGCATAGATGTGATTGATTTTGGTGTTGGCGACCCTACATCCCCACCACCTGAATTTGTTTTGGAGGGGCTTACACCTGCAGCCAAAAGCAAACAAGCCTCGGGATACCCAAGTTATGTCGGCAGTCCTGGCTTTAGAAACGCGTGCAGCAACTACCTTCAACGGGAGTTTGATGTCAACGTTAACCCTGAGACTCAGATATGTTCTTGCATTGGATCTAAAGAAGCTGTTTTTCACTTCCCCTTGACCCTTATCGATCCAGGCGACTTGGTTATTTGCCCATCACCTGGCTATCCTCCCTACGCTAACGGAACAAAGTTTGCTGGCGGTGAGGTCTACGTGGCTCCGTTGTTAGAGCAAAACAACTTTCTGATTGACCTAGATGCCATCGACCCAGAGATCTGTGATCGCGCAAAAATCATCTGGATCAACTACCCCAACTCACCTACTGGCGCTATGGCTACGGAGGCCTGGTATCAAAAACTAATTGCATGGGCCCAAAAACACAACATTGTCATTGCAGCTGATGAAGGCTGTTATATTGACATCTACTTTGATGAAAAACCCAGAAGCATCCTAGAATTTGGCACCGAAGGCATTATAACGTTTTATTCTATGTCCAAGCGAAGCAACATGACCATGTTTCGCTCTGGATTTGTGGCAGGTGACCCCAAGTTGGTCCAAGCCTTTAAAAAAGTCAAAACCAATATTGATTCTGGCACGCCCACATTCATCCAAGATGTTTCGGTATTGGCCCTTGAGGACAAAACACATGTTGCGCATATGCGCGCATCCTATAAAGAAAAGCGAGATATTTTGGTCGATGCCTTTATCCAAAAGGGCCTCCCTGTATGCTCCAGCCCTTCAACATTCTATGTCTGGCAAAAAGCGCCTGAAGGCAAAACAGGCCTTGAGCTTTCACAAGCCCTTTTGGAACTTGGTATCGTAGGAGTGCCCGGAGAAGCCATATCACTGCTTACAGCCCAGGGGCTTAATCCAGGAAAGGATTATGTGCGCCTTGCCCTTGTTCCAACACTGGAACAGGTCCATGAGTCAGCAAAGCGCATTAAGCAAAAGCTCGCAATATAATCAAAACTATTCTTTAGGAGCTAACTCCCCCCTTGGGCAGCGCCAAAAAATAGATAGAAAGCAGCTTCAAAAAAAGAACAAATATAGGTATAAGTGCTTCACACATGCAAGATGACCAACCTGGCCCTGAACCAAGGGCACATTTCAACCTCAACATAACTGGCCCAAGATGAGCGTAGCTTTTTACATCATCGTTGTTGTCGTATGTATTATTTTGTCCGGCTTTTTCTCAAGCTCCGAGACAGCTCTTTTGCGGGTCTCCGAACATGATGTGGACGATGATATCAAAGAACACGTGCGACCAACAGTTGCGGCAGTCAAAGAGCTGATTAGCAATACCTCCAGGCTGTTGATTACTATTTTGCTTGGCAACAACGTTGTAAACATTCTTGCAACGTCTGCTGCAGCTGCTTTGTTTATTCATTATTTTGGAAAAGAAAGAGGTGTTTTATATTCCACCGTCTCTATGACAGTTGTGATTTTATTCTGCTCTGAGATCATTCCAAAATCTCTGGCAGCGAAAAACCCCAAGAAACTTTCGTACTTTGTAGCAATGCCGCTTTATATTTTGCATAAAATACTTACGCCCGTCCATTGGCTTTTTGAAAAACTCATCGATCCTCTGATCTCTAAAATCTTGGGAGCCCCTTCGCACAATAACATTAAAGCCTATGATTCAATTCTTATGATGGCCCGCCAGGTTTCAGAGGATGACCATGGGGAGAGCTCACAAGAGAACACGGCTCTTCCAATTATTGGTTCTACTGCGCGAGCAGCTGATATGACAGCTGAGGAGATCATGATTCCGCGCGCTGAAATATTTGCAACACCTGCAAACATAACCGCCGACCAACTTATGGACCAAATGATGAACGAGAGATATACCCGTGTCCCTGTCTTTGAAGAAGACCTCGACAAGGTCATTGGCTTGATCCACCTTAAAGACCTTATTCGGCTGGTCAATAACAAGAAAAAAAATCAAGCCATAAAGCCCATCATCAAACCCATTTTGAGAATTCCTGAGCGCAAACCTATTTTATCAATTTTGGCAGAAATGCAGCGGGGCTTTGTGCATGTTGCCATCGTCAAAGATGAATTTGGAACCACACAAGGGCTACTCACACAAGAAGATATTCTAGAAGAAATTGTAGGAGAAATTCGCGATGAATTCGACAGGGACGAGCTTCAGTCCATCCAGAAAATCGATGACGGTTCTTACATGGTCCTGGGAAGAATACCCATTCATGATTTTAACCGACAAACCAGTTGGGACATTGAGGCAGAAAAAGGAGATACTTTTTCAGGCCTGGTTTTCAATGCACTTGGCCATCAACCTCGACTTGGTGACAAGGTCACCATTGAGGGCTATGAGCTCCGTGTCAACGACTTGTCCGGATCACGCATCACCCACGTCCATGTTATCAACCTTAACGCTACGGACGATTAGAAATTGACGGTCGCTACAAGAGGCGCCACCTCCTTGTATATGCATTTCCTTTTGTGATTTGGATTAAAGCCATGTAGTGAAGCTGTCCTATGAACCTTGGAGAGATTCCCTATATTGGCGAGTGGATGGCCATCATCAATGCTATGCTTTGGGCCATAGCGTTTATTCTCTTTAAAATATCTGGGCATACCATTGCGCCCTTCTCGCTCAATCTTTTTAAAAACACCTTGGGGTCAATCTGCCTTGCGCTGACGCTTGTTTTATTTCGATCGATTATTCCTACATCTGCGCCTTTGGCGGATATTTTATGGCTTGTAGGAAGTGGCATTTTGGGCATTGCTATTGCTGACACGCTTATGTTCAAAGCTTTAAATATTTTAGGTGCAAGTCGCAGCGCTTTGGTAGATTGCCTGTACTCACCTTTTATTATTTTTTTCTCTTTTTTGTTTTTGCGCGAATCCATTACCTGGCCTAAATTAGTCGGCATGCTTCTGATGATTTTGAGTATCCCTTTGGTCTATTCTGACCGCAAAAAAAATCCAATCTCAAATGATGCTTTTTTAAAAGGTCTGCTGTGGGGAACACTTGCCATGGCAAGCATGGCCATTGGCATTGTCTACATCAAACCTATCCTCGAAAGATATCCCGTCCTTTGGACTACGTCAGTTCGCATGATTGGTGGAACGATTGCGATGTTTGTCTTTGCTGTTTTTCAAAAAAACTCAAAAGCTATTTTTTCTATTTTCAAACCCCAAGCAGCCTGGAAGTTTGCCCTTCCATCAAGTTTTCTGGGAGCTTTCCCTTGTATTTTATTATGGGTTGGAAGCTTTACTTATGCAGATGCAAGCATTGCTGGGTTGATCACGCAGCTCTCAGTTTTTTTTACAGTCATCTTGGCTGGGATTTTCCTCCAAGAAAAACTCACCCTCAACAAGTGGCTAGCTGTTGCTATTGCCTTTTTGGGCAGCGCGATTGCAACGTTTCACGAACATCTCCTATAAAAACAGATAATAAGAGGCTTTTTAGTCTCCCTTACATGCCAGGAACATAGACAGTAATTGTTTTAGATACTTCCCCTGTATTGTAGATAGCTGTAAACATGTACTGATATGCCGTATTTGGCTTTAAACCATCACGATCCTCATAAATACCGTCACTAAAACTACCTGTTAGCATTGTCTCGAGAGCAGGCTGCCCGTTAATAATTTCTTTACGTGACAGCTTATATCCGTTGAATGTATGCGCCTGCGTATTGCTCCAAGCTGCCTCTAGTCGAACATGCTGTTTATCTGCCTTATAGAACCCATCAAATTTTGTGATCATGGGACCCATCTCTGGAGGGCTAGGTTCATCAATTTTTATTGCAGGTGACGATATCGCAAATTTATCAATACATATATTGTTTAATTCATGGCAAGCTTCTACATAATACACATACAACCCTGGTGGCACATCAGTGTCCGTCATAGTAAAGTTTTTTTGATTATAATCATGCTTTCCAAGTTCTTTGTCATTTTCAATGCCTTGGTTGCCATACTTTTGCCTTACTAGCGTGAACGAAGCCAAACGCTCTATATTTCCAAAATCTACATCAATAGTAATAGCACGCTCTCCCACCTTTTGTGTTTGGATCGAAGGATCTGTAAGCAAATTAACATCAAAATCATCAACATTGACCTTCGTGCTTGTAGACTCTCTTTGGATAGGCCCATTGTTGTATGCATAATGCGCCGTTACGAGAAAATAGTAGCTACCATTGGACAGACCTGTCTCAGTTACTGTGGTAGTGAGATTGCCTGAAGGAGTGATATCCTGGGGCGTGCCTGCACTCGAACCAATAAGTTGAACTCACTACTGTCCCAACAATTAGGCATTGATTTTTAGGAAGCCTTTTATTTTAAGGGGTTTGGTGGATTTTACGACTGTATGCGTCTTGAAAATAAGAAATAGATAAATGCCGGTTAAGATTCTTATAT